>Ga0306926_10005993_pt1 | contig 13017 bp, 13 predicted proteins | sample flu12Cox44000178_FD_203759 | JGI IMG/M metagenome (GOLD analysis project Ga0306926, IMG submission 203759) | Lab enrichment of tropical soil microbial communities from Luquillo Experimental Forest, Puerto Rico - flux8day.12C.oxic.44.000.178 (v2)... | ecosystem: Environmental > Terrestrial >... | reverse complement strand
GGAGGAGCCCACGGTGGCCGATTCCGCCACCGGTGGCTTCCCCGACGGTGCCGACTGTCTCTCGACGAACACCGACACGGAGGCAAAACCGTCGGTGAACACCAGGTGGTCGACCGCGCCCGCCGAGCCGGGCAGAACCTGGGCCGAATGAACCGTCATGCGGAAACCCGGCGGCAGGCTGGCAACGCTCCAGGCGAGCCCGGCGGTGCCCGGTTGCAGGTGCGGTGCCGCATCGTTGCGCAGCCACTGGAATCCCTCGGTCGAGATCTCGGGGCGAAACGCGGAATCGGGGATGCGGGAGGACACAGTGAGGCTGGCGAACACGATCTGCTCGATCACCTGACCGTGTGCATCGACGAGCTGCGACTTCAGTGGCATGGCGGTGGACTCATCGATCCACAGCTGATAGCCATAGCGGTACTCGTCCTTCGGCGACACGGCGATGACGTGCGTGTCACGGCGATTGAGGCGCATGTGACCGACTTCGCGGATGTCGTAGAAGCCCGCGGACTGATCGTTGAAGCTCGGGAACTTCATCAGCGATTCCTCGGGCGGACGCTGCTCGACCAGCACCGTGCGCCGGTCGGGCAGGTAGCAGGAGAGGCTCGCACCGGTGCGGATGAACTCGCGTCCCGAGCCATCGAGCGAAGCGAGCCGCTCGGATACGGTGCCATCCTGCACCCGATGGATGATGCGCAGCATTTCGACGCGCCCGCCCTGCCAGTGCGAGAAGGTGCCGTCGTAGTTGCGCGTGGTGAGCGCCTGGTCCATGCGCTCGAGCCACTCGGTGGGGCTGTACTCGATCGATCTCTTCTGTGCCGGCTGCTCGGCGGCTGCGACACTCGCCACAGCCCAGGCGAGCGCCAGGCCGGCGAGCCCGCTACTGCGCGATGGCCTTGACATCGCTCTGCGGTTCTTGCGTGCCCCCGGGGGGCGACTCGCTCGTCATGAAAGCCGACAGCAGGTTGCGCCGTGCGACCGGGTTGGAAAACATGCTGTGCGCCACGACGTAGTTCGCCAGCTCGGTACTCGGCACCACCACGGCCGCGGGCTTGGAACGCGGTACGGTGTAACTGTCACTCTGCGCGGAAGCGGCGGCGGTCGCGGACGTGGTGTGCCCCGGCGTCGTGACCTGCGTCACCAGCGGCGCTCCAGCCAGTGGCGCCTGGGTGCGCAGCCACAGGATGGAAACCGTTGCGACGCTCGCGGCGACTGCCGCGCCTGCCAGGGGCTGCCACCAGCGCAGTCGCGGGTGATTGCGATCGCGCGGAGCGGTCTGGGCGGCGAGCGCCGGCTCGGCGAGCAGCACCGCATTGACCCGCCCGGCGAGCGGCGCGTTGAGGCGCACGCCGCGCTCGGCACGGATGACCGCGCCGATGATCGCGTAGCGCCCCCAGCGTGCCTTGAGATACTCATCGCGCGACAGGCGTCGCGCCAGCAGCTCGCACTCTGCCGGCAGCAGCTCGTCGTCGAACATCGCGGACAGCTGACTGTCGAGCTCTTCGTTCATCCCAGCTCCTCGGCACGGCCCAGGCCGCCTTCGAACACTTCCCGCAAGCGGCGGTCGATGGCTTCGCGTGCCCTGAAGATCCGCGAGCGCACCGTCCCCACCGGGCAGTCCATGGCGGCGGCGATCTCTTCATAGGAAAGCCCCTCGAGCTCGCGCAGCACGATGGCAGTGCGCAGGTCCTCGGGCAGGGCATCGATTGCGGCATTGACGGTCGAGCGGATCTCGTCCGTCAGCACCAGACCCTCGGGGGTTTCGGAATCTTTCATGCGGCCTTGCATGTCGTAGGACTCATCGTTGTTGTTGCGGTCGAGGTCATATTCAACAGGACTGCGATCGCGCGACACTACGGCGTTCTTTGCGGTGTTGATGGCTATGCGATAGAGCCATGTGTAGAAAGCACTGTCGCCGCGAAACTGTGGCAAGGCCCGATAGGCCTTGATGAAGGCTTCCTGGGCGATATCCTCGGCCTCGGCTGGGTTGCGCACGTAGCGCATGACCAGCTTGACGAGTTTGTGCTGGTACTTGAGCACCAGCGCATCGAATGCCCCCTTGTCCCCGCGTTGGACGCGGCGTACCAGGCTCAGATCACTTGCATCGGCGCTCATACGCGCCCTCTACTCCCATGTGGAGGGCGCCCGCGCTTCGACCAGAATAGACTGTGAGCTTCTGTGAAAGTTCAGCATGTCGGCGGACGTCCAGGTGTCTTGCGTCAGAATACCGCCGACCCGTCACCCAATCGACATAATGCACGTATGCGCCCGACTGCCTGCGCCAGGTGGGGCTCGGCAGCCGGTTCGCCCCGCAGCAGGTACCCCTCCAGGAGGGGGTCGGGAAGCGCCAGCAGCTCCGCGAACACGCGGCATTCGGCCTGGCTCGCCAGCGGCAGCAGCTGCTGGGCAAAGCGATCGAGCAACACGTCGAGCTCCTTCTTGCCCCGGCGGCAGCGCCAGCGCAGGAGCCCGGTCAGGGCAGGCGCTACAGCCCGCCCATCGTCGACGATTGTCGCACTGCGGTCCGACACGCTCACCCCTGACGCTCCACCAGCATCTTCTTGATTTCGGCAATGGCGCGGGCGGGGTTCAGATCCTTGGGGCAGACGTCGGTGCAGTTCATGATGGTATGGCAGCGATAGAGGCGGAAGGGATCGTCGAGCTCATCGAGCCGCTCGCCGCTGGCTTCATCGCGGCTGTCGATGATCCAGCGGTAAGCGGCCAGCAGCGCCGCGGGTCCCAGAAACCGCTCGCTGTTCCACCAGTAGCTCGGGCAGCCGGTCGAACAGCAGGCGCAGAGAATACAGGCTGCCGGGCGGTCGATCTTCTCCTGGTCCTCCTTCGATTGCAGCCTCTCACGGTCCGGCGGTGCCGGGGTGTGTGCCTGCAGCCAGGGCTTCACGGCGGCGTACTGCGCATAGAAATTAGTGAGGTCGGGGACCAGGTCCTTCACCACCAGCATGTGCGGCAGCGGATAGATACGTACGTCGCCGCTGAGATCCTGCATGGAAGTGGTACAGGCGAGGCGGTTGATGCCATCGATGTTCATGGCGCACGAGCCGCAGATGCCCTCGCGGCACGAGCGGCGGAAGGTGAGCGAGGAGTCGACCACGCTTTTTATCTGGATGAGCGCATCGAGCACCATCGGCCCGAGGCTCTTCGCATCGAGCGCGAAGGTATCGATGCGCGGGTTCTGCCCGGAGTCGGGATCGTAGCGATAGATGTGAAAGGTGCGCACCGCGCCCGCCCCTGGAGGCGGCGGATGCGTGATGCCTTTGACGGGGCGCGAGTTGGCGGGGAGGCGGAATTCGGCCATCACGGATCCTTCAATAAGTGCGTGGCCGCGGTGGGATCGGCTCCACGTCGCGCGTCAGGGTGTTGAGGTGCACCGGGCGGTAGTCGAAACGGGCGCGCGCCGGGCCGTCCACCCACACGAGCGTGTGCTTCAGCCAGTTAACGTCGTCGCGCTGCGGAAAATCCTCGCGCGCGTGCGCGCCGCGGCTCTCGCTGCGGTTCGCGGCCGAGTGGATGGTGGCGGTCGCCTGCAACAGCAGGTTCTCGAGCTCGAGGGTCTCGATGAGATCGCTGTTCCAGATCAGCGAGCGGTCGCTCACCCGCACGTCGGCGAAGGATGCGAAGATCGCGCCGATACGCTCGATTCCCTGAGCGAGCGTCTCGCCGGTTCGGAACACCGCGGCATCGAGCTGCATCGTCTTCTGCATCTCGAGGCGGATGGCGGCGGTACCGCGGCTACCGTTGGCCGTGCGCAGCCGCTCGAGTCGCGCCCGCGCGGGATCCCCGGCATCGGCGGCGAACGGCCGCTGCAGGCTGCCGGGCTTGATCAGCTCGGCACAGCGCCGCGCCGCCTCGCGCCCGAAGACGACGAGATCGAGCAGTGAGTTGGAGCCGAGCCGGTTGGCACCGTGCACCGACACACACGCCGCCTCGCCCACGGCCATCAGACCGGGAACGATGGCCTCCGGGTCGCCGTCCCTGGGCCGCACCACCTCGCAGTTGTAGTTGCAGGGGATGCCGCCCATGTTGTAGTGCACCGTGGGCAGCACCGGAATCGGCTCGCGAGTCACGTCGACCCCGGCGAAGATGCGGGCGGTCTCGGCAATGCCCGGCAGGCGCTCGTGGATGACTGCCGCGCCCAGATGCTCCAGGTGCAGATCGATGTGATCGTGCTCGGCGCCGACGCCGCGTCCCTCGCGGATCTCCAGCGTCATCGCACGGCTCACGACATCGCGTGAGGCGAGGTCCTTGGCGTTCGGGGCATAGCGCTCCATGAAGCGCTCGCCGCGCGAGTTGGTGAGGTAACCGCCCTCACCGCGCGCGCCCTCGGTGATGAGGTTGCCGGCCCCGTAGATACCGGTGGGATGAAACTGTACGAACTCCATGTCCTCCAGCGGCAGCCCCGCGCGCAGCACCATGGCGTTGCCATCGCCGGTGCAGGAGTGCGCTGAGGTAGCCGAGAAATACACCCTGCCATAACCGCCGGTGGCCAGGATCGTCATGTGCGCGCGGAAGCGGTGCAGCGTGCCTGCGGCGAGATCGAGCGCCACCACACCGCGGCACACGCCCTGCTCCATGATCAGATCGATGGTGAAGTACTCGCTGAAGAAGGTCGCCTCATGGCGGATCGACTGCTGGTAGAGCGTGTGCAGCATCGCGTGCCCGGTACGATCGGCCGCGGCGCAGGTGCGCTGCGCGATGCCCTTGCCATAGTGGGTCGTCATGCCGCCGAAAGGACGCTGATAAATGAGTCCCGCCTCGGTGCGCGAGAATGGCACGCCGTAGTGCTCGAGCTCGATGACCGCGGCAGGTGCCTCCTTGCACATGAGCTCGATCGCGTCCTGGTCGCCGAGCCAGTCCGAGCCCTTGACGGTGTCGTACATGTGCCAGCGCCAGTCGTCCTCGCCCATGTTACCGAGCGCCGCAGAGATTCCGCCCTGCGCCGCCACCGTGTGGCTGCGCGTCGGGAAGAGCTTGCTGATGCAGGCAGTCGAGAGTCCGCTCGCGGCGAGTCCCAGCGTCGCGCGCAGGCCTGCTCCGCCGGCGCCGACCACGATCACATCGTAGGTGTGGTCGATGAAGGCCGCGCTGGCGCTCACCGCGCGCCCCCGAACGCGACCTTCAGTACCGCAAACACGCCGGCTGCGGCGAGCAGCACATGCGCGAAACCGATCAGCACGAGGGTGAGCGTGCGCGCGCCCGCGCCGTGGACGTAATCCTCCACCACCACGCGCACCCCGAGCTGTGAGTGCCAGGCCGCCGTCAACACCAGCAGGATGAGCAGCAGCGCAGTCCAGCTCTGGCTCATCCACGCGGTGAGCGTCCCGTAGCCGAACGAGGGGAGCGCCAAGAGCGAGACCACGAACCATACCGTGAGCGGCACCAACGCAATCGAGGTGAGGCGCTGCAGCCACCAGTGGCGCACGCCGTCGTGGGCCGCACCGAAACCCAGCACCCGGCCGAGAGGGCTGCGCAGGCTCATGGTGCGTGTGCCCCCGCGAGCCACACGCGCCAGGCAATCACCAACATCAGGACGAGGCTGACGGTAACCACCAGCCAGGCGCTTCGCTGTGACTGCGCGCGCTCGAGCGCATGGCCGGTGTCCCATACCAGGTGACGCAGGCCCGCGATCAGGTGATAGGAGAAGGCGACGATCAGCGCCCCGTAGACGAGCTTCGCGAGCGGCAGGGCCAGTACGCGCGCGGCGCGCGCGTAGCTGCCCGCGCCGCCGGCCACCGCCATCAGCCAGTACACCAGCAGCAGCAGTCCCGCCGACAGTGCCAGACCGGTGAAACGATTGGCGATGGAGGTCGCCAGCGTGTACCGGGACATTCTGTACACCGACAGGTGCGGTGAGAGCGGGCGCGTCGGCATAGACTGGTGAGCTCAGAAATCGATGCAGCGGCCGTTCTTTTCCCAATCGCCAAAGCGCGTGGGCTCCGGGCCCGCACGCCCGCCGAGCTCACGCGGCCGCGTCCGCTGCGCCGCCGGCACGGGCGGCGGTGCTGCGGCGGGGGCCGGCAGCACGTCGGCGGTTGGCACGGATGCTTGTGGCGTTGAATTCTTGCCCGCGGGCATCGACATACCGGACAAGTCTGCCAGAATCTGCAGCAGGCAGCCACGCACCGCTTCGGAACAATCAACGGTCAACTCCATGCGCAGCGACCTGAGCACCGTGCCATTCGATGCGCTCGGTGTGCTGCGCGCGCGCGGCCCGGACACGCTGTCGTTCCTGCAGGGACAGTTGTCGAATGATCTGACGCGCCTCGGGGCCGATCGCTCGCTCCTCGCCGGCTATCACAATCCTCAGGGGCGCGTGATCGCGCTGCTGCGCGTGCTGCAACTCGCGCCCGGGGATCTGCTGGCGGTGCTGCCGCGCGAGCTCGTCCCGACCGTGATCGCGCGGCTCTCGAAATTCGTCCTGCGTGCGAAGGTGAAGCTCGTGGACGAGTCGCAGGCGTGGCGCATCAGCGGCCTGCTTGCAGGCGTGGAGGAAGATGCCGCGGTGGGCGCCGTCCAGCCGGCCGCTGTCGGCAATCTCGCTGCTGCGCTGCCGGCGGCTCTCGACTCCGTGGCACACGGTGCGGATGCCGTCGCGGTGCGGGTGGCTCGACAACCCTCGCGCTGGCTGCTCCTCACGTCCGCCTCAGGAGCGCCACTTCCCGACGCCGGTGTGGCGGCACCAGCCGAGATCTGGCAGCGAGTCGCGATCGCAGCCGGCGAGCCTCAGGTGTTTGCCGCCACCTCCGAGGAGTTCGTCGCGCAGATGCTGAACCTCGATGCCGTGGGCGCGATCGCCTTCGACAAGGGCTGCTACACGGGCCAGGAAGTCATCGCCCGTGCGCACTATCGCGGGCGCGTCAAGCGCCGCATGCAGCGCTTCGTAGCCTCCGTACCGCAGGCGCTCAAGCCCGGCGATGCCGGCACGCTCACCGACGGCCGTGGATTCAAAGTGGTGGACGCGGTGCAGCGTCCGGACGGGCGTTGCGAGTTTCTCGCGGTCGCTCCACTCATCGAGGACGAATCCGCGCCGGCGATCTCCGCGACCTCTTCCGGGGAGCGCCTCGCGGCCGAAACACTTCCCCTCCCTTACCCCTTGCCCTCTTAACCGGGCTGGTTTCAGGCCTCCGGGCGCATGTGCGGGAAGAGTATGACGTCGCGGATCGAAGGCGAGTCGGTGAAGAACATCACCAGGCGATCGATACCCACGCCGAGTCCCGCCGCCGGCGGCATGCCGTATTCGAGCGCCCGTACATAATCGGCGTCGTAGAACATCGCTTCCTCGTCACCCTTCTCCTTGCGCACCGCCTGGGCGCGGAAGCGCGCCGCCTGCTCCTCGGGGTCGTTCAGCTCGGAGAAGCCGTTGGCGATCTCGCGTCCGGCGAGGAAGAACTCGAAACGATCGGCGATGAAGGGATCGGCGTCGTTCGGCCGCGAGAGCGGCGATACCTCGACCGGGTAGGCGCACACGAAGGTTGGATCGAGCAGCGCGCTCTCCGCGGTCTTCTCAAACAGCTCCATCTGCAGCTTACCCGCGCCGTCGCCGGGCTCGAAGCGGACGCCGAGCTGCTCGCAGCGCTTACGCAGGTAAGTGACATCGCGCAGCGAGAGCGGATCGATGCCGGGGTTGTACTCGATGATGGCCTGCTCGACGGTGAGCCGGCGGAAAGGCTTGCCGAGATCGTAGCGGCGTCCCTGGTAGGTGATCTCCTGCGTGCCGTAAAGCGTATCCGCCAGGCCGCGGGTGGCTTTCTCGATCCACTCCATCAGATCACGATAATCGGCGTACGCCAGGTACGCTTCCAGCATCGTGAATTCCGGGTTGTGCTGCGTCGAGAGTCCCTCGTTGCGGAAGTTGCGGTTGATCTCGTAGACGCGCTCGAGGCCCCCGACGATCAGCCGCTTCAGATACAGCTCGGGCGCGATGCGCAGGTACATGTCGAGGCCGAGCGCGTTATGGTGCGTCTTGAAGGGTCGCGCCACGGCCCCGCCCGGAATCGGCTGCATCATCGGCGTCTCGACCTCGAGGAAATCGAGTGCGTCGAGAAAGTCGCGCAGGTAGCGCACGATGCGGGTACGCGTGCGGAACACCTGTCGTGTCGAGTCGCTCACGATAAGGTCGACGTAGCGCTGGCGGTAGCGCGTCTCGGTGTCGGTGAGCCCGTGCCACTTGTCCGGCAGCGGCCGCAGCGATTTCACCAGCAGGGCGAGTGAGTCGACCCGCACGGAGAGCTCCCCGGTCCTGGTGCGAAACAGCGCGCCAGCGGCGCCGATGATGTCGCCGACGTCCCAGCCCTTGAACGTCTCGTAGGCGGCGCCGAGCGCTTCCTGCTGCAGGTACAGCTGGATCTGGCCGGTGCGATCGCCGATCTTCGCGAAGCTCGCCTTGCCCATCACCCGGCGGAACAGCAGCCGGCCGCCGACCCTGACGCGCGTCGGGTTGGCGTCCAGCCACTCGGCACCGCGCTCGCCGAAGGAGGCGTGCAGCTGCCCCGCGAGCGCATCGCGGCGGAAGTCGTTGGGGTACGCCTCACCGGCCCTGCGCAGCTCGGCGAGCTTCCCGCGACGCTCGGCGATCAGCTTGTTCTCATCGCCGCCATCATCGCCGCCACCGGCGTTGCTGCCCTGGTCCTTCTTCATGCCCGTCTAAACGCCCGCCTTGAGCGAGGCCTCGAGGAACGGGTCGAGATCGCCGTCCAGCACCGCGCTGGTGTTGCCCACTTCCACCTGGGTGCGCAGGTCCTTGATGCGTGACTGGTCGAGCACGTACGAACGGATCTGGTGGCCCCAGCTGACGGCCGACTTCGAATCCTCCAACACCTGCGCGGCGGCATTGCGCTTGTTGACTTCCAGCTCGTAGAGCTTGGCGCGGAGCATCTTCATGGCGGTCGAGCGGTTCTTGTGCTGGCTGCGCTCGTTCTGGCAGGCCACCACGATGCCGCTCGGCAGGTGCGTGATACGTACGGCAGACTCGGTCTTGTTCACGTGCTGGCCACCGGCGCCCGAGGAGCGGTACACGTCCACTTTCAGGTCCGCGGGGTTGATCTCGATCTCGATCTCGTCGTCGATCTCCGGCGAGACGAACACCGAGGCGAAGGAAGTGTGGCGGCGGTTGCCGGAATCGAACGGCGACTTGCGCACCAGGCGATGTATGCCGGTCTCGGTGCGCAGCCAGCCGTAGGCGTACTCACCTTGTATTTCGATTGTCGCACTCTTGATGCCGGCCACTTCCCCGGGATTGGAATCGATCACCTCGACCGTGAAGCCGTGTGCGGCGCCCCAACGCAGGTACATGCGCAGCAGCATCTGAGCCCAGTCCTGCGCCTCGGTGCCGCCAGCCCCCGCCTGGATGTCGAGAAACGCGCTGTGGGGGTCCATCTCGCCGCGGAACATGCGTTTGAGCTCGAGATGTCGCACCGCGGACTCGAGGCGCTCCGCATCACGCTCGATGTCCCGCGCCGCGGGCTCGTCGTTCTCGTCAGCCGCGAGCTCGAGCAACTCGCCGGCGTCGCTGATCCCCTTGGTCGCACGGTCGATCTCGGCAACCTCGGCGCTCAGGCGCGCGCGTTCGCGCCCGAGCTCCTGGGCACGCGCCGGATTCGACCACACCGCCGGATCCTCGAGCTCGCGGGCGACTTCCTCGAGCCGCTCCTGCTTGCGGTCGTACTCAAAGAAACCCCCGTAGCGCACTGATGCGCTCAGAAAGATCCTTGAGCTGGCGGCGGAGCTGATTGACTTCCATTGCAGCGGAACCGTGGGAGTGAAGCGACCCCCGGGATGCTAAACGGCCGGCTCACCCGGCGGCAAGGCTCGAGGCTCACTGAGCGGCCGGCAGCAGATGATCAACCAGCAGCTGCAGCCGCCGCTCGCTCTGATACTCGTTCACCTCGAGCCGGTAGACGAGATGCATGGGGCCGACCGGCGGCTCGAACGGCGCGCCGTCCTCGAGATGGTTGAACGCGATGGCATCGAAACTGCGACCGCTGCGCGGCACCTCCACCCACATCTTCGCGTGCCGATCAGCGATGACGCGCGCGCTGCGCACGCTGAAAACGCCGTCGAAGCTCGGCTCGGGGAAGGCCTGTCCCCAGGGTCCGCCGGCGCGCAGCGCCTCGGCGGTCGCAAGCGCGATCTCGCCGACGGCGAGCTCGCCGTCGGTCTCCACGGCGTCGGCCGCGATGGACCCCGCCGGGCAGCGGGCCACCTCGTCGTCGAAGGCGCGCGCGAACTGATCGAGCTTCGCGCGTTCGAGCGTCAGCCCGGCTGCCATGGCGTGGCCGCCGAAGCGATCGATGAGCCCCGGATGACGCGCGGCAATCGAGTCGAGCACATCGCGGATGTGAATGCCGGGTGTCGAGCGCGCCGAGCCACGCAGCGTCGCGGCATCGGCGCGCGCAAAAGCGATCACCGGACGGCGCACGCGCTCCTTGACGCGGCTCGCGACGAGCCCCACGACGCCCTGGTGCCAGCTCTCGTCGAACAGGCACACCCCGCTGCGCTGCGGCGCTCCGGCCGCCGGCTCACGCAGCTGTCGCACCGCGCCGAGGGCCTCCTGCTGCATGCGCGCCTCGATGGCGCGGCGTTCCTCGTTGAGCGTATCGAGCCGCGCCGCGAGCCGCTGCGCGTGTGCCTCGTCATCGGCCAGCAGGCACTGAATGCCGATGGTCATGTCATCGATGCGGCCGGCCGCGTTCAGGCGCGGCGCGACACCGAAGGCGAGATCGGCCGCCGTCAGATCCGCTGCGGTACGCCCGGCGAGTGCGAGCAGTGCGCGGATCCCCGCCACGCAGCGGCCGGCGCGGATTCGCTTCAAGCCCTGCGCGATGAGCACGCGGTTGTTGGCATCGAGCGGCACGACATCCGCGACGGTACCGAGGGCCACGAGGTCGAGCAGCTCCGCCACTCCCGGCGTCGCGCCGCACAGGCCGGCGCGGTCGAGCGCGCGTCGCACCGCTGCCATCACGTAGAAGGCGACGCCCACTCCGGCGAGCGCGCGGCTGGCGAAGCGGCTGGCGGCAAGATTGGGATTGACGATCACGTTGGCGTCGGGAAGCCGTGCGCCGGGAAGGTGATGATCGGTGATCAACACCTCGATGCCGCGCTCGCGTGCCGCGGCGACTCCGGCGTTGCTGGAGATACCGTTGTCGACGGTAACGATCAGCGAGGGCGCGCGCGCGGCCGCGAGGGCGACGATCTCGGGAGTGAGGCCGTAGCCAAATTCGAAGCGGTTCGGCACGAGGAAGTCCACAAAGGCAAAACCACAGGCACGCAGCGCCCGCACCACCAGCGCACAGCTGGTCGCCCCGTCGGCATCGAAGTCGCCCACCACCAGGACGCGGCGCGTGCGATGTGCCAGCAACAGCTCCACCGCCGCCGGGATCCCCTCGAGTGTGCCGACGGGCAACAGCCGCTCGAGTGAGGTATCGAGCTCGGCCGCCGAACGCACGCCGCGCGCGGCGTACACGCGCTCGAGCACCGGGTGAAGCGTGCCGCTCAGTGACAGGGCCGCCGGCGGCACGGTGCGGCGCACGATGCACAGACTCACGCGAAGCCCTCGAGCCCTGGCAGGTTTCGCCGCCAGAACTTGCGGAGACTGCGGCGCGCGACCCGCGCACACACGTCGTTGAGAATCACGGTCACGCCATCGAGCGCGCCACGACGCAGCGCCTGCAGCGCCGGAGAAACGAAACGCTCATCGAGCCGACGCAACGCGCCGGCCACTGATGCCTCATCGCCCACCTGTCCCGCTCCCACGACCAGCACGGCCCCGCACGCCCCCGCAGCGAGCACCTTATCGAAATGCTCCGGCGGTGTCTGGCAGGCCGCGCCGTTCAGCTGCCAAAGACCCTGGAGCCATGCGTCCCGGCCGAAGGCTGCCGGCAGCCCGGACCGTGCCCGCGGCTCGGGGCGCACTATCCGCCCTGCAGCGCCCCAGGGCCAGAGCGCCGTGATGGGCGCCTCACCGCGCGCGCGGCGCGCCTCATTGAGCGGCAGCCCGTGCAGCCACATCTCGATCTCGGTGAGCAGGCGCCGCAGCGGCGCGGCCGCGGGCCCCGAGGGCACCAGTCGATCGAGCTCGCCCCCGGCCGCGCGGCCGGGCTCCTCCGTGGCGAGTGGCGGCAACCCGGGGGTGCCGAGGAGGAACTCTCCGGATGGCAACGGTGCGAGTGTCTGATTGGACGAGCCGAAAGTACGTATAAACCCCGCGCTGAGGGTTGCCTGCTCGGCCGGCGTGAGGTGCAGCAGGCCGCGCGCGTCGAGATGTACGCGCGTGAGCCCCGCCTGCAGATGCACCGCGGTAGCGATCCAGCGCGTCACGGACGGCGTCGCCGGGTTGGCCACCGCAGCGGTAAGCGCGGGATCGAGTGCTGCCGCGGCGATGCACGCCGGCGCGATCCCCTCGAGGTCGGCGCGCTCGATGTGAGCGAGGAGCCAACTGCGCCATCCGGCCGCCAGCGTCGTCCGTGCGCCGAAGCGCGCAGCGCTGCCGATTCCCGGTATGTCTGCGAAGGCGTTGCCGTCCGCGGAGGTCACGCGCAGCTCACGCGGCCGGTAGAGATCGGGAATGACCATGACGAGCTCGCGCACCGGCGCTATCGTATCGAAGGTGAAGTTCACCCTCGAACCGCCCTCGCAGGCGAATCTCATTCGCAGCTACTCCGACACTGAGTTGCGCATCGGCGAGCAGCGCGTGCATCGCAGCTGTCTGGTGACCGCCGAGCGGCTCATCACCGACTGGCCGCCGGCCACCTTCGATGAGCTCGCGCCCGCTCACCTCGAGTCGATCTTCGCGCTCTCTCCCGAGCTGGTGCTGGTCGGCACCGGACCGAGGCCGCGCTTCGCGCCGCCCGAAGTGCGCAGTGAATTCGCGCGGCGGCGCATCGGGCTCGAGGTCATGCAGCTCGGCGCGGCGTGCCGCACCTTCAACGTGCTGGTGCAGGAGGACCGGAAGGTGCTCGCCGCGCTGTTCCTGAGCTAGCGGTTACAGCAAGCTCAATTGAG
>Ga0306926_10005991_pt1 | contig 13019 bp, 10 predicted proteins | sample flu12Cox44000178_FD_203759 | JGI IMG/M metagenome (GOLD analysis project Ga0306926, IMG submission 203759) | Lab enrichment of tropical soil microbial communities from Luquillo Experimental Forest, Puerto Rico - flux8day.12C.oxic.44.000.178 (v2)... | ecosystem: Environmental > Terrestrial >... | reverse complement strand
GCTCGCGCGCGGTCGATCGATTAGTTCAGACCAGGCCCGTGTCGCGGTAGACATCCTTGACCGCACAGCGCACGCCGAACTCCGGCACCGTGAGCTCGTCGTCGGCATGCAGGACGCGGGAGCGCCAGCCGTCGGGAGCCCGGTGGTCCGCAACGATCTCCGGACGATCCTGATGCACCAGCAGAATGCAGGTGCAGGACGGATGCGCCCGGTAGATCTCTCGCTTGCTCTCAATGATGCCCTTGTCGCTCTCGGAGAGGACCTCGGCGACGAGGTAGAAGCGATCGGCATAGCGCGGGTCGGGGTTCTCGTCCTCGCGAATCACCGCGACGTCCGGCTCCGGATCATACGGCACGGTGGATACGATGTTCACGCCGATGTCATGATAGGCGGAGAGCTCCGCGTGGCGGCGCTTGAGCGCGTCGTTGAGCAGCATTTCGAGGTTGCTGGCGATGCGCTGATGACGGCGATTGGGCGGAGCCATCATCATGGGAACGCCTCCGATTAGCTCCCAGTGCTCCTCATCGGGCCGCGACGTCAGCCAGGTGCGAAACGAGGCGACCGACAGGATTGGAGGACCCTGGCGCAGCGCGCCGTCCATTACATTTCTCTCCGACAGAGGAGCTTGCACGCTATCATAGGCATCCCCCGGATCATAGTGTCGGGTTCGGTTCAACCGCGCACTGGCTGCAGTGAAGCCGCTGCCATCGTCAGAATCCGAGACAGTTGCCGGGCGCAGCAAAGATCGACATTGTAGGCGAGCGGAATGGGTTGCACGCAGGGGAAGCTGATGGTCGCAAAGATATCACCGGTGGAGGAGGTTCTCCCCGCAGAGAAGCTGATCCTTTTCGGCTTGCAACACGTACTCGTCATGGCGGCGTCGCCTATCACTTCGGTATTTTTGATCAGCAAGGCGCTCAGTCTCGCGCCCGATCTTACGATCAATCTGATCAGCGCGACGTTTCTTGTTTGCGGACTCGGCACTTTGCTGCAATCCTTCGGGCCATGGGGCTTTGGTGCGCGTCTGCCCTTCATTATGGTTCCTGGCGGTGCGCCCATCGTCATCTTTCTGACCATTGCCCAGCAGACCAATCTGCAGACTGCCACTGGGGCCGTCATCATCACCGGCGTGCTCTACTTCGTCATCCTGCCTGTATTCGCCCGGCTTCTGAAATTTTTCCCGCATCTTGTAATCGGAACAATGCTGCTCCTGGTCGCGGTCAATCTTGTCAGGATCTACGGGAGCATAATCACCGGAAGGCCGGACGCGCCGGGCTTTGCTGACCCCACCAACGTCTATCTGGCGCTCGCAACCATCGCCTTCACCGTTCTGTTCGCCCGCGTCCTCACCGGGATGCTCGGTCAACTCTCCATCCTGCTCGGACTTCTGGCCGGCGCCGCCGTTGCAGCGATCATCGGCGCAATGAGCTTCGCAGGGGTGCTGCCCGGCCCGCTGGTCAGCGTGCCACATCCGCTTCCGTTCGGCGTGCCCACGTTCGACTTCATTGCGGCCATTCCTTTGGTCATTTTCAGCATTATCTCGATGGCTGAGGCAACCGGCCAAACGGTGGCCATCTCGGAAGTCGTCGGCAAGGAAGGAGATCCATATCAGATCGTGCCCAACACCATCCGTGGCGATGCTCTGATGTCGCTCCTGGGCGGGTTTCTGGGCACCTCGCTGATCATTACCAGTGGGGAGAACATCGGTGTTGTGCGAGCGACGGGGGTTCGGTCCCGCTATGTCACGGCGACGGGCGGGGTTATCCTCATTCTGCTGGCGCTATTTGCGCCGCTCGGTCGCCTAGCAAACGCAATTCCCGCCTCGGTTGTCGGCGGCGCCGTGATTGTCTTTTGCATCATCGGTGCGATCGGCATCGATATGCTGCGAAAAGTCGATCTTCGTGAGCATGGGAACGTGTTCACGCTGGCAGCAGCGCTCGCCATGGGCCTGCTGCCGATCCTGGTCCCGGGCCTTTACAGCAAGTTCCCCACCAACGCCCAGATCATTCTCGGCAATGGTCTTGCAATGGGCACCCTTACCGCGGTTCTGCTCAACATCCTGTTCCATCACGTCGGGAGGCGGACCATGGAAGCTTCCGCGACGAGCAAGGAAGCGACGAAGGATCCCAACATACGCCCTGCAGAAGGTATTTGAGAGCTCGCTGCCTGGTTCGTCCCACGACAGTGGCTCTGGAGTTGGTGGCCATGGATCTGGATCCTGAACAATTCGCAGGCCGCGAATTCTTGCTCGTCCCCGATCACGTCATGCTGCGGGATGGACCGGTCGGCGACCATGCTCTCTTGATTGCGGACGGCAAGTTTCGCGATCTGGGACCCTCTGCCCATGTAATGAAGCGCAATCCCGGGCTGCAGGCTATCCGCCTGGAAGGCAAGCTCGTGATGCCGGGGTTTATCGATGCCCACCATCACCTCACACAGTCGTTCGGCAAAGCGCTGGCGTTTGGCGAGCCCTCCGAGATCTACCGGCGGATCTGGGTGCCGCTTGAAGGCAGCCTCGACGACAATCTCATTGCTCTGACGGCCAAGTTGGCTGCGCTCGAGGCACTGCGCGGCGGGTTCACCACGGTCGTCGACGCCGGAACACGTGCCAAGGGCGACACGACAGCCGTCGCGGAAGCCGCAAAGCAGGTCGGCCTGCGCTGTGTGCTCGGATTTATTTGCAACGATCTCGGTGCAGCGGAACCTCGCGCGCAGCGCGGTGAGATCCTCAAACGCGCGCAAGCGCATCTGGCTCGCTGGCAGAGCGATGGCTTGATTCATCCCTCGCTCGCGATCTCCATTCCCGAGGCGGCCTCGGACGAGATGCTGCGGGAGGTTTCCAGCTTATGCGCTGAGGCGGGCGTGATCTTTCAGAGTCACGTCAATGAGCATCTGGCCGCGGTGGAGAGATCCCTCGTTCAGCGCAAGCAGCGGCCGCTCGAGCAGCTATACCATTTGGGCGCGTTGGGACCGCACGTGCTTATCGCACATGGTACGCTGGTGACGCCTTTTGAATTGAACATGTTGCGGGAGACCAACACGGCAGTCGCCTACAATCCTGTAGCGACACAATGGAAGGGCAACGCAGTGGCCCCGGCAACAATGATGGCGGCACTCGGAATCCGGTTCGGTCTCGGAACCGACGGGACGCGCAGTGACGGCTTCCGCCTCCTCGACGCCGCGGAGGCAACGCAGAGAATCGCCTTCGGACTGGAAGTCGGAGATTTCTCTTGCGGCGCAGGCTGGATGTGGCTCGAACATGCGACAACCGCGGCCGCCCAGGCGATCGGCCTTGCTGCCATCACCGGTGAAATCGCGATGGGCAAGCAAGCTGACTTTTTGATTGTCGACCTCGACGTGCCCGAGATGCAACCCTCATGGGATCTGACGTGGGAGCTGGTGCGGCTTGGCAATCGTGATCAGATCATCGGCGTTTTTGTTGCCGGCCGGCTTCGTTTGTGGCGCGGCTGGCCCCTCGACTGGGATGCAAAGGCCCTCATGCGGACGGTCGCAAAGACCGCCAGCGCTGCTGTTGCCGCTGCGCCGATCCAGCGTATTCACGACCGCTCGACTGAGCATCGTTCAAAGTTTCAAGATAAAAGTTGGGCGCGTTCGAGGACAATCTGAAACAAGTCAAGGCGAGACGCCTGCACAGCTTACGCCCCGAAAGCAGCAGCGGGGCGCCGGGCAGCAGAGGGCGTTTCACAGGCAGTTCGATGTTGGGAATTATCGCGCTTGCGCTCGTCTCCGGCCTGTTGATTGGCTGCATCGGTATCGGCGGGGTCTTGCTTGTCCCAACTCTCAGTCTCCTGGACATCGATGTGCACCAGGCCATTGGCGCAAGCATGTTCAGCTTTATTTTCAGCGGTGCCATTGGCGTGTGGCTCTACACGCGTGAAGGCTCAATTGATTGGGCTTCTGCTGTCTGGCTCTGCGGTGGCGCCACGCCCGGAGCCTTGGCTGGCTCCGTGATTTCGTCGCACATCAACGCAAGCATCTTGCTGGTGTTGGTTGGCGCAACGGTGATCTTCGCGGGCTGGCAAGTGTTGCTTCGACAAGCCAGCATACGCGAGCGTCCTCGCCGAGGACTGCCACAGTCAATGCTTCTTGCGATCGGCATCATTGTGGGCCTGGGTTCGGCTCTCACCGGGACTGGTGGTCCGGTTCTACTGGTTCCGCTCCTCATTTGGCTGGGCCTGCCGGCAATCATGTCCGTCGGGCTTAGCCAGGCCATTCAAGTTCCAATCGCGGCAATGGCTTCCGTCGGTAATCTTTGGACCGGCAATGTGGATCTGGGGCTGGGTGCATTACTGAGCATCGGTATCGTGATTGGGTCGACAATTGGTGCTCGAATGGCGCATGCCCTGCCTACGTTTGTCCTCGCCCGAGCGGTAGCGATCGCACTGGTGCTCACGGGCCTGCTTCTGATCGTCCGTTCCGGACGGACATTGGCCGGAGCATGGTGACGCTCGCAGGCTGTGGCACGTCGTGGCTCACCCACCCTTGCGCGCCAGCAGCCATTGTGGATAGCCGGAAAAGCGCCGCACCGGCCGCAGCGCCACGTGGCTCACGATGCGGGCGACACCGAGCTCCGGATCGTCGATGAGCTCGCTGGTGAGCTCCTCGTACTCCGCAAGATCGGGAGAGACGATGCGCGCGATGTAGTCGACGTCGCCGCTCACCTCCCAGCATTCGACCACGGCATCGATGGCGCCGAGCCGCTTCTCGAACCGGCGGCGATTGGCCTGCTTTTCGAGCACGATCTCGGCAAAGACGTTCACCGGGCGCGACAGCCGGCCAAGCTCGATGACGGCCTGGTAGCCGGCGATGATGCCGGCCCGTTCGAGCCGACGCACGCGCTCAAGGCAGGCGCGCGGCGACAGCCCGACCTGATGGGCAAGATTCTGGATAGTCGAGCGCCCATCGCGCTGGAGCGCGCCGAGTATCTTGACATCGATGGCATCGAGTGCCGGCGCGCGCTTCGCGGCCATTGCCCCCTCTCTTTTGGTTCGATGCATGATCCTGTCGGCCATGCATCAGTGCCGGCCGAACAGCCGGTCGAGAAACCATCCGTCAAGCCCGCGATCGGGACGCTGGCCCGCCGACGTCTCGCCGACGGCCAGGGGCGGCGGGCCGGGTGGCGCGGCTGCTGACGCAAGCGGCGCCGCGCCGATACCCGGCAGGCCGGCGATCGGTACTCCCTGATGGCCGGCCTTCATCACCCGGCTCCATATTTCCACCGGCAGCCCGCCGCCGGTTGCCTTCCGCATGGGCGAGGAATCGTCATTGCCGAGCCAGACGCCGGTCACGAGATGACTGGTGTAGCCGATGAACCAGGCGTCGCGGTAATCCTGGCTGGTTCCGGTCTTGCCTGCGGCCGGCCAGAGCGGAAGCTGCGCGTTGCGCGCCGTACCGCTGATGAGCGTCTCGCGCATCATCGCATTCATCATCCCGACATAGCGCGGCTCGATAATGCGGCCGAGGCTCGCCGGGACGTGCGCGAACAGCACCTTGCCCTCCCGGGCGCGTACCCGCTCCACGATATGGACGGCAAGCGCATCGCCTCCGTTCGCAAATGGCGCATATGCGGACACCAGCTCGATCAACGACACTTCCGAAGTGCCGAGCGCGAGCGAGGGGTTGGCCTCGAGCTTGGAGGCAATGCCGAGCCGGTAGGCAGTTCTTGCCACCGCAACCGCGCCGAACTCGAGCGTAAGCCGCACCGAAACCGTGTTGAGCGAGTGCGCGAGCGCCTGCGTCAGCGTGACCGGCCCATAGTACTGGTGCCGGTAGTTCTCGGGCTTCCAGCCCTTGACCGCAATCGGCTTGTCCTCACGGATCGTATCCGGGGTCAGCCCGCGCTCCAGCGCAGTGAGATAGACGAACGGCTTGAACGCCGAGCCCGGCTGGCGCCTGGCTGCCACGGCGCGGTTGAACTGACTTTCGGCGTAGCTTTTCCCTCCGACCAGGGCGCGCACGGCGCCTTCCGGTGTGATGGCGACGATGGCGCCTTGCGAGACGTCGAGCTTTGCTCCTTTCAGTGCAAGCTCGTCGGCCAGCGCCTTCTCCGCCGTTCCCTGCAGGGCCGGATCGATGGAGGTCTCCACGACGAGGTCCTGATCGAGGCGGCCGACGAGATCGTCGAGCACATCCATGATCCAGTCGGCGATGTAGTTGACCGAGCTCGCCGCGATAGGCTTCACCGCGCGGGCGGGGTGTGCCAGCGCCGACTTGGCCGCCGTCTCGCTGATCAAGCCGAGCTCGACCATGGCGGCCAACACCGCCTGCGCGCGGTGCTCGGCGCCGAGCGGGTTGCGGCTCGGCACAAGCCGCGAAGGCGATTTGACGAGGCCTGCAAGCAGAGCAGCTTCCGCGAGATTGAGCTGCTCTGCGGGCTTGCCGAAATAGCGCTGCGCGGCGGCCTCAACCCCGTAGGCGCCGGAGCCGAAATAGACCCGGTTGAGATAGAGTTCCAGAATCTGGCTTTTGCCGAGCTTGCGCTCGAGCCACAACGCAAGCACCAGCTCCTGCAGCTTGCGCCAGAGCGTACGTTCCTGGGTCAGGAACAGGTTCTTGGCGAGCTGTTGCGTGATCGTCGAGCCGCCCTGGGAGACATGGCGGCGCAGCAGGTTGGCAATGCTCGCGCGCAGAAGCCCGAGCGGGTCAACACCGAAATGCTCATAGAACCGGCGATCCTCGATGGCGATGAACGCGTTGGGCAAATGGGGCGGCAGCCGCCTGATGGGAACGTCGACGCCGCTCATCTCGCCGCGGCTGGCGAGCGGCCGCCCGTCGATGCCGACGATCTCGACCGTCGGCGGACGCTTGGGCACGGCGAGCGATTGGATCGGAGGAAGCGTCGCGGCGACGAACACGAGCGTGCCCACCCCGGCAATGACGGCCCACAGCCCCAGGACAAGCCCCCAGTAACCAAAACGCGCGAGGAGCGAACGCCCTGTGGCTCGTCCGCCGCCCCGCTTGCCTCGACCCGGACTGCGCGCTCGGGCACTGCTCGCAGGACGTTCGGTGAGGGCAGCCGGGGCCGTCTCGGCATCGCTCTCGCGGCGCGCTTTTCGCTCCCTGCCCGACATATGTGCTTGCCCCAACCGCGGGGAGCGTAGAGAGCCCGATTTAAGGGGGGGTTACCGCCGGTTTACTCGGCTGCAGCCTTCTCGGACATGCTTCCTTCGGATTTTGCCGCGCTCTCACGGGCCGGCGAGAACAGGCTGATCAGGGCGCGCTTGATGGCAGCCTGCCTGGTGGCCGGTATGATCTTGGCTCCGTAGAGATCGGTGACGTAGAACACGTCGACCACGCGCTCGCCGAAGGTTGCGATATGTGCGGAAACGATGTTGAGGTCGAGCTTCGATAGCGTCGTCGTCAGCTCGAACAGCAGACCCGGGCGGTCGAGGCCGGCCACCTCGATCATGGTGTAGCGGCTCGACCAGCTGTTGTTGATCGACACCTCGGGCGCGAGCGCAAATGCGCGCAGCCGGCCCCTGCTTGCGGCGCGCTTGGCGACCACTTCCGGCAGCCGCAGGTCCCCGCGCAGCGCCTTCTCAATGGCATCGGTGATGCGCGCGGCGCGCCGCGCCTCGTCCTCGTCGTGCTCGAACTCGCGCGAGACCGCGATGGTATCGAGCGCGCGCCCATCGGTGGTGGTGAAGATCTGCGCATCGACGATGTTGGCGCCGGCAACCGCGCAGGCGCCAGCGATGATGGACAGAAGCCACGGATGGTCGGGTGCCAGCACGGTCAGCTCGGTGACCCCGCGCGTCGCCGGGAACGATACCGAGGTCGCCAGCGTCTTTCCCGCCTGCGCAGCAGAGCGCAGGAAGCGGGCATGGGCGACCTGGTGCGCCGGGTCGACCTTGAGCCAGTAGGCCGGGTAGTGCAGCGCGATATAGGCGGCGCTCTCCGCCTCGGTCCAGTCGGCAAGCTCGACGCGCAGTTGCGCCTGCGCGCCGGCGACGCGCTGACCGCGGTTGACCTCGGAGAAGCCGCCGGTGAGCACCGGCTCGGTCTCGTAATAGAGCGAGCGGATGAGCTGGGCCTTCCAGCCGTTCCATACCCCGGGCCCGACCGCCTTGATGTCGGCTGCCGTGAGGATGGCAAGCAGCTTCATGCGCTCGACCGACTGCACGATGGCGGCAAAATTCGCGATCGTCACCCGGTCGGAAAGGTCGCGCGACTGCGCAAGCATCGACATGACGAGATGCACCTCGACCAGCCACGCCATGGTTTCCGTCTCCGCCGGCGAGAAGCCGAGCCGCGGGCACAACGCCCGCGCCACCCGCGCGCCGGCGATGGAATGGTCCTCGATCCGCCCCTTGGCGATATCGTGCAGGAACAGCGCGACGTAGAGCAGATCGCGATGGCGGGGCTGGATGGTGCGCATCAGCTCGGTGGCGAACCTGGCATCGTCGCTGCGGCCGGCCTCGATGTCTGAGAGCACGCCAATGCAGCGCACGAGATGCTCGTCGACCGTATAGTGGTGATACATGTTGAACTGCATCATCGCCACGATGCGACCGAAGGCAGGAATGAAGCGGCCGAGAACGCCCGCCTCGTTCATGCGCCGCAGCACGGTCTCGGCATCGTTCTTCGAGGTCAGGATCTCGAGGAACAGTCGGTTGGCCTCGGGATGGTCGCGCAGCCCCTGGTCGATCAGCTTGAGCGAGCGTGTGGCCAGATGCATTGCATCGGGATGAAAGGCGAGATTGTAGCGCTGCGCGAGATGGAAGATGCGGATCAGGTTGACGGGGTCGTGGCTGAAGACGTTCTGGTCGGCGACGTTGATGCGGTTATTCTCGATCACGAAATCGTCGCTTTCGCTCAGCGTCGGGCGCGTGCGCGGCCGCAGGCGCGCCATCATTCGGCTGAGCACCGGCATGGGCTTGGCCTGGCTCTCCTCGAGCTTGGCGCACAGGATTGCCGTGAGATCGCCGACATCCTTGGCGATCAAAAAGTAGTGCTTCATGAAGCGCTCGACGTCGCGCAGGCCGGGATGCTCGGTATAGCCCAGCCGCAGCGCGATCTCGCGCTGGATATCGAACGACAGCCGCTCCTCGGCGCGCCCGGCGATGAAGTGCATGTGACAGCGCACCGCCCACAGGAAATCGGCGCAGCGGCGGAAGCGGCGGTATTCGCGGGGGTCATAGACACCGCGGTCGATCAGCTGCTCGCGCTCGCGCACGCGGTAGACGTATTTGGCGATCCAGTAGAGGGTGTGCAGGTCGCGCAGACCGCCTTTGCCGTCCTTCACGTTGGGCTCGACAAGGTAGCGTGACTGTCCCGCACGCCGGTGGCGCTCCTCGCGCTCGGCAAGCTTGGCGGCCACGAAATCCGCCGCCGAGCCCTGCACGATGTCCTTGTCGAAGCGACCCATGAGCTCGTCGTAGAGCTTGCGATCGCCGAGCAGATAACGCGCCTCGAGCACGGCGGTGCGGATGGTCATGTCCGCTCTTGCCTGACGGATGCAGTCGGCGACGGAGCGCGTGGCATGGCCGACCTTGAGCCCCATGTCCCACAGGCAATAGAGGATCGCCTCCGCAACGGATTCGCCCCAGGCGGTCTGCTTGTAGGGGAGCAGGAACAGCAGATCGATGTCGGACCCGGCCGCAAGCAGGCCGCGGCCGTACCCGCCGGTGGCAATAATGGCCATGCGCTCGGCTTCCGAGGGGTTCTGCGCCGGGTAGAGATGTCGTCCCACCGTCTCGTAGAGAAGCTCGAGGATCTGATCCTGCATGAACGAGAGCCGCTCGGCGCAGCGTCGTCCTCTGCGATCCCCGATCAGCAGCCGTTCGGCCGCTGCGCGGCCTTCGACCAGCGCCGTCTTGAGACGGCGCGAGAGCGCGAGCCTGAACTCGTGCGCATTGCCGGAATGCTGCTCGGCAATGGCGTCGATATCGCCGGCCAGCACAGCGGCGTCAAAGACCTCGGTCTCAGTTGCGGCGGTCAAGCCTGGAGTCAGCATGGCGACCCGATAATGCAACGAAGCGGCCGTATCATCGCTTATATTGGAGGAATCGTCTGCGCGCGACAGGCTGCCTGGAGAATCATTCTCTATTTCAGGACTTGTGCGCGCATATTTTTCCCGTTGACGGCCGCAAACGCCCTTTCTAAAGGAAGGATATAGCGCCGATTTGAGCGAGCAGCTTGCGGGCGCTCAACAAATGCAGCTAAAGCGCGGGGCCCGCCCCTCGCCAGGCTGATGGTGGGCCGAGCAATTCCCGCCTTCATCAATCCGGCCGCTGCGCGACAAAGGGAACGCGAGCAGCGCCTTGCCATGGAGGTCGTTATGACCCTGCTTTCCCGGCGTGCTCTGTTTGCCTTCGGCCTCCTCATCGGGGCATTGCCGCCTGCGGGCGGCTTTGCCGCCGAGAAGCCGAAGGAAATCCGAATCGATTGGGCGACCTACAACCCGGTTTCCATGCTGCTCAAAGACAAGGGCTACCTGGAGAAGGAATTCGCCAGGGACGGCATCGCCATCCGCTGGGTGCAGACCAACAGCTCGTCCAATGCGCTGCAGTTCCTCAACGCCGGCTCGATCGATTTCGGATCGACCGCGGGCTCCGCCGCGCTGGTCGCCCGCATCAACGGCAACCCCATCAAGTCGATCTATGTCTATTCGCGGCCGGAATGGACGGCGCTCGTCACCACCAAGGACAGCCCCATCAACAAGGTCGAGGACCTCAGGGGCAAAAAGGTCGCCATGGTGCGCGGCACCGATCCGCACATCTTCCTGGTGCGGGCGCTGTTCTCGGCTGGGCTCACCGACAAGGACATTGTGCCGGTGCTGGTGCAGCAGCATGCCGACGGCGGCAACCTGCTCATCCGCGGTGACGTCGATGCCTGGGCCGGGCTCGACCCAATGATGGCGCAACACGAGATCAAGGATGGCGCGCGGCTGTTCTTTCGCAAGCCCGAGGCCAACACCTGGGGCATCCTCAACGTGCGCGAGGAGTTTGCCAACGATCACGCCGACATCATCCCGCGCGTGATCTCGGCCTACGAGGAGGCACGCAAGTACTCGCTCGCCAACTACGGCGAGCTCAAGAAGATTTTCATGGGCGTTACAAAGCTCGATGATGCGGTCGTTGACAAGCAGCTCAAGGAGCGCACCGAGCTCACCTATAACAAGGTGGGTCCCGCGCAGCGCGAATCCATTCTCGAGGCCGGCATCGCATTGCAGAAGGCAGGCGTGATCGGCCCAAGCGTGGACGTGAAGAAGTCGGTCGACGATCTGATCGACGACCGTTATGTGACGGCCGCGAATTAGGATCTGACTGGGCCGGCGTGTTGCATTTGCAGGGTGTGCCGTGTCTCTTTTCTCCATGACGGCCGCCCCGCAGGACGCAGTCGAGCGCTCGCCGCCCGGGCCATCGCTCGCGCGTTGGGTGCGTCCCGCGCTGGGGCTGCTGCTGCCCGTCGTGCTTGCCACTGCGTGGGAGCTTGCCGTGCGCAGTGGGCTCTCCAACGGGCGCCTCGTGCCGCCCCCATCGGTAATCTGGCAGACCTTCAGCGAGCTCGCCGCGACGGGCGAGCTCCAGCGCCATGCACTCGCAACGCTATGGCGCGTCGCCTGCGGCTTCCTGCTTGGGGTTGCGGCGGGCACGCTGGTGGGCGCCATCACCGGCTATTCCGGCTTGACGCATCGCCTCCTTGATCCGAGCCTGCAGGCGCTCCGTGCAATACCATCCATTGCCTGGGTGCCGCTTTTCATTCTCTGGTTCGGGATTTTTGAGGCCTCGAAGATCATCCTGATCGCGGTTGGGGTGTTCTTCCCCGTCTATCTGGGCGTGATGGGAGCGGTCATCTCGGTCGATCGCAAGATCGTGGAGGTCGGGCGCGCCTTCCGCCTGTCGGGAGCTGCCATGGTGCGACGGATCCTGTTGCCGGCCGTAATGCCCGCCTATGTCATCTCTTTGCGTGCCGGTCTCGGGCTTGGCTGGATGTTTGTTGTGGCCGCGGAATTCCTCGGCGCCTCGACCGGGTTGGGCTTTCTGCTCATCGATGGCCAGCAGCTCGGCAAGCCGGCGCAGATCGTCGCTGCCATTGTGGCGTTTGCAATTCTCGGCAAGGCCACGGATTGGTTGATCGCGCTGATTGCAACGCCGTTCTTGCGCTGGGAAGACCGGTTCGCGCGCAGATAAGGGGCAGTGTCCATGCTTGTGCTCGATCGCGTGGGCAAGACCTATCCCAACGGCGTGCGCGCGCTCGACCGGGTATCGCTCGAAGTTCCCCCCGGCGAGATCCTCGTCGTGATCGGCGGCTCCGGCTGCGGTAAATCGACCTTGCTGCGGGCGATCTCCGGCCTCGACACGCCGACGCAGGGCCGGGTGATGCTGGATGGGACGGTGATCACCTCGCCGCACGAGCAGATCGGCATCGTGTTCCAGGAGCCGCGCCTGCTGCCCTGGCTGCGCGTTGCCGACAATGTCGGCTTCGGCATCGAGCATTATCCCAAGCAGGACAAAATGAAGCGGGTGGCCGGGGCGCTCGAGCGCGTGGGATTGCGGGAAAAGGCGCGGGTGTGGCCGCGCGAGCTCTCCGGCGGTCAGGCGCAACGGGTCGCTATCCTGCGCGCGCTGGTGCCGCGCCCGCAGGTGCTTCTGCTCGATGAGCCGTTCTCGGCGCTTGATGCGTTCACCCGCGCCGACCTCCAGGATCACCTCCTCGACCTGTGGGCCGATGCCAGGCCCACGCTGGTGATGGTGACCCATGACGTCGAGGAGGCGATCGTGCTCGCTGACCGGATCATGGTGATGCGCCCGCATCCTGGTCGCGTGTACGAGGAGATCGCCTGCGACCTTCCGCGCCCACGCGACCGGCAGTCGGCAGCGTTCGACTTCGTCAAGCGTCGCGTGCTTGCGGCGCTTGACCGTTCTCTCAACCGCGCGGTGGTCACCGATGACGGCGAGACCAGAACGGCCGCGGGCGGCGGGATGTGGTGGTAAGACTAGCAGGCTGCTGAAGAAGTTTGTCGGAGAGCTGATTTTTGCGATGTTTCCGAGCCA
>Ga0306926_10005989_pt1 | contig 13021 bp, 15 predicted proteins | sample flu12Cox44000178_FD_203759 | JGI IMG/M metagenome (GOLD analysis project Ga0306926, IMG submission 203759) | Lab enrichment of tropical soil microbial communities from Luquillo Experimental Forest, Puerto Rico - flux8day.12C.oxic.44.000.178 (v2)... | ecosystem: Environmental > Terrestrial >... | reverse complement strand
TTTGCGTAAGCAACTCTGGAACCTCGCCGTTCTTGAATCGCCTTGACCGCAGGGGTAAAGGCAACGTCGCAAGATGATTCATCATGCATAGGTTAGCTATCCTTCATTCTGGAATATTTTATCCTCCCCTTGGGATTGAGAAAACCCGCAAAAGAGACCCAGCGAAGCTCGTTGGCGCTATCACCATTCATAATGAGTGCTGAAACGCTTGCTGCACAATATAGGAAAGAGAACTGTTCGCCAAGGCAATGCTTCTAATCTGTGCCATACCTGGTTGAGTGGGGCTAGCCGGCCTCATCGAAACTTTGAATCTGCGCTCAATCTCGACCAAAGAAATAATCAATCACTTGATTGACAGCGAAGATTGGGCATGCTAAATGGCAATCAACTGATTGATCGAAATGAGAACGAACCAGCATTGTGGCAAGAGCAGTTTGGCTGAAATCCAGGAAAGCATCAAAGAACTCCGGCCCGACCAGCGCGCTACTCTTTGCCAGTGGCTCAATGGTTACGAGGGAAATGCGTTGATTTTCTTGGATCCATCCGAATACGTCCTGCCGGGTTTGACCAGATCGGTGAAGCCGCTTTGGCACGACTGATATGAAGCGATCCGGGAGGAAATTGCCTGGTCCTGATGGCACTCTTTCGCCGGCAGTAAAAGCCGTTCCGATCAATAGCGACGACGGCCGCCGTCTCAGCCTCATTCAAGCTGCCTATGAAGTCATTGCCGAGCAGGGCTTCGAAGGGCTTCGGACTCGGACGGTTGCTGACCGGGTGGGCGTGAACATTGCGACACTCCACTACTATTTCCCGACCAAGGAAGCACTCATCGGTGGTCTGGCGGAGTATCTCTCTTTCCAGTTTGAAAACGTGCATGCGCCTGCCGTATTGCCAGACCGGAGCCCGGCACTCAACCGTCTTCACCAGGAATTCGCGGACGCCCGGTACTACCGGCTGGAACGGCCCGACATGCTTACTGTCATGCAGGAGCTAACGCTACGCGCTCAGCGCGATCCAGCTATTAAAGCAATCATTGCTCCGCTGATGTATCACTGGCGCGCGGGCCTTCAACAAATGATCGAGAACGGTATGCGTGAGGGGGCGTTCCGGCCGAACCTCGTTCCCGTCGTCGCGGCTGCCTTCGTTGCTTCCGCAATCTGGGGGGCGATGAACGTAGGGGTCGGAATCGAAGCAGTGGACGGCGTTTTCGACGAAATCGAGCGATGGCTTCTTCTCTCACCAGGTAAAAAATTGAGGGCACCCTGACATAAGCAATTCACTTCAGGGTCTAGTTTTCGGCGCAGGAATCTGCGGGGGTTCGAGTTTCATTGTCTCGTGGATCTTCGAAGGTTGCAGGCGTCCGCGAGGCCTGCGCCCTTCAAGGCGGAGACCAAGATCGACGCGGCTTTTCGTAGTGGGCTGCACCCGCGCGAAAGTTCGACGCGGCGAGACGAGCGAGACATACGTCTTGCGAGCCTGAGCGACGACTTGGCCGAGTCCCGCGGCCGCGGCGATGATTGCATCGAAAATCGGCCGGAGTTGCGGCCGGTCCGCGGACTGGTCGTCGACTAGTTTATCAGCAGAGGCCAAGAGGAAGTCCGGGTATCCGAAACGTTCCATGACAAGCAGCGACTGCGCATAACCGGTGACACCCTGCCCTGTTAGCCGACCACGAAGCCCGCTCTTGTGAGCCAGGCCTTACCGCTGGATCGTCGGTTCCAGGTATCTAAATCTTCCCCGGTCCGTTGGTTGAGGAGACGGGCGGACATCTCCCTCATTCCTCGCCAATCGCGAATTTGGCCCATAGCGACCACCTAGACACAGATCCAGTCCGATTCAACCAGCGATTTTCGCCAGATCGATGAATCGCCATCACCTTCGTGCTTCATCTCCAGGCACTTACGTTTTATCTTCAGGCAATTACCTGGCAGGTAATTGATGCTGTTCTGCCATTCGCAGAAAGTAGCGCCAAACTTGCGGCTAAAAGAAGCAGTGGAATGTTGAGTCGCTCGGCGAGGTGTAGGATCATTTCCCGGCTCGGCAGTGAGCGACCGGTTTCAAGAAAGCTGAGATGTTTGGTTGAGATCTCGGCTTCGCAGGCAAGCGCGAGTTGGCTGAGATGCCGGCGTTGACGCCACTCGCGCAGCAGATCGCCAACTGGTCGAACGGTGTTCCCCATGATTCGGATGATAGCTCAACCAAAGAACGATCTCCATCGGGGCGACTTCACAGTTGAGCAGGCAACTCCCAGTTCAGGGAAGGCAGCTCTCCAATTCTGCTCGGTCTGCTCATTCGTGATTTGGTCCTGCCCTCTGCATAGCCCTCGGCATTAAGATGGAACGGAAACTCTTCGCTTAACAGAGTCGACGAAACTTCCCTGATACCACCGGGAAATGCCGTCAAGGAGCGATCAGCACCAACTCGACCCACTGTTACCGTTTCATCGCCGCAGGCGTGACGCCTTGGCCCTGCAGAAAACACGGTTTATCGTATCGCTGGAATTTGGCGAACGTGCGAACATCGCGTGCAGCGGATCGACTTCCTTCAAAACGTGACGGATCATCTTACAATCGAAGCGCATCCCAAGAGCTATCTGGTGGTATCGCCCCCAAAATCGAAACCTGGAACCGGTTCCCGAAACGTTTGGATTGACATGCAGGTTCGAATGGTCGATGTCTTGCGTAAGCCTAAGATCAGAGTTTTTCCTGAAAGCAAGGAGCCGGAAATTGCGTGGATTCTATCCGGCGAAACAGTCACGGAGGAGCGTGTACTAGGTGGACAGTGGCTCCAGACAATTGCCAAAGCAGGTGACTTTTATTTGACGGCGCCGGGACCGGCTTATGAACTGAAATCGAGTCCCCTGGGAGTACAACCGTTACGGGTCATGTCGGTCAGACTCAGCACCTCCCTGATGGCCGAAGCAATGACAGAGCTGTTCGGCAGGGACGCGAGCAGAGTGCACCTGCGGGATCTATCAGGTTTTAAAGATCCGTTCATGAGCGCTTTAATGGAGAAGATTAAAGCAGAGTTTGCCTCCGAACGCCGAGCGAGCCGATTGCTGGTTCGCGGGATTGCGCAGACTTTGGCGGTTCATATTTCACGGAACTATTCCGTTATATCTGAAACTACCCTCACCTCCAGAAGCGGCTGGGGCTTGCCAGGTTTTAAACTCCGCAAGATCTCCGACTTCATGCTCAACAATCTCGGTGAAGGATTCAGCCTGACAAGACTCGCCAAGGAGGCAGGGATGAGTGAGTTCCATTTCAGCCGAATGTTCAAAAGGACTACCGGAAAATCACCTTCCCAGTACTTTATCGGCCTGAAAATGGAAAGAGCGCAAGCCCTGTTGCGTGAGACACGCAAGGATGTTATCGAGATTGCTTTCGAAGTCGGTTATTCAAATCCGAGTCATTTTGCGCAGGTCTTTCGCCGGCAAACCGGCTGTTCGCCTGGCGAATACCGCCGGCAACTTTGAGAGCCCGCGGCTCTTTTTGCACAAGATCCCGATAGGTTGAGCAAGACTGCGAGAGCAGCAGCTCCCCTTCTTTGGCATTCTTGTAGCATGCACAAAGTAGCTCCGGATCTCGGTCGACCTATGCCGTTTCTAGACATCTACCTGGGAACACCACTCGGCCTGTTTGGCATCTGGCTGGCGACACAAAGGTGGCAGAAGGTGACTCGGCTACTCCAAAATCCCAATCCGAACTTCGGCTTTGGAAAATCAGTGCCGAAGCCGTATCCCCCAAAAGGGCTCTGATGAAAAATCAAAGACGCCTACAGAAAATCTCGGCCGGTATAAGTCTGATCGTCCTGAGCCTAGGGTTCTCCTTCCTGGGACTGCTACCGTTCTTCAACAACCCACAAGCAAATTTGGCAGATGTGCCAGGCGTCAGCAGCGCGTCTTGGATTGCTGGCAGCTTCGCCAGCTTGTCGGCGGGCACGACATTCCTGGTCGCTTCCTGTGTTTATTGGAGACGCGCTAAATAACGCGGAAGTACGCATATTCCTTGGTCGCAGGTTCGAATCGTGCTAGGCCCAAACGACTGGGATTATCAGCGTCCTCTGAATATCACCCCTGCCCGTGCATATCCTGACAACGTCGTGTTGGAGTGGTGTCCGATGAGAGGACCCGCACCTTCCTGGGGTTCAGAAGTGCATCCTTCGCAGCAAAGAACAAAAGCCGCCGCCACTGCGATCGCAATCACACCTGACGTCTTAAGACTCATGCGTCTTCACCCATTACGGGCTTTTTAGCATGCTTCCCTCGCTGTTGCGTGAACAGCCAGGAAAGCAACTGCGGCTCTGCGAATGCCCGATCCCAGGAATTGTGACCAACGCCGCGGTATTCCGTGTAATGAGGATGGCCCCCTGCTTTTTTGATCATTTCAATCATCGACCTGCTGCATTCAACCGGTACGGTTGGATCTTCTGCTCCGTGAAAGGCCCATATGGAAATGTCTTTGATTCGATCCGCGTGACCCACGTCGCCCCCTCCGCAAACCGGAATGGCTGCGGCGAATTTTTGGGGATCTCGAATGAGAGCCTCCCAGGTCGCAAATCCGCCCATGGAAATTCCGGTCACGTATATTCGATCCGTGTCGATTGGAAGTTTCTGCTGAAGGGCAATCAAAAGTTCGAGAGCGGTCCGAAGGGGAGCTGCCGTTTCCGGGTCCAACTTCATTAAGCGCATCCGCTCACGTTCGCCGGTCCACATAGTCTGTTGATTGTCCCATTGCGTCGGGCACTGTGGTGCGACAACAAAACAGGGATATTCTTTCCGGGAATCCGGTGCGGCAAACCTTCCCACGGCGTGTTGCAACTGCTTTTGATTGTCATCGCCGCGTTCGCCCGACCCATGGAAGAAGAGAACGAGAGGATACTTTGCACCTGGACTCAACGGTTTTGGGGTAAGAAGCCTATAGGGCATTCGCAATTTGGCGGTGCCGGTGAACTCATAATAGCCAAAATCTTCGAACATACGTCTGAAACGTAGCGGGACTGGGGCGTCTCTCAACCTTCACATTTCGGAATCCTTGACGAGCAAAACTAGCCGTTTTTGCTGGTCGAACGCCGAATATAATCTTATGCCGGAATGTGTCCGGTGATATTGTTCAAAGCGAACCAAATTAGTATGGACAAAAACCTGAGTCAGGCGTGGAAAAAAATCGAAGACCGAGTCCGCCAAGACCCCCTAAAAGCTGTTCTCCTGGCTTTTGCAGGTGGTTTCCTCTTGTGTTTACTCCCGGTTGGCAAGTTGTTGGGCGTTACGGCGAAGTTGGGTTTCCTGATTGTGAAACCTGCTTTGTTTATTTTGGGAATAATCAAGATTCTAGAATATGCGGGAGTGAATGTCGGCTGCCGAAGGGAATGCTGAGCTTATTGCGAATCTCATCCGGCGGTCGCCGAATGAGATTTTTCGGGCTAAGCCGGAACCTCATCCGGATGGTGTTTGCGCCAGTAGCGAATCAGGCCGGCGACGCTCATCGAAGCAGGATCGGCTTGCTCATAAATTTTCACGACTTCCTCGCTGGCTCCGCCATTTCGCAACTCTGCTTCGGCAAAACGCTGGAATTCAGGTCCGATTTCCTCTTCAGATTTGCCCTCCCTCATCCGTTGTTTCAGCCAGTCCGCCCAGTTGCCTAGCCGTTTCTCAAGTTCGTGCAGCGAGGCTAAAGGATTTTTTATTTCACCGAAATGGGTGACGTAGATCGACGGAGGTTTCAGCGCTCGAATCTTCTCCAGCGAAGCTCGCCAAAGCTCGAGGTTAATCTCGGGTGGAGGAAAGGGCGGAATCGTGGGACCTGCTCCTATCTTTACGCCAGCAACATCGCCTGTGAAAACGACTTGCTCACTCTCAATCCAATACGCGTTGTGATGATTGGCATGCCCGGGCGTGCTGATGGCTCTGACGAGCAGGTTGCCCAGACGGAAATCGCAATCCGTCGCAGCTATCACCTGGTGTTTTGGAATCGGCTCGGTTGCACCCCACAAATAGCTCATCCTGTCTCGGTAGATCCTTGTGGCACTTGCCAGCAACTTCGAAGGATCGACCAGATGGGGCGCACCTTTCGGATGCACGTAGATGTTTGCTCCAACTTCTTTCGCCCAGCGCCAGGCCCCTCCGGTGTGGTCGAGGTGGATATGTGACGCCAGAACATAACGAACGTCGCGCGGTTCGTACCCGAGATTTTGAACCCCTGCGACGACCGCATCGAAAACGGTTTCGGGGCCGGTGTCGACCAGAATAAGTTCGCCAGGGGCAGCCTGGAGCAGGCCGATCGAAATGACATTGGGCATTCCAAGGTGCAGTGCATCAACGAGACGGACCATGCCTTCATTGATAAGCCGCCTGAGCTGAGTGTAGCCAGCGCTAAAGTGATAACTTTTCCCGGCCCTTTGTGTAAAGAATGTCGCTACGTTCCGCCGGGCCGGGTCACAGATGAGGCATCCCATCTTCCTCGATCAGCTTATTTGATTGATTCCAAGGGGCCAAATTCAGTATGCGTAGCCCCATCATTACGCGACAGATGAATCACTTATCGCGACGATTGCAGACCGGTGCTTTGATCCTGATTTCTCTTTGGTTGGCTCTCGAGCCTTCAAGGGCAGCGGACCGTCGCCCCCAAATCACGCCCGCGCAGAAGCTGATCTACAAACAGCCGCCGCCGGTTGTTAACCAGACTGTTCTGGCTCAAATGACTCCGGAGAACGCTTCCGTCCTTGTCTCTTTGTCGAAGCAGCGGGCATATGTTTACGCCGGCAATCTGCTTGCGATCGATACGCCAATTTCTTCTGGAAAAACGGCGGGTTTCACGCCGACCGGCCATTTTACAATTATCCAAAAAGATCCCAACCATCGATCGAACATTTACGGCAACTTCGTCGATTCCCGCGGAAGGGTGGTTCGCGCGGGCGTCAGTTCAAGGATCGACACCGCTCCGAGCGGCACTCGCTATGAAGGCGCGCCGATGTTCTATTTCATGCGTCTGACGAACGAAGGCGTCGGGATGCATGTGGGGATCTTGCCCGGCTATCCCGCATCGCATGGATGCATCCGAATGCCTGCTGAGATCGCACCGCAGATTTATGTCCGGGTCAAACTCGGAACTCCTGTTCAGGTTGTGAACTAACCTATTCTTTGGCGCCCAATCCACTCGCGGATCTTCTAGAGAATGGCATCCGCGGGCCCCAGCCATCTCGGCCAAAAATCAAGAGGCCTTGCAAAGTTTTTATTGCATCACCGGGAGGCGGCGTGTTTGCTTAACCTTTGGCGGATCAGGTTCAAGACATGTCAACGACTTGCTTTGGCCCGCAAAATTGCCGGGTCTCCGTCTTGACAAGCACCTCCGCAAGCATAATAGAAGGCGCTACCCCAAATGGCTTCCCCCGGCAAGTTCAGTTTCAGCTTCTCTAAGTTTCCTGAAGGCGGTCTAATCCTGGCGATCGTAGTACTCGGTCTGCTTCTGGCAGTCTTCGGCGGTACAGTGCAGCTTCCAAAGTTTCAAACTAATGCGGCAGGCAAACAGGAACGCGTGATGACCAAAAATGCCGCGGGACAGGACGTCCCGGCTTTTGTAACGGTAAACAAATTCTTTAATCCCAAGACTCTTGTTCAGATCGCCAAGGACACCAGTTTTTTCGCAATCATGGCGGTCGGTATGACATTTGTAATTATCACAGGTGGAATAGACCTTTCCGTGGGAGCAACCTATGCCTTGGCGTCTGTCTGCGGAGCGATCGTCCTCAATCAGTCCGGGCCGTCAGGCAGTATTACCGGGGCGTTACTTGGTGTGCTGGTTACAGTCGCAATTGGCGTGCTTGGCGGTCTGGTGAACGGATCGATGATCGTGGCTTTTAATGTGCATCCGTTCATTATTACGTTGGGCACGATGGCGATTTACCGCGGCATTGCGTTCGTGCAAACCAATGGGCAGTCAATTGGCGAATTTCCGGAAGCGTTTCGCGCTTTCGTTCGCCAGGAATTTAACGGTCTGAGCCTGGTTCCGTTGGTAGTCATGATTATTGTCATGGTCATTGGTGGTATTCTCCTGGCGAAAATGGCGATAGGGCGCAAGGTTTATGCGGTCGGCGGCAACGAGACGGCGAGTCGCTACAGCGGAATCAGGGTGGGAAGAGTGAAAATACTCGTCTACGCGATCTCCGGACTGGCTGCCGGAATCGCCGCAGTCTTGTCGCTCGGATACTATGGGGCTGGCTCGTCTGGGGACGGTCAGGGGTACGAACTGAATGTCATTGCCGCGGCGGTGGTTGGCGGTGCCAGTCTTGTGGGAGGTAAGGGTACAGCTCTAGGCGCGTTGCTCGGCGCGATAATCCTCCAAATGATTTCAAACGGTTTGGTCATTCTCAACATTCCGCAAAACTACAGCCAGATCGTTATCGGTCTTGTTGTGATTGCAGCTGTGTTGTTTGACCAGTTCAATGCCTGGCTGGCTAACCGACGTCTGTTGGCTAAGACAGGGCGCATAAAAAAGGAAGTGATCGCTACCAGCGACACTCCAGTTCCTATAAACCCCCAATCAAAATGATTAGGAAACTAACTCTGACAGTAACAAGCCTTCTCGGCTTGGCCGTAGCGAGCTGTTTAGCTGCGGGAAAAACCTATACATTTGGCGTAGTTGCCAAATCTAACAATAACCCTGTGTTCCAGGCAGCTAAGACCGGTGCTGAGGACGAAGCAAAAAAGCTGAGCGAGGAAAACGGAGTGACCGTTAAAATCGACTGGCGGACGCCGAACGAGGAAGACCCCCAAAAACAAGCAGACGCCATTGAACAATTGGTGAACGCGGGCGCTAGCGGCATTTCCGTGAGCGCCTCTGACGCGAACAAACTAACGGATGCAATCGACAAGGCTGTCGATAGCGGCGTGCCAGTCGCGATGTTTGACTCGGATGCTCCCAAGAGCAAGCGGTTCGTGATCTTTGGCACTGACGACATTGACTGTGGCCACAAGGTCATGGAAGAGTTGGCGAAGGAAATGGGCGGCAAAGGAGTCGTTGCGATCCTGGCAGGTAACCAGAACGCGCCAAACCTGCAAAAGCGTGTCCAGGGCGTGAGAGAAGAAGCGAAGAAGTATCCCGATATCAAAATTCTGGATGCCTTCTATCACAAGGAAACTCCTCAGGATGCCGCTGCAAAGGTCGAGCAGGTCATGCAGGCTCATCCTGAAATTACCGGCTGGGCGATGATCGGCGGTTGGCCCCTGTTCACCGATAACGCTTTGAAATTCTCGCCTGGTACGGTCAAAGTCGTGGCTGTAGACGCGTTGCCGGCTCAGCTTGGCTATGTCAGGAGCGGTCACGTTCAAATTCTGCTGGCTCAGCAGGTCTATGAATGGGGTTCCGAGACTGTGAAAATGCTATACGACTTGGTGGCAAATGGCAAAAAGCCGCCGCAAGAATTCGTCAAGGGTCAGCTGATCCCTGTGACCAAGGATAACGTGGATGAGTTCGCAAAGAACTGGGAAAAGTGGCTTCCTAAGAAGTAAAAAGTAATACAATTCTTGCAAATTCTACACCCTCGGGCTTTGCCGGCCCGAGGGCTTTTTTTTTGGCAAGGGAGGGGAGAGGAGACAGAATTCAGAAGACAGAAGGCAGGAACTGGCTAGCGTTAACAACAGCCTGCGAATCTGTGACTTGTGCCGCGTCTCAGTCTTTCCCGGGCTGCGCTCTCCCCTTCGGATAAGGCAAACGGTAACTTTAGAATTCTGACTTCTGAATTCTTTCCTCAGCCTTCTTTCTCCAGAATTCTTCTTCTCAATATTTCCAAGGCATGTTGGGTGCAAATCCTCTTGAAGGATCGCCGGTCGGTGGGAAAAAACAGCTTTTCAACGTGGGTACCATCGTGCCGCCCTGCCAGCCCTATGTAGACTGTTCCCACAGGTTTTTCCGGCGTGCCGCCTCCCGGGCCGGCTACCCCTGTCGTAGAAAGTGAATAAGTCGCACCACTCCGTTCCAGCACACCTTCCGCCATAGCGCGCGCCACTTCTTTACTCACGGCGCCAACCGAAGAAAAGAGTTCTGCCGGAACTCCTAACGTTTTTGTCTTTGCTTCGTTAGAGTACGTTACGTTCCCTTCAAGAAACACTGCAGAAGAACCAGGAACGTTTGTAAGACGGTCTGCTAATAATCCTCCGGTGCAGGATTCGGCGACAGCAAGGGTCGCATTTTTCTCACGCAGAAGTTCGATAACCACCTCTTCTAATTCCTTTGAGCCATCGCCAAAAATATTTTGCTGTAAAGCAGCGTAGATAATGTCCTCTGCTGCGGTCACGGCGATTTGACTCCCGATGACACGAATGTCCACCTCTCCCATTCGCGCGCAGTAGCCGAGCTCAAGCCCCGGGATAGCCAGCAACTTTTCGCCAACCATTTTTTCGACATACGATTCTCCGATGCCGGTCGTACGAAAGATTCGTGCGTGCAGGTCGCTTATTGGAACCAGGTTCCGCAAAATGGGAATCGCATAGGTCGTGAACATTGGGGCAAGTTCGCGCGGTGGTCCCGGCAGTAGAAATAGATGCGGAATGCCGTTGCCTGCAGCAATATAGAGCCCGGGCGCTGTACCAAAATCGTTTGGCAGTACTACGGCCTCCTCCGGCACGTACGCTTGCCGCGAAATCCGATCGGTCAATCGAAGGCCCCGCCTTCGAAATCGCTCTTTGATTTTTTGAAAGATCGATTCGTCATAGGAGAGGGGGCGATTCGTTAGTTCGGCTACGATCTCCCTGGTTATATCGTCTGTGGTCGGACCCAGGCCTCCTGTTATCAGGATGATTTCGCAGCGCTGAGCTGACTCCAGAATCGCATCCCGGATTGCGCTGCCATCCGGAATGGTCGTCTGGCGTTGCACCCGAAGGCCGAGTGGAAAAATCTCTTGCGCAAGAAAAGAGAGGTGAGTGTTCAGCACGCTGCCAAAAAGCAGCTCTGTGCCCGTGTTCAAAACCTCCACCCGTGGCAGCGAACTCATTTGGGATCCAGAAGGCGAATCCAAGTCGCTACCATATCGTGGGATGAATCATTTTTATCCCTCTCAAAAATGTAGAGCAGGTTGGCGAGCATTCGGATGAGGATCAGTCTTGGATGAGCCGCCTGAAGATGACTGGGATGGAGGGTAAGCTTCTGGTGCGAAAGAATTTCAGCGCAATCTCGAGTCGTCAAAACTCTGCCTTCGTGAAATGGATCGAACAAGATCGCGCCATGTCGAACAACAAAATGCCCCGGCAGATTGATTCCTTCAACAACGACCGCGGCTCTCTGAGCAGCGATCATGTATAAGACCGACAAGGATATCGGGATGCCCAGCCGCGTATCCATGACACACGGCAGAAGCGAGTTTCGCGCACTGTAATAGTCATCCGCATTTCCGCGGAAGCCCAGATCCCTCCCGAAAAATTGTGCCAAGGTAGCCACGCGCGCGGATTCAGAGTCGTGCGGCGACAGGCGAGTTTTCAGCTCGTCGGCCCACTTATCCAGCGTTTTCTGGTATGACTCGATTTCTACGCCCGGCAGGAATATCTGGGCGAGATTCCAGCATGCCTGCTCCAATTCGCTCGGGGTCGAAATCCGCCGGCAAATTTGCTCGAATGTTGCCTTGGCGTTTCTGATCTCGATCGCTGTCAGAATCTCTCGGATGTGGACCGTAACTTTTTCATCGTCAATCGATAGCAGATCTCTCAGGTCTGGAATCGTTTCAGCGCCGCCCTGTGCAAGTTGCTGTTTGATTAAAAAGATCGTCTCAGGATCGTCGTCCTTGAGAAGTCGAATTATGGCGTCACGCTGCTTGAACATTGGGAGGTAGTTACAAAATCAAATTCAAGCGAGGTGCATCACTCCACAAGCCTTCCAGCGCATAAAATTCACGTTTCTGCTTCTGGAAAATATGGATGAGAACTTCCGAATAATCCATAACTACCCACTGACTGGCCACGGTCCCTTCCGATGCCAGTGGGGAGATACCTGCGCGTTCCCTCAAACCTTCGCGGATACCGCTGCTGATCGCTTTCAGATGGGGTTCCGAAGTCCCGGAGCAAATGACAAAGAAGTCAGTGAAAGTTGAGATACCGCGGAGGTCAAGAACAACGACGTCCTCGGCCTTCTTATCTTCAGCCAATTGCACGCAAAGCCGCGCTAATTCCTCCGCTCCGATAACTCCTCTCCTCGATAGAGATTTTTCTCTTTGATATACCGCACCACACACTCAGGGACCATATAAGAGATTGGCAAATTATGGGCAACTCTGTGTCGGATTTCCGTTGATGAAAGATCCAAACGCCTTCGAACAACTGGAAAATCTGCTCGCAGGGGAAAATCGAAGCGGCTTAAAATCGCGAAATTCACGATTTGGATCAGTTGGTCAAAGTCATTCCATTTCGGCAAACTTTCCAGATGATCTTCCCCAACTAGAAAGATCAGCTTCTCTTTTGGGTACTGTGCCTTGTACGCTTTTGCCGTATGAATTGTGTAAGAGGGGGGCTCGCGATCAATCTCGATGCTGTCGACCGCGAAAGCAGGCTCTTCCCTTATGGCAAGCCGTATCATCTCCAGGCGATCTTCAGCCGGGGCCTCTGTGCTTCCCGGTTTGAATGGTGATTCGGCGGCAGGAATGAAGATGACGCGATCCAACTTTAAATCTTCCATGGCCTGCCGAGCCAGAACCAGATGCGCGTGATGCACAGGGTCGAATGAACCCCCGTATAGTCCCAGTCTCAGCATGGAGGTTTTTGTTTGTTCAGAAATCGCTAGAAAAGAGTGGTGCAACAGCGCAGGACTCGTAACATGCGTGGCAAATTATGGAACGAAGTAGCCTGGGTCAAATTTTGCTCGTCGGTTTGCCGGGATATGAACTGGATCCGGAGACGGCTCGAACTTTTCGCAAAGTGCAGCCGGGTGGTTTTATTCTTTTTGGGCGAAACATTCGGTCAGCTGTACAGCTTCGCAAGCTGATCGACGATCTCCGAGATCTTTCCGAAACCGAGCCGATCATAACAATTGACCAGGAAGGC
>Ga0306926_10005988_pt1 | contig 13021 bp, 9 predicted proteins | sample flu12Cox44000178_FD_203759 | JGI IMG/M metagenome (GOLD analysis project Ga0306926, IMG submission 203759) | Lab enrichment of tropical soil microbial communities from Luquillo Experimental Forest, Puerto Rico - flux8day.12C.oxic.44.000.178 (v2)... | ecosystem: Environmental > Terrestrial > Soil... | reverse complement strand
GCAGACAGAGGGCAACAGTTTCATTTCGGGCAAATGGTTTTCTCCGGATGGCAAATCCCGACAAATCGCATCGGGCGACCTCACCATCACGCCGAAGGAATTCACCGCGATCGAGGGGCGCAAGATTCCGACCAGTTGGGATATTGCGATTCCAGCCCTGGCGCTGACGATCTCCTGCGCGCCGCTGAATGCGAAGAGCTGGATGGGGACGAGCTTTCCGTATTGGGAAGGACCGATCAGTTTTGGCGGCAGCCACAGCGGTATTGGATATCTCGAGATGACCGGCTATTGAGGCCCGCGTCTTTAACCGGAAGAGGAATACTCGCATGTATCACCTGACGGCGCTCGTAACCTGCCTTGCACTGCTGTTCTATTTCCTGACCGGTGTGCGGGTGTCGAGAGCGCGCGCCGCTTTCGGCATCAAGGCGCCGGCAATTTCGGGCAATCCCGATTTCGAGCGGATTTTTCGGGTGCAGATGAACACGCTGGAATGGCTGCCGATCTTCTTGCCGTCGCTCTGGCTGTTTGCGATCTACATCAGCGATTGGGTCGCAGCTGCCATAGGCACGGTCTGGATCGCCGGCCGTATTGCTTACCTTATCGGCTACTCAAATGCCGCCAACAGGCGCGGAAGGGGCTTTGGGATTCAGGCCACCGCTGCCATCGTTCTCTGGCTCGGCGCAACCGGAGCCATCCTGTGGCGCCTGGTGCATGCCTGAAGCAGCAGCCTCGCCTTCGAAGTCACGATTTACGCGGTGCAGAAAACGAGAAAAAGGGCGACATACGGCCGCCGTCGCCATTAATTGACTTCGGGATGCTCACAAGTTTAAGTACCCGGGCCCAGCGGTAAGACAGCACTGTCCAATTTCAAAACATCAGCTCTTTGCTCTGTTCCGAGCGAAGAAAGGTTGAAGTGAGCCTATTAACATGAATGCCTTTTTCAAACGTCAGCTTACGGATTACGTGGAATATCATCGCGACCCGTGGAACTGCGCGATGCATGTGTTCGGCATCCTGTGCTTGTTCACGGCTGCGGTTCTTCCGCTGAGCATGTGGCACGTTTACGCGCTCGGTGCTTTCGCCACCATGGCGCCGATCATGGTGCTGCCGGTCCTGATCTATTGGCTGCTGCTCGATTCGGCGTTGGGAGCGGCGATCGTTGCTGTCGCCGTCATGCTGCTTTCGGCGGCCGCGCTCATTGTCGGACATGCCACTCCGATCGCGGTATGGTCGCTCACGGCGATCATGATCGTCATCGGTATCGGCTTTCAGGTTGTGGGTCATCGCGTTTTCGAACGCCGTCAACCGGCACTGGTCGACAACCCGACGCATTTGCTGCTCGGCCCGATGTTCGTCATGGCCAAGCTGTTCATTGCGTTTGGCTTCCGGCACGATCTGGCGGTCATCCTCGCTCAAGTTCCACCGCAGCCGCCCCGCCGTTCTTCATCCTATGCCGAGGATCATCAGGTCGAGCCACTGCCACACTCATGACCAGGGTACTTGTCACGGGCGGCACCGGCTTCATCGGGCAACACCTGGTTTCGGCGCTTGCGAAAAGCGGTCGGCAGGTGCGGGTCCTCGATCTTCGCTCTCCGAACTGCGCCGTCTCTGAAGTCCATTATGTCCAAGGCTCCGTAATTGATCCCGGGGCGGTCAATGAGGCCCTTGCCGACGTCGACGAGGTGTACCATTTGGCTGGGCTTCCCGGTATGTGGCTACCTCAAAAGGCTGACTTCGATGCTGTTAACCGACACGGCACCGAAGTCGTGATCATGGCGGCGCGCAAGAAAGGCATCACCCGTTTCCTGCACTGTTCGACTGAGTCCATCCTTTTTCGCCGTTCGCCGTCGCGCGGCGGAGCCAACGACCTCAGCCTGCTGCCACCGGAGGAAATGCCCGGCCTTTATACACGCTCGAAAATGCTGGCCGAGCGGTTTGCGACGCAGGCTGCGGCGTCCGGGTTTCCGCTGGTGATCGGCACGCCGACCATGCCGATCGGACCGCACGATCACAACCTCACTCCCCCGACCGCGATGCTGCAGCATTTTCTGCGTGCGCGCGTGCAACTGTATCTCGACTTCATCGTGAATCTGGTCGACGTGCGAGATGTCGCCGCAGGCCTGATCCTGGCGATGGAACGCGGGCAGATCGGCCAGCGCTACATTCTCGGCGGCGAGAGCATCCCGTTGAAAAAAATTCTGCAGCTGATGGCGATGATCAGCGGCCGCCGCTCCTTGTCGATCGCAGTTCCCGGACGTCTGGCCGAGATCTCCGCCAAAATGCTGGAGCTCATATCCGATCATGTAACTCACCGTCCGCCGACCGGCACAGCCGAGGGTGTCCGGATAGCGATGCGGGCAACCGATCTCTCGATCGACAGGGCGCGTCGCGAACTTGGCTATGCGCCGCGCCCCGTCGAACCCACCTTGCGCGATACCATCGCCTATCTGCTCGATGCCCGCGAGCATCACAAATCCCGCTCGTAATTCGATTTTCCCGGGATTTGCCAGCGCCCTCCAATGAGGAATATAATTTGCTCATGACGCATGATCCGAATCCGTTGTTAGCTTTCGTCTGGAGCGGTTGGACCGCTACCTGGCCCACACAATTGCTGGCGCTCATCTGGGTTGGCTGGCTCTTGAGCTGGGCCGTCGGTTCGTTCTTTTCGGGCCGGACCGAGAAGCACGTGCGGACCTGGGATTCACGCGCCTACCGCATCCCCATTCTCGTCGGCGCCGTTCTGCTCACGCCCTGGACTTCACAAGTGCTCGGGGAGAAGCCGCTTTGGCACTTCGGCAATGCCGGCATTTATGTGCTCGCAGCGCTGACGCTCGCCGGATGCCTGTTCACGTGGTGGGCGCGAATTCATCTCGGGCGTTTCTGGTCGAATGCGATCACCCGCAAGGAGGGCCATCGTGTCATCGACACCGGCCCTTATGGGCTGGTTCGTCATCCCATCTATACGGGGCTCATCGGCGCGATGATTGCAACGGGCATCGCGGTCGGAACCGCGACAGCGCTGCTCGGCGCGGCGTTGATCGCTTTCGGGCTCTGGCAAAAGGCCCGCATGGAGGAAGGTTTCCTCACCACCGAACTCGGCGCGGATGCCTATGGTCCCTATTGCCGCCGCGTTCCCATGCTGGTTCCGTTCCTGCCGCAGCGCTGAGCGCTTGCGTTCGAGGTCCGAGCGCGATCGCGTCTCCGAATTGTTGAAGCATGATCTCCGCGCCGGCGCGTTTTGGCGCTTATCGTGCGCGAGAGAAAGAAAATCGCCCTGCGCTAACGCGGCCCCTGAAGTCCGGATCAGGCTTCAGCGCGGCGATGGCGCCTGTCCCGAAATCTCAACAAGCGGCATCAGACGGCGCGGAACGACAATGCGTTCGCCCGGCACCAGCGGCGTGCGGTCCGGGCCCTTGTTGATCTGGGTGACCGACCATAGCGGCACGTGGTACGCCGCCGCGATCGACTGCAAACTGTCGCCAGGCCGCGCAAACACCGGCATGCCGCTGTCCCAAAGCTCGATCGGCGTGTCGGGCGGAACGACGTAGCGAATCGGCACCGGATCGCCTTCGCCTTTTGCGGTCGCAAGCTGAAGCACCTTGGTCACCAGCTGTTCCTGGATGGTATCGTTCTTTTCGATGTTGATGTGCAAGACCTCCTTGCGCTTGGAGAGATCGAAGCTCGCATAGTGACCGCGGAAGCCCGGTTTCGGTTTGACGTCGCCGCCGCCGAGAACATCCTTCGACAGGAAGATATTGATGAAGCGATCGACATTGAGTGGAACCTCGGGCGTGACGTGGGCCGGGTCGATCGTGACGACCAGGCTGACCCGGATGCCTTCAGCCTCGAGGATCTCGGAAAACTTCACCGCGCAAAGCCCGCCCATCGAGTGCCCGATGAGAATGATCGGGGCCGGGTCCGCGCGATACTCGCGCAGCGCACGCGCGGCAATCAGCTGGCAAATGGTGAATTCGTAGACGCTTGCGGTAATACCCGCATCTTCGAGCTTTTCGGTGAGGTGATCCATCCCGCGCGAAAAAATCGGCCCCAGGGCGCCGCGGAATAAATAGGCGCGTCCATGAAATTCGCTCGCCGGCTGGCTGGGCTCGACCGACGGCGTTGCGGTAGCCTCGCGCCCTGTCGCGACCGGTCCGGCAACTGCCGGATCAATGCCGCCGCAAGCGAGCGCGGCCCAAAGCATCGCCACACAAACGACCGCCGCAACTCGCGTCGGATTGAACATGCGTTCCCCGAACCGTCCCAAGGCGCCCCATTCGATACCACCGAGATCGGCGCGTCAGGAGCAGGTAGTACGCCATTCGAGGCGCGCCGCAAACTTTAATGCAGGTGAGTGGGTGGAATTGTGGCGCCGCGAGGAGCCGAAAAAGTCCGGGCGGACAATGAAATCATGGCGTTGCCGTGACCTCATCCCCTTGATCGGGCGTGATTTCCGCTCGCGCGAGGCGCCTTACCTCGTCGCGGCCTGGGGCCTGGCAGACGCCTCTTTCGGCCGGCTGCCGAAAACAACGGAGTCGATCTCGGCGATGACCTTCCGCTGGATGATTTCGTTCTTGTCGATGGTGATATGCCCGACACCCGGGACGTTCTGCACATTCACGTTTTCAAGCGAGCCGCGAAGCTGACTGGTCGGTGCGACCGGCTCGCCATTGCCATTGGCGATGTAGAAATTGATGTATTTCCCGACGCGGCCGGAAAGGCTGGTGCGAAACACCGAATCCAGACCGATCGCCAGTTTGACGGGGGCACCGAGCTGGTCGAGGCGAGCCACCATGTCGGGCAGGACGGTCGCGCCTGAGGAATGCCCAACAAGAATGATCGTTTTTACCCGGCCGGCGCGGTATTCAGCTGCGGCTTCGTCGGCAAGCGACGCCCACCCGAGGTAATTCACCACGGTGACCGGGATACCCTGGGCCTGCAACCTGGCGGCGATTTCGTCGAGGCCCAGCGAGAAGACGTTGAGCACGCCACGCAGCAGATAGACATGGGCTGCCGTCCCGTTCTGCGCGGGTACGGCCGCATTCGCCTTGGTGCCGATCGGAAGCGCCAGCAGCAGCGCGACCGCCGCGGCTTGCAGCGACCGCAACCAAAATCGGGCAGGCCTGCGAAGCCTGCCGACAAATTCCGCGTAGCCGCGATATGACTTCATTGGTTTGCCCCGGCGAAACAAATTCGTTGGCCGGAAAATAGCCCCGGCATGCTCGCATCTGCAACAATGGGTGGCGCGGCGAATCACTTTAATCCCCACGCCGTGTCCCTATTGCAACACCCTGATTTTACAAATTGATAACGGCCAAGCTTCGAGCACGCGACGCAACGTACAAAAGACGCTGCGTCGCATTCTCGACACAATAGCCTTGCGACCGCAGCCTTGGCTGCGATCACTTTGTCAGCGGACAACCGCTGTCCTTGGCAGAGGGAAAAGCCTTGTCGCCCGGCACGACCGCGATCTGCTTGTAATAGTCCCAAGGCTTCTTGGACTCAGAGGGCTTCTTGACCTCGAACAGATAGAGGTCATGCACCATGCGGCCGTTTCCGAGCACCTTGCCGCCGCCCTGGGCGAAGACGTCGTCGACCGGCAGCTCCTTTAACTTTTTGGCGACAGCATCAGGGTCCTTGGTGCCGGCCGCCTTTACGGCCTTCAGGTATTGCAGCGTGGCCGAATAGGTACCGGCGTGGATCATGCTCGGCATATGGCCGGTTCGCTTGATGAAGCGTTGCGAGAACTCGCGGGTCTTGTCGTTCTGATCCCAATAAAAGCCTTCCGTGAGCACAAGACCCTGGGCTGCCTGCAGCCCCAGGCCATGCACTTCGGAGATTGTGAGCAGAAGGCCAGCCAGCTTCTGGCCGCCGGAAACAATGCCGAACTCCGCCGCCTGCTTGATCGAGTTGGTCGTGTCCAGACCCGCATTGGCAAGTCCGATGATCTTCGCCTTCGAGCTTTGCGCCTGAAGCAGGAAGGAAGAGAAGTCCGACGAGTTCAAGGGGATGCGAACCGAGCCGAGGACCTTGCCACCCTTGGCCTTCACGAGATCGCCGGTGTCCTTTTCCAGCGCATAGCCGAAGGCGTAGTCCGCGGTCATGAAGAACCAGGTGTCGCCGCCTGCTTCGACCAGCGCGCCGCCGGTCCCCACTGCGAGGGCGTGAGTGTCGTAGGCCCAGTGGAAGCCGTAAGGCGTGCAGGCGTCGCCAGTGATGCGCGAGGTCGCAGCGCCAACGACAATGTCGATCTTCTTCTTTTCCTTTGACAACTCCTGGATGGCAAGCGCGACCGACGAAGTCGTGAGCTCCGTGATCATGTCGACGCCTTCGACCTCATACCATCGCCGTGCGATGCTGGTGGCGAGATCGGGCTTGTTCTGATGGTCCGCCGAAACGATTTCAATCTTTTCGCCGAGCACGCTGCCGCCGAAATCCTCGATCGCCATCCTGGCCGCTTCGAGGGAATATTTGCCGCCATAATCCGCATAAACCCCCGACTGATCGTTCAAAATGCCGATCTTGACGCCTTCGGCCGAGGCCGGAACCGCGAATAAAATTCCGATTGCCGTAATGGCAGCCGGCAACACTCCCAATTTCATGATTTTTCACTCCCGAGATTTATGATGCCGGCATGATATTTTATAAGTTTTCGGCTGCCCACCCGCCTGGAATGCGTCGTTAGTAGGGTCGCGAAGCCCGCCCAAATGTGGCAACCGCTAGGCCGGCTTCTTCCGGGAAGGCCGATCCGCGAGGTTGCGGACCAGCACGTAGAAGATCGGCGTGAAAACCAGCCCGAACATGGTTACCCCGAGCATGCCGAAGAACACGGCGACGCCCACCGCCTGACGCATTTCCGATCCCGAGCCGGTCGAGACCACGAGCGGCAGGACGCCGAGAATAAAGGCGAACGACGTCATCAAGATAGGCCGCAGCCGGAGCCGACAGGCTTCAATGACAGCCTGCAGCCGGGGGTGGCCCTCGAGCTCGATATCGCGGGCAAACTCGACGATCAGAATCGCGTTCTTTGCCGCCAGTCCGACCAGCACCACGAAGCCGATCTGGGTGAGGATATTGACGTCCTGTCCCATGATCCGCACGCCGATCGTTGCCGCGAACAGGCACATCGGCACGATGAGGATTACCGCGAACGGCAGGCTCCAGCTCCCATACTGCGCGGCGAGCACCAGGTACACGAACAGCACGCAAATCGGGAAGACGTAAAGCCCCGCATTGGCGCCATGGACCTGTTGATAGGAAAGATCGGTCCAGTCATAGGAAAAGCCGCTGGGCAGGACCTGGTCCGCCAGATGCCTCATGATGTCGATGGCGGTCGACGAACTCGTTCCCGGCGTTGCTTCGCCCTGAAGCTCGGACGCGGTGTAGAGATTATAGCGCGCGACGCGATCGGGACCTGCGATGTTGCGGAAATCAACGACACTTCCCAGCAAAACCATGTCGCCGGCGACATTGCGGGTACGCAGGCGAGCCAGATCGGCGGTTTCCTTTCGGAACGGCAGGTCCGCCTGCGCGGTGACGTGATAGGTGCGGCCGAGGATGTTGAAGTCGTTGACATAGGCCGAACCGAAATAGGTCTCGATCGCATCCGTCACGTTCTGGATCGGCACGCGCAGCTTCTGCGCCTTGACGCGGTCGATCTCGACGAACACCTGCGGCGTATTGGCGGTGAACGGCGAGAACACCGAGGTCAGTCCGGGCGTCTTGCGGGCCGCGGCGACGAGTTCGTCGGTCGCCGACGCCAGCAATTCGGGACCGCGACCCTGCCGGTCCTGGATACGCATCGTGAACCCGCCGCCGGTGCCGATGCCTGGAATCGAAGGCGGCGGAATAACGATGATGAACGCGCCTTCGATCGCGGAAAGCCGCCTGCGCAGATCGCCCGTGATCTTCACGGCCGACAAGCCCTTCTTCAGCCGCACCTCCGGCTCGTCGAATACCGGAAACAGCGCGGCCGCATTGCTGGCCTGGGTGCGTGTCGCGCCGGACAGGCCGGCGAATGCCGCCACGCGGATGATTCCGGGCGTATCGAGGGCGATGCGCTCGACCTCGCGGACAACATCGGTAGTCCGCGCCAGCGAGGCCGCTCCCGGCAATTGCACGGAGACGATGACGTAGCCGCGATCCTGCGCCGGAATGAAGCCTTGCGGCGTGGTGGCCAAAAGCCAGCCGGCGCTGCCGATCAGGCCGACATAGATCAGCAGCATCAGCGCCGAATGACGGATGACGAACTCTGCCGCGCCGGCGTACCGGTTGGAGAGCCAATCGAAGCCGCGGTTGAAAAAGCCTGAGAAACTTTCCCAGCCGCGCGCAATCAGGTTCCAGCGCGCAGGCGGTCGTTTTTCCTCATGCGCCACCAATATCTGCGAGGCAAGCGCCGGCGACAACGTCAACGAGCAAAAACAGGAGATCGCGGTCGCGACCGCAATGGTGACGGCGAATTGCTGGAAAAACTGCCCGGAAATTCCGCCAAGGAAGGCGGTCGGCACGAAAACGGCACACAGCACCAGCGCGATCGAGACCAGCGCGCCGCCCACTTCCTCCATGGTGCGCAGCGCCGCGTCGCGCCGGCTCATGCCGTCGCGCAGATGCCGCTCGACATTTTCGACCACCACGATGGCGTCATCGACCACAATCCCGACCGCGAGCACGAGGCCGAACAGGGTCAGATTGTTGATCGCATAGCCGAGTGCGGCCATGACAGAAAAGGTGCCTACCAGCGATACCGGAATCGCCACGATCGGGATGATCGCAGGCCGCCATCCTTGCAGGAACACGAGCACCACGATCACAACGAGGATCATCGCCTCGTAGATCGTCTTGATCAGTTCGCTGACGGATTGCGCGATGAACTCGGTCGGGTTGTAGCCGATATTGTAATCTAGGCCCTTCGGGAAACCGGCCTTGAGCGTGGCCATGGTGTCGGTGATATTTTTTGCCGTGGCGAGCGCGTTCGAGCCGGGACGCTGGGTGACCAGCATCGCCACCGCGGTCTTGCGGAGCAAAAAGCTGTTGGTGGTGTAATCGAGCGCGCCCAGTTCGATCCGCGCGACGTCGCGCAGCCGCACCGTGCGTCCCTCCTCGCCGGCCTTGACCAGGATGTCTTCGAATTGCTGGACGTCTTTCAGGCGACCGGTGAAGGAGAGGTTCGGCTGAAAGGCGCGGTCTGCGATCGGCGGAGCCGCGAGCTGGCCGCCGGCGATCTGCAGGTTCTGCGCGCGGATCGCGGCGAGCACGTCGCCGGCCGTCAGTCCGAGATTGGCGATCTTGTCGGGATCGAGCCACAACCGCATCGAGTAGTCGCGCGCGCCGAAAATCTGGATATCGCCGATGCCGTCGAGCCGAAGCAGCTGATCACGAACCTGAAGCAGCGCATAATTGCTGATGTAGAGCTGGTCGAAGGTGTCGTCAGGCGACAGCATGAACACGACCATCAGGATGTCCGGGCTGTTCTTGCGCGTGACGACGCCGTTGCGCTGAACCTCCTCGGGCAATTGCGGGATCGCGATGGCGACCCGATTCTGGACCAGCACCTGGGCCTTGTCGAGATCGGTACCGAGCTTGAATGTCACCGTAATCGTGAGCTGGCCGTTCGAAGTAGCCTGGCTGTAGAGATAGAGCATGTCCTCGACGCCGTTGATCTGCTGCTCGATCGGAGCTGCGACGGTATCGGAAACGGTCTGTGCGGACGCTCCGGGATATTGGGTGGTGACGACCACGGTGGGCGGCACCACCTGCGGATATTCGGCGACCGGCAGCGTGGTGTAGGCGATGGCGCCGACGATCAGAAGCACGATGGACATCACCATCGCCAGAATCGGCCTGTTGACGGAAAGTGCGCCAAGATTCATGTCTTGCCACCGCCGGAACCAGCCTTGGCCGCATGCGGCGCGACCTTCGCTCCGACACGCACGCGCTGCAGCCCGTCGACCACCACGCGGTCTTCCGCCTTGAGACCGTCGCGGACCACGCGCAGGCCCTCGTCGATCGGGCCCAGCGTAACGACCCTGGCCTCGACCGTGTCATCGTCCTTCACCACGAACACGATCTTGCGCGACTGGTCGGTAGCAACCGCCGTGTCCGGAACGAGCAGGGCGTCGTAGGGTGCGCTCGCGATCAGGCGAACCCGGCCGAACTGTCCGGGCAGGATCGAAAGATCCTTGTTGGGGATCACCGCCCGTCCGCGCAGCGTTCCGGTCGAGGCATCCAGGCGATTGTCGAGGAAATCCACCTTGCCCTCGTGAGACGGCCTGGTTTCGCCGCTCAAGGCGACCTGCACCGGATTGGGATTTTCGCGCGAACTCGGACGCTTACCCTCGAACCAGAGGCGGTTGTATTTGAGATAGGTCGCCTCATCCATGTCGAAGTAAATGTAGATAGGGTCGAGCGAGACGATCGACGTCAAGAGCGTCGCGCCGCCTTCGCTGCCCTGCACGAGATTGCCGACACTGACGAGATGCCTGGAGACCCTGCCCGAGATCGGGGCCAGCACATGGGTGAATTCGATATTGAGCTGCGCCGCCTTCAGCAGGCCCTCGGCCTGCATCTGCGCCGCTTTCGCCGCCTGAAGCGATTGCCGGCGCTGGTCGACGGTAGATTCCGCCACATTCTGCGACTGCACCAGCGTCAGCGCACGGTCGAGTTCCCGCTTGGCAAGTTCGGCCTTGGCGCGCGCATCCGAAAGCTGGCCGTCGGCCTGCTCGGCAACGGCTTCGAATGGACGGGAGTCGATGAGATACAAAAGATCGCCGGCATTGACGATCGCGCCGTCGCGGAATTCGACGCCGGTGACGAAGCCGCCGACGCGGGCGCGAACCTGAACCTCTTCGACCGCGTCGAACCGTCCGGTGAATTCGTCCCAATCGGTGACGGTGCGCTTGACAGGCTGAGCGATCGTGACCGGCGGCGGGGCGGCCGCCGCTTGCGCCGCCGGCTTGTTGTCGCAGCCGGTCAAGCCGAGCGCGAGCAGTGCGACCAACGGGATGAGATCGCGGAGCGAGCGGATCTCGACCATTCGAGCTTGACGCTTCGATTTCTCAGTCGCGCTCAAGGTCCCCTCCTCTGAACTATTGTGGCTAGCGATCGAGGCGGCTTTCGATCAGCGACCGGACCAAGATGAGATCGGCCGCCAGTCTCTGCAAGGGGCCGCCGGGATCAAGTGGAATCTGCCTCGCACCCCACCGGGCGTGTAGAATAAAGCGATTGCACGGCTCGATAGCGCCGGAATGATCGGTCGGCGGCGACAGGGTGCGCTCCCCCCGTCGGAATCGAATGAACATCAAATGTCTGCGGCTCGCACGCGAATTGACGCGGCGGCGCGACAACGGCTTTTCTTGCCCGAGCGCCAATGGGGAAGGCGATTTGACGGGTTCCCCTTCTTGCAAAGCTGTCCGCTGCAATCGTGGGCGAATGTGAGACCGGGACCACTGATGCGACATTCGTAAACGAAGCCTCGCGATATGATACGAATGTCAGAACCGCGACACTAGCCAATTGTCCGGGGAGGACCACCATCTAGCGCGGAAGGGTTGAAGCTATCGGGACGCGGCATCGATGACTCCCGAAGCGAGAGCCGATATTCTTGCATAACGGAATTCATCGGGAGGAATAATGTATACCGGCAAGCACGCTCACCTCCGTCCGCTTCAGCCTGCCTTCATCATGGCAAACTCCGGCGAGCCCGTAACCTATGCCGAGCTGGAGGCGCGCACGAACCGCCTGGCACATCTGTTCCGGACCCGCGGCCTGAAGCGCATGGACCACTATGCGATCTTTATGGAGAACAACAGTCGCTACCTCGAAACCTGCGGCGCGGGCGAGCGAGCCGGACTTTATTACACCTGCGTGAATTCCTACCTGACGGCCGGCGAACTGGCCTACATTGTCAACAACAGCCGGTCGCGAATCCTCATAACGTCAGTCGCCAAGCTCGATATTGTCCGCGAGGCGCTGCAGCAGTGCCCGAAGGTGGAGCTCTGCATCGTGGCCGATGGATCGAGCGAAGGCGATCGCATCGTCGGCCTGCGCGATGCAACCAGCAGATTGCCCAAAACCCCGATCGAGGATGAGTGCATCGGAACCGCGATGCTTTACTCGTCGGGAACGACGGGGCGGCCAAAGGGAATCCTGCGCCCGTTGGCCGAGCAACAGCCGGCGCAGCAATTGCCCCTCTTCGATTTCCTGCAAAAGCTTTGGCAGTATCGCGAGGGCATGATCTACCTGTCGCCCGCGCCGCTCTATCACGCGGCACCGCAGGCCGCGGTCAATCTCACGATCCGGATGGGCGGCACCGTCGTCATCATGGAGAGCTTCGATCCCGAGCGCTATCTCGAGCTGGTCGAGAAATGGGGCGTCACCCACAGCCAACTGGTACCAACCATGTTCTCGCGCATGCTCAAGCTGCCGGAAGCGGTGCGCTCGCGCTATGACCTGTCCTCCCTCGAAATTGCGATTCACGCCGCGGCGCCCTGTCCGGCCGCGGTGAAGGACGACATGATCAAATGGTGGGGGCCGATCATCCACGAATATTATGGCGCCACTGAAGGCCTTGGCTTCACCGCTTGCAACAGCGCGGAGTGGCTGGCTCACAGGGGCACCGTTGGCCGGGTCCTGCTTGGCCAGCTTCACATCCTCGACGAGAACATGAAGGAGTGTCCGGTCGGGACGTCGGGGACGGTTTGGTTCAAGACCGCAACCCCGTTTGAATATTTCAACGATCCCGACAAGACGCGCGAGGCTCGCTCGCCGGATGGCACCATGAGCACCGTCGGCGACGTCGGATATGTCGACAACGATGGTTATCTCTATCTGACCGACCGCGCGACCTTCACGATCATTTCCGGAGGCGTCAATATCTATCCGCAGGAATGCGAGAACCTCCTGATCACCCATCCCAAGATCGCCGACGCCGCGGTATTCGGCGTGCCCAATGCCGACCTCGGTGAGGAAGTGAAGGCGGTGGTGCAACCGATGCCCGGCGTCCAGGCAGGGCCGGATCTCGCCGAGG
>Ga0306926_10005987_pt1 | contig 13021 bp, 12 predicted proteins | sample flu12Cox44000178_FD_203759 | JGI IMG/M metagenome (GOLD analysis project Ga0306926, IMG submission 203759) | Lab enrichment of tropical soil microbial communities from Luquillo Experimental Forest, Puerto Rico - flux8day.12C.oxic.44.000.178 (v2)... | ecosystem: Environmental > Terrestrial >... | reverse complement strand
CCCCCCCCGTGTAACTGCCAAGAGCCGTGCTCAACCGTGACGTTGCCGGCCTAAATTTGCGGTTCTCGTCCAGCGGACGTTCCGGGTTTGCGGAAGAAGCCTCGCATAGCTTGACCTGCCAGGCCGTCTGTAGGCGTGTCGTCGTATCAATACCCGTCGCAGTATCGACAAGGTCAGGGTCTTCGAGCGCGGTCACCTCGCGTTGCCAGATGTCGAGGTAGACCAGATAGGGCCCGCCGGAGCCTGGCAGCTCTGGCGGTGATGGCAAGTAGGGTTGCTGCGTATAAGAGATAGCCTCGGCGCCGTGTTGCTCGTCAAGCGCGGCGTCCCAGACTGGAGAACCAGCACCGTGATTCTCTGCGACAAGACCATCGACATAGATGCGTCCGTGCCCAATGGTGAGTCCGCCACGGCCATCTTCTTCAATCTTGAAGGCGCACGGCGTCGCCAGAAAGACTCGGCCGAGCACATCCACTACCGTGGCGCGAAACGTGCGGCTGTCGATCGCGCTCCGCGCGTTCCAATCTTGGTCGAGCAAAACACGCCCCTGTTGCGTCAGAACGCCGGAATAATTCTGTCGCGGATCGAAAACAAAACGGCTGTAGTCTCCGCTCATCGTTGCCTCCATCACCGCGGTCACATGGCAATGCTGATCCTCCTCAGGTTAACTGATTGCTGCCGGGATCGGTCAGCGATTTTTCATTCAAGAACCGAAATAGGCGCTTAAAGAGCGTCGGGCACCAACCGAATCGATCCAAAATTGGTTGCCGAGTCGGCTGTTTGGCCTTTGGCGCAGCAGCAGCTCGGAATTCGTGGAAAGGGGCATGCCGGGGGAAAAATCGCGGCTCAGGCCAAACTAAAAGCTGCCCGGTCTTATGAAAACCTTTCCAGCCACGGCACTATCCCGAGGTCTGTTTGATCCATCGCTGGTCAGACCATCCCGAGCGGCAAGGACCAGTGTATGGCAACGTCATTGGCCAGTTTTTTTCGACGTTACAGTCACGCATGTCATTACCCCCCTGATGGGTCTTGGTGTAGACGATTGCATACCACTCACCTTTGTTCCCACAGATGATGACTTGTTCGCCGTTGTATAGTTTGTCTATGCGCTCATATTGCAATCCTGGACCGGCCTTCACGGCGAGAAAGCCATCGCCATTGGGATCAAGGTTGTAGACAACGCCGTAATTGCAAGGGTCATCCCCCTCGGCCGAATGATTTATGACGACGGGCACCTGCGGACGGATATCTGCGTTTTGTGCAACGGCGGTAGTCGTCACGGAGACAACCAGGCCAATTGTCAGAATGGTGGCGGATTTCATCACACACTCCTTCTGAATGAACGCCTCTATTTTCGCAGGGCGGGTGCGCTCACGCAACGACATGCGGACCGCGGTCGATGTTGTACCGTTAGCGTTACAGATCGGCGGTTACCATGCGCACCAAACCAATCCGACGTGAGGAAGTCCGCTTTGACGGGGAGCGTATCACCACGATGCGACCTGTCAAAGCTATGGAGCGCAGCCTGGGCCGGAGCTTTATTACAATTGCCGAATGCAGCTTGCTCAGACATCTCCGGTGCTGAATTCGGCCGGGAAATCGAGTTCGCATTGCATTCAAAAAAACATTCGCGATCTTATTAAACCCCTGTTCCGTTGGATGCAATTCGTTTGCCCAATCAGACACCCTGGCGTATCGCGCGTACGGGTGCAACACGAGGAGAATGTCATGGCTTTGAATATCGTCGGCGTGTGCGTACATGGTCTCGGCGGCAATTTTTTTCGACCCGAATGGACTCTCTTGCGGCAGAGTTGAACCGGGTCACGCCGGTGGGCTGTCACTTCACGGTGCGGGGCGGCAACGATCCGCGCCTCGAGGACGCGACGATAACATCGGATTTGATGTCAGCTCTTGGCAAGGGAGCCACGGTGATTTACATCGGTCACTCACTCGGGGCGGATTCTGCGCTGCGCTTTGCTCAGGCAGCGCGCAATTTCAAGCTTGCTCTTGTCTGTCCGGTCGATCCTGTCAGCTGGGACAGCAACGCGCAGCAGGCCGTTCCCGGGCGTTGGGAGGTCGGCAGCAACGTCGCGCGCCTGATCGGTTATCGGACGAACACATTCCCTGGCGGCGGCAGTGGAGGCTCCCACTCTCCTCCATGTTCGACCATCGAGCCTGTGAGGACAAGCAGGCTCGATGATCAAAGGTCTTTGATGCTGCTAAGATAGTCGGCCTGATAGGCGCGGACTTTGACTCGGATCGTCGGGCGGAGGTCGGTTAGTGCGGCGCAAATGCGCTTAGATTGCTGAGCAAAAATCCAAGATTTGATCCTAGTTCCGGCAACCCAGCCTGAACCGGCGTGCTAACAGGTTCAGCGCCGTTCTGACCAGTTGCTCCGGCTCCTTGCCGATCTGCCGATAGAAGACAGGATGACGGTGCGCGTCCATGCCGCGCTTGAATGTTTTGGTTTCAGCGGATCGGTCGAAGAACCGCGCTGCGATTTGCAGGGCGGCAAAAGATGTGCTCACAAGTCTTGGTTGAGCGCAGCTTAAGCCATGTCCCTCGCTTAAACCGTGTCCCTATGAAGCAGTTTGCTCACTCCTGTCGGCCATCTCTACCCACTATTCACGAGGCGAGTAACGGATTACCGTAACGCTCAACCGTCCCACCCGCTTACGAACTAACCCTAGGGGATCGACTTGCCCCGGTCGCGACAAGAGATGCGTCAAACCAAGCAGAAGGGCGAGCCGGAATCACAGTTCAAACGGTTGTGGCGAGTGGCGACTTGGATCCTGAACCATTTTACTGCTGGGGGTTGGATCGCTGCAGTGACGCTAGGTGTCCTGTTTTTGGTGGTAGCGACCTTTGGAACCGTCACCAAAGACGACATAGCGACAGTCGGAAGGCTTCAGTCCGTCCATCCCACCAAGTTATTTTACTTCAGCAAGCCATTGCGGACGGAAACGCTACCCGCGCTTTTTGAAATATCGAAGACAGGGCCGCGCGCTTTACCTTCATGTGAAATCGTAGAGCAAACCAAGGTTGTCCAGTCTGTCAGCATCCATATTTCCAATCGTTTCGGCAAGACGATGCAAGGCGTCCTCAATACCCTGGAATGGGCGGTAGGGCTATTTTATGAAATAAAATTTCCAACCACGCTTCAGGCCACGGTCAACGAGGTTCTCGACCCAAACTTCGGCGGGGAGCAAGTTTTGGATCTGCAGCGGCAGACAGATGCCGACTTAATAAAAACGCGGCATGCGGTGCTGGACAACCTAGAATGCGAGGCCGCCGTTGTGCGCCTTCTCAAGAACGACGCTAACGCGTTAGTCTGCTCTGCTATCTCGTTCTTGCGGTCACCGGACTCCCAGGAGATCCTGGGCGTTGAAATCTCCGCTTTTTGTATAACTTTGGCAGGCGATCGCAAACCGCGTACTCTTGCCGCTGACTACACTCCCTTCCTTTCATTCATCAAATATGATTTGGGGTTGCTACACACTGAAGTCGATCGCAAACGCGAGCAGTAAACGCGCTTCCCACACTGCGGGCTGAGCGCAATACCGTTCATATCGGGGCAGCGGTTTTTATTGGGTCCTAGAAATCTCCAATCAAGTACCATCGAAAGCAAGTCATTCTCATGAATTTCTACGTCACCGATATCGGTGGCAATCGCCAGCGGCAGGGGTTTCTTGCGTTAATGTCTGCATGTGGCACAATGCGCTTTCTGGGGTAAAGAGGACTTGCCACGCTCCCAGGCATCGATCGGCAGGTTAATGGTCGCGGGACATGATCCTCCGCCATGTTCGCGGCCAGCAATGATGGCTCAATAGAACCGGAAATACAGGGGGACTCATTTTTCTTTTTCGGTCCGCCGTTCCTGCGTTTAAGGCTCCGGTCTGCAATCGCGGCGAAAGAGTCAGAGCTTGACTGACTACTAGAATCTTCGGATTTCAGCTTCAAGGGAGGAGCGGCTAGTTTAATTTAAATGAATCGCCCTCTGTTTAGAAAACTGCAATACGCCCTCGCTATGGCGATTGCCATTTTGGCAGCGGCCGAACTCATTTCTGCATCGGCTGCGGCCGACGCCTCGTGCCAAAGGTCTGACGACGACTTTTACGAGCCAGTTGTTGAGCGTTCACCTAACCGACTCAATGATTCTACAAGCAAATGCTCGGAGAAGGGCTGGAGCGCGACGCTGTGGACTGAGCCGGAACATTGGGCTTGGGAGCAAATTTGCAGCCGGCAAATGGTCGACTTTGACAAACGCTACTGCCCAACCGGACAACGCGCTGACTTGAAATCGGTCGATCAAGATTCTCGTCGCCACCTCAGAGGTGAATTTCTTCGTCAGATTCTTGAGACTAATGCGTTCGCGTCAGAAATTGAATCTCAGCCCATAACGATTGTGGGAGCCTCAATCGACTATGTCGATATTGCAGATACCAAACTAGCTTCGCTCGTCCTATCGCGCACTCGCGTCGCAGGCAACGTATCGCTCACGAACGTTACGCTGGGCCGCACGATCATCCTTTCTCAGTCTGAGGTCGCAGGCGAACTTAACTTCAAACGGGTAAGCGGTGGAGACATCGCGATCAGCGGAACGAAATTGACGCAAGTTTCCGCAGAACAGTTAGACCTCACGCGCCTTAGATTAACGGGCAATACTGTCCAAAATTTGAAAATCGACCTTTCGCGATTAAGCGAACAGCTTTCCATTCTAATGGGCGAATACGATTCTATCTGGCTTAGTAGTAGCGAGAGCAATGGCTTATTTGTCCGTCTCGGCAAATTAAGAGACTTTCATTTGACCGACTACGTCGATCAGGGAATGTTCATTATAGATATCCAAAAGTGGGCTGACGACTCGGTGCTATTTTTGTACACCGTATCAGTGGGGACATTCCGCCTGTTTGGGGCCGACCGACTCGAGAAATCAAACAGAAGCGTGCCATCCAGGACGCAAGTTTCAGGTTTTACTTTCGCTGATGGCAACTGGGGTGATCATCCTCTCCCCTATTTGAAGGCGCTTATGCGCACGTCCCGTGATTACGTTCCGAGTATCTATACGAGCCTTGCAAAATCGTATGCCGCAGCAGGTCGACCAGATCTGGCCCGCGACATTCTCATCGCACAGAGCGACGCGGAACTGCATAGTGCGACGACGACTGGGTTACGAAAAAGCTACCTCTGGGCTACGAGGTATTTGGTCGCATACGGGTATCGTCCGGAGATTGGCCTTGCCTGGATATTTGTATTCGCTTGTCTCGGCGCACTCGTGTTTCGAAGCGGCTACCACGCCATCATCGCGGGCAAACGACCGCGCAGCTGGTTTGTTTTTGCACTCGATGCTGTGATTCCTGGCATTTCACTAGATGGTGAACACAGCAAACTTGTATTTGCCGGGTGGCCGCCAGTGGTTTCTTTATTTTCTTCGTTTTCTCGGCGCGGTTGTTGTCGTGTTGATTCTCAGCCTCATCAAAAACGCCATTTTTGGAACGGGATGATATCCGGAAATCGCTTCAAAATGAGATGCAAGGACATACAATGCTCGTCTGCTCAATAGAACTTTGAATACATCGACGATCTAAGAATGCTTCGCTAGATCACTGGCAGGTCTTCTGACTTCCAGTGCGGCATGAAGCGCAAGGTCGATCAGATCCGTGATGCTTGGAATGCGGGGGATCAGATTATCGACACAATCCGCGCGACTGTGAACGAGGCCGGAAAAGCGGTCAACGTAGCCAAGCTAAAATTCAAGATCGGGGGCAGGACAATTACGGGATCATTCGATCCCTGCATTAGTGGATCATTGGATCAGGAGCAGAGCGGGGCAAAGAACAGGATCAAATCGGGCAGAGTGCGGACCCCAGTATAATAATACTGCAGTTACCCAAATCACCAGACGTAACCCCGTAATTATCAATCAATTGAGACGTAAAAATCATTCCGTCAAGCCAGAACTCAGGATCAATCTAAGGATAAAATTATAGATCACGAACCGCGACCCATGAACCAGAGGACAATCGTTTGGATCATTGGATCAGGAATACAACACAAGCATAGAACAGGATCAGGCATTCCTCTCGATCATCCCTGGCCGGACGGCGATTTCGGCAAAGCCGGGAAAAAACCCGCATCGCTCGTCGGGCGAGTACGGCAAAGTGCCGAGAGTTTGCCGCGATGGCCGACGACTGCCCAATCGCTCGTAAGGTGATCCGTCGTCGGCTCGCGCGATGCCGTCCAACACGACCAATCGCGTATTTTGCGTCTCTCCACCCGCAAGCTTGGCAACTCGTTCGGTCACCGCGTTTGCGATGGCGCAGCCGGAAGAGTGCCCGACAATCACATTTGGATGCGAACGCCTGCGATTTCCTGGGCTAGCTGAGCGATCCTGTTGGGTCCGGACCCCGTTATGGCAGCCGCGTCACTCGAATCCGCCGAAGATAGATGGGCGAATGCCTTAAAAGAACAGATGACCCACCTAACTTGGTTGCGCTCTCGAGCCAGGCTTGCATATCCTTCTTGTAGCCGCCAAAATTGTAGATAGCTGTTTGTTGCTACCCCATTGATCGCCCCCGAGCCTTTTGTGCGTTGCCCTTGCGAGCTCTTTATTACCCCGGCTCGCCATCAACGACAGCATGCGTATTGGGAATTTCCTTGTTGTTGCTGTTTGGAAACTTGTTGCCCTGATACGTTCTCATATCGTCGATGAGTGCGATCACCATCAACCTGCTTTCCAAAAACTTCAGATTGTCGGTCGGAGTTTTGAGAGAGCGCCCTGGATTGAAGCAGCCGATGCTCCAAATGTATCCATTTCCTGGATGAATCAGTATGCCTTTCCGGCTCTCCGTGTCGAGGAAACGTATCGCAGGCCGAGGTAGCTGGCCGATATCCGCTGTCTTCGCGTACCCGATGGTCTGATATTTTACTTTTTTCTTGCGAGGATCTTTGGCTCCCGAATGAGTAGCAAGTCGATATCGCCCTGCTGCTATCCTCCCATGATTTCCCTTACCGGATTTAGAGTTGTCGCCCGGACCCTGGCGTTCCACGAAGCTGCCTGCAAGCCCGTCTACTTCCATGCCGTCGTGATAAACTTGGTAATTGCTGATGGTTCTTGCGAATGTTTGTCCCTTGCGCCGTTCCTGACGAACGCGCTCGATCAGGATTTCCCAGCCGTTTTTGCTGATAGGCATCCTTACGCTCCTGTCTTAAAGCCATTTTCCCATAAATTGATAACGCGCAAACGCGACCATCGGGCGCTCAATTGCGGATGAACCGACGGTGTTAACGCCTGCAGACTCAGCACTCATGCGACATTTCCACCAAGCGCCTCAAAAAGCGGTCGTGCGACATTGGTAATGGCCGCTAGCAACGTGGCTTGGTCCTTGCGATGCGCCGCACGGCCGGAACCCGGAAAAACTAGGGTGATGATGCGAGGCCCTATTCCTGCATTCCTCACCTTCCCATTGGCCTTCATCCGCTCCTCGCCCAGCTTCCTCAGCTCGTCAACTTCGGAGCAACGTCATCCACTGTCGTCCGCTGTTTCTTCAAAAGGATAGCGAGAATTCATTTTTGATTGAGCGAGCGTGGCAAAATGCGCGAATTCTGGTGTCATTAGACTGGAATAAAAGTCTTGAAAGCCGCATTGATCTCGTAATCAATGCGTTGCCTTCATGCGTCAACAAATCTAAGGTCGCCAAGCCCTTTTGAGGGTCGATAAGCGCCGTGAACTCAGCCTTGGTTACCCATCAGGTTTTGGATGAGCTATTCACGCCTTTGCAGAAAGCCCGATCTTCAGCGGCTTCGCGCGCATCAGCCAGCGAGTTCGGCAATGAGAGGTCGAGCGAAGTCTGTATCGAATGAGAGGGCTTGGATGATGTCTGCGCTTATCCCAGGTGGGGCTTGAAGCTCATTCTTCTCTTAGTCCTGGCTCTCTTAGTCTTAGCTGTCTTAGCCTTAAGTCTCCCAGTCTTGGTTTTACCTCTCTTCGTCTTGGTGCTCTTAGCCATGACGGTAAAATCTCCTTCTCAACGAGCTGCCCCCAAAAAGATGAGCGCAGCGGATCGCGGCCAATATCGCCAAGCTGCCGGAGCTGTTGCGCTAAAACCACAATCTGCGGCAGCCACTCGTGAAGTCGCAGCGGAAAATATGACGAATACGAATTGGTGCTATGAGCTTGCCCGGTCAGCCTCAAACTACTGCGCGTCGAGACAGTATGATATTACAGTGCGCTAATTTGATGGGCATCCGTCAACCAACTCTAGTTTAAAACCAGGACCTTTTGAATACCCCTCATCTGGGTTATTTGATGCTTTCAAATAGATTAGTCCTCGTATGTTGGCAAAGATATGTCCTTCTATGTTGTCCACCGTCACACTCCCAATTAGCATATCGGGCTGAAGTTCAATTGCTTCGTCCGGCGCGACACGAAGCAAGTTTATGACACCATTTGAGCTGCAATAATGGCCAGAAACCGCACCCCCGAGGGCAGATGATTTGTCGAAAATTCCAACAATCTGCACACAACCGTCGCTGTCCTGTGTGCCGGGAATAGTCGCATTTAGAGACCGAGAAATCTTGAGGCATAGCGAGGTGGGTTGCGCGTGTGGCGACGGCGTCGAGGCCTCTGGTAGGATTAGGGATCCACTCAAGGTACTGGTTGAAACAGGACATCGCACGTCGAACGGATCGCACTTCGTCGACGGTTCTGCCGCAGAAGCGAGAATCGGTGACCCGACCATTCCGAACAGGATTACGGCTGTGATCTTAAAAGGGACCATGGTCTTTCTCCCTCACATCAAATCCTAGATTCTCCAGATGAATCCCAAACCGGCATCAATGTTCGGTGGCATCAAAGCACTGATTGTGGGAGATTGCTATGACGCTCGTCACAACTCAGTTTGAAATCAGGTGACCCCGCTCCTGCGTCGCATTAAGTCGCGCCGCGTCAGCGAGAGAGTTCGGCAGCGGGAGAATAGCGGAAGTCTGTAGCGAATGAGAGGGCTTTGCTCAATGCGAGGAGACCCTCCCGTCTTCGCCAACTCGCGCTGACGGGTCTGTAGGGTGAAGCCTCCCCAAGGCAGAATTATACCGGTTAGATGAGAGCACATCGCGATTTCGTGGAGGTCGTGCCAGCTCCTGAAGGCTGAGGGTGTGGCGGTGCTGTTTCTGGGTCAGTCGCGAGCGGAGCCGCCGAGCAGTCACATAGGGAGCAAGCGAAAGAGATGGTAACTACGTGCTTCTTGGCTGGGGAGGTAACATCGACCGGTCGCCTTTGGAATCTGCGGAAGCAGCTCAGTGCTCCTAAGGCGACAGCTAGGGTCGCTGCCGTATTCCGTTATCGCCAAATCTGATCGGTCAGAAGATGAACTACCTACACCGGTAAGAACGTCTTGAACGCGGCATCTAAGACAAGTTGCACCAGGCCGTCACGAAAGCGCTGCAAGTCTGCTAAGGCCCGCCCCGCTTGGGTAAGAGCGTCCAGTTCCGCGAGATCCTTCTCACCCTCTATGAGATCCGTGAATTCGTCTTTGGTAAGCTCTCCCGAGGCGAGCTCTGACGTCCACTGCTTCAGGTCAGCCTCGCTCTGCTTCAGAAAGCTTTTGGCATCATTCTCTGCTTCAGTGACAAAGCCTTTGAAGGTGCCTTGCGCTAGGCTCTTAGCTCCGGACAAGACGGCTTTCTCAAAATCAGAAAACACGCTCATAGCTATCGGCTCCCCTGACGTTGTTCTCCTACGTACCGCTCTGCGTGGTTGCCGCAACAGGACAGACCGTAGGTTCCTTTTTGTTGGCTTCCAAACAAATAATGTAGTCGTACGCTCGATTGATCTGCCTTTTCTTGTCGGCACGATACGCTGCTGAGAGTGGCCCCGTTCTCCACCGCCTCAAAAAGCCACCGTAGAGCTTGCCATTCGGATCGCGCAATATCTGCCATTGCGCCGCGGAAATCTGATTACTTGGCAGGCCGGCCGCAAACTCATACGCCGCATTTATCTTCGTCGTGAGATCATCGACAGCATTCGCATGGTTGTCGTACGGCTCGTTTGATTTATCAATCAAAGCTGCTGTCTCAGCCTTCAGGGTAGTAGCATTCTTGTACGCATCCAGACTGTAATCCGCGATCAAAGAGCCACACCCGACCAGTAGCAATAACAGCGCCGAAAGCAAGGCCAGCTGACATAAGACGGTTCGGTGCAGTCTCATCTTTTTCCCCTCATCGAGGTCGCATAGCTTACTTACCAGTTTAAAAGACGGCCTAGTTCGATTGATTACTTGAACGCTTCCTCCAGAAATAAGGTCGGACCTATTGGGTCAAGCTTCCCGTCCGCTTCCTCCTGCAATCGGTGACCATCTGATCGATATTGGAAAGCCGCTTCAGCTTCGAAATAAAAATGAATGATTCAAAATCTGAAGCAGCAAGCGCGGTACTTGAATTCACCTTTTTAAACACTCCGGGGGCAGTATTACACTCGTCCGCTGAGTGGAACGGGCTAATCAAGCCCGCTTTTTATCAAGCGACCTAGACCGCCTTCGAAAAGCGCGGCTTCGCTATTCACTCCGAAGCGCAGCGATTACGTGTGTCTTATTACTGATGTTAGAGCTCCCCCAATCTCCTTTTATCGGCTTCATTCTTTCAGAACTCGGGATCGCCATGAGGATCTATCCCCACCTCAAGAAAGAAGTCGCGAAGGGAAGATCGACTTCAGCTAAAGCTATCCGCAATACATAGGCTGGTAACCTCATGCTTTTTGATCTGATCGGCCAAATGCGGATTTCACGATCCCCCGGACGCGTAAACCCGGCAAAAAGATTGCGTCCGAAAAAATCGGTCCGTCAAGACGATTTAACGCAAGCGACGTCGATTTTTTCGATCTGTATCTTTATGGAGACACTATTCGAAAAGTCCAGTCGTCCCTAGATTTTTGGCTTCGATCCTTCGGCCACGATGTTCTCGTATTTTTCTTTGATATGTCTTTCGCCGCGCAAGCGGCCGCACGCCGACGAAGTTTTGTCTCCGTGCCCCAAAATAAGTGCCTTGGCACCGCTAGTACGAGATGTTTGATCCTAGCAAGATCGACAGTGATCTTTAAGTTATGACCGGGCAGTCGGAGTTATTGGACGAGGGCTTTAGGGGTCTTCCGATGGTAGGTGCGCGCACGGCGGCAGTTAGCGACGCGATCTAAAAGGGTACCGTCTCGAAGATCGACCTAAGCTTGCCACAGCGATGACCGCCGCGAATGGACTCCCTACATATCAAGTCGGACGCCGATTTCATCGTGCGATCCGAGGGGGTGGTCGGCAGCTGATCAGATCCGACGATTTTCAGCGCCAAGCGGAGCCTTGCCCGGAGGGGGCAGCCACCGTTCGATTATCCTCAATTCGGGAGGAATAAAATAAGTTGCGCCGGTTAATAGAAACGCCCCGCAAAGGGTGCGAGTCATACTCGCGCGGGTCCCGACTCGGCTTCTAAGGCTGATTACTCAACGCCAGCGGCAAGCTGTTCCTAAATTACCAGTTACTGCTTTGCTCGTTAGACCGTCCGCGCGACCAGTCGCAGAATAATTAGCAAGACGACCGCACCGATGAAGGCGTTGATAATAGCAGCGAGAAAACCACAGCAAATCACGACACCAAGACGCAGATCAATTCTTGCGCGTGTGATTTCTAGTATAGTCCGCAAACCAGTGATATGAAGCCTTGGGCGTGCGCTCGAGCGTCTTGAAATCAACATAGACTACGCCGAAGCGGCGACTGTAGCCTTCCGCCCACTCGAAATTATCGAGCAGAGACCACACGAAGTAGCCGCGTAGCTTTACACCGGCGGCGAGTGCGCGGCGGGCACCAACGAGGTGGTCCCGGAGATAGGCGATGCGTTCGTCGTCCTGTATGGCGCCGCTCGGCGCAAGGTGATCGTCGTAGCAAGCACCGTTCTCGGTTACATAGAGTTCCGGATTCCCGTAACGGTCGCGTAAGCGGGCCAACTGTTCGGTGAGCGCGTCAGCATCAATCGGCCACCCCATCGCCGTGAAGCGCGTGCCAACCGGCGCGGTGCCAAACCAGGCTCCAAACAGACTTTGGGGGGCGTTGACCACATACATCGGCGAATAGTAATTGACACCGAGGTAATCGATGGGTTGTCGCATCGTGGCGAAATCGCCGTTAGCGACGAGCGGGGCAAACTCAGCCGCGACCGAGGCTGGATAAGCACCCTTCATCAACGGATCGAGGCAAGCACCATTCCACATCGCATCGAACCGTTCAGCGGCGCGGCGGTCCTCAGCATTGTTTGAAGATGGACGTACGGGCTGCAAGGAGATCACCGTGCCAAGACGCAGGTCGGGCCGCTCCGTCCGCAACGCCTGAAGAGCACGGCCTTGCGCCAGGTTCAGATGATGCGCGGCTGCCAGCATGTTGCCTAAACCAGTTAGGCCAGGAGCGTGGGTGCCGGTTCCGTATCCAAATAACGCGTGGACATTGGGCTCATTGAGAATCGCCCAATGCTTAACGCGATCGCCGAGTCGCTTGGACACGATGCTCGCGTAGTCGGCAAATTTTTCGCAGGTGTCGCGATCAAGCCACCCGCCCCTTACCTGCAAGGCCTGCGGCAGGTCCCAATGATAGAGGCAAAGCCATGGTGCTAGGCCATTCGCGATGAGTCCGTCGACCAAGCGGTCGTAAAAGTCGAGACCGCGTTGCTCGATGGCACCGCTGCCGGATGGCAGAATGCGCGGCCACGCGGTCGAAAAGCGATAGCTAGAAAAATTACCACGTGAAAGCAGATCAATATCCTGACGCCATCGATGATAGTGATCGCAGGCGACGTCGCCGGTATCACCATTCTTCACGTACCCTGGAGTGTGGGAGAAGACATCCCAGATGCTTTTGCCGCGTCCATCTTGGTCAATTGCTCCTTCGATCTGGTAACTCGAAGTCGATGCACCCCATATAAAGTCCGCGGGAAACGTATCATCGTTAGCCGCGGAGCGCAAAACTTGACCCGCAGCAAGCAGACTGACGGC
>Ga0306926_10005986_pt1 | contig 13022 bp, 12 predicted proteins | sample flu12Cox44000178_FD_203759 | JGI IMG/M metagenome (GOLD analysis project Ga0306926, IMG submission 203759) | Lab enrichment of tropical soil microbial communities from Luquillo Experimental Forest, Puerto Rico - flux8day.12C.oxic.44.000.178 (v2)... | ecosystem: Environmental > Terrestrial >... | reverse complement strand
CAACCAATGATGTTTGAAGCTGACGTCGCTGCAATTCCTTTTTAAGCGCGAATTCGTTTGTGGTGCCGGCAATCGCAGCGATCTTCTTGCCGCCCAGGTCTCCAACGCTGGAAATTCCCGAACCTGTTCGAACCAACAAGCCGGTATTTTCCATGAAAACAAAGCTCGAAAAGTCGACCTTCGCCATCCGCTCGAAAGACACGGTCGATGCGCCGCATTCCATGTCGGCCCGGCCGGCGGCAACCGCATCGAACCGGCTTTGGGTGTCGACGGGCACCCATGCGATGGTGAGCTTGGCGCTTAGTTGCTGCTCGAGTGAGTGGACGACAAATTTGCAGAGATCGACAGTATAGCCGTCTGGCTGCCCCTGCGCGTTCACGAAGGAAAACGGATTTGCGTCAGACCGGTGCGCGAGCTTGACGATTTTGGTTTCGCTTATCTGCTTTAGCCGCCCTTCAAAGGTTTGGGCCAGCGCGGCGTCGCCGGCGAAGGCAATAGCGATGGCAAGCAAAAGAAGGCGACGCATGTCAATACTCCCAAAGAAAAGCACTGGTCGTGGCTCGTAAAAGCCTCAAGCCAGGCCACGGCAAACGTTAGCATGGGACTGCCGACGAGTCCGAATCTCGGCTTTCGCGGACCCCGCTTCACACCTCCGACCACGGCTGCAGGTCCTTCGGGAGTAGCCGGCTTAAGGAGGGTTCTAGCTCAACGGGCGCTGAGCCACGGGCACGCCTTTTTCTGTCATTCGATGACTTTGTCGGCGCGAAGCAATATTGTGGGCGGCACGTTGAGACCGAGCGCCTTGGCAGTCCTGAGATTGATGACCAAGTCAAACTTGGCTGGCTGCTCTACCGGCAGATCGGCGGGTTTGGCACCCCTGAGTATCTTGTCCACGAAGGTCGCGGCTCGCCGGAACAAGGACGTGATATCCGCCCCGTAAGACAAGAGAGCACCGGGTTCGCCGGCAAGACCGCTGGTGTCGACCAGCAAAGGCACTCCCGTCTTCGTAGCGAACTCCGCGATCTCCTTTTGATAGGCTGCATAGATCGGAGAAAGTACAAAAACGGCGTCAGGCCGCTCCATCGCGACGAGCGCCAGAGTAAGTTCGTTTGCGCCGGGTGCAGCTATTGACTGGAGTTCAAGTGAAAGCTTCGCTGCCGCAACTTCGACGGCCTTCAACCTGAGCATCATGCCGCGATTGTTCGGGTCAAAAATCATCGCCACACGCTTCGTTCCGGGCAACGTCTCTTTCAGAACTTCAAAGGTTTTCTGATCTGTCTCAGGGGCGAGCAGAGACAGACCCGTAGCATTGCCGCCGGGATGACTGAGGCTCTTGACCAACCCTGCCCCCACCGGATCGGCCGAGACTGCGATGACGATGGGTATGGTGCTGGTTGCCTGCTCGGCGGCCTGTGTAGGTGGCGTATCCACCGTGACGATGACATCCACATTGCGAGCGACGAGTTCGGCAGCGAGCGGAGCCAGACGAATGACCTCACCGCCCGCATCGCGGTGCTCGATGGTGACGTTCTTTCCTTCGATCCAGCCAAGGTCCTGGAGGCCTTGTCGGAAGGCGCTGATTTGATTCGTAACGGAAGCGTCGGTCTTGCGCGTCAGGATGCCGATCCGGGCCGCATTTGCTGGTCGCTGTTGGCCAAATGCCGAAACCGGCAGAACCGCCGTACCGGCAAGCAAGGTGATAAACGCGCGCCGCCTCATCGTCGCCTCCGAGGCTCAGAAAAATAGATGCCGATCGCTCAAGGTCGCCCGTGTCATACTGAGATATTAAATGATTTCGGCCAAGGAAAGACCACGCCTCCAGGCCGAAGTCACGGCTTCCAGCGTTCCCGGAGCCTCAATGATGGTCGAAAAGACCGGACGTAACGGAATAACTCGGACGCACCGACGTTTGTGCTTTGGGGGACAAAGGCGTCCTCCAAATGCTATTTTGGCAAAAAGACGAGACTTCAAGTGGAGGATATTCATGAAGGCAATCAGGACGGTCGCAATTCTTTTTGGCCTGGCCGTCATGGCCGGATCGGCCGCTGCGCAAAATGCGCCGGCAACTTCCACCAAGAAGGTGGATGGCACCGATAACGTCTATATTTTCCGTTACGGCAACCATCAGGCGATGTTCGTCGTGACGCCGCAGGGTGTCATCGCCACCGATCCAATCTCTTATCAGCGTCCGGCCAAGCCTTACATCGACGCCATCAAGGCCGTCACCGACAAGCCCATCAAATACGTCATCTACAGCCATCATCACTACGACCACATCGCGGGCGGGCAACCGTTCAAGGAACTTGGCGCGACCTTCATCGCGCACCGGCGCGCAAAGGAGCGCCTGCTCGAATTGAAAAAGCAGAATGCGCTGCTGGCTGACGTGGTGATCCCGGATCAGGTCGTGGACGACAAAAAGACCATCAAGCTCGGCGGCACCACGCTCGAACTGATCTATGTCGGCCGCAATCATTCGGACAACTCGCTGGTGATGCGGTTGCCAAAGGAGAAGCTCGTCTTCGTGGTGGATTTCGCGCCGATCGAGTCGGTTCAGTTCCGGAACATTCCGGACAATGCCTCGCCGCTGGAATACATCGATTCACTCAAGAAGCTTGCCGCGCTGGATTGGGATCGGCTGATCCCGGGTCACCCCAACGCCGGTGGGCGCCTTGGCACCAAGAAGGATGTGCAAGACGACATTGCCTACATGGAGGACTTGTCGTCGGAAGTGAAGAAAGCAGCAGACGCGGGCAAGTGTTTCGACACCGCGATGAAAGAGGTCAAGCTGCCGAAATACGAAAAATGGGCCAATTACGACGCCAGTTTGCCGGCCAATGTGGAGCGATTCTGCTATTGGTGGGGCCGCGGCTATTGATCAGGCCAAAGACGCAGCCTCAGCACGCTTCACTCTATCGCGCCGCGCGAATGCGGACGCGCACCTTGTTGCTCTTTGACATGTTCAATCGGAAAGGCGCCTCCGTCGCCTTCCCTCTCCGGCACGATCGGACCGCCGCGGAGGCTCAACCCTCCGGTGCCGATCGGCCGGAGACTGCTGACTTGTCGCCCGGTCTCGTGATCGGCGGGATGCAACTACCAAAGCGCGGGTCCAGCGGATCGAAACGTGACCTTTGTCTCGCGATAATGTAGAGCGTCGCCAGCGTCATCGGACCGAGCAGCAGCATCAACCAAACGGGCGGTTGCAGCGCGACCAGGACGGTCGGCGCCGTAACCACTGCGGCCACAGCGATGCTGATAATCTGCCACGAGCGCATTGACCTGCTCCGCTGCAGACATCATTTCATGTGCGCGCGCGGATCGTGTCAATCGCTCCTGGGGCGGACCGGGTGGGCCATATTACCGCAGCTTGTTCAGCAGCGCGAACAGCGTCTCGCGCTCCCTCGCATCGAGCGGCGCCAGCGTCTCCTTCGAGATCGCGACTGCGTTCGGCGCGGCCTTCTCCGCAAGTTGCTGGCCGGCGCGGGTGAGGCTCACCAGCAGACGGCGGCCGTCCTCGGGATCGGGGCTGGTCTCGGTGAGCCCCCGCGCGGTGAGCCGATCGATCACGCCCTTGATCGTCGCCACATCCATCGCCGTCAGCCGGCCGAGCTGGTTCTGCGAGCACGGTCCTGTCTCGTTGAGCTTGGCGAGTGCCGCCCATTGCGTCGGCGTCAGGTTGATGCCGATATCGCGCGCGAAGATCGCGGCATGACGCTGCCAGACCTGGCGCAGGATGAAGCCGATCTGCTCGTCGAGGATGTACGACGGCCTCGACGGCTTGATGCTCTTCTTCAGCGACGCAATCCTGCCCATCGGCACCCCCTGCTCCCTGGATCGTGCGCAAACATAAACTTACAGCGACAGATGCGCATCGCGGATATCCGGACGCGCATCGAGCTCGTTCATCGTGCCGCCAAAGCAGATCCGGCCGCGCTCGATGATATAGGCGCGATCGGAGATCAGCCGCGCAAAATGCAGGTTCTGCTCGGAGACGACAATGCTGACGCCTTCCTTCTTCATGGTGAGGATGGCGTCGACCATCTGTTCGACGATCTTTGGCGAAAGCCCTTCGGATGGTTCGTCCAGAAGCACGAGCGACGGGTTGCCCATCAGCGTTCTGGCAATCGTCAGCATCTGCTGCTCGCCGCCGCTCATGCGTCCACCGGGACGGTTGCGCATCTCGCCGAGATTGGGAAACAGCGCGAACAGTTTTTCGCGCGTCCAGTGCGGCGCGTTCGGACGCTTTGCCTGACGACCGACTTCGAGATTTTCTTCCACGGTCAGCTCGGTGAAGATGCGCCGCTCCTCCGGCACATAGCCAAGTCCCTCGCGCACGATCTCATGGGTCGGCTTCCGCGAGACATCGTTACCGTCGAACATGATTCGGCCCGAGCGCTGCTCGACCAGACCGACGATGGAGCGGAAGGTGGTCGACTTGCCGGCGCCGTTGCGCCCGAGCAGCGCGACCACCTCGCCGTTGCCGACCTCGAGCGCGATGTCGAACAGGATGTGGGCGGGGCCATAAAAGCTGTTGAGGTCGCAGACCGAGAGCTTCATGCCGATGCTCCCTCGCGGTGGCGCGCGTCATAGACCAGCCCCTCGCCGAGATAGATTGCGCGGACCTCCTCGTTGGCGCGCACCTGCTCCGGCGTTCCTTCGGCAATCAGGCTGCCGCGGTTGAGAACCAGGATGCGGTCGGCATGCTCGAATACGACATCCATGTCGTGCTCGGTGAAGAGGATGCCGATGGTCTGCTCGCGCGCGATGCGTGCGGTGAGCCGCATCAGGTCGATGCGCTCGCGCGGCGCCATGCCGGCAGTCGGCTCGTCCATCAGCAGCAGCTTCGGGTTGTTGGCGAGCGCGATCGCAAGCTCGAGCCGCTTGAGGTCGCCGTAAGCGAGCTCGCCGCAGGGGCGATCCGCATAGCCGCTCATGCCGACCAGCTCCAGCAGGCGGCCGGCCTGCTCGCGCATCAATTTCGGTGTGGAGGCGACCAGGTTGAACAGCCGCCGTTCATGCGACACCAGCGCGACCTGAACGTTCTCGCGCACGGTCATGGTCGGAAATGTCGCGGTGATCTGAAAGGTGCGCCCCACGCCGAGCCGCCAGATGTCGCGTGGCTTTTGGCCCGTGGTGTCCTCGCCGAGCAAGGCGATGCGGCCCTGATCCGGCCCGATCTGGCCGTTGAGCATGTCGAAGCAGGTGCTCTTTCCTGCGCCGTTCGGACCGATCAGGGCCAGGATCTCACCGGCCTTCAGTTCGAACGACACGCCGCGCACGGCATGCACGCCGCCATAGGATTTGGTGAGGTTCTTGACCGACAGCAATGTGGATGTGCTGTTCATTCGGCGGTCTCGACGCGGGAGGAGAACAGCGCGGATTTCAGCGAGGCGCCGCGGCGGCGGCCGATGGACTCGACCATGCCGACAATGCCTTTGGGGAAGGCGACGACGATCAGCACGATGAAGGCGCCGAGCACGAGTTTCGACCAGTCGGTCTGGCTCACCAGCCAGATGCTCAGCGCCTTGTAAACGATCGCGCCGATGACGGCGCCGGAGACGGTTTCGACGCCGCCGAGCAGGACCATGACCAGCGCATCGACCGACAGCGAGATGCCAAGGCTGTCGGGAAAGACGCTGCCCTTCAAATACGCGAACAGCGCGCCTGCAACGCCCGCGACGGTCCCCGCGATCACGAAGGCGGTCCACTGGATGCGCTTGCCGTCGATGCCGATGGCTTCGCCGCGCAACGGCGAGTCACGCGTCGCGCGCAACGCAAAGCCGAACGGCGAGAACACGACGATGCGGAGCGCAACGACGACGAGTGCTGCGATCCCGAGCGAGAGCCAGTAGAAATGCGACGGGCTTGCGGCCCATTTTTCCGGCCACACGCCCAGAATGCCGTTGTCGCCGCCGGTGACCTCGACCCACTGGAACGCGATCGACCAGACGATCTGGGCAAACGCAAGCGTCAGCATGGCAAAGTAGACGCCCGACAATTGCACGGCAAAGAAGCCGAACACCGCAGCGCCCAGGCAGCCGAGCAACGGACCGAGCAAGAGGCACAGGATCATCGGCAGACCTGCGAGCTTTGCAAGAAACGCAACGCCGTATGCGCCGAGGCCGAAATAGGCCGCATGACCGAAGGATGCGAGCCCGCCGACCGACATCAGGAAATGCAGGCTCGCGGCAAAGATCACGAAGATCGCGATCTCGGAGCCGACGGTGAGCGCGTAATTGCCGACGACCAGCGGCAGCCCCGCCGCGACGATGAGTGCGGCGAGCATCGCGAGACGCTCGGGCGAGGTCAGCGGACGCCAGGGATTGACGGTGAGGCCCGGCTTGCGACGCGCAGGCGCCTCTGCCTTGCCGAACAAACCCCAGGGCCGAACGATCAGCACCACCGCCATGACCAGAAACACAAGGATGATGGAAATCTTCGGAAATATCAGGATGCCGAAGGCGTTGAGCTCGGACACCAGCACCGCCGCGACGAATGCGCCCATGATGCTGCCGAGGCCGCCGATCACGACGACGACAAAGACCTCGACGATGATGCGAAGGTCCATCGTGTGGTTCACGGCATCGCGCGGGATCTGCAAGGCGCCGCCGAGCGCCGCAAGGAACACGCCGACCGCAAACACCGATGTGAAGAGCCATTTCTGGTTGACCCCAAGTGCTGCCACCATGTCGCGGTCCTGCGTCGCTGCGCGCACAAGTACGCCCCAGCGCGTGCGCTGGAACAGGAGCCAGAGAATGCCGAGCACGAGCGGGCCCAGCACGATGAGGAACAAATCGTAGCTTGGAATGGCCTGGCCGAAGAAATCGACCGCGCCTTTGAGACCCGGCGCGCGGCGGCCGAGCAAATCGGCCGGACCCCAGATCAGCACCACGAGATCCTCGACCATCAGCGTGAGGCCGAAGGTCGCGAGCAACTGGAACAATTCCGGCGAATGATAGATCCTTCTCAGGAGCAGCATCTCCACGATGACGCCGATGGCGGCAACCGCCAGCGCCGCCGCCATGATGCCGCCCCAGAAGCCGAGCGCGCCCGAAAAGCGTTCGGTGAGCGTGAAGGCGATGTAGGCGCCAAGCATATAGAAGGCGCCGTGGGCGAAGTTGACGATCCGCGTCACGCCGAAAATGATCGACAGACCCGAAGCCACCAGGAACAGCGAGCATGCGCTGGCAAGGCCGGTCAGGAACTGGACGATGTAAAAGGCCATGGGAGGTTCGCATGCTCTCGGCGCGGCGGCCGAGTTTCACTCCTTCGGACGCATTTTCTCGACTTCGGCATCACGCGGCAGATAGTCCGAGCCCTTGCGATAGACGGAGTCCACCATGATGCCCTTGCCGTCTTTCACCGCCGTCTTGCCGACGAAGGCGCCGAGCGTCGACTGGTGGTCGATCTTGCGGAAGGTGATCTCGCCGAATGGCGAGCCGACCGACAAACCTTCGGTCGCCGCGATCAGCTTTTCGGGATCGGTGGAATTGGCCTTGGTCAGGATCGCGGCGGCCGCCTTGATGGTCTCGTAGCCGACGATCGAGCCGAGCCGCGGATAGTCGTTGTACTTCGCCTGATAGGCCTTCAGAAACGCCTGGTGCTCGGGCGTGTTGATCGCATACCAGGGATAGCCGGTGACGATCCACCCTTCGGGGGTTTCGTCCTTCAGAGGATCGAGATATTCCGGTTCGCCAGTCAGGAACGAGATCACCGTCTTGTCCTTGAACAGGCCGCGGGTCGAACCTTCGCGCACGAACTTCACCAGATCGGCGCCGAAGGTGACGTTGAGGATGGCTTCCGGATTGGCGGCGGCGAGAGCCTGCACCACCGGCCCCGCGTCGATCTTGTTGAAGGGCGGCCACTGCTCGTCGACCCACTGGATGTCGGGCCGCTTCTCCGACATCAGCTTCTTGAACACGCCCACCGCGGATTGGCCGTATTCATAATTCGGCGCGATCGTTGCCCAGCGCTTGGCGGGCAGTTCTGCCGCGGCTTCGGCCAGCATCGCGGCCTGCATGTAGTTGGAGGGACGCAGGCGGAAGGTGTAACGATTGCCCTTCGACCAGGTGAGGGCATCGGTCAGGGGTTCGGCCGCCAGGAAAAAGACCTTCTTCTGGTTGGCGAAGTCGCTCACCGCAAGCCCGATGTTGGACAGGAACGTGCCCACGAGCATCGCGACGTTCTCGCTCGAGACCAATTCGTTGGCGGCGGTCTGCGCGTCCGCAGGCTTGCCGCCGTCGTCCTTGGAGATCACGACCAGCTTCTTGCCGTTGATGCCGCCGGCCGCATTGACCTCCTCGACGGCGAGTTGCCAGCCCTTGCGATAGGGATCGGTGAAGGCCGGCAAAAGCGAGTAGCTGTTGATCTCGCCGATCTTGATCTCGCTCTGGGCGATGGCCGAGTTCGCCATGCCGGCGACCACGATCGCCAGGCTCACTCCCAGAAAATGTCTCCGTCGCATCCCTTGCCTCCACTGTTGAAGAAACTAGCGCAAACCGTCTTCGCCCTTGACTTCGGCAACGGTCAGACCGCCGACCCGCGGCAGCGGCCGCCCACTATCGGTGACGGCGACCGCCACCATGATCTCGTTGGCGCGCGGCGCATCATTGATCTGCACTTCCATGCCGTCAAAATGGCTCCGCACGAAGGCGGCGTCCTTGTGGCCGAGCGGAATGTCGAGCGTCGTGCCGGGACCGCTGCGCTTCTTCGACGACGGGATCAGGGCAGCACCTTTGCTCAGCACCTTGCGGACAGGCGCGCCCATCTTCGGATGCAAGATCGCCGCCGCGTGCTCGAGCTCGCCATTTTCCCCGACGGCCGCAGCCTTGCCGTAGCTTTGCGCCTTCGCACCATCGATGCCGAGTGCTGCGACCGCCTTCTTCGCGAGCAATTCGCCGAGTTCCTCGCCGATGGCGATCAGCGGCGAGAGATCCTCGACATAACGCCCGGCAAAGGGGTTTTCGATGACCGCGATCGCGGCGGCACGTCGTGTCGGCGGCGAAACCCTTTGTCCCATCTCGATATGGGTTTCCTCGACGACCGTGACGATCTTGCGAATGATGGCACTCATCGGTTTCCGCCCTGTTGCTTACGCAAATTGCAGCGCAGCGCGCGCTTCTGGCTGACGCGCATCGAGCCCGCGCGTTCCGACGACGGCCGTTTGGCCAAGGAGAAACAGCACGGCGCCGTCGATCCGTCCTGCCGCAAGGAGCTGTCGCGCGACAGTTTCGCCCGCAGCGAGCGCTGCGTGAATCTCATATTCCGAGAGCTCGCCGACGTCGCGGGTGACCAGGCGCGGGCCGAGATCCGTGTCGGGCTGCAACTCATTCGCCGGACAACGGAGAACGGCGGGATGTCCAGGCAGGTCGACCGCGTTCGCGATGATCGTGGCCGCGGCGTCCGCTTGCGACGCGGTCCTTGCCAGAACCGTGACGGCGTCGGCGATCCCGAGCGAAAAGCTTCGGCCATGACGCCCGCTGGTCGCCACACCGCGCGAGGGATCGGCAGCATCGACGATCATGGTCCGCATCACGCCCTGCCGGTCGGGCCGATCCATCAGGCCGACACAAAACTGCTCGTCATCTTCGAGGTGCAGCGCGATATCGCCGCCATTGTTGACATAGGCGCGTTTCAGCGGCGCCACGCTCTGCATGGCGCCCAGAATCTCTTCCGCCACGCTGCCGGCGACCGCCGCCATCGGCGTGATAAAGCGATCGGCGGCAAACGGCGCGACAGCAGCATGCATACGGCGCGCGACGATGCCCTCGAGCGCGCAATGCTTCGGGTGTGCCGCCTTGCGCAGCTCAACCAGTTCCGCGCAGAGCTCGTCGAGCAGGCCGTCAAATCGCCGCGCCGCCGCGTCGTAGGCCGCACGAACGGCGGCGTCCTCGCCCTTTGCCTCGACGATCAGGTCGATCGGACCATCCTGCAAATGCAGTCGCTTGCCGTCCTGGAGAAGGGCGATTTGCGGCAGTCGCCTCATGCGCGTCGTCCCGGAATGTACGGCATCGGACGGATTTCTGCGCTGTCCTTCAAAGAAACCAGCGGGCGCACATAATCCATATGGCCGCCCAGGGCCGCATAATCCGACAGCCGCATCGTGAACTCGATCGGCGCGACGAGCGCAGGCGTCGGCACGTAGCCGAAGGCGCCGGCCGGCATCTGCGTGACGTCGACCATGAAGGTAATACCGCCGCCCGGCCAGACATAGACCGGCGCCCCGCCGCTGGTGACGCGCGTCAGCGCGTCCTTGACCGATCGCGTCAGCCGTACCGGATTGTCGGTGACGCCGGCGCGCAGCGATCCGCCGGCCCCGCCCATGAACAGAACCGTGCACAGCGCCGGCTCGCAATTTTCCTGGATGCGCTCGACCGACAGTTTCAGGTCGAGCGGCATGTCCTGCGCGACCGGCCGCAGCGCGTCATCCAGCACGTAATAGCCGGCGTGCTCGCCGGTCGTCGATACCATCAGCATGCTCAGGCCCGGTCGCGCCTCCCTGGCGTCGAACGGACCGAGGATAGACAACGGATCCGAGATATTGGTGCCACCCCATCCCGTTCCGGGATCGGCAACCTGAAAATAACGGCCGGGCGTCGACCGGCGGCCCTTCATCTTGATGCCGGTGTCGGCGATGTCGAGCAGCTTGCCGGCCTGATGCTCGGAAAGTACGCCGGTGATGTGGTCGTCGACCACGACGACCTCGTCGACCTTGCCATGCCACTGCTTGGCGAACATGCCGATGGTCGCCGAGCCGCAGCCGACCCGCATCCGTTCTTCGGTGACGCCGTTGACGATCGGCGGCCGGCCGGCCTGCACCACCACCTTCGCGCCCCCGTCGATCGTGAGCTCGACCGGCTTGCAATTGCTCAGGTCCATCAGCGTGTCGCAGGTGACGCGGCCCTCCTTCTTCGAGCCGCCGGTCAGGTGATGCACGCCGCCGAGCGACAGCATCTGCGAACCATATTCGCTGGTCGTGACATGGCCGACCGCTTCGCCTTGCGCGCGCACCGTCGCAGTCTCGGGGCCAAGATAGCGGTCGGTGTCGATCTTCACCTTGACGCCGCAGTAGGAGAAGATGCCTTCGGTCACGACCGTGACCATGTCGACGCCGTCGATCTCGGAGGAGACGATGAACGGCGCGGGCTTGTAGTCGGGATATGTCGTGCCCGCTCCGATCGCGGTGACGACGATGTCGCTCTGGTGGACGATCTTGCCGTCCCAGTCGCCGGTCGCCTGGAATGGAACGACGCGTCCGCCATGCGACACGGTGCGCTCAAGGACGATATGAGGATCGACGCGCACCAGCTTGCCGTCGTGATTGGCGTAGCGGTCGCAGGCGCCCGCAGCGCCCGGCTTGATGTAGCACATCACCGGACACGCATCGCAGCGGATCTTGTCCCCGCTCGAGGCGCTCGTCGCATCAGTCACCATGTCAAAGCCTTGCAACTCAGCATCGACTATCGAACGACGGCTAATCGGCAACGACCGACTTATTGTTCGTATACGAATGATCCTGCGCGCGAAGTCCACGCCTGTCAAGCAGTGCCGTGCGCGAAAAGCTGCCGCTGCCGAATAATAGCTCAATTGCCCAGGCCGGCTGTTCATAAACCGGGCAAACGGTTGCGGCGCGTCATGCGGTGCTTGCACGTTTGTATACAAACGGTAGTCTTTTCGTGCCGCCTGCCGTCGCGATCGTCGGAACCAGAACAGGATGACGCAAAGCATGATCCGCCTGACCGTGAATGGCAGGATCCATGACGTTGTTGCCGCTCCCGACACGGCGCTGCTCTATGTGCTGCGCAACGACCTCGCATTGAACGGGCCGAAATATGGCTGCGGGCTCGGCGAATGCGGCACCTGTACCGTGCTGATCGACGGAGTTGCGGCGCGCTCCTGCGTGATCCCGATCTCGGGCTGCATCGACCGCGACATCATGACGCTGGAAGGACTCGGCACACGCGAACGTCCCGATCCCGTGCAGGACGCCTTCATCAAGGAACAGGCCGCGCAATGCGGCTATTGCCTCAACGGCATGATCATGACGACGAAAGCGCTGCTCAAAACCAATCCGCACCCGACCGAGGCCGAAATCGTCGAAGCGCTCCGCTATAATCTTTGCCGCTGCGGCGCGCATGTCGAAATCATCCGCGCGGCGATGCGGGCGTCGGGTCGGCTGGCCGAGGCCCGGGATTGATGGTGCAAGTTCCGCAGGGATCGCTGTCCGTCGTGCAGTCCGCCGGCACGGCAACAAGCTTCGAGGCCTTTATCAAGATCACAGCCGAGGGTTCGGTCACCGCCTACAACGGGCATGTCGATCTTGGTACGGGGATCCGCACCGCGCTCGGACAAATCGTCGCCGAAGAGCTCGATGTCTCCTTTGCGCGCGTCGTTGTGGTGCTCGGAGATACAGCGCAGGTGCCCGACCAGGGCGCAACGATCGCGAGCGAAACCATCCAGATCACGGCCGTGCCGTTGCGCAAGGCCGCGGCGCAGGCCCGGCAGTTCCTGATCGCGCGCGCTGCGGAACGGCTTGAAGTTGGTGTCGACGATCTGTCGATCGAGGATGGGCTCGTGCGCGGTCCGAACAACCGCAGCGTCACCTATGGCGAGTTGATCGGCGACGACACGATCCGCCTCGAACTTGCCGACGACGTTCCCGTGAAAGCCGTCGACGGCTACTCCATTGTCGGGAAATCGGTGCCTCGCGTCGATCTCCCGGCGAAAGCCACGGGCGAACTCGTCTATGTTCACGACGTCCGCGTGCCCGGCATGCTGCACGGCCGCGTGGTGCGCCCACCCTACGCCGGCGTCGATGCCGGCCCTTTTGTCGGCACCAGCCTGATTGCCGTCGATGAAGCCTCAGTACGTCATATCCCCGGCATGGTCGCCGTGGTCAGGATCGGCGATTTCGTCGGCGTCGTCGCAGAGCGCGAGGAAAACGCCGTGAAGGCCGCCGCCCAGCTCAAATTGAGCTGGAAACCGACGCCGACACTGCCCGATCTCAAGGACATCGAGACGGCGCT
>Ga0306926_10005984_pt1 | contig 13024 bp, 11 predicted proteins | sample flu12Cox44000178_FD_203759 | JGI IMG/M metagenome (GOLD analysis project Ga0306926, IMG submission 203759) | Lab enrichment of tropical soil microbial communities from Luquillo Experimental Forest, Puerto Rico - flux8day.12C.oxic.44.000.178 (v2)... | ecosystem: Environmental > Terrestrial >... | reverse complement strand
GACGACTTAGTTACCTTAATTCGAAACGGGTGGTTAAACTTGGAAGACGTCCAGTGGCCGAAGGTCGAGTGTAATCTGAAGTGGCTCGAGCAAAGATGGCCGCATGAGACGGACGTGCCGGTAGCCGCGGAGACTGTGGAATCGCCGCCGCAAGCCGAGCGGCCGCCTGCACCCGTGGCGCCTGCCCCTCCCGCAGCCAAGAACGTGTCCGAGGCCGCGCTGGAGAGGTGCATCCGAGCGATGGAGAAGGAGTGCGCCGAGCAGCAACGCCTCCCGCCCACCGAGAAAGAACTGCACGAAGAGGTGGAGCACCGTCTCGAGACCGAGGTTCCGCGCGACCGCGTCCGGGATGCTCGCGACAGAGTCGCGCCAAATTTCAGGCGGCCAGTAGGTAAGCCGCGTAAGAACGCGCAATAAAATATTCGCGGCTAATTCGCGGACGAAATTCGCGGCTATTTTTCGCGCCGCGATTTCGCGATTAATGCCAACCGGTCGCGGATGTTCTAGATCGTCGGAAGTCGCCCCGGAGGCTTCCCTCGATGGACGCCGCTATCACCGAACACGAGCTAGACGAGCACCACGCGGGTGATCTTCTCGTCGGCGCGGGTCCCATCGAGGTCTTCCTCAAGACCCTCGGCGTGCCCAATCCAGACGCTTACTACTTTCGCCGATCCGGCAAATGGCCGATCGGGAAATGCGGCGCCAACCTGATCGCAAGCAAGCGCCGCCTCATCCGTCATGCGAGCGAGATCACGCGCGGCTCCACTGCCGCCTGAACGGCCCGCCTCGGCGCGCCGTCGCGGCGCCGGGACGGTCATTGCACAGCGACACGGGCGGTGTGCTTGGCGCCCGACGCACCCCCAAGCACGCGCGACCCCCCGGCGCCTGTGAAACGCCGGGAGCCGCAAATCTCAGCCGTGCAGATGAAGGAGTGACTAAAGTGCATGGGGTTATAACGAAACGCCGCTCGCGGCGTCAACAACGACGGCGGCACCGCTCGTCCCGCCGATATTTCGACCATGGTCAACGTCTCGCCGCGCTGCGGGCGCTGACCGCCGCCTCGCTCCGCCTCAACGGCGCGTTCTCGTCCCTGGCGCAGGCAGCCGCGGCTTGTGGCTCCGGTGTCGTCTACGTCAGGGCCGCCGTCGCCATCCTCCGCAGCGAGGACGCCTCGGTCCGCGATGAGGTTCTGACCGGACAGCTGCCGCTGCTTGCGGCCGCAGCGTTGGTCGAGAAGCGAGCGGCGATCGTTGCTGCTTACCGTCAGGCAACAGCCGCTGATCGGATCGCATTCGCGAAGGCGATCGGGCCTACGGTCCTGTTCGACAACGACTTGGTTCCGGCGATGTGAACTTGGGGCGCGCTTCGCAAGGAGCGCGCTCGTTTTCGTGGTCGGCTTTGAACTTCTACGGAATGACCCCAATGCCAAAGCGTCGCCAGCACCTCGAACAGCGGTTGCAGAAAGCCGTGCTCGAGCATCTCGCCTGGCGCGGCGTGCATGGGCTGTTTGCGTTCCACTACCCGGCCGGTGGCTGGCGCTCTCCCGTCGAGGCCGCGATCTTCAAATCGCTCGGGGTCGTGGCAGGCATTCCAGACATTCTCATCATCTACGACGGTCACTGCTTTGCGCTGGAACTGAAGACCGCGCGCGGTCGCCTCACCCCAACTCAGGCCGAGACCCAGACCAAGATGCGCGCCGCCGGCGCAACGGTTGCGACCGCGGTCGAGCTCGATGCCGCGCTCGAGCAGCTCGAGCAATGGGGGCTGTTGCGTTCCAACGTTGCGATATGGAAGGCGTCAAGTCTCCTCGCATCGCATGGAGCGCGTTCATGAACGCGCCGCTCCTCAAACCGGTGCATTCACCATTCGGCGGCAGCGTCGCGGCGCGCGTCCTGCGCTGCTCAGGGTCCGTCGCCCTCACCGAGAAGGTACCCGCATATCTGCGCAAAGTTTCAGCCTACGCCGAACGCGGCACCGCGCTCCACGCGGCCATGGCGCTTCTGATCGACGGCGCGCGCTCCCTCGGTGACCTCGTCGGTGAGATTATCGACGGCTACGCGATCACGCGCGACGATGTCGAGAACACCCTGCGGCCGGTTTACGCCTATGTCGATGCGCTGCTCGACGCGCCTGGTGCTGAGTTTTATCTCGAGCAGCGCGTTACCTTTCCGACCATCGCCGACACCTACGGTACCGCCGACCTGCTCGTGCGCATCGGCGCCACTTTGTACGTCATCGACTTCAAGTTTGGCGCCGGTGTGCGTGTCCTCGCGCTTCACCCAGACGGCGACGAGGACGTCCTCAACGCGCAGCTCGCGTTCTATGCCGCGGCCGCGCGCCACTCACTGCCGAAATTCTTCGCCGGCGTCGACGAGATCGTGTTGACGATCCTGCAGCCACAGTCGATTGAACCGGATACCGCGATGGTGTCGTCCGTCGCGGTCACGCATGCTGAGCTCGACACGTTTGTTGAAGTTTATCGCGCGGCCTGTGCAGAGGCGCTCTCGCCTACGCCTCGCCTGGAGCGTGGCGCCTGGTGCCGCTTCTGCGCGGCAAAACCACTCTGCCCATTGCACGCCGGTCCACTCCTCGATCTCGCTCAGCTCGTGGTGCCGACGCCACCAGCCGCGCCGGCTGACAAGACCGCCTATTTGCAGGCGCTTGCCGCCGGCCTGGACCTCGTGGACGCGATCAAGGACGTCCGCACGGCGCTACATGACCAGGCCAAACGCGCGCTCGAGAATGGCGATCAGGTCCCTGGCTACGCGCTCTCGGCCGGCCGCGCCGAGCGGCATTGGCGCGACGAAAGCGCTGCATACGACGCGCTGATCGGCCTCGGCCTGGTGCGCGGCGACGTCATCGCCGAGACGATGCGCTCGCCGAAGCAAGTGGAGCTGCGCGCAAAGGCGCGTGGCGTGAAGGTTCCAACCGAGTTGATCGATTCACATCGCTCCGGCGTCTCGCTGGTGCGGTGTGAAAACGCACGCGCTCCGGTGCCCGGACGGAGCGAGCTCGTGCGGTCCTTCTCCGCGGCACTCGAAGCCTTCCAAGGAGGGAGGCAACCATGAGCAACGATCACGATCCCGCCAACGACAATGGCGAGCACGAAAAGTCCGAGAGCAAACAGATTGCTCCCGCGCCAGCAGGAGGCGCGCTTACCTCCTTGGCGGCGCTCCAAACAGCGCTCGCCGGCGTCAATACAGCCGCCATCATCGGCCGCACGGGTCTGCCGATGATGCTGTTCAAGCGAGAAGGCAGCGGCACTTGGGGATACGGGCAGAAGCGCAACGTCCCCGAGGCAGGCAGCAAATGGGCCGTCAATCTGTGGACGCTCAAGTACGGCTTCATCTGCTTCAACGACGCCAACAAGGTGGTCGATGAGCACCTCGTTCCTGTCAATCAGCCGAAACCTGTGATCACGGAGCTCCCCGATATGGGCTTCCCGTGGCAGGAGGAGTGGGCCGTCAACATGAAATGCCTCGACGGTGCTGACGCGGGCGTCGAGGTAGTCTTCAAGGCGACAACTGACGGCGGCATTAAAGCCATCGTCCTAATGGTTGATCTAGTGCGTGACCGGATCAACAGCGGTCAGCATGACGGCAAGATCGTGCCGATCGTGCTGCTCGAAAAAGACTCCTACCAGCATAGTCAGCACGGGAAAGTTTGGTTTCCCGTGCTGAACACCGTCGATTGGATGCCATTGGGTGGTCCGGCGCCGGCGCCTGCACCGGCGTCGCCACCGCCCACCGAGCAACCACGTCGTCGGCGCGTTGCCTAGCGCCGATGCGCACCTAACAAGCGAGACCGACCTGCAGGCGGTCTCGCCTGACCTTTCAAAAAGCGGCCCGATGTTCAACGATCTCATTTGGCTGGATTTCGAGTCGGCCAGCGCGCTCGACTTAAAGGCCGTTGGAACTCTCCGCTACGCTACCGATGCCTCGACGCGCGCGATCGTATTAGCCTACGCCATCGGCGACGCCCCGGCGCGCACCTGGCACGCCGACGGCGCAATCCTCGATTGGGACAGCGCGCCAGACGATCTCCGCGCCGCCTTCGATCGGGGCGCGATCATTGCCGCCTGGAACGCGGCCTTTGACAGCGCAATCTGGAACTACGCAACGCTTGGATTTCCTTTCCTCGCGCCGGAGCGCGTCATCGATGTGATGATCCAGGCCGGCATCTCCAATTTACCAACCGATCTCGAAAGCGCCTCGCGCGCGCTCGGCGGCGCGGGCAAGCAGAAGGACGGAAAAACGCTCATCCGGCTATTCAGCGTCACCGGCGCGGCGCCCAGCGCGCATCCCGCGGAATGGGAGCGCTATCTCGCCTATGCGCGCCGAGACGTCGAGACAATGCGCGACGTCTACCGTCGGACGCGGCCCCTACCGCTCGAGGAGTGGCGGCAATACCAGGCATTCGAGCACATTAACCGGCGCGGGGTGATGGTCGACGTGCCGTTCATCACCCGCGCCGCCGCCCTTGCGGCCGAAGATGGCAGCGCCATTGGCCGCCGGCTGGTCGAGCTGACCGACGGAGCTGTTACCCGGGTCACACAGGCGAAACGGATTGCAACATGGATGCACGACCAGCTCACCGACGCGGAGATGCGCGAGGTGCTGATGGTCGGCGTCCCAGATGATGACGATGACGATGATGACCGGGCCGAGCTCAGCCTGACACGTGATCGTGTCGGGCGCGTTCTCGCCATGCTCGAGACAAAGCACGCCAACGGCGGTCTCTCGACTGATGAGACAAAGGCCCGCGAAGCTGCGACGCTGCGTCTTTACGGTGCCGGCGCCGCACCAAATAAGTTCGCGCGCCTGGTGGCGCAGCAGGTCAACGGCATGCTGTGCGATCAATATCGTTTCGCCGGCGCCGGACAAACCGGTCGCGCCTCCAGTCGGGGGGCGCAGATTCAAAATCTCACTCGCGACGTCCTCGGCGAGGATGGGGCTGCAGAAGCCCCGCTCGTTGATGCCATCGCCGACGGCTGCAGCTACGCCGATCTTGTCGCGGCAAACCCTGTCGACATACCGGCGACGCGCAAGCTTGCCCTTATTGTACGTCCCGCTCTCGTGGCGGCGCCGGGGAAAGTGTTCGTTTGGAGCGACTGGAGCGCAATCGAGGCGCGGGTCACGCCCTGGCTCGCCGCTTCGCCTGATGCCGAGCGGGTGCTCGACATTTTCCGCGCCAACGATGCCGACCCGACGCGGCCGGACATCTACACTATCGCCGCTGCCGACATCCTGCACAAAAATCTGCAGCTGATAACAAAGACCGAGCGCGCCATCGGCAAGGTGGCCGTTTTGGCACTTGGCTTCGGCGGTTCGATCCGCGCGCTCAAGAGTATGGCGCTGAACTTCCGCATTCACCTCGATGACGCCGAGGCGCGTCGTATCGTCGACGCTTGGCGCGAAGCCAATCCTTGGGGGCGCGAATTTTGGGGCGTGCACCGCGACGGCGAGAGCTTCGGGCTGTGGGGTGCGGCGCTGAGCGCCTGGGAGATCCCCGGTCAGATTACCACGGCAGGTCGGATCGCCTTCGTCTACCGTGAGGACTACCTCGGCGGCACATTGTTCATGGCGCTCCCGTCAGGGCGCCTGCTGACATACCCGCGGCCGAAGTGGCGCAACGTCGACGTTCTCGACCGCGGCGGCAAGCCGACTGGCGAGAAGCACACCGAGCTGTCGTTCCGGCGCGCCCGCGGGCGCGTGAAGCTCTGGCACGGAACCTTCGCGGAGAACCAGGCGGTTGCCGCCGATCTGCTGCGCGCAACAGCAACCCGAATCGAGACGAACCCGGCACTTGCGTTCATGCCAATCCGCATGACGACGCACGACGAGATCGTCGTCGAGGTCGACGAGGCGCGCGCCGAGGAGGCAAAGGCGCTCCTGCGCCGCGAGATGCTGACCCTGCCGGACTGGGCGGAGGGTCTGCCGCTGCAGTCGGAAGAGAGCGTCTGCGCCTGGTACACCAAATCAAAGGCGGCGCTGCGATGAACGCGCCTTTCCTTTCCCGCGTCCTGCGCAGCTATCAACAGCGTGCTGCGACGTTCCTCTACGAGCGCGACGCCGCCGTTCTCGTCGCGCCGCTCGGTGCTGGCAAGGGCGCCGCCGCGCTCACGGCGCTCGCCGAGCTGATCCGCGACGGGCACCGCCGGCACGCCCTCGTCATCGCCCCGAAGCTCGTCGCCACCACCGTGTGGCCCCTGGAAGTCGCCTCCTGGCCACACCTGGCGCATCTGAAGATCGCCGTGCTCGACGGCAGCCCTGAGCGCCGGCGGAAGCTGCTGCGCACCGCGGCTGCGCGCGAGGTGACGGTGATCGGGATCGATCTCGCGCCCTGGCTCGTCGCCGAGCTTGCTGCGGTTGCCGACGATCAGGCGCTCTTCGACCTGCTGGTCATCGACGAGACGTCGCGCCTCAAAGACCCGAGTGGCAAGCGCGCCCGCGCCCTGTTGAAGAGCGCCGGGCGCTTTCGGACGCGCTGGGGCCTGACCGGTACCCCGCGACCAAATTCGAGCCAGGACCTGTTCATGCCGGCGGCCATCATCACCGACGGTGCGCTCTGGGGCCGCGCCTTCGTGCCCTGGCAGCGGCGGCATTTCCGGCCGCGCGATCCATTTGGGCGCGAATGGGCGGCCCTGCCGGGAGCGGAGGAGCAGATCGCCGCCGACTTCGGCACCATCGCGATGACGGTCGCCGCCGCGGATATGCCCGACCTGCCGCCGCTCAACGTCGTGGTCACGCCGCTCAAGCTGCCGGACGCCGTCATGGCGACCTACCGGAAGATGGCGCGGGAGCTGCTTGCCACGATCGAAGGGCGCTCGATCGAGGCTGCCTCGTCGCTGATCGCGACCGGCAAGCTGGCGCAGCTGGCGAACGGCTTTCTCTACGGCGACGCGGGCGCCGACGATCCGGTTCACGTCCATGACCTGAAGATCGACTGGCTGCGCGAGCTGGTCGAGGGCCTCGACGGCGAGCCGCTCCTCATCGCCTACGAGTTCGTCGAGGACCTGCGGACCATCCGGCGGGCCTTTGGTGAAGTACCGGCGCTCGGCGGGGAAACGCCGGCGCGCGAGGCAGCGCAGCTCATCACGGCCTGGAATGCGGGAACGCTGCCGCTGCTCGCCTTGCATCCGGCTGCAGCCGGCCACGGGCTCAACCTGCAGCACGGCGGGGCGCGCATGGCGTGGTTATCGCCGAGCTGGTCGGCCGAGCTCACCCAGCAGGCGATCGCGCGGATCTACCGGCCGGGGCAGACCCGGCACGTGACCATTCACGTCTGCGTCGCCGCCGGCACCGTGGACGAGATGAAGCGCAACCGGGTGCTTGGCAAGATGAGCGCCCAGGAGGCGTTCCGGCGGCATCTGGAGCAGATCTGATGCACGCGCGCACCACATTCCGTTTGGCGATGTTGGCGAATAGCTTCCAGCCGCTGCTCAACGATTGCAAGCGATCAATCGAGACGGGCTGGCCGACGCGGGTCGTCGACGAGGCCGAAGTGTTGTCGTGGGACCGCAGCGCGCTGGCCTCGACGGGCCTGAAGCTCGACGGCGATCTGGCGGTGATTGACGTCGACGTGAGCGAGGCGGCCCTCGTCGCCGCCTTGGCAGGCGCGCTCGATGCGCGGTTCCCCGAGCTGTTCAGGCGCGGCCTCGTGCGGCACGCCGGTGGGCCCAAGGAGGCGTGGATTGCGCGCGTCGACGCGCCGTTCCGGCGGCTCGCCTCGCGGCGCTGGTATCGCGGCAGCGACCCGGACGACCCCGCGGTGCGCAAGCATATGGTCGAGTGCTTCGGCTCGCTCGGGACGCGGCAGTTCGCGATCGACGGGCCGCACTCCCGCGACCGCAGCGGCGAGGTGAGCAGCGTCTACCAGTTCGCCGGGGGCGCCTCGCCGGCGACGACGCCGCGGGCGTCCCTGCCGGTGCTGCCGAAGGCGGCCTATGCGGCGGCTTGCGACCTGTTCGACGGGATCGCCGCCGCCGCGGGGCTCACCGCTGTGAAAGAAGCGCGCGCCCGGGGTGAGAGCGCGGCCATGTGCTTCGAGCTCACCGCCGACATGGTGGTCGAGACGCGCGAGCTTGGCACGATGACGGTTGCCGAGCTCGAGCGCCTGATGCGAGCGCGGCAGGCGCGGGAGGCGTCGACAGTGCGCTGTTCAGGCAGCTTTCACGATCGGACGCGGGTGCGGACCGACTCGCATCTCATCAACTGGGGCCGCTATGGCCTCGGCATCTACGACACCATGACGGAGACGACCTGGCACCGACGCGAGCGGGCGCCATCCGCGCGATTCGAATTTTTGGGTCAACTACAAGCAAGGAACCCGTTCCCATGAACGAACACAGCACTCCTGCGGCAAACCACAATACGTTCGATGGCGAGGCCATCAGCCGAGCCGACCGAGAATTTCTGAAGAGCCTCAGCGATCATCCGTTGGCGCGACATCCGCTCTACAGCGTGCCACCGCCGCTGCGGCCCAATTACGAAGGATGCACCACGATTGCCGACAGACAGGCGGCGCAGGAAGCGTGCTTTCCGGCCGCGCTCGATTGGCTGCTGGTCAATTACGCCTATTACACGGGCGCTTTCATAGGTAAAGGCGGCATCATCTCGCTGGTCGATGGCGAAATATGTACGATCGGGAGCTTGCGCGGCTTCATGCAACTCTACGCGATCGTGGAAGAAGGCCCGAGGGGTGGGCTCAAGAAGACATCCGTCGTCGACGTCTGGATGAGTCATCCATTGCGAGCGCACATTGACGCCGTCCAAACCCGGCCCGACAGGTCAAGACCAACGTTCGTAGAAGATGGCTTAACTGTCTACAACCGCTACTGGCCGCCGGCGCACCCGACGAGCGGGGGCGAGATCGAGACATTTAAGACCTTTTTTGCACGGCTCGTTCCAACCGGTGTAGAGCGGACATGGTTCTGGCATTACCTCGCCCACAAGGTGCGCCGGCCGTGGGTGCCGATGGTCGCGGTGATCATGGTGGCAGAGGAGTTCGGAACTGGCCGCGGAACGCTGTTTGAAATTCTCGCGCTGTTGTTTGGCAATGATTACGTCGTGCCGTGCGCGTTCGGCGAGCTGACGGGAGTGTCGGCCTTGGCCCGCTTCAATGCCCGGCTGGCCGACGCGCTCATCGCTGTGGTCGAGGAGGCGGTCGACGAGGAAGGGCACCAGCAGTCGCGCCGTCGGCTTGCTTACGAAGCGTTGAAGATTGCCGTCGACCCGTCGCCGACGGCGCAGCGGCGCTTCGAGCAGAAACATCAGCACGCTTATGCGCAGCGCTCGGCGAGGAGCACGCTGATCGCGACCCAACACCGCGACGTCATAAAGCTGCCGCCCGACGATCGCCGGGTCGAAGTCCTTACCTGCGGCCGCAAAATGACACCGGTGGAGAGAGCCGATATTCGAGCCTGGATGGAAATACCGGAAAATATTGGCGCGCTCTATCGGGCCCTCCTCGCCACGCCGGCGGCGCCGCTCGACGTGTTTGACCCGTACGGCGAACCGCCGCCTTTCGCTGGGCGGCTCGAAATGATCGGGATGGCGAAATCGCGGATTGAAGACGCTTACGAAGCGATGATCGATGCCCTCAAAGGGTTCCCGCTGTTCACGATGACGCAGGCAAAGAGGCTGATCGGCTACTTCGGCGACTACGCGAGTGGCGATTGGTCAGACCGGGCGCTGCATGCCATCACCAAGAATGCCTATCGGCTGCGCGAGGGACGTATCCGGCACCGCAAGCGGAGGGAGATCGTCTACGCCTGCACGGAAGCCGAGCGGCGGCGTTGGCTCCCTGCCGATAAGGCAATGATCGTCGCGGCGCTCGAGCGGACGGAAGAGCGGGTCGTGCGCGTCCTCAACAGCGGCGACCGTGGACAAGACGGTGGACAATTTGACATCGCAGCGAGGCTCAAAGAGGCGGGTCGCGCGCCGCTGGAGGAGGAGGACGAGGACTGACGGCGGCAGCGTGTCCACGGAGGGCGCAATAATGTCCACGCGCATTTGCGGTCTTTTGCCGCTTAAGTTGCTGCTGCATTTAGTTTTTTTTTAAGTGTCCACTGTCCACTCTTAAACCCAGATATCTAATGAGTATGTATAAGAGAGAGATCCTGTACTAAGTGTATAAGGATACGCCGCGGAGCGTGGACAGTGGACACGCGCCACTCTTTTCTACCCGCGCAGGTCCGCTGCCGCTCCCAAACCCCCGCAGATCCGAGCTCTTCTGGTCGCCTGTTGCGTGTGTTTATCAGCGTAATGATATATGGGTTGTGTGGTGCTCTTATCCTGTCGACGAACCGGTGTTTGCGCTCAGCCGTGCGCCAGGGGGCTGCTGGTCGATCCTCGCGCCGTGCTGCCGGGAGTTGAGCGGACGGTTTGGTGTGCGCAGGATCGCTGTGCTCGACGAGCCTGCCGCGGGGGGATCACGGCTGAAGGTGATTTTGAAATTCCGGCCGGTGCAAAAATAATGCTCGCGAATTTCCCGGCGGCGCAAAAACCATGTCCGGGGAATTTCCCGGAAATTCCGGCGGGCACCAAAAATAGGTGCCCGTTGCCCAATTTATTTGGCCGCCGGGGCGCGAATGCCTCGGGGAGGCGCAAAAAAATGGGTGGCCGCCGCCCAATTTATTCAGCTGCTACATTTTCTACGACGGGGTGAACGAGGGGTTGGCGTATGATTCCCCATCGACGTCTATTGCGTTGAAGTTCCTTAATGGGGGTCAACCAACCTTGTCTGACCAATTTTTCTGCCGCGGCGATCACGATCTGTGGGTCTCGGGTACAGCTGGGGCCGTAGATGCGGATCTGCCGCGCGGTGATCGTCGGCCTCGTCCATTTTTGTAACCAGGTCAAAAGCAGCTGCGCTGGTTCAGGCTTCTCCTTCGCCTTTTCGGTCTGGACCGGTTGGCCCAGCCGCTCAAATAGGGTTGCCACGATCGTCGTCCTTGTTCGGCGGGATCATAAATCCGGGGATCGGGCCAGGTGTGCCGTCAATGATCTCGTCGTCGACGGGGCCGCGTCGGATGGGCCTGTCGAATGCGATCTTATGGTCGGCGCCCAAGTTGATTGTGACGCGGATCCGGTCCGAATCATCGTGTGCGGCCTGAGTGCCTGGGTCAGCGAGGCCGTCTAGTGCCTTCACCGCATCTATTCGGTGGCGGTCATTGCTTCGTGGATTGGTGGCGATGCCATCCAAGATCTCGGGTCCTTTGAGGACGAGCAGTTGAGCTTTCTCGCGCTTAGCCGCCCCGGAGCGCACGCGGGCCGCCTTGGTCCGGCCGACAGGTCTGCTTTGGTGGGTGGGTTTTACCAATGAAGCAAGCTGCCCTGGGGGCTCGTCAAGCGAAAGCAATCGAAGCTGCGTGGCATTGGTTCTGCGCTATGGAAAAAGATGTTCCCTTCGCGGTGGTCGTCGCGCGGGTACGGGCGCGTTGCCCGGACGTTGATTTGGAGCGCATTCGCTGCGAGTTCGCACAGCGCCTAAAGCGGGCGCATGGTCGTTTGTGAACGCGGACGGTTTCGTCCGTCCCGCTCGGCCAGGAGATTTTCTACTAGGTTTGGCTGTTTTTTCCGCCGAAAGCCAGTACAAAGCTGGCGCGTTTCATTATGTCTTTCAAGAGGATAGGGGCTGTTGCTTACTTGCGGACCTCCTCGGCCGCCAATGTCGGCGCCGACAAGGACAGCGACAAGCGTCAGCGTGCCGCCATCGAGGCGTTCGCCAAGGCGAACCACTACACCGTGGTCGAGGAATTTTACGATGCCGCGGTGAGCGGTGCCGATCCGATCGGCGAACGACCGGGCTTCAAGCGGATGCTTGCCAGGATTGCCGGCAATGGCGTGCGCGTGGTCCTAGTCGAGAGTCCTGACCGTTTCGCCCGCGATCTCGCGGTGCAACTCGCCGGCCACTCCTATCTCGAGGCGCTTGGCGTTGAGTTGGTGCCGACGACATGCCCGACGTTCTTCATCGAGGACACCCCAACTGCGGTGCTCGTGCGCCAGGTGCTGGGCGCGATCGCGGAGTTTGAGAAGGCGTCGTTGGTAGCCAAGCTCAAGGCCGCGCGCGAGCGCAAGGTAGCGGCGGGCGGCCGAGGCACGGGGCGATGGCGTTACGACGAGGCGCGGCCCGAGGTGGTGGCGCTGGCGCGTGAGCTTCGCAGCCAGGGCTTGTCGCTGCGCGAGATATCAGCCGCTTTGGCTGAGCGCGGCCACGTCACGGGTGGCGGCAAGCCGTATGTTGCTTCGGCGATCCAGACGATGCTGACGCGGAGCTAGAGGAGGCAGCCAGACGCCCTGCGCTGCCCCTACGGAGCCCGCCTAAGCGTTGCCCCGGATCGAGGCTGCCGTGGCCAAGCCCCCATCAGAACCGCGTCTGTTCCGGTGCTGTCAGCGCCTCGTCCCCGACCATTCTCGGCGCGAGCGTTTCTCCGCGTCGATCGCGAAGCGCGCGCTGCTTGCTTGCTGCTGAGCGCCTGAGCTTGGGGCGACGGGGCGGAGGGGGTGCGCGGGGTTAGGATGGACGACCCCTATACCCCCCATGGCCAAGGGGGTGGCCTCGACTTCTTATAACCCCTGTCGGAAATATGTATGAGCAAAAAACCCCGAGGTTGTTTCACGCTGTGTTTCACGCTGTCATGTGAAACCACCTTACTCGAGCTCACCGGTTTTCCAATTGTATTGACACTGTGTGGGCGGGAGCTTGGGGTTTCCGAGATTTTGCCAGAAGCGTGGGGAGAGTTGCCTTTCGGTGGTTGCGGCAAGCTGTTCGGCTGATGGAGGTGTGGGGAGTTGGGCGGTAGTTTGTTGTGCGAGTTGTTCAGCTGTTGGAGTGACGTCGCCGCCTTGTTGGTAACTGCGGTTTTTGCTGTACCGCGTGTGCTGACAGGTTTAAGCCTACATCACCCTCTTGGGGCTGCTCTGGAGCCTAGCCTTCGCTGGGCTCGTCAACGCTCTCGACCACGTTCTTGGCGCTCGCCCCGACGCGCTGACCGGCTGGCTGATCTATCATCTTGGCGGCT
>Ga0306926_10005983_pt1 | contig 13024 bp, 10 predicted proteins | sample flu12Cox44000178_FD_203759 | JGI IMG/M metagenome (GOLD analysis project Ga0306926, IMG submission 203759) | Lab enrichment of tropical soil microbial communities from Luquillo Experimental Forest, Puerto Rico - flux8day.12C.oxic.44.000.178 (v2)... | ecosystem: Environmental > Terrestrial >... | reverse complement strand
CCGCCGCGAAGTGCCGGGCCGCCATGGAATGATGGAGGCCCAGCGCGACCTGCGGATCCGTTATGGGCTGCAGAGGCGCCGGGGAATGTCGCCTCATTGTGTAATCCAGTCGCGCTTCCGTGGATCGCAGCCGCACCGAAACGCTCAACACCACCGCGCACAGCTTCCCTGCCGAGTGCCGGGTAGCGCCATATGTAATCGTGCCAGCTGGAGGGGATGTGTGAGCTACTTCACACTGGCGACGTTTTCCGGTCTAGCAGCGGCGACCCGTCCCCATTAGGAACCGAGTGTTCGAATCCATCTTCCTCCAGCGCGGAGTCTGTTGCGAACCTGTCTTCCTCGAGCGGGGCAGCTGCGTGACGATGCCGTGCGCAACCGGCGGGGTGGTGCGCATCTTCTCCTTGAAGCCGAATGCCCGCGTGAGCCATTCGAGGGCAGTAGGAACGTCACGATAGAAGATGTAAGGGAAGATCTCTGTCTTGGTCACCGGCATGGGTTCACCTCTGTTCCGATAGCAGGGACCAGTCTGGGTGAGGTCGAAAGCAGAGTCATGAAGATTTGTTACCTCGCGATCAGTCCAGGAACCCGCCCCATCGGGAAGGCGGCAGCGGACGGACTGCGCGTCCCGCGTCAGACCGATGGGATTTCCTCAAAAGTCAAGTTCGCACCGGACTCCCCGCAGGAGGGGGATGGATTCGAAATTTCAGTTCCGCGATGCCTCGCCACCGCCAACAGCGTGGGCACCTTCATTTCGGGCGGGTGAGTGGCGGCTCCTTGAGCCGCCGAAACAGCTCTATCGGTTTGCCGAGGCCGACGACCGCTCGGGTGATTCCCCCGCGCCGACTGTCGATCGTGGTAAACGGGTCGGTCCCCTCGATCAACATCCTGATCGCCCGAGGTCGGCACCCTCACGAGGCTCAAGGCGATCTGGACCGAGCTGTTCGATCCGACAATCGACGACCCAGAGCAGAAGTTCGCGATGGAATGTCGGAACAGCGCTTCAGCTGATTCGGTCGATTGTCGAGGTGACCCGCGGGATATTGGGTAGCTCGCGGCCGTCATCGACGCCGATCTTCGCCTTGATCAGGGCCCTTCCACGCCGCGTCGCGCAGGGCCGCCGGGTCCGCCTCATCGGCGACCGCGCCGAGGGTGCGCTCAGCCTCCCTGCGCGCATCCTCCGGGGTCCACGGCGACCCGTGGCAGCCGATCACATACCAGCGCTGCCCCCTTTCGGCCGCCTCCCGCGCGCTATTTCAGCACGTAAGTGCGCGAGCGCCCGAATTTCCTGCAATCCGATCATCGTGTTACCCCGCGCACGGTTGCACTAAGGAGGAAGAATTTCGCTATCGCCCTCGACTGCAGCGGTTCGCAGCCAGAGCGCCTGAGCGGTCGCTTTGCGACGAGACGCGCCACGCCACAAAAACCAGGCGAAAGCCATAACTTGCAACGCGCATGGCGCGGCAAAGGCGATCTCGAAGGCAATGCGCGGCGTGGGGCCGACAGAGGGGTGAGGCCACAGAGAAAGGATGAAGCCCATACCCGACTGCACGAAAAAGGTGATACCAAAATTCATCATGACGAGAGCAGAGCTGATCCGACCGATAATTTCCTTTGTAAAGAGTTCGCTCATGATGGCAAAGCCAAGCGCGGGGAGACCGCCAAAGAGGCTCAGCATGCCCCAGAGGACGTAGGCGGGTAGCGGCGCGCTCGACAAGATCAGAATCTCGACTGCTAAAAGGGCCGCGACCGCTACGCCAAATACCGTTTGGGTGGCAATGCCGCGCACACCCAGACGGTCGGCCACGCTGCCAAAGAGCATGCTGCCCGCACAAAGGGTACAGCTCATGACGAACAGGACATTGACAATCATCGGATGATCGTAGCCGTTGACCTCCTTCAGCCACGGCGCAGCCCACAGACTTTGCATCGCCCACGGGACCGCAATCGACAACGAATTCACCAACGCGATACACAGGAAGTCACGATTGCTGTAAATCTGCCGCAGCGGCATCCGCACAATTGTTGATCCCGGCCGAGCAGACGACTGGCTTTCGGGCACTACAAAATAAATCAGGGCGCTGACGGCAAGCGTCAGGAGCGCGAGAAGGCCCAACAGCCCGCGCCAGCCCATCCACTGCATAACGGCATTTGCCGGGCCGGTGGCACTTATCGCGCCCAGAGCGCCAAAAGCCAGCATCCAGCCGTTGGCAAGCGAAATTCGCTCTTTGGGAAGGCTACTCACGATCGCCTTCACCCCGGATGACATGCTGGCTGAAACGCCGATCGCCAGCAGCGCGCGCGCCAAGGTCAACAGCCATAGGCTTCGGCCGATCGAAAAAAGTCCTACGCCCAAGGCGGCGATGAGCAGCATACCGGCCTGGACGCGGCGCGGACCGAAGCGGTCCAGTAGTTTGCCAACTACAAGCTGCGAGGCGGCAAAGGCGAGGAAGAATATCGAGGTCATCGTCCCCAACCCGGCCGCGCCAATGCCGAGGTCCTCGGATAGATGCGAGGCGATCAGGGCGTTGATCACGCGAAACAGAAACGAGAGGTAAAGTCCGGCAGCGAACGGCATCAATACACGAGAAACAAATGCCATCCTTTGCTCCTGTTCGTAGCTCGGGTCGTGCCGATCGAAGTGCCGCTAGTGGCGCGGAGAACCCCACTTGCTGAAAACTTTGCGGCTGTACATTGAGCGCGCTCGCCGTTGCCAACCATCTGGTCCATTAACTGGCGCTAGAGATGCTGCGTGTAGGCGTGACGGTGGGCCGGAGCTTCTATCAGCTCGAATAGCAGCCGATTCTCCGAAAGGAAGAACTGGATCGGGGCATTGTCGAACGCGATGGCCGAGATCGGGGCGCCGAGCGGAATGAAGCCACTATCGATCAGCCGACGCGCCGCACCCGAGAGGTCCGAAACCCGATAGGCGACATGGTTGAGGGTATGCACGCGGTCTCGCAACGCCCGTGAAACCGGGCTCGAATCAGACAGCGGAGCGACGATCTCATAGCAGATTCCGGAATTGTCTCGGCCGAACTGCACCGCGACGCCGATTTGCCAGTCGCGGAACTCGATCGTCCACTGCCGAATCCTGAACGCTTCGCGCAACAGCACGCGTCCACCGGCGAGATCCTCCACGATAACTCCGATATGGTCGAATTCCATCAGTCCACTCCCCGCTGCGGGCGACCACGCCGCCAGCGATCCTTCTCAAACCACCTGGGCTGCCGGATAGGACGCCGCTTGCTTTACGAGATCCGCGCCCTTCTCGGCGATCATCATGACAGGCGCATTAGTGTTCCCGGACACCAGCGTCGGCATGATCGACGCGTCGATAACCCGCAACCTCGCCATGCCGCACACCCGCAGCTTGTCGTCGACGACGGCCATCGCGTCCCGCCCCATCCTGCACGTCCCAACTACGTGATAGACGGTCTGTCCCTGCTGCCGTGCGAAATCGAGCAATTCATCATCGCTTCCGCAGGCCTCGCCGGGGGTCATCTCATAGGCGCGATAGCGATCGAGCGCCGGATTGCCGACGATGCGACGCGCCATGCGCATGCCGGCGAGCAGCGTCTGCCGATCCGTCTCGTCGGCCAGAAAATTCCCCCGGATCGCCGGGGCGGCACCGGGATCGGGCGAGACCGCATGGATTGAGCCGCGCGATTCCGGACGGCATTGGTAGACCGCGATCGTCATGCCGGGCTCGCGGTCGAGCGCGCGCACTTGCGGGTCAGCATAGCTCGCCGGACTGAAGGCAAGCTGTACGTCGGGCACCGCCAGCTCCGGCCGCGTCCGCACGAAGCCGACCGCCAGCACCGCGGTGAACGTCAGCACGCCCCGCCCGCGCAGGCAATATTTCACGACCTCGCGCGCCAGAGCGGCGCCGCGAGTCTTTTCGTTGAGCGTAATCGGTAGTTTCCCGCGCCAGTTCATGCGAGGCGCGAAGTGGTCGCAATAGTTCTCCCCCACGCCCGGCAAGGCATGCTGCACCGGCAGGCTGGCCGCCTTCAGGATTGCCGGGTTGCCGATGCCCGACAGTTCCAGCAGATGCGGCGACTTCACCGCGCCAGCCGCGACGATGACTTCGCGGCCGCAGCGCTCCTCATACAGGCGGCCACGCTGCGCGTAGGCAACGCCGACGGCGCGCTTGCCGTCGAGAATGATGCGGATCGCGAGCGCGCCGGTTTCTATCCGCAAGTTCGGCCGACGCCGCGCCGGATCGAGGAAGGCGCGGGCCGCCGACCAACGTCGACCGTTTTTCTGCGTCGCCTGGAAATAAGCGAAGCCCTCCTGGTCGCCGCTGTTGTAGTCGGGGTTACGGCGAAATCCCTCGGCTATGGCGGCCGCGATAAAGGCGTCGCACAGCTCGCACGGCTCACGCAGGACAGCGACGTTGAGAGGGCCACCGCGGCCCCGCGTCTCGTCTCCGCCTGGTTCGTAATGCTCGGACTTCTTGAAGTACGGCAGTACCGAATCGTAAGACCAGCCGCGGTTTCCGAGCTGCGCCCAGGTGTCGTAGTCCAGCGGATTGCCGCGGACATACACCATGCCGTTGATAGCGCTGGATCCGCCCAGCGTCTTGCCGCGAGGGACCGGTACAATGCGCCCTCCGAGATTGGGTTCCGGCTCTGTGTTAAAGCTCCAATTGTATCTGGGATCGTTGAGGAGCCTTATCAGGCCAGCAGGGATGTCGATCCATATCGACCTGTCGGGCGGTCCCGCTTCGAGGAGCAGGATCTGTATGCGCGGGTCCTCCGACAAGCGGTTGGCCAGAACGCAACCGGCGGAACCCGCGCCGATGATGATGTAGTCGTACTCCGCCGCCATCGAAGTGTTCCGTCCACCGGCCCGCCGCAACCTGCTAGACACTGCGCCGATCGAGCGCCAACGGCGCAACAGCCGCCGGGGCGGGAGCGCTCGTCATGCTTTGTTCGGCGGGCGCCGCGCCAATGAAGTGGTTGAACTTAAGCACAGCCACCCAGTCGGCGAGCGCCAATTCCCAAAACGCGCCCCCTGGAAGTTTCTTGAAGCCGAGCTGATAGAATAAGTCCGCCACTACGCCGTTCTTCTTCGTCGGCAGATACTCGCCGACAATGCGCGACACCAGCAGCGTACAGGCGATTTCAACCAGTCGGCTCATCATGAACTGTTCGACCGTGCGGGAAAACACGCGGCAGCTCATAACCCAACTATCGATGCGCAGCGCGTCTCCTTCGTGGAGCGCAATCAGGCTCGCCACCAGCCCGTGATCGCCGAACTTATCGTAGAGGCGCAGCCTAAGCACGATCGCATCATCGTGCCGCAGCAGCGCTGCGAGCGCATCCTCGCTGTAGCGTCGCGTCGTCAGATTGAACTGATTGGTCTTCTGCTCCATTTGCGCCAGGCGCGGCAGGTCCGACGGGGTCGCTCTGCCTAAAGCAGCGACCATTCGCAAACCGGTCAAATACGAGTCGATATCTGCGGCGGCGTTCTGCTCCGCCTGCGCCTGCGCCCGGGCGGCATATGCGGCGCCGCGGCCGGTGTCCTCGGCGGTGTATTGCGGCAGATCGAACCACTGGCCGCGGTCCAGGCGCTCGATGAACCGCGTCGGATCGGCGCCCAGATGCACGATGCCGACATCGGGCAGCGCCGTCTGGATAAGTTCGCACTCGGCCGGGTTGTCGTCGGCGAAGACGAGACTTTCCAATCCTAGGTTGAGCTCGCTCGCAATTTGGCGCAGCCCGGACGCCTTGTCGTTCCAGGAACAGTGAAAGGCAGCGAAATCGGATCGCCGCAGCACCATGTGCTCGTGATCGAATACCGAGATCGCGATCTCCGGGTTATTCTTGCTGCATACGGCGAGCACCACGCCGCGGGCGGCTAGCTGCTGGAGATAGCGCGCCCAGCTTACGAAAGCCTCCCCGGCCCCACTGCCCGGCCCGAGTGCGAGGCCGGCCACGCCATCGTCGCCGATGATGCCGCCCCAGAGCGTGTTGTCCAGGTCGAGCACCAGCGCCTTCTTCGTCCGGGAGGTGGCGCACCGCCATGCCGCGCGGAATGCCGGCAAGTAATCAGGCAGCACCGCAAGGCCGAACGGCAGCTTGGCCCGCAAATAGCTGCGCTCGTCGGCGAACTCGGAGGCCCCCGCCTGCTCGGCGAGGCGGTCCATCTCTACCCAAGACACCCGGCCGCGGCCGGCCTCCAGCAAGGCATGCGTGAGCGCCAGGACTTGGTTTCTCGGGGAGGCCGGCGCCAGACGCTCGGCAATCCCGCAGAAGCGATACACCGGCGGCACCAGTACATGCTGCAGAACGCGTGCACCGAGTTCGTGTTCGATGATATCCCACAATTGCGCGAAACTGTGCGCCTTGGCAGCCGTCAGCTCGGCGACCACGGCGGCGGGCGTATCGATGGTGATCCCGTCGACCGTGACGTGCCAATCCGGCGCGATAACCACGAGATTGGGATGAAACCGGTGCAGACCGGATCCCCTATCGAGCACCTGCTGCGTATAGCTGCCAAATGGCGCCTCATAGATGACGGGCAGAATACCTTCCTGAACCACCGCACAGGCAATGCCGCGGACCAGAAAATCCGTCGTGAGACTGCCGATTACCGCTATCCGCTGCGTGGGAACATCGGGGTCCGGATCGGCGACAAACCGTTGCGCCAGCTCCGCGATGCGCTGCCCAGTCGTGAAGATATCGGAAACGCCCAACTCGGTACGTGCCATCTCGGCGCGGATTGCGGCAACTGCGGATTCCAGCAAGCCCGTCATGGTCGGTGTTCCTCCGTGATGCGGTCCTGCCTGACCGGCGCAAATACGTGCGCCCGTCCCTGGGAAATCTGGATTAGGATTGCAATCGGGGTTCGCTGCGCGGAGGCGATCACTCGTCCTAGGCAGTCGTCGATAAGGCTGCCAGTGCCGCGGCCGGTTCGACATATCGGTCCAGCAGCGCGTGCAGCCATCGTTCGAGCCCGAACGCGACGCAGCTCGTGAAGGCCGCGCCGCCGTCGGCAGTTCGGATCGAGCAACGCTCGCCGAAAAAGTTGCGGTGAATGTTCAGCGAAGCGACCGCAACCCGATCGCCATAGACGAATTCCTCCTTGACCGGCGCCAGCCGCTGCATCAAAGCGCGCGCGTCCTGCGGCTCATAGAAGGGATCGGTCGCAGTCTGGCGCGTGACGGCCAGTTCCAGTTCGGTTGCAAATTCGCTGATCCGTCGCTGGAATACAGTGAGATGGGCTTCGGCCGCCTCGCGGTTACCGATGCATACGATCTCACGCATCGTGAAGCCCCACAGCCGTTCCAATCCGGTAAACTCGACCTCGTTGCGGAAGCATGAAGCCGCAGTGGTAACGTACAACGTTTCCTCAATGGTTCTGCCCCGCAGGTGGAGATAGACATTATAGCATGCCGCGGAGGGCAGCACGTGTTGCGCATGACAAAGATGCCCTTGGTCGATGGTGCCAAGCGGTCTTGCCTCGATGCGCACATCGTTGATCGATTGCGCGGCGAGCGGCACGGCGCACAGCGCCAAATGCGGAAAATTCTGAAAATAGTCGAAAGCCTCGAGGTCGTTGACGCTGAGCAACGGCGGGAACGCCATTGCCACCGCGCCGCTTTTCTCCGCCCAAGTGACGAACCGCGCGTCGACTGCCGCGCGCAGCCTCAACATCTCCGGCCCGAGCGTCGCAAGACCGCGATCGACCCGGAAATCCTCGCCCGGAAGGAAAACTGACTTCATCACTGTGCCTCACGTTTCAGAAGATTGTCGCGGATCGATCGCAAAGTCCGCAGCGAGTCGATCAGCGCCCCGTTGTTGTTATTGATTTCGATATCGATGCCGGACAGTTCTTCGATGAAGAGGATAAAATTCATGAAGTCGAGCGATCTCAGAATGCGGGTCTCGATCAGATCGAGATCGAGATCCAATGCCAGCTGGGCAGCAGCGGGATTATGGCCTTGCAGCCATCTCCAAAGCTCGGAAACCCCGTCATCGCGGCCCGTGCGCATGGTCATGCGCTTGCCTCCTCCATCAGGATGTCGTTGGCCAATAGAAACTGGGTGATTTTGGCGATAAAGGCGCGGTGATGCCGGACGCGGCCGGGGGCGCCAAGGAGGTCGCGCCGCACCTGGTGTGGCCCCGGCATCCCCGCGTCGCGATACGCGCGCGGATTGTAGAGCGCCTCCAGCACCGCCGCCATATAGCGCCGCAGATAGTCGCTCATTGCGCGCAACCGGTCGGCTTTCAGGGGCCGCAAATCCCGATGGAGCTGCCTCACAATTTCGCGGCCGCCGGCTATATGTCGAGATTCGTCGACATGATGCACCCAATTCATGTTCTGGATCAGCGGATGCAGCCGTTCGTCCTTTCCCATCCTGCGATTGAAGTGATCGACGAGCTCCTCGAAGATCAATATCCTGGCAAAGACGAGGAATGACTCGAGCTGAGAATCATTCGCCTCCGAACCAAGCGGGATCATGCGGTTCGGGTAAATCTTGCCACCGTAGCGGCGACAGAATTGTGCGAAGAACCACATGTGATCGTTTTCTTCGCCGATAAAGCGATGAAAGAACTCCGACGGTTCCTCGAAGCCGAGTGAATGTATGCGACGCACCACCTCTATCAATAGCTCGCGGATGCCGTGCACATTTAAGCTGTAGAAATTGATGCTCTCCCATTTGCTTAGTCGCTTGAGCGTGGCTTCGTCGACTTGCTCCATCAAAGGGGTGTCATGGACCGATAGGAGTTCGGGTGACATCCACCACTCCTCGTCCGGCAAGTGGTCGGGCCAGTCGAACAGTCCGAACGGCGTGTAATCGTCGCGAACCGACAGGCTGGTTAATCGCTCGAATACTCGGTTATTCCATTCTATCGATCGTTCCGAGGCATACATGATCGATTCCACCTGATGTGAATTCGCGTATTCGGCCGATAAAGGGCGGCTCCGCCGGCGCACGCGGCTTCACGCCGGCAGGGCCGTCGCTCGTCAGCCCAACCTCGCCTCCAGATATACCTGAGGGTTCCGGCTGCCCGCGCTGGCGCGGCGAACTTCGAGGTCGCTGCGGCCTGCGTCCAGGACGGTGCGCAATGCGGCGATGAAGTCAGCAGCGACGTTCTCAATCGTCGCCAGCTGGTGGATGTTGCGGCTGAAATGCCATGCCACCTCAAGCCTGCCATGACGCACACGTGCGACAACGTTGAGCAGATGGCGTCGCAAGCGCCGCGGGCTGCGTAGCGGACCCACCGGGTGGTCGATGAGGCGGAACAGTTCGTTATCGGCCCATTGCTCCGTTTGACCGAGATAGGTGAACATGATCTCAGGCTCGGTCTCCAGCATCAGGCGAGCGGAGAGGTTGCGGTCCTGGCTGAGATAGCGCAGCACGCCGTATCCAACGCCCTTATGGGGCACAGCCTTGAGCTGATCGTGAACCGCCATCAGCTCTGTGATCTGGCAGGCGCGCGGCGCTCTGAGAACCGCGGGGTATGCGCTCACCAGCCAACCGACCGTACGGGATAGATTGATCCCCGGGATGATATGCTCCCGCCCGTGCCCTTCGAGCGCCAAGCAGACGCGGTCTGCCCGCGCCCAGCGGCCGATCGCATGCGCCAGTGCCATGAGCAGCACGTCGTTAATCTCGGTATGGTAGGCGTGCGGGATATCGCGCAACAGCTCGCGTGTTTCTGCGTCGCTAAGCGATACGAGTAATTCCTGCAAGGATTCGCTGGTGTTCCGGCCGGCCGTCTCATCGCGCGGTAGCGGAGCCGCCGCGATAGCCCTTCTGGCTTCCGAAGCGACGTTCGACCAATATTCCACTTCCCCGACGGCTTCGCGGCCTGCTGCATACACCGCCAACGCCTCGGCCCAATCCCGTAGCTCGGTGGTCGCCGGCGGCAGCTGAATCGGCTCGCCGCAAGCCGCCTGCCGGTAGGCCGATCGCAGATCATCGGTAAGGATCGCCACCGATATCGGATCAATGATCAGGTGGTGCGCGCACAGCAGCACGCGCGCTTTGCCGTCGCGGCCGGGCGGAAAAACGGCGAGGCGCACCAACGGCCCGCTGCCGAGGTCGAGGCTTGCTTGCAGTTCCGCACAACGGTGCTCGATTGCGAGGGATCGTTCCGGTTCCGTCAGGTCCCCCACTTCCTCCTGTGTGACGCTGATCATGTCGATCCAGTCGTCCGCGATCTGTTGCCAGCTCTGTCCGTAAAAGCGGAAGGAACAGCGCAGTGCCGTGTGATGCGCCGCCAAGGCGTGCATGGCGCGGTGGAGCGACGCAAGATCCACCGCCTCACCCGGCTCGAACATGTAGGCAAGGTTCCAATGATGCGGATCCACCGGCGTGGTAGCAAAGAACCGGTGCTGCACCGGCAACAGCTGAACCGCGCCGCCGCGGTAGTCCCGCCCGGTGCGGGCGGCGGCACCGCCCCCGCTCGCCGAGTGCGCGGCGTCGGCCGCGAGGGCGAGCTGCGCGACCGTCTGATCGCCGCTAATGAGAGCGGGATCGAGGTTCAGCCCGGCCTTCTGCGCCTCGAATACCATGATGAGTGTCATGATCGAGTCGCCGCCAAGGTTGTAGAAGCTCTCATTGCGCGGCACCGGATCGAGCTTCAACAGGTTCGCCCAGATCCCAGCGAGTATCCGCTCGGCACCGGAGCGCGGCGGCTCAACGGTGGCGGCGCTCGCGTCCTGTGCTGTCGCCGCCGGCTTTTGCGGCGGGTTGCCGCCGACCCGCAGCAGGATTCCCTTGTGGCCGCCGCCCGCGGTTGCCGGGATCGGCTGCTCCGGATCGGCGATCAGCAGGGCGAGGAGTTGCATATAGTCGCGAACGATCGCTTCCGCCTCGTCCGGGGCAAAGACGCTGGCGTGAAAATCGAAGTCTACGGTGAGCTGTTCACGGGCATCAAAGTGGCGAAGGTGAAGGGCCAGCGGATAATTGGAGTATCCGAACAACAACAGATCCGCCGTCATCGGGATGCCGGCAAAATCGCCGAACTCGACTGCGAGATAATTGAAGAGGATGTTCCATAGTCGGCCGCTGACCGGGTTGTGGACGGGATAATGCTGGTGACGACCGACCCGGATCGTCTCAAGGGCCACCTTCTTTGCTAACGACAGGAAGCTCTCGTCCGGTGCGACATCCACCAGGACCGGGCACGTCCGCGTGAACACGCCGATCGTGTCCTGAAACCCATCCGGCCGGCCATCGAAGGTGACGCCGACCATGCACTTCCCGAGAAAGGCGAACAACGCCGTCATGAACGGCACTGCCGGCGAGATCAGAGCTCTGTCCATCGTCAGCTGCAGCAGCTGTCGGCTCGTCTCCGGGTCCAGGCGGCGAGTCAGTCTGTGCGTTTTCAGAGCCTGCTCGAGTAGCATTGAATCGGTGATGCGCGGTTCCGGAGCAGCCGCGCCGAGCTTCTGTTCCCAATAAGCTCGGCTGCGGGCATAGCGCGACGAGGCGCGAAACCGCCTCTCGAAATCGGCGTAGCGCGCGAACTCGCCCTCACTGCCAGTCGCGTCCGACGCCGGTCCGCTCTCCGCCCCCTCCTCGTAGAAGCGCTCGACGCGCCTCACGATCAGCCAAAATGCCCGGGCGTCAGCAGCGGCGTGATGTATCTGCAGATACCAGACATAAGCCTGTTTCGACAGTTCGATTAGGGCGCAATCAAAGAGATGCTCCGACCAATCCTTATCCGCCCGGTGCCGAAGCTCGACCCACTCTCGGCAGGCCTGGCGGGGGTCCGCTCGCTCCGCAAACGAAATAACCGGCAACTCGTACCGCAACTCGGCTACCGTGCGTCGCTGCGGTATGCCGCGGATATCGACGATGACACTGCGCAGCGCATCGCTGCTGTCGATCGTGCGCCGGATTGCCGCCCGGAACCGCGGAACAATCAGCGGACCGTTAATATCGAAAATGAACGTTGTGTGATGGGTATCCAGCGGAACGCCGTGCTGAAGACGGTAACCCAACCAGAAGGCCGATTGCGCCTCGGTCAGATTTGTCCGTTCGAGCAGTTTGGACATCGACATTGTGTCGTCACCTCGTACAACCTGTCTTTCCGCTGAGATGCTACAGCGCCGCGGACCACCGCGGTTACAGAGCAGACCAGAGTCTCGAACCACGCCCAGTCGATCGGCACGGAAATGAGCACCAGGGGACCTTTACCCTTGCGCTCCTCCCATTCACGATATCATCAGCACTCGCAGCAGTGCCGGAACGGTTCAGGCTCCCTCACCGTGCCGAACAGCCGGCAGTCTGTTACCAAGCGCGATTGCAAGTCCTGAAGTAGATCGGAAAAAGTTCCGAAATTTTTCCGAAATGGCTAAGATGGGCGGCCGTGACGATCCGCACCTTGGGGCCATTTCGCTTGGACGCGCAGGACGAGCTGCTGTTCCGCGGAAGCGAGCCTGTAACGCTCGGGCGGCGAGCGATCGTTTTGTTGCGGGCGTTGGTCGAGCGGCCCGGCGCGGTGGTTTCGAAAGACGCGCTGATCGAGGCCGCGTGGCCCGGTCAGGCGGTCGAGGAAAGCAACCTCACCGTGCAGATCGCGGCGTTGCGGCGGGTGCTGGGCGAGGCGCCCGGCGGCGACCGTTGGATCGAAACCATGCCCCGCCGCGGTTATCGTTTCGTCGGGCCGGTTGCCATCCAAGTCCACAAAGGCGACGCAGAGGCGCCGCCGCAGGCCGACACCGCGCCAAACCTCGCACCAAGGTCAGATCATGACGCCGAACGCCGGCAAGTCACCGCGATGTCTTGCGAGCTGATCGGCGTTGCGGGACGAGCCGACGGCACGGATCTCGAAGACCGGCGCGAGGTCGTCGGCGTTTTTCGGGACTGCGTCTTGGAGCTCGTCCGTCGCCACGGTGGGTTCATCGTCAGCCATCTCAGCAACACCGCGCTCGTGCTCTTCGGGTATCCTGCGGCGTATGAGGACGACGCCGAGAAGGCGGTCCGGGCAGGGCTCGAATTGTGTACGGCGGTCAGAGCCCTGAGACCCGGGGCAGACGCGACGGTCCGGTGCCGGGTCGG
>Ga0306926_10005982_pt1 | contig 13025 bp, 9 predicted proteins | sample flu12Cox44000178_FD_203759 | JGI IMG/M metagenome (GOLD analysis project Ga0306926, IMG submission 203759) | Lab enrichment of tropical soil microbial communities from Luquillo Experimental Forest, Puerto Rico - flux8day.12C.oxic.44.000.178 (v2)... | ecosystem: Environmental > Terrestrial > Soil... | reverse complement strand
TGACGAACGGCGAACTTCCTGCACTATCGATGACGGTGGCGCCGTGATCGTCATGAAATTCGGCGGCACGTCGGTGGAAGACGCCACCGCGATCGATCGCATCGCAGGAATCGTCAAGGCCCGGCTCACCGAACGTCCGTTGGTGGTGGTCAGTGCGATGTCCAAGGTGACCGACACGCTGCTCGCCATGGCCGCCGCTGCCGGCAAGGGCGATCGCCACAAGGCACTCGACCTGTGCCGGCAGGTGCGCGAACGGCACTTCAACACCGCCGGTGAGCTGCTGGGAACGGGACTTTTCACCGAATTACACTCCGAGCTGCACGACCAGTTTGATTCACTCGAGCAACTGCTGCGGGGCATTTCGGCGGTGGGCGAGCTCACACCACGCACGTCTGACTTTGTCGTGTCCTTTGGCGAGCGGCTGTCGAGTATCGTCGTCACCGCGGCGTTCGTCGTGCGCGATATTCCGGCGACGCTGCTGGATGCACGGAAGGTCATCGTCACCGACGGCCAACATGGGCGCGCGATTCCGCAGGTCGATGACATCAATCACAAGCTGCAAGTTCACGCCCAGCCGTTGATTGGCAGCGGTCGCGTGCCGGTGATGGGCGGATTCATCGGTTCAACGCGCGAGGGTATCACGACGACGATCGGGCGCGGAGGATCGGACTTCTCGGCCGCGTTGGCGGGCGCAGGACTCAACGCCGAGCGCATTGAGATCTGGACCGACGTCGACGGCATGAAGACCACCGATCCACGGATTTGCCCGAATGCCCATCGCATTAAAGTCATCAGCTTCGACGAGGCCGCAGAGCTAGCGTACTTCGGGGCGAAGGTATTGCACCCTGCCACGGTGCTGCCTGCCGTGGAGAAGAACATTCCGGTGCTGGTGCTGAATTCGCGCAATCCTTCGAACGAAGGCACGCGTATTGTGGCGCGCACGCAGAAGTCAAAATCGCTGTTCAAGGCCATTGCCGCCAAGCAGCGCATCACCATCATCGAGATTGTTGCGGCGCGCATGTTGATGGCCCATGGGTTCCTGGCTGCGGTGTTTGAGATCTTCGCACGGCACCGCTGCGCCGTCGACATCGTATCCACGTCGGAGGTCAGCATCTCCGTTACCGTCGACTCAAACGAGGCGATTCCGGCGATCGCGGCTGATTTGGAGAAACTGGCCTACGTGAAGTTCTCAGGCCGGCAGGCGATCATCTGTCTGGTAGGCGAAAGCATCCGGGAGCGGCCGGGGGTAGCGGCGCAGGTCTTTGATGCGGTGAGGGACATCAACGTGCGCATGATTTCCCAGGGTGCGTCGGAGATTAATATGTCGTTCGTGGTTAACGAAGCCGATGTGCCGGCAGCCATCCAGCGACTGCATTCCCGCTTCTTTTCCGAGGTTGATCCCGAGGTTTTCGATTGACGCCGCGTTCGCTCCGTTTCGTCTTGCTCGGACAAGGGAAAACCGGCTCCCTAGTGGCCGAGGTCGCGAAGGAGCGGGAACATCGCATCACCGCACTTACCGAAATTGAAAACCCTGATGGCCGCTGGCTGACTGTTGAGAACCTGCGAGGCGTCGATGCGGTGATTGATTTCACCACGCCGGAAGCTGTCCTGAGCAACATTGCGCGCTGCATTAGGACGAAGACTCCGATGGTAGTCGGCACTACCGGCTGGTACGGCGAACTCGACCGGATTAAGCGCGAGGTCGAACTAGCTGGGGCAGGCTTCATATTCGGCGCGAACTTTTCCTATGGAGTGAATCTGTTCTTCGAGATCGCCCGCGCCGCCGCGCCTGCGCTCGAGCACGGCTATACGGGGCATATCACGGAAACGCACCACGTGCAAAAGAAAGACGCGCCTTCCGGGACTGCGATAGCGCTCCAGCGGGTCGTCGAGGAGGCCGCTCATGTACGGGCCGACATCGCGTCTCTGCGAGAAGGCGATGTCCCGGGCATCCATACCCTGGAGCTCTTGTCTGCTGGCGACCGCATGGTCCTGACTCACGAGGTCAAGTCTCGGCGGACATTCGCCGAGGGCGCGGTGCTCGCCGCTGAATGGATCGTGGGCAAAACAGGCTTCTACGAGTTCAAAGATATTTTCCGCCAGCTCTGATTTTCACAAGCCGTGGTCATACAATTTTGGACAAGAGGTAGCCAGGCTATATGAAACTGCGCGGATGCGGTACCGCTCTCGTCACCCCGTTCCGAAGCGATGGCAGCATCGATGAAATGGCCTTGCGCCAGCTGGTCCGTTGGCAAGTGGATTCGGGCATCGACTTTCTGGTGCCCTGTGGAACCACGGGCGAGACCCCGACGCTGACCCACGATGAGTGGCTGCAGGTCATCGACGTGACCATCGAAACCGCGCAAGGGCGTGTGCCGATCATGGCGGGCGCGACCTCGAACAATACGCAGGACGCCGTGGCGAAGGCGAAGGAAGCTTCTGAGCGGCCAGGGGTCGATTACATCCTCTCCGCCACACCGTACTACAACAAGCCTACGCAAGATGGCGTCTACCAGCACTTCAGGGCGATGGCGGACGCGTCGCAAAAACCGATCATCCTCTACAACATCGCAGGACGCACGGGTACGAACATCGAGACCTCGACCTTAGCAAGACTGGCGGAAATTGACAACATTGCCGGCGTGAAAGAAGCCAGCGGCAGCGTTTCGCAGATTGCCGAAGTTTGTGCCACGCTGCCCGAGGACTTTCTCGTATTCTCTGGTGACGACTCCATCACGCTGGCTGTGATCGGCCTGGGCGGTGTCGGCATCATCTCTGTCGTCTCCAATGAAATTCCCGCCGAAATGACGCGCCTCACGCAGGCTGCGCTGGCCGGCAAATGGGACATGGCGCACCTGATCTTCCGCAAATACTTCCCGCTGATGCAGGCCAACTTCATCGAGTCGAACCCCATTCCCGCCAAGGCGGTGCTGTCGATGATGGGCCGGATCGAAGAAGTCTACCGGTTGCCGCTCGTTCCTATGCGACCCGAAAATCGCATGAAGCTCGAAAAGGTGGTAAGCGAGGTCGGCCTGCTGCAACCGCATTCCGTGACCGTACAGTAATTCATCGCGCCGGTGGCCGGTGGCGGGTGCCGGGAAGAAACCGGCCCTCCATTTATACTGCCGGCTAGATGTACGACCTCCAAAAGTCCATCGAACACCACTACGCGGCAGGCACGGCTGCGGCCGCCGATCCCGACACTCGCGCGAGCTTCGACCGATTTCGTGATGCCCTGACTGCCGGCAAGATCCGTGCCGCCGAGAAAGTTGAGGGCTCCTGGCGAACCAACACCTGGGTAAAAAAGGGGATATTGTTGGGCTTTCGCATCGGAGCATTGGTCGAGAGCGGCGATCCGGATGGGCTTACGTTCGTCGACAAGGACACCTATCCCATCCGTACGTTCACAGCAGAAGATCGCGTGCGTGTTGTGCCCGGCGGATCGTCGGTGCGCGCCGGAGCCTACGTGGCTCCATCCGTGGTGTGCATGCCGCCGATGTATATTAACGTCGGCGCATACGTCGATGAAGGCTCAATGGTGGATTCACACGCGCTTGTGGGATCGTGCGCCCAGGTCGGCAAGCGCGTCCATATCAGCGCCGCGGCTCAAATCGGAGGCGTGCTCGAACCCATCAACGCCTCCCCGGTAATCCTGGAGGATGATGTTCTGGTCGGTGGAAACTGCGGGGTCTACGAAGGCACGCAAGTCGGCGCGCGCGCTGTCCTCGGAGCAGGCGTAATCCTGACGCGATCTACACCATTGTTCGACCTGCCGAACGGAATGATTCACCGCTCCAGTGAGACTGAAGCGCTGCGCGTCCCCGAAGATGCCGTAGTGGTGCCAGGTTCGCGCGCCGTCACCAAAGGCAAAGCCGGCGAGTGGGGTCTGTCCCTCTACACCCCAGTCATCGTGAAATATCGCGACGAGCGGACCGACCGCGGCGTCGAACTCGAAGATATCCTCCGTTGAGAATCGCGTGACACAGGGCAAAGATCATCGCGAGCATGTGTTCCTCATGATCGCGGCCGTCGCAAGTGCCGCTGCCGGACTGGTTTGGTTGACTCCCGGATCACTCGTGCTGTTTCTCATCATGCGCTGGGTCGTACTGTTGACGCTGGTTGTCTACGCTTCATTCCGGCGCTCGCTTACTGCCTGGATCTTCGTCGCTATGCTGCTAGGCGCCGAGATAGGCCATGACCTGCCGGGGGTGGCCACGAACCTACGTGTACTGGCGATGATCTTCTTGCGGCTGATCAAGACAATCATCGCTCCCCTGCTGTTTGCCACGCTGGTGGTTGGAATTGCCGGTCACTCGAATCTGCGGCAAGTCGGCCGGCTGGCATTGCGCTCAATCATTTACTTCGAGGTCGTCACCACCATCGCCCTAGTCATCGGCCTGGTAGCCATCAACCTGGCCAAGCCGGGCGTCGGAGTTCAGCTACCCACGATGACAACAAGTGAAGCGAGCGGCATGGCGAAACTGAGCGCGGAGGATACCCTCCTTCACGCCTTCCCTGAGAACATTGCCAAGGCTGTTGCTGACAATGCGGTTCTGCAGGTCGTGATTTTCAGCCTGATCTTTGCCATTGCGCTGGCGATGATTGGCGAAGACAAGCGCCGTCCCATGTTGGCCTTTTGCGAGAGCCTTGCGGCTACGATGTTCAAGTTCACCAACATTGTCATGCTTTTCGCTCCCATCGGGGTCGGCGCAGCTGTCGCCTACACCGTGGCAAATACCGGACTGGCGGCGCTGGGTAGCTTACTGAAGCTGCTGGCAACGTATTACGTGATGCTGCTGGTATTCGTTTTGGGAGTTCTGCTGCCCATCGCACGCCTGTTTGGGGTACCTGTTCGCGGTTTTGCCCGCGCCGTCGCCGAGCCAGTCACAATCGCATTTGCCACCACCAGTTCCGAGGCGGCTCTGCCTCGCGCCATGGAGGCGATGGAGTCGTTCGGCGTGCCACGACAAATTGTCGCGTTCGTCATTCCCACCGGCTACAGCTTCAACATGGACGGAGGCTGCCTGTACCTTTCAGCAGGAGCGATCTTTGTCGCTCAGGTGGCGGGGATTCATCTCTCGCTCGGACAGCAGTTGATGATGATGCTGACGCTGATGCTGACCAGCAAGGGAATCGCGGGCGTTTCCCGTGGCTCATTGGTTGTGCTGATGGCGACAGCGGCCTCGATCGGGTTGCCCAGCGCTCCGCTATTTCTTCTGCTCGGCGTCGATCCGTTTCTGGACATGGGCCGCACTGCTGTAAACGTGCTGGGCAACTGTCTTGCGAGCGCCATCATGGCTAAGTGGGAAGGCGAGTTCGGAATCGAGCAGCCGTCGCCGGAAGTCGTGGAGACTGTGAATCCATGAGCGCTGGGCACAAGACACACCAACCGGCGAGAAGCACCCTCAACCACTGCCCATTCTTCTTTTGCTGAATTCCGTTCAGGACGCGTCGGATTGCGGCAAAAGCATGGCGATCGCCTGTTCCCGTCGCCGCCTCGCTTCCAAGTGTCGCTGGCGAAAGTGGCCCACTGCACGCTGTCCCCAGACGCGCATGAAATAGTAGTTCAATCCCGCGCCGAGAGTGGAGCTGACAACTGGGATTAATCGCGCCGTCCACTTCTCGACCATCTCCGCGCTGGCGCTGGCTGCGATGAGTTGAATCACGCGCGGAACGAACTTCGCGACAACGCGTTTTTCGACCAGGTCGCGACTAATGTCGACTCCCGCAGCAGTTGCTGCGGCGATCCAAAGTTCGGTTTCTTCCTGCTCGGTGTTGTAGGCAAAGCCATAAATCAAACTCAGCTTCTGGATCATGCGGATCGTGATGGCTGCCAGAATCCCGAGGTCCGGAATGATTGTGAGCATGCCACCGAAGCCAAGTCCGGCGCCTTCGGCCGCGGCAAGCCGCATGCTGCCGCGAATGGTCTGCTCGGCAATCTGGTCAAGGATGGCAAGGTCAACGGAATAGATTCCCTCGTAGCTCAGCGCCGGCAGGCTGTGGGTCACACGCAGATGCTGAAGGTAGTTTTCGGGATCGACCCTGACCGTTTCGTACGCTTTCATGAAGGCGCTGCGAATGCCGTTTTCCAGTCCCCTGCGCAACAGGGACTTGCCTGAATTTCCGCTGCTTCTCATGCTAAGTCCAGTATAGGCAATCCCGCGCGCGATACCATTCGATCGCAGCATAATCGCCTGAGCGACGCTGTGCTAGCATCGACATCATCGATGTCTAAGGCTAAGTTACAGGTCATCCCGCTGGGTGGGCTCGGCGAATTCGGCATGAACTGCATGGCCATTCGCTGGGCCGATGACATCATCGTCATCGATGCCGGGCTGATGTTTCCCGAGGCCGAGCTGCTGGGCGTCGACATCGTCGTTCCCGACATCACGTACCTTACGGAGAATCGCGACCACGTCCGTGCTATTGTGCTCACGCACGGCCATGAGGACCACATCGGCGCCCTGCCGTGGATTCTGTCAGAGCTCAATGTTCCGGTGTATGGCACCGAATTCACGCTCGCCTACGTCGAAGGCAAGCTGGAGGAGCATGCGCTGCTTGACGACGCGGAGCTCAATGAAATTCGCGCCACCGAGTCGTTCAAGATCGGGCCGTTCACCATCAACCCCATCCAGGTGACGCACAGCCTGGTAGATTGCGTTGCACTCGCGATCCACACGCCCCTCGGCGTGCTCATTCACACCGGCGACTTCAAGGTTGATCCGACGCCGACCGACAATCGGCTGTTCGACCTGCATGCATTCGCGGAGTACGGCAAGCAAGGCGTTCTGGCACTATTTCAGGATTCGACCAACGTGGAGCGCCGCGGCTACACGTCTAGTGAACGAGCCGTGCGTACGCGCTTCGATGAAATCTTCACACGGACGAAGCGGCGGCTGTTCGTGTCCTGCTTTTCGTCGTCCATCCATCGCATCAAGCTCACGATGGAGACCGCCCTCGAGCATGGGCGTAAAGTCGCACTCGTCGGGCGCTCGATGATGGAGTCGGCCGAAATCGCGCAAGATCTGGGGTATATTGACCCTCCTGACGGACTGCTGGTGCACCCTTCGCAGGCGCGAGACCTTCCGCCGGAGAAAGTCTGCGTGCTCATCAGCGGCACCCAGGGCGAGCCGATGTCGGCGCTGTCGCGCGCTGCGGTCGATAACCACAAGCACGCGCGCATCCAGGCGGGTGACACCGTGGTGTTGTCGTCGCGCATCATTCCTGGTAACGAGAAGGCGATCTATCGCGTGATCGATCACCTGTTCCGGCGGAACGCGCATGTGATTTACGACGATGGTTCCACGCCTCCTGTGCATGTCAGCGGACACGCCAGCCAGGAAGAGCTGAAGCTCATCATCAACCTGGTGAAGCCGCAATACTTCATCCCGATTCACGGCGAGTACCGTCAGCTCAAGCTGCACGCGGAATTGGCCGCCGCAATGCACGGCTCGGTCGGCCAAGTCCTGATGATCGAGAGTGGAGACATTCTCGAGTTCGACGAGTTTGGCGCGCGCAAGACAGGCCGTGTCGCGGTGGGTCGCATTTGTATCGACTCGAACTCGATGGGCGATGTGGTCGAAGACCTCGTCATCCGCGACCGCAGGCACCTCAGCGAAGACGGCATCGTGCTGCCGATCATCGCGATCAACAAGCTGACGGGTAAGGTCGAGACATCGCCGGAAATCGTGATGCGTGGATTCTCGCCCAGTTCGGTCGAAGACGGGTTCCTCGATCAGGCGCGAGCGATCGTCATGAACACACTCGATGGATCGAGCGATGAGGAACGGGGCGATTACGGCGTCATTAAGGAGAAGATCCGTCAGGATTTGAAGCGATTCATCGCGAAGCACACCTCGCGCCGGCCGCTGATTATGCCGGTCATACTCGAAATCTAATGTCTGGAATCAGAGATTTATTGTTTCAAGGGAAAGCTTGTATCAGCGCACGGCTTCAGCCCATGCTGTCAGGGCACCGTAGTTTAAGGGCTTCAGCCCCTGAAGTGACGGACTTGATGTACGCGGGTCATTGAAGAAACCTGCTCTACTAATGGTTACTCTCGAACAAATTAAAGACGCTCAACCACGCCTGCACGGCATCGCCGCCCGCACTCCGTTGATCCGATATTATGCGCCCGCCAACCTTCAGGATTCGCTTATTGCCGGCACCGACGGCGAAGAGTTCTTGCTTAAACCCGAAAACCTGCAACCCATCGGCTCGTTCAAGCTCAGGGGCGCGTACAACAAGATCGCTTCGCTCTCCGAGGAAGAGCGGCGTCGTGGCGTGATCTCGTACTCCAGTGGGAATCATGGCCAAGGTGTTGCTTATGCCGCGGGCGTCATGGGAGTGAAAGCTGTGATCGTCATGCCGCGCAATGCTCCCAAAATCAAAATCGATAGCACCGGCGCGCTGGGAGCGGAAATCGTTTTCGTCGGAGGGGCTAGCGCCGAGCGCATGCAAAAGGCCGAAGAGCTGGCTCGCGAACATGGCTACTCCATCGTGCCTCCGTACAATGACGAGCACATCATTGCCGGACAGGGGACAGCGGGCCTCGAGATCCTGGAAGACTGTCCCGATGTTGAGCTCGTTCTTGTGCCTGTCGGCGGTGGCGGACTCGTTAGTGGCGTATCGAGTGCGATCAAGCTGAGCGGATCGTCGGCAAAAGTTGTCGGGGTCGAGCCCGAGCTTGCCAATGACGCGCAGCGGAGCTTCCGCAAGGGCGAGATCGTACAGCTTCCCGCCGAGAGAGTGTCGAGTACGTTAGCCGATGGCCTGCGTACCCAATCCGTGGGGCCTCTGAACTTCGAACACATCCGGAAATATGTCGACGACATCATCACAGTGACGGAGGACGAAATCCGCACCGCTGTCCGTCGAGTTGTGCGCGACTCCCGCATGGTAGCTGAACCGAGTGGTGCAGTGACCTTTGCAGGCTGGCTCTTCCATCGGGGGGAGTTGCCGGCATCAAAGAAGACGGTTGCTGTTGTGAGCGGTGGAAACATCGAGCCTCAGTTGCTGTCGCAGATCCTGGTCGAGGACAGGTAAGCGAGTAGGCTGCCACGTTTACGTTGGAATCGGCTACCGACCTTATGGCTTGGTTTTCAAGAGCACGGTTCTTACCTGATCTTGAAGGCCTGGCGTGTGCAAGAGATTCGCATCAGGGCACGACTTTGGTCGTGCCGCGACGATGACCGTTCGTCTGGGGGCTTCACCTCCCTGAAGGAATTCGGTTCTACGCTTGTCCGTCGAACCTATCATGGAGTTGTATCGTGTTACGCATTCGTATCATTGCCTTATGTGCGCTGATGATGGTCACGTCCACTGCGGCCCTCGCCGTCATCGAGCACGGAGTCATCATTCGCGAGGGCATCATCCATGTCGCGCCCGACGCTTCATCAGCCAAGCTGTCGAACGTCACCCGCGGTCGTGAGGTTGCGGTCATCGAGCGCTCAGGAAACTGGGCCAATGTCGTCGCCACCGTCGAGACCGATCCCGATCAGGAGACCGAGCGCAACGTTACGGGGTGGGTCGTCGATAAAGGTATCGTCACGCCGTCAACGCCCGATGGCGACAAGATCATCTTCGGCGAAGCGGTCGATTCCGAAGCCGAGGCCAGCCGCCGCAGTGGACGCAAAGGCTCGGCTCAGGACGCAATGCGTCTCTATGTGCGCGTCGCGGAATACTTCCCGAACTCGCCACTTGCTGGCGAGGCTGCCTACCGCTCGGCCGACATCCGTTGGCAAATCGAGGCGATCGACGCATCGACCCGCCCGTCCGCCAAACAAAGCGATCCCTCGCTGAAGTACCAGATCGATGACCAGTACATGAAGAAGGTCATCAAGAAATACCCCGGCACCAAGTGGGCCGACCTCGCCGCCTACCGGTTGCTCGATAACAAGACCTGCGGCGACTGGGCCGCCGAGGCGAAGTGCCCGGAGTTGGAAGCCAATCTCTATGGCAAGTATGCCGACGACCACCCCCAGTCGCCAAAGGCGCCCGAAGCGCTCTACAAAGCCGCGTGGCGCTACTCGGCGCTTATCGTGATCTACAAAGCCAACAATGACGGCAAGAAAGCTGCCGATTCTCAGGCCCGCGCGACCGCTACGGCCAAGAGAGTAATGACTCAGTTTCCCGACAACACCGACTGGACGACACGCGCCGAACGTCTGTTATACATGTTGCAGAACGACATTCCGACCCTTGGCAACACGATTGAGTAAAAGTGGTACGACAATGAGAGTCTTTGAATGGGCGCGGCTTCAGCCGTGCCGTCCACAGAGGTTCGGGCGCTTTTGCCCCTGAGGTAATTCTCTTTCCCCCAAATTTGCGGGTTTTGAGTTATGCCCTCGCCCCATCTCACTCTCACTTACGGAGGCAAGTTGAACGACTATCTATTGTCTGTGTTGCTTGGCATCGTTGAAGGATTGACCGAGTTTCTGCCCGTGAGCTCCACGGCGCACCTTCGCATCGCCGAGGCGCTGCTGGGCCTGGACCTGGCCAACGGATACTGGAAGATGTTCTCCATCGTTATCCAACTCGGCGCCATCCTCTGCCTGCCCTTTTACTTTTGGAAGCGCATCGTTGAGTTTGTTGGCGACTTTCCCCGGGGCAAGCGCGGAGACCGCACCCTCATCAATCATCCCCTGAGCCTCACGATGATTGCCTTCGTCTGTACCGCAATCCCTTCCTTCCTGTTGACCAAGACCATCGGCAAGCACCTTGAGAGCCTCCACATCATGGCAATGTCGCTGATCATCGGTGGCGTCGTCATGTGGCTGGTCGACGGCATCTACGATCGTTCGCAGCATCGCGCGTTCGCCCGCGGAAAGCTGACTGAAGACATCGAAGACATGTCAGTCGGACAAGCGATCTGGATCGGACTGTGCCAGGTGTTTTCGGCCGTTTTCCCCGGCACCTCACGCTCCATGGCAACCATTACGGCTGGCGAACTGGCGGGGATGAGCCGTCCGTCGGCACTGGAATTCTCGTTCTTCGTGTCGATACCGACGATGGTAGCGGCCACCGTTTACGACTTCTGGAAGTCAACTCATCCTCACCACGGCGAGCCATCGGCGATCGGTTCCATGCCGAACAACGCCCACTCCTGGATGGTGCTGGCCATCGGTTTCGTCGTCTCCTTCATCGTCGCCTACGGAGTGGTGGCCTGGTTCATGAACTGGGTGCGTACCCGCGGCTTTGCGGTGTTCGCGGTCTATCGGATTCTGCTGGGGGTGTTCGTGCTTTGGTACGCAGGGCACGCAGGATAGCGCTCTTGGCTATGCGCGCAACGCTTTTCGGCGGTTCGCTCCTAGCTTTTTCGCAGCCCATCCTGAACCCTGCCCGTCGAAGACGGCGACTGGCACGAGGTCGCGAGGGGCGAAGCTAAAAGCGAAGAGCGAACGAAAAGTCAGTTGTCGCCGGTATTCGTGAAAACTGAGCACGCACTACTGTTCTTAAGGGGGAAACTACTTCGCCAACTGCCACGGTTGCACTTTCCCTCACCTCGCGCTTTGTTCTTGGGATAATCAATCTTGGCTCTGGCGTACTTCAGGCGAGTCGCGGGTTCACGCGTTTCTGACCGCTGCGCGTGCAGTGGTTGTGTGGGTGCCTCACCCTATCGCCATCTTTTGGCGATAGGGTGGGTTGAGGCCGTCGCATCTCACAGACCATGTCCGCCTGTGTCAGATGGCAGGTGGAATGAGTCCCAAAAAACGACGTGGAACTTTTGCGCGCTCCAACGCCAACATGATCCTGACGCGCGCATTCACTCCCACCCGCAACCGGCGGCTCAACGAGCTGATCGGGTTTCTGGTCCTGATCTTCGCGGCGCTCCTCGTCCTGGCGCTCGTCTCGTACTCCCCGCTCGATCCATCGCTGAACACCGCCGCAACGCCGCCTGCAAGTCACCCCACGCAAAACTGGATCGGGATGTTCGGAGCTCTCATAAGCGACCTGATGCTCCAAGTACTGGGCATCGCGGCGTTTCTAGTTCCGCTCTATCTGTTAGCGTATGCGCTGCGCTGGTTCCGTTCGCGATCCATCAACGCGCCCTACATCAAGACGTTCGGGGCGTTCGCGTTGCTCGTCTTCGTCTCCGGATTTCTCGGCCTGCTGCCTTGGGATTTTCAAATTCGCAGCGCATTGCCATCCGAGGGTCTGCTCGGCCGGATCGTGGCTGACGCCATGATCCACTACTTCAACGTGCTCGGCGCGTATATCATCTGCCTGGCAATGATCGCGGTCTCTCTGTACCTCTCGACCGCATTTTCATTCGGAGCAGTCCGGATCTGGTCGCAGACGCGCTTCTCCTTCGTCTACGCCGCGCTTGACCGATTCGCCGACTGGCGGGCCGAGCGCGAACGCAAGAAAGCAGCCAAGGAGCTTGAGAAGAAGCGCTCTGCAGCCGCGGCGAAGCCGGTAGTCACAGCGCAACTGGTTCCACGCCGCGGCGATGCCGCAGAGAGCCAAACTGCTGCCGCCTCGCTTCCTGCGGTGCCTGCAACCAACGCGACCGGACGCGTCAAAAGCGGCATCGAACGCATGTTCGACACCGCTGTCGACGAGCGCTCGCAGGCGCCCAAAGCTCCGGTACCATTCCCCAAATCTCCGCCCACACCTGAGCCCACGCCTGCCGATGCTCCCGCGGCCGAGCCGATCGCGGTAACCTCGCGCGGCGACACCGACCAGCATGGCAGAACGACCATGCCGAAGCTGGCCGGCAGCTATAAGCTGCCTTCGACGGCGCTGCTGCGTCGTCCCGATGAGCACAGCAGCGTTAACGAAGACGAGCTGAAGAACACGGCGACGGTGCTGCAGGAAAAATACGCCGAGTTCGACGTGCGCGGCCAGGTGACTCAAATCAACCCCGGCCCTGTGGTCACCACCTTCGAGTTCAAGCCCGAGGCCGGAATCAAATACAGCCGCATCACCGCCCTCACCGACGACCTCTGCCTCGCCCTGCGCGCCGAGAGCATCCTCATTGAGCGCATGGCGGGCAAGTCCACCGTCGGCATTCAGGTGCCCAA
>Ga0306926_10005979_pt1 | contig 13028 bp, 10 predicted proteins | sample flu12Cox44000178_FD_203759 | JGI IMG/M metagenome (GOLD analysis project Ga0306926, IMG submission 203759) | Lab enrichment of tropical soil microbial communities from Luquillo Experimental Forest, Puerto Rico - flux8day.12C.oxic.44.000.178 (v2)... | ecosystem: Environmental > Terrestrial >... | reverse complement strand
CGTTCGAAAAAAACTTGAGACCTTCTTCGGCAAGCCGGGCGGAAAGTGTGGCGGGGTTAACAACGATCAGCGCAACGATGAACTTGCGTTGGTCGCCCACGACCATCGCGTTGAGGATGTAGGGGCTCGTTTTCAGCGCGTTCTCGATCGGTTGAGGGGCCACAAACTTCCCCCCGGCGGTCTTCAGAAGATCTTTCTTTCGGTCGGTGATAAAAAGGTAGTTGTCCTTATCGAGGTAGCCGATATCCCCGGTGCGAAACCATCCGTCCTCAGAGAGAACTTCGCGCGTTGCTTCCGGTGACTTGTAATAACCCTGCATCACGCAAGGTCCCTTCGCCAGGATTTCGCCATCGTCCGCAATACGGATCTGCACGTTGGCAATCGGCCGCCCCGAACTGCCGGAACGGTTCTGTGGGTAATTCGAGGAGAGAATCGGAGATGTTTCTGTCAAACCGTAGCCCTGGTAAATCGGGATGCCGATCGCCCAGAAAAACTCGCAAAGGGCCTTGGACAGCGGTGCGCCGCCCGACAAGACCATGCGAAGGTGACCGCCCGTTCCCGCGCGGATCTTCGAATAGACCAGGCGGTCGGCCAAGGCCCATCGTAGTTTCAGCACAGGACTCGCGGATGCTTCGCCGCAACGCCAGAGTGCCGCCTCTCTGGCCGTGCGCATCGCAAATTCAAAAATTCTGCGTTTGAGTCCCTGGGTCTTGCTGCCCTGTTCCATCAGGCGCGCGTAAATCTTCTCAAAGAAGCGCGGAACCGCCGCAAGAATCGTCGGATGGGTCTCGAGTAAGGCGCCCGCAACGTCTTCCACCGCTTCTACGTACGCCACGGGGCAGCCCTGAAAAAGATAGAGGTAATCGAGTGTCCGTCCGTATACGTGAGCCAGGGGCAGAAAGGAAACAGCCAGGTCGCTCTCGACATGGAGTTCGATGTCCTTGCAGCTGTCGGTCACGTTGGAACTGAAATTATTGTGGGTGAGCATCACTCCTTTAGGCTCGCCTGTGGTACCCGAGGTGTAGATGATCGAAGCAAGTTGCGTGGGAAGGACTTGTGCGGCACGCTTGCGGTAGGCCGAGACTTCGTTGGGCCCAGCCGTCAGGATCAGCGTCTCGTAATGAAGTAGGTCGGCACGCATGGCATCGCCTGCGCCCGCGACAATCACTTGTTGCAAATTGGGCAGTTGGTCGCGGATGCGTAGAAATTTCTCGAGCTGGCTCTTGCCGGCAATGAACAGGGTTTCCGCCCCGCAATGATTGAGGATGTACACCATGCGGTCCGGCGATTCATTGAAATACACGGGAACCGTAACAGCCCCGGAGCCGTTGATCGCGAAATCCGCCGTATGCCATTCAGGGCAATTCGGAGCAAAGAGCCCGACGCGGTCTCCGGGCTTCACACCCAGCTCGATGAAGCAATGGGCAAGACCCGCAACCCGTCGCAGAAACTCCTGGGAGGAAATCGCCTCCCAGCGTTCGCCGCGCCGGACCATCTGCGCGCGCGGTGTGGGAAAGCGATCGACGGCGCTTAGAAATCGGGAAGGCAGAGTGCCGTAGCTCATCTGTTTTTTGAATTTACCTCAGAAGGAATGCTGGCGCAACGCAGCCTTTACACGGCGTTTCGATCCCTCCAAGTCGCCCGCCGGGCTGCGCCGCGGGCACGTGAGAGACAAGGAAAGCCAACTTTGCCGAACAGCAAAGACAAACGAATGCTTTGCGCGTATTAGTTTCCCCTCTCGAAACTTGGTGGGCCCCGGACTCGAGCGCTCGCAAAATACGCTGGGTCGCAAGGGTCAAAACGCAGGAGTTTGTCGCCCTCTAGCCTGCGGGGATATGCCGCCCGCTCCCAGAATGGGCGGTGCTATCACCTTGAGCGTTTCGAATCGCCGTGGAACCAGCGCACCGCGGAAGAGAGGAAACGATCCGCCGCGTCTGAGGGTGCCGCATTGCTGCTTGCCGCGTCGTCGCGAAATCTCCACCTGGACCAGAAGAGCATAGAAAAACCGGCAAGAACTCGAAAGCGAACAGGCCACATGACAGGGTCAAAGATCTTCACATAAGAAGAGTTGCTGAAAACAAGCAACAGGAGGGTACCGAAGAAAACTATCCAAGGAAGAGATTTCCGGATCATTGTTCCCCACGCGGCCCCCAACAGGTCGGTGTGACAGTGTGTGTTTCGTTGAGGCTACTTGAGTGCCCTTGTGCATTGAAAAGAAACCGCAGCACGAGGAGCGGGAGAAACGAAAGCAAGGAGACGCAGCATTCTTCGGGCAGAATGGCTGCGCCTGAGTTCAGCAGGGGAGGAGTCTGCCCCAAAACGATGCAGAACGATGGATAAGGAGAGCAAAGACACGTTGCGGGGGTAATTGGAGTGACTGCCAGCCCATCTAGGTCACGACGATGCAATCTTCAATCGTTTCGGTCTTTCTCTTAGCCATCAAAGCTGCGCTAAAATGTGGGCATGCCAACAAAAGACATGAGTGCCAGTCCACCAGCACTGAATGATCCGGCAACCGGCCGAGGGCCGTTTCGCGCTCCGAGAGGAACCGCGCTTTCCTGCAAGGGCTGGCAACAGGAAGCGGCGCTGCGCATGCTGCTGAACAATCTGGATCCCGAGGTCGGCGAAAGACCCGAGGACCTGGTGGTGTATGGGGGCACGGGCAAAGCGGCGCGGAATTGGGATTGTTTTCATGCCATCGTCCGATCGCTTCGAGCCCTCGAAGCCGACGAGACGCTATTGGTGCAGTCCGGGAAACCCGTAGGAATCTTTCAAACGCACGAGTTCGCGCCGCGGGTTTTGCTTTGCAATTCCAACCTCGTAGGCCATTGGAACAACTGGGACAAATTCAACGAACTCGACCGCGCAGGTCTAATGATGTACGGCCAGATGACCGCGGGCAGCTGGATTTACATCGGTACCCAAGGAATTCTGCAAGGCACCTACGAGACCTTTGCCGCAGCGGCAAGGAAACATTTCGGCGGTGATTTGAGCGGCAAACTCATCGTCTCGGGCGGCATGGGTGGTATGGGCGGTGCGCAACCGCTCGCGGCGACCATGAACGGCGCGGCCTTTTTGGGAATCGACGTGGACCCCGAGAGGATCAAGCGGCGCGTCAAAGGCGCGTACTGCGACGTGATGGTGACATCGCTCGACGAAGCCTTGCGGATCCTCAAGAACGCCGTTCGGAAGGGCGAAGCGGCCTCGGTAGGGCTGGTAGGAAACTGCGCCGACCTGATCCCTGAATTGGCTCAGCGGGGCGTCGTGCCGGATATTCTGACCGATCAAACCAGCGCTCATGATCCGATTGGCGGCTACTTGCCGAACGGAATGACACTCGACCAGGCGCTGGTACTGCGTACAGCAAATCCGCCGGAGTACCGCAAAAGGGCGGTAGCCGCGATGGGCCAGCATGTGCAAGGAATGCTGGAACTGCAAAAGCTTGGCGCGGTGACCTTCGACTACGGAAACAACATCCGGACCTTTGCCTATGAAGCCGGAGTAAAGGACGCCTACGCTTTTCCTGGCTTTGTGCCCGCCTACATCCGGCCTCTCTTCTGCGAGGGGAAAGGGCCATTCCGATGGGCCGCGCTTTCTGGAGAAGTTTCCGACATTGCGCGCACCGACCGCTTGGTGCTCGAAATGTTCCCCGAAAACGAGCACCTCAGGCGGTGGATTACGATGGCGGGGAAGAGAGTGAAGTTTCAGGGGCTGCCGTCGCGGATTTGCTGGCTGGGCTACGGCGAGCGCGACAGGTTTGGACTGGCGCTGAATGATCTGGTAGCGAAAGGCGAGCTCAAAGCTCCAATCGTGCTCGGACGCGACCACCTCGATTGCGGCTCGGTCGCTTCGCCGTATCGCGAGACCGAAGCCATGAGAGACGGCTCCGACGCCGTCGCCGACTGGGCACTACTGAATGCGCTGATAAACACCGCCAGCGGAGCCTCGTGGGTGTCCATTCACAATGGCGGCGGAGTCGGCATTGGATATTCGCAGCATGCCGGCCAAGTGACCTGCGCTGATGGCACCAAGGAGATGGGCCTGCGCATCGAACGAGTGTTGCGGAATGATCCGGGTATTGGCGTTGTCCGTCATGTCGACGCCGGCTACCCGGAGGCAATGGAGTTTGCTAAGCGGTCTGGCGTTAAGGTGCCAATGCTCTGAGTCCGGCAACCAGGGGCCCGGTGGGGTGCAACCGCCGGAGGACGGAAGCCACTCGGAGATGGCGCAGAGAGTAATCTCGGGTCGAGGGAGTGAAAGATGTACACCGTGTTAGGTGCGGCCGGCAATATCGGCTCTGTCGTTACAAGAACGCTTTTAGAAAAAGGAGAGAAGGTCAGGGTCTACGGCCGGCATGGCGGGAGGCTCCAGGCGTTTGTTCAAAAAGGCGCTGAGGCATCGGTGGGCGACGTAACCGATTCCAAGGCGCTGACCGAGGCACTCACCGGAGTGCGCGCGGCATTCCTGATGATTCCGCCGGCAATGCGATCGCCCGATTACCGGGCTTACCAGGAACGAGCGACCGACGCGATTTTCGTAGCGGCCAGGAATGCCGGGCTTCCGTACGCCGTAAACCTCAGCGGCGTCGGAGCACATGTGCCGGCCCGAACCGGGCCCATTTTGGGCTTGCATCTCTCGGAAGTGAAGCTAAACACGATCGACAGGCTGAACGTCTTGCATTTGCGCCCCGCCTACTTTTTCGAAAATCTCTTGCCCGGAATCAGCATGATTCAGATGATGGGTATTTTTGGCGGCGCACTGAAGAGCGATCTGACGATTCCCATGATCGGCACACGCGACATAGGCCTGTACGTGGCTGAGCGGCTGTTCAAGCTTGACTTTACCGGGAAGTCCAGTCAGGAATTGCTCGGCCAGCGCGACCTACGCATGAGCGAGGTGGTTGAGGTAATAGCCAAGGCCCTCGGAAAAGCGGATCTGCGCTATGTGCAGTTTCCTTACGATGAGGTCGAGAAGGTTTTGATCCAGATGGGAGCTCCGGCGAAGACAGCGGCGCTATTCACCGAGATGTTTCGGGCATTCAATGACGGCACCGTGGCGCCTACGGAAACGCGATCGGCGAAGAACACGACGCCCACGTCCATCGAGAATTTTGTGAAAGAAAAGTTTGTGCCGGCCTACCAGGGACTGGCCGTCGGGGCATAATCGAGACCAGGCGCGGCGGGAACGCTGCAGCGAAACTTTGGATCAGACTCTACTCATCACAGGTATATCGCAACTTCTCACTGTGCGCGGTAGTTCTGCGCGGCGAGGTAGTTCCCTTTCCAAACTTGGGATCGTGAAGGATGGCGCGGTGCTCGTGCGTGAGGGGCGGGTCGCCGCGGTCGGAACTCGCCTGGAGGTGGAACGACGAAGCGAGGCGAAAACGGCCGAAAAGCTCGACCTTGCCGGACGCGTGGTTCTGCCCGGGTTTGTCGATTCGCACACGCATTTGATTCACGCGGCGAGCCGCGCCGAGGAATACGAACTGAAGATTCAAGGAGCCAGCTACGAGCAAATCGCCCGCAAGGGCGGCGGGATTCTGAATTCAGTCCAGAAGCTTCGATCCGCGACGGCCGATGCGTTGAAGCACCGCGCTCGAGCCGCGCTCGAAGCGTTCGCCTCGCACGGGACAACAACGGTCGAAGCGAAAAGCGGCTACGGGCTCGACACTGCGAGTGAACTAAAGATTTTGGCGTTACAAAAGGAATTGCGCCAAGAGCAACCGGTCGACATTGTTTCGACCTTCCTTGGCGCTCACGTTGTCCCTCCGGAATTTCGCGGAACGGCTGACGGAGCAGATCGCTACACATCCCTTGTCATCGACAAAATGCTGCCCGAGGTGGCGAGGCAGGATTTAGCCGAATTCTGCGACGTGTTCTGCGACCGGGGCGCTTTCGCACGCGAACAAGCGAAACGAGTTCTGCTGGCAGGAAAGCGGCACAGACTCGCGCCGCGCTTGCACGCCGAGCAGCTGTCCCGTACACGTGCCACGCTGCTTGGCGTGGAACTGGGCGCGGCAAGTTGCGACCATCTGGAACAGGTCAACTTGACTGACATACGAGCGTTGGCAGAATCGCGGACCGCCGCGACGCTGTTGCCCGGATGTGACTTTCACCTCGGCTGGAACAACTATGCGCCAGCTCGCAAGCTCATCGATGCCGGCGCAATCGTTGCGCTCGCGACAGACTACAACCCCGGCACAAGTCCAACCGTGAGTATGCCGATGATCCTGTCACTCGCCTGCACGCAACTGCGCATGACCCCCGCCGAGGCCATCACCGCGGCGACCATCAACGCCGCCTATGCCCTGCAGCGCGAAAAGATTGTCGGATCGATCGAAGTTGGCAAGCAAGCTGACCTGGCTGTCTTCGAAGTGGAGGATTACCGGGAAATTCCCTATTATTTTGGCGAGAACCGCTGCTGGATGACGCTAAAACGCGGCGAGATTATCTACATGAAAGATTAGCCAGTGCTTTCCTGGGGGCGCCGCCTTGTTTACCCTGAGCTGCGAAGAGCGGTCGCTCCGGCTTGGCAACGACCCTCTGATTTTGCTGGACAACGAAGAGCCGAATGAGTGATGGAACTGACGATGAAACGACTGATTGAATCTGTGCCCAATTTCTCCGAAGGACGGGACCCCGCCAAGGTGGACGCCATTGTCCATGCGATGAGCAGTGTGCCCGGTGTGTATGTTCTCGATCGCGAGATGGACGCCGACCACAACCGCTGCGTAATCACGCTCGCCGGCGAACCGGACGCGGTGGCCGAAGCAGCGCTGCTGGGCACCGGGAAAGCCATGGAACTCATCGACATGACCCAGCACACTGGAGCCCATCCGCGGGTCGGCGCGGCCGACGTTGTCCCGTTCATCCCGATCGAAGGTGTCACGATTGAGGACTGCGTCGCACTCGCCCGCCGCGTTGGAACGGAAATCTGGAGGCGCTTCCGCATCCCGGTTTTCTTCTATGAAGCCGCGGCCACGCGCCCGGACCGCGTGAATTTGGAGAATGTGCGGCGCGGACAGTTCGAGGGCTTGCGGGAAGAAATGAAAAGAAGCCACGACCGGCAACCGGACGTGGGAGAGCCTAAGGTTCATCCGACGGCAGGGGTCACCGTTGTCGGCGCGCGGAAATTTCTGATCGCCTACAACGTTAATCTCAATACGCCGGATGTGGGCATCGCCAACAAAATTGCCAAGGCTATCCGTTTTTCGAGTGGAGGTCTGCGCTACGTCAAGTCCATGGGGGTGGAGTTGAAAGCGAGAAACCTGGCGCAGGTCTCGATCAACCTGACCGATTTCGAGCAAACACCGATGCACCGCGTGTACGAGATTGTGAAGCGAGAAGCCGAGCGTTACGGAGCCGTGCCCGTAGGCAGCGAGATTGTTGGACTGGTTCCGAAAAAAGCGATCGAGATGGCTGCCGATTACTTCCTGCAACTCGAGAATTTCTCTCCCTCGCAGGTGTTCGAAAACAAGCTGGAAGCCGCTCTGGGTGGCTCGGCGCTTGAGGCCAAGGGCGGGAAGCTCGCCGGTCTGGCACGGCCGTTTTTGGATGCTGTCGCGGCCCCTGCGGCGACTCCCGGCGGAGGCAGCGTGTCTGCCTTTGCAGCGGCTCTGAGCGCGTCCCTGGCGCAAATGGTGGCTGGGTTATCTCGCAAGAAAAAATCGCAGGCTGCGTATGTCGATCGGCTCTCCGAGCAGCTCGATGCCCTACGGAAAACTGCTGATGAGTTCGCGGAGGCGATCGATCGCGACGCGGCCGCTTATGATGCGGTGATGGCAGCCTTCAAGCTGCCGCAGGCCAACGCCGAGGAAACGCGTCAGCGCGAAGAAGCTTTGCAATTGGCGACCAAAGGCGCCGCTGAAGTGCCACTCGAAGTGGCGGAGAAGGCCACAAAACTGCACCAGCGGCTCCTGCAACTGGAGGCAATTGCGGCCGCATCTATGAAGTCAGACCTTCAGGTGGCGCGTCTAATGGCGGTAGCCGGAGCGAAAGGCGCGCTGGCCAACGTGGAAATCAACTTGAAAGGCTTGAAGGACTTGGATTACGTGGCCAGAATCACGGCGAAGGTTGACGAACTGCGCACTCAATTGGGCTAATCGAACCACGTTGTCGTAAAATGGAATTTCCTACTCGGCTTCTCGAAAGGAGCAAGACATGAAGTTGACCGGAAAGTTCGCGCGGTGCGTTGCGGCAGCCGCCGTGTTTGTATTGCTGGCGGCAGTGGCCAGGCCCGCGAAGGCGGGAGGAGTCGGTGCGGATACAATCGCCCTTTTCCCAAAGGAGACCGGCGAGTTTGCTTATGCCGACCTGAAGAAAGCGCGAACGATGAAGTGGTTCCCTGCGCTCCAGGAACAGATGCTCCCCGAGCGCTTCCGCCAGTTTGAAAAGTTTCTGGCATCGGCCGGCGTGGACCCGAATAGCCAGGTCGACGAGTTGGTCTGGGGCCTCGTCGCCGACGGCGTAGTCAAGAAGGACGGAGGCGAGGTTCCCTCCGGCGAAATGCTCGTTGGAATCGCGATGGGTAACTACAATCCCGAATCCACCCAGGCTTATTTCAAACAACAAAAGCTGCCTACCGTCAAACTGGATGACTATACGCTTTTCGCATTCGGCTCGGGCGCCGGCGATACAGACCTCTTCTTCTTCTTCCTGGATTCGAACAAGGCCGTGTTTGGCCACAAAGCGCTGCTTGAAAAACTGCTCGAAATCCGCTTTGGACGCGAGGATGGGCTGCTGCGCAACGAGCAGATGTTCAGCCTGATCAACGAAATCAACGGCTCTGGGGTGGTTTGGGCCGTGCTCGACCCGCGCTACACACGGCTCGCAATGTCGCAACTCGCTCCGGAAGTGCAGCAGTTCCCGGAAGCGGCGAAGCTCGTCGCCAACATGAAATCCATGCTGATTACCGCGACAGCCAGCAGCGGTGTCGACGGGAAATTTCAGGCCGTCTGCGGATCGACGCAGGATGCCAACACCTTAAGCCAGCTGATGACCGCGGGTCTGCTTTATAAAAAATATCAGGCCAAGGATAATCCCGACCTTGGACAACTCCTCGACCAAACCAACGTGACTCCTTCGGGCGACCGCGTGTTGATTCGACTCTCGGTCAGCGACGATCAGATGACTTCGCTGATCCGCCGAAATACGTTTGCCTTTAAGATGTAAGGGCAATTAGTGCGCAATCGCTTTCGCTGCACTTTTGTTTCATACAGGCGCCACAGTTCTTGCTCGCCTTCCGGCTCGTCGTCACCTGGAGCCGGCCCGCAGCAGACAGGCGAAGCAAACGATCTCAAGCCTCCGGGGCTTGCCTTTGCTATCTGAAAAACTTCCGGCTATTCGGCGCGGCGTCCGGGGGGCACGAACTTCGTAAGGCGCAGCATCGACTTACTCTGTCCGGCTTCGCAGTGGACTTCGTCAATCCCTCTCCACAATGGTTTTTCCCGCGGCGGCGGTTCCGCACCGTCCAGCGAGACTTCCACCTCAATTCGATCTTTGGACCGGCGCAGCGTTATCGCACAGCTTTCCGCCGAATGATGGCACTGAAAGCAAAACCGGCAGGCGGAAATCACGGAATCCTGAAACTGTAAAATCTTCTCGTTATCGAGACCGGCGACATCCGCCAGATAACGCGCCGCTCCCCCGACAGCAGCCACCAGTCGCTCGTCGTGGTCCATACGGACGCTGATCATGTGTGGGCGGTCGCGCACAGTTACCGTTCGTTGGCAAGCGCCACGTCGCACGCTTCGCGGCAGTCCGGGCAATAGTACAGGCCATCGGCACACAGCCGGACGTTATCCTGGCCTTTGCAGATTGTGCAATACCTCTCGCAACGGCAGGACTCTTCAGGCTGGTCGCATTGCGAGCAGAGAATCTGCTGACGGGCTGCCATAAGCGCCTCCGAAGAAACTGTACCTGAGGGTTGCGCCACCAGCAAGAGCGGCAAGATATGCGGTGGGCGAAGCGCCAACGGGCCGCAAGAACGCCTCATTTTGACGGCAAACGGGTCGCATGCTACCATCCACTTTTGCCCGAGCAAACGGAATGGACTCCGTAATCTCTCCTGCAAATCCAGTTCTCCGAAAGACGCCACTCAACGCGTTGCACCGCCGTCTTGGCGCAAAAATGGTGAATTTTGGCGGCTGGGATATGCCGGTGGAGTATCCATCGAGCGGCGGTCTGGTAGCCGAACATAAGTCGGTGCGCAACGGCGTTGGCGTGTTTGACGTGAGTCACATGGGCGACATCCGAATCCATGGCCGGAAAACCCCAGGCGGAGCGCTCGCGGCCGTGCAGCACATCACGATGAACGATGCCGCCAAGCTCGCGATCGGCCAGGCGCAGTATTCGGCAATGCTTTACCCGCAAGGAACCTTCGTCGACGACGTCATCGTTCACCGCCTGGCGGGAGACGACTACCTCCTGGTAATCAATGCGGGAACGCGCGAGAAGGACGTCGACTGGGTAAGAGAAAACGCAAAGAGCTTCGATTGCACCGTGGAAGATCTGAGCGACGCATACACCCAGTTGGCGATTCAGGGTCCGCGCGCTGTCGATGTAGTCGCAAAATGGACCGACGCGCACGTGGACAGCATCAAGAATTACTGGTTTACCCACGGAACTTTCTGCGGCCTGCCCCATACGCTCATCGCCAGGACCGGTTACACAGGTGAAGACGGATTCGAAATTTATATCCCGTCAGACGTGAGGACCAGCGAGCGGGTCTGGAACGCGGTCATCGAGGCTGGGAAGGAATTGAGCATCGTGCCGTGCGGTCTGGGCGCGCGAAATACCCTTCGTCTCGAATCGAAAATGGCGTTGTATGAGCATGAGATCAGCGACAAAATCAATGCTTGGGAAGCAGGCCTGGACCGCTATTGCAAAATGGAGAAGGGCGAGTTCATCGGACGCCCCGCATTGGAAAAGGCGCGCGCGGCCGGCTTGAAGAGGATGCTGGTCGGTCTGGAAATGGTAGAGCGCGGGATTGCGCGCGACGGTTATCGCTGCATGAACGAAAACGGGGAAGAAATTGGAGTCGTGACCAGCGGTTCACCTTCACCGACTCTTTCGAAGAACATCGCGCTTGCCTACGTTTCCCCAGCGTTTTCCGTCATCGGCACTTCCCTGTATGTCGAGATTCGCTCCCAGAAGTGCCGGGCCCAGGTAGTGGCGACTCCGTTTTACAGGCGCCAAAGAAAAGCAAGCGCGGTATGAAACAACAAGAGTTTCGGAAGCACCGGAAGGAGGCAACGACATGGCCTACCCAAAGCAGTTCCGCTATACCAAGGAGCACGAATGGGTTGATGCGAAAGACGGCAACGCCAGGATCGGGATCACCGACTACGCGCAGCACGAACTGGGCGACGTTGTTTTCGTCGAACTGCCTGCGGCTGGTGCGGCGCTAACTGCAGGAAAAACTTTTGGGTCCGTGGAATCGGTCAAAGCCGTGAGTGATATTTATGCCCCGGCCAGCGGCGAAGTCATTGAAGCTAACACCGTTCTTCAGAACAAGCCGGAACTCATCAATACCGATCCGCACGGCGAAGGCTGGCTCGTGAAAGTGAAGCTCGCAAATCCCGCGGAGTTGAACTCCCTGATGGATGCGCCAGGCTATGAAGCGTACATCGAGGAAAAAAAGAAGGAAGCGTCGGCCTGATGCGCTATCTCCCGAAGAGCCCAAGCGAACGGCAGGAGATGCTGGCCGCCATCGGAGTGAAGTCGGTCGAAGACCTGTTTTCGTCCATCCCGGAACCGTATCGCCTTAAGAAGCCGCTCAATCTCCCGGGCCCGTTTTCGGAAACGGAACTCATTCAGTATTTCCAGGCGCGTGCGGCCGAGAACTCGGCGGGCTACACCAGTTTTCTCGGCGCCGGAGTCTACAATCATCTGCGGTCTGTGGTGACCGATACGATCTTGCAGCGAGGCGAATTCCTCACTTCCTACACGCCATACCAGGCGGAAATTTCACAGGGCACCCTGCAGGCGATTTTTGAGTTTCAGACGCTGATGTGCCAATTGACCGGTCAGGATGTCGCAAACGCCTCGATGTACGACGGTTCGACCGCAACCACGGAAGCGGTACTGATGGCCGAAAGGTTGACGGGAAAGCGCCGCGTTCTCGTCGCAAGATCGGTTCATCCCGAATACCGCGACGTCCTGCGGACCTATGCGAAGAACTCCGGCCTGAAGATCGAGGAGATCTCCTACACCGCTCTCGGAACAGTGGATTCGAATGGGCTGAAAGCCGCTCTCCGGGACGACGTATGCGCGGTAGTGGTGCAATCGCCCAATTTTTTCGGGGCCATCGAAAATCTGCCGTCACTCGCCGACGCGGCTCACGGGTCGGGAGCGCTGCTTGTTACCGCCGTCGCCGAGGCGTTGTCGCTCGGAATTGTCAAGCCTCCCGCCGAGGCCGATATCGTCGCGATGGAGGCCCAGAGTTTCGGCCTTGCGCCGAGTTACGGTGGTCCGTTCGCCGGCGTCGTAGCAACCCGCGAAAAATTCGTGCGGCAAATGCCGGGTCGGTTGGCTGGACAGACCACCGACCAGGATGGGCGCCGCGGTTTTGTGCTGACGCTGGCGACGCGGGAACAACACATCCGCCGCGAGAAGGCGACCTCGAACATCTGCACGAACCAGGCGCTTTGCGCTCTCGCCGCCACCGTGCATCTGACGCTTCTCGGGAAAGAAGGTATCCGCGAAATGGCGGAGCACAATCTCGCCAAAGCCCAATACACGTTGCAGGCCCTGGAGGAAATTCCGGGCGTGAAGCGCACGTTTTCCGCGCCGTTTTTCAATGAATTCACGGTCGAATTTCCAAGGTCCGTGAAAATCGTGAACGCGGGACTGGCAAAAGACAAAATTGTGGGTCCCTTTGTATTGGGCTCGGCCTATCCGGAGTTGAGCAAGCACGCCCTTGTTTGCGTAACGGAAACAACCCCGCGCGGTGAGATCGAGCGCTTTGTCGCGAGCGTCAAGCGGATTTTGGAACAGCCCCTGTGAGGAGCGGCGGCGCGGCGAGCGGAC
>Ga0306926_10005975_pt1 | contig 13031 bp, 12 predicted proteins | sample flu12Cox44000178_FD_203759 | JGI IMG/M metagenome (GOLD analysis project Ga0306926, IMG submission 203759) | Lab enrichment of tropical soil microbial communities from Luquillo Experimental Forest, Puerto Rico - flux8day.12C.oxic.44.000.178 (v2)... | ecosystem: Environmental > Terrestrial >... | reverse complement strand
GGAACAGCTTGCTGCCGATAGGCAGCTCGCTGCCTATCGCCATAGCTCGTTCTGGCAATGTATGGATACCTTGCGCGAAAAGCGGTTGCTCGACGAACTGTGGACCCAGGGGAAAGCTCCCTGGAGGACGTGGGAGTGAAAGAGATGCGGGTCTTGGTAACGGGACATCGGGGTTACATTGGCAGCCCCCTCGTCGACCGGCTTAAGGCGGCAGGTCATGACGTGGTGGGCGTCGACACCGAGCTCTACGAGGACTGCACCTTCGGAGGAAATAAAGACAGCGGGATCCCGACGATCAATCGGGATATCAGAGAGCTGTCGCCCGCCGATCTCGAGGGCATCGACGCGATCGCCCACCTCGCCGGTATCTGCAACGACCCGCTAGGAGATTTGCTGCCTGAAACCACATATGACATTAACCATGCGGCGACAGTGCGGCTCGCAAAACTTGCTAAAACCAGTGGCGTGCGTCGATTTGTCTTCTCCTCGTCATGCAGTGTATATGGCGCTGCCGGACAAGAATGGATTGACGAAGAGTCCGAACCCGATCCAATCACCCCTTACGGGCTTTCCAAGTGGACCGCCGAAGTTGCTTTAAGGCAGTTGGCAGACACCCGTTTTGCGCCCGTATTCCTGCGGAGCGCGACGGCCTACGGCTTCTCCCCGCGCATTCGGTTCGATTTAGTTCTCAACAATCTAACCGCGCACGCTTTCACGAGCGGGAAGGTGCTGCTCAAAAGCGACGGCATGTCGTGGCGTCCTATCGTCCATATCGAGGACATCGGCAGGGCATTTGTCGCGGCGCTTGAGGCGCCAGTCGAGACCGTTCATAACGAGATATTCAACGTCGGCATTACAACAGAAAATTATCGTATTCGGGAAATCGCGCAGATCGTAGAGGAGACGGTGCCCGGCTCCCGTGTTGAATTCGCCGCTGGAGCCGGACCCGACAAGCGGACCTATCGGGTCGATTGCTCGAAGATTTCTCGCCTGCTGCCTAAGTTCCGACCACAATGGACGGCGCGTCGCGGGGTGCGTGATCTGTATAGAAGGTACAATGAGCACGGGCTCCTGCTAGAGGACTTCGAGGGCGCGCGATTTCAGCGGCTCGCGTATCTCCAGTCATTGATGGCTCGCGGTGCCATTGACGTTAATTTGCGCTGGGTTCTGCCTATCGCGAGCTTGGAGAACCACTCTGCACAATCCCTCAAGACCGTTTGTTAGGTGCAGCTCCGCCAACCACGCTGATCGTTAAGAGGTGTGCCGCGTGGATAAGACAAAATGCCCTAACTGCAGTTGGTCTGGCGATTGTCATCTATTTTACGAGGCGCTGGGTGTTCCAACGAATAGCTGTCTACTGATCGATGATCGAGCCCGGGCGCTGGATTTCCCAACCGGTGATATCCTGCTCGCGGTCTGTAACGGATGCGGCTTCATCTTCAACGCGGCTTGGGACGCTCAACTCACGGTCTATTCGGATCAATATGAGGAGACTCAGGGCTTTTCGCCTACGTTCAATACATTCAACCATGCCATCGCCGAAGAGCTCGTCAGCAGGTACGATATCCGCGGCAAAACCGTGCTGGAGATAGGTTGCGGGAAAGGCGAGTTTCTGAGCCTGATCTGCAAGCTTGGGGGTAATCGTGGCATCGGCTACGATCCAAGCTTTGTCCCGGCTCGGCAGCGCTGGGAGCAGGATATACGGTTTGTGCGCGAATTTTTCACTGAGAACACAAACGAAATTGCGCCCGATCTACTCTGTTGCAAGATGACGCTCGAGCATATCGGGCAAACGCACCGATTTCTGACATCTGTCCGCGCGGTGGCGAATCGCAAGGATTCGGTCATCTTTTTCCAGGTACCCGATGTCGACCGCATCCTCAAAGAGGGTGCGTTTTGGGACGTCTACTATGAGCATTGTTCGTATCATAGCGCCACGTCGTTGAAGACATTGTTTGTTGGCACGGGGTTCGCGGTCCAGAAGATCTGGACGGGTTACGGCGGCCAGTACTTAATGATTCTGGCCAGCCCCACGGAGCTTGTATCTGACAGAACGTGCAACGATGAAGACCGTGTCGCCAGCATCACCCGTTTGTGCAGCAGTTTTGGGGCCTCTGCGGCGCACAGCCGTGCAGCGTGGCAGAGCCGGCTTCGCAACTGGACCGCTGGCGGGCTGCGCACGGTTCTCTGGAGTTCCGGATCGAAGGCTGTCGCGTTTCTCACGACGCTCGGAGTGCACGACGAGGTCGAATACGTGGTCGATATAAATCCTTACCGCGTCGGCAAATTCCTTCCGGGCACGGGTCAAAGAATCGTAGAGCCCGCATTCTTGCGCGATTACCATCCGGATAACGTCGTCATCATGAACCCGATTTACCGTGACGAGGTCGAACGAGAACTCGCAAGTCAGCGTTGTTATCCCCGAGTGTACACGATCCTCGACCTCGAGACAGAGGCGGAATGACGGGGAAAGACCGTGATAGTTGCTTCATCTGCGAGGGAACATCCCTCGAACCAGTGATTTCTATTCTCGACGTTCCGACGCTGTGCAATCGTCTGTGTGCGTCCGAAGCTGAGGCCAGGAACGCACCGCGCGGCGATATCAGGCTCAGTTATTGTCCGAATTGCGGTCACATCGTCAATTCTGCATTCGATCAGGCTCTGGTCAACTACGATGGGCGCTTTGAGAATACGCTGAGTTTCTCGCCACGCTATCGACAATATGCCGAAGTGACGGCTGATCGCGTCATCAACCGCTACGGACTAAAGGGAAAGCGCATCGTCGAAATTGGATGCGGAAGCGGTGATTTCCTCCGCCTCCTATGCGGCCCGGGCAATCGCGGCGAAGGTTACGATCCGAGTCAGCCAAACAGCCGATCCGCGGTAGGACGTGGCAGCTTTGAGATTATCGGCCGCAACTTCGCTGTCGAAGATGCGGCCGGAGCCAATTTCGTATGCTGCCGCCACGTATTGGAGCATTTGCCTGAACCCATGGATCTGCTTCGGCAGCTTTACCTGAGCATGGCCAGTAGAGTTGATGCTGTCGTTTTCTTTGAAGTCCCAAACGGCCTATTCACTCTAGGCCGCTTGGGCATCTGGGACATCATCCACGAACACGTCTCGTATTTCACGCCTTCCTCTTTAGTGCGTGCATTCCAGCGCTCGGGCTTCTCGGTCTGCTTCGCGGAATCTTCTTTTGATGATCAATATCTATGGGTGGAAGCCCGCGTTGATGGTCAGGCCTCACCAAGTGCGCTGCCGACGCGACCCCCGGACGCGCTCTACAGCTCCTTCAATGCACGATTTGCGGAAAGGATTGAGCTATGGCGCCAGCGTATCGGCCAATTGAGGTCTGACGGCCAGCATGTTGTGATCTGGGGCGGCGGTGCGAAAGGTGTCATGTTCCTCAACCTACTCCGGGTGGCCGCCGGTGAGGGCATTAACTGGGTGGTCGATATAAATCCTCGCAAGCAGGGTAATTTTATACCGCTCATGGGGCAAAGCATTGTCGGCCCTGACTGCCTCCTGGAAGACCCACCTGACCTTGTAATCGTCATGAACCCGGAATACGAGCGCGAGGTGCGGTCGATGATTGACGATATGGGGATTGGCTGCCAGGTGGTGAGTACATAATCTAACCTAGAGTGTTCTCAATTGCCCCGCAGTAACATTGGCGTGCCGACAGCTTGACATTCCAATCAACTTTGTTGTAAAGTTGGTGTAAGGTTTGTTAACAGCTTTGGCCCGAAGGCGCGAGCTACGACCATTCAACTGACGGGGGAGGTCGGTGACATGAGCGTCCATCCCAGGCTTGCTGGTCGGAGTTGTTACCACAAGTATGAGGTTGAGCCCGGACTTTTCACTCCAGGTCAGTTTTTAGAGGTGAGCCCTAAACTCTGCTTAGTGTCTGACCGAAAAAGATTTGAATGATTTCTGTGCTGGGATTTCGATGGTTCAGCAATCAACGAGGGACAAATGGCTTCAACTTCCAATTCGGTCCACCGTTGACTAGGGATTGCACCTTCCGCTCGGCAAGAGATCCATAGAAAAGGCATGAACTAACGGTACCCGTCATGTGCCCGGGAAGCGGGCATCCAGAACTGGGGACGCGGCGCCTGTACTCCTGCCTCGGCTTTCGCGGAGGCGACGAAAGAGACGCTGCGGGGCTCTTCTTTTTGGTCAGCACCAATTACACCGCCGGTACGCGCGTCAGACCTGGCCCAAACCTTGTCTTCGGCCCATTCGAGCGAGTGCTCGGCCTGCCCGCGGGTCTCTTTCCCTATCTGCCACGGTTACTCCTATTCCCCCGTCTTATAGCCAGCTCTGGTTGGCCAAAGCGCTGTCTGCTCAACCCCAGCGGCCGACCCGGGTGGTGATGAATATGGTTCAGAGACGAGATGGTTCGAATTTGGTTCGCATCCGCACACTTATGCCTGACCGTATCGCAACAGAGGTCCCACTGGAATGCCCAGACAGAGGTCGCGTACCAGGGCTTTGCGACCGAGTCCCCAACTCCGTTTCGGCCGATACCCACTTGCTGACGAGATCCAGTGAAATGCCTTAACACGTTCGGCAAGATTTGCGGTCTTATACAGCCTTTTACGTGCAGCATAGAGATTGGTGAGCAACCGATATCGGGCGGCTCCCAAAGTTGCACGTTGCTGCCATGTATCAGTCAGGTTGTGGCTCGCCTCTTCAAGAATTTCTGCACACCTTTTAGACGCCTGTTGTAATGCATCTAGTCTATCGATTGGATTACCCAGTAAATAACGAAGACCTGAGATACGACTTAACGGCGGAGACCAGCCAAAGAGATTAGAGCCATGCTGGCGGTAGGAGGCCAAAGCATTGTCTATATAGACTATTTCTCCGAATACGGATGCGATGAAGAACACCCATTCATCGTGCGCCATAGGGGCCCTCAAACCGTTATGGGCCAACGACATTTCCCTTAAATCCGAGAACTTCAATATCGAACGATGAAACACTTCGGTGAAACCAAGCGCAAACGGCGTTTCCCACCCTATTGGGCACAACGAGAGCGGTGGCATCATCGGCGCGGAAGCCCAGTGATCGAGGTTGCCAAGCCGTTTGCCTGCTTCTGTCACAGCTTCTGCATTATGATGGGCCAACAGCACCGCCGGATCTCGAAAGGGCTCGATGCAGAGTGCGAGTTTCCGCGGTGACCAGATGTCGTCTTGATCGCAGAAAGCGATCAGGTCAGAGATACAGAGGCTGGCACCCCGCATAAAGTTGGCACGATAACCCAGCCGCTTGTTGTTCCGATGAATATGAACCGGAAAGCGTGCGTGCGTTGCAAATTGTTCCGCAATTGCTACCGTCTTGTCTGATGATGCATCGTCTGTTATAACGAGCTCGGATGGCAAATGCTGCTGAGCTGCCAGGCTGTCTAGCTGCTCGCGAATGAACTTTTGGCCGTTGTATGTGGCCATAGCAACAGATATTGAGAGCATCATGCCCTGCTATCATAAAATTTGTAGCGATGCTACATTAAAATATTAACATTTTATTAACACTTTCAACTTCATTTTCGCTGATAAGTTGTATCATGCTAGCGTAAGTTTCCTCAAGGCGGTCGGCACAGAGGAAAGTTTTGGAAATCAGCAAGTGAGCATCAAGCGCAACACCCTCATCAATTTGGCGGGCGCAACGGCGCCGACTCTCATTTCGCTGATGATCGTGCCGCTCTACCTCCGTTTGATAGGAGAGGCTCGTTTTGGCGTCCTGGTTCTGGTCTGGCTGTTCGTGGGGTATTTCGAGTTCTTCGATTTCGGTATCGGCAAGGCCACAGCCAACCACATGGCAAGACTCCGAGATGGGCCGACATCGGCGCGAGAGGCAGCATTCTGGACCGGGGCGCTGATCAACGGGATGTTTGGGTTGGTGGGTGGCCTTGTGTTGCTGGTGGCCGGCCATTACGGCCTCACCGGCTATTTCGGCGACAAGCTGTCGGGTGAATTGGACGACGAAATCCGCATGGCGTTGCCTTGGATGGCGCTCGCGGTGCCGGTCGGGACGGTTTCCGCCGTAGGTGTTGCCACGCTCGAGGCAAGGGAGCGGTTCCTCACGCTTAACACGCTGCAGGTGCTGGTCACCGCGCTGATCCAGCTCTCGCCCTTGCTTGTGGCGTGGTGGCGGGGCCCCGCGCTCGATGGCTTGATCGCCGCGACTGTGATCTGCCGCATCGTTGCCAACCTGCCGATTTTTCTGGCCTGCCGTCGCTATGTCCCACTGCGAGGTCGACCCCGCTTCCGTAAATCGTTGGCGGCGCCCTTGTTTCGCTATGGTGGCTGGGTGACGGTTACCGCGGTTATCAGCCCGATCCTGGCGTCGGTGGACCGGCTTCTGATCGGCTCGCAAATCGGGCTGGGCGCCGTCGCCCACTATACGGTGCCGTACAATTTGGTGACAAAGCTCCAAATCTTGCCCGCCAGCCTGGTACGCACGCTATTTCCTCGCTTTTCGCTGCTAGAATGGGAAGAGGGTGTGCCGATTGCCAGAGAGGCCGTGTTCGGCTTGGCCGCCATCACTCTGCCTTTGACCGTCGTCGCGGTAATCGTGATGAGGCCCTTCCTCAGCGCATGGATCGGCGCGGGGTTTGCCGAGGTCGCCGCGCCGGTGGGCGAGATTTTGTTGATCGGCGTGTGGATCAACAGCCTGGCCTGGGTCCCCCTGGTCATGCTGCAGGGACAGGGCCGGCCTGCAATTGTCGCGAAGTTGCACGCGCTGGAGCTCATACCCTATGTCGCGATCCTATGGATTGGAGTAATGTGGGCCGGCTTGCCGGGAGCTGCTTGGGCTTGGGCGCTGCGGGTGGCCATCGACGCCCTACTGATGTTCTGGGCGAGCGGTCTCTTGGCCCGGGTATTCTCAGTGTTTTGGATCGGGACGGCGCTGATTGCTGTGGTGCAGCTGGCGGTGTATCTCACCGCGGAGACGCCAATGATACGCGGAATCGTGACAATTGCCGTGTTGATCGCGGCGATCTTCTACAGCCTGGGGGTCGCACCGAACGATTTGCGACTGGTCCTGGCCCGGGCAGTGCCATTCGTATCTTCGCGCCTAGCGGCAATGCTGAAATGACGAGAAACCGTGACGCTCACACTCTTCCTGCCAGCCGCGCTACCGCAAGACCGAATGAAAAGGTGCCGGAAGTGTGGCCGGCGGAGGAACTTGAGGCCGTTGATCGCTGCCCGCTTTGCGGCTGTGCGGATCGCACAGCGCTGCACCGGGACCTGACAGATCGTGTGTTTTTTTGTGCACCGGGCAGATGGTCACTTTACCAATGTGGCGGTTGCGGGGGAGCTTATCTTGATCCCCGGCCGACCTCCAAAAGCATCGCCCGCGCTTATAGTTCGTATTACACGCATCAGCCGCAAGGCGAGGCGGATACCACTCTAAGCGTCCTCGGACGTCTCAAGCGAGCGTCGTCTAATGGCTACCTCAATGTGCAGTATAACTTCAACCTGAGACCTGCACTATATTGGAGCCGATGGGCCGTGATGGCCGTGCCGTCGATAAGGCTCAAAAAGAATCAGATGGCTCGGCACTTGCGGCTTGAGCGTAGAGGGGCGCGTCTCTTGGACATCGGCTGTGGTAACGGGGCCTTTGTCAGGGCGGCGCGCGCTTGGGGCTGGGATGCCGAAGGACTGGATCCGGATCCAAATGCGGCGGCGGTTGGTCGGGCCACGGGCTTGCCGATTACTGTGGGAAGCCTTCCGAAGGTCGGCTACCCCGATGCCAGCTTTACCGCGGTAACCATGAGCCATTCGATCGAGCACTTGCATGATCCAGTGTCTGGTCTGCATGAAATACGTCGCATATTGCAACCGAGGGGCACTGTATGGATCGCTACACCCAACTTGAGTTCCACTGGTCACAAGGTTTTCGATGCCGACTGGATCGGATTGGATCCACCGCGTCATCTCGTCTTGTTCACAGCTACCTCTTTAATCTCGATGCTGTTCCAAGCGGGGTTTGATCAAATCCGTCAGGTCCGCGGACCTTTCGTCAGCCAAGGGCACTTCACAAGTAGTCATCGGATAGCGCGAGCTGAAGATCCGTTCTCGACGACTGGGTCCCGCCTTCCCCGATCGCTAAAACTCAAAGCGACTATAGCTAACTGGCAGGCATTACTTCAACCCAGAGTGGGAGAGGAGATTATCATTATGGGAGAACGTCCTCTCTGAAGACGAATTGGGCGTTCCGCAGAGCCTGTCGGGCCTCCGCGCGTTGGACATCGGCGCCTTTGATGGACCATTCACTTTTGAGCTAGAGCGACGTGGAGCGCAAGTCACTGCGCTTGACATTCAGGATCCCGATATTACCGTCTTCAACGCAGTGAAGAAAATCAAAAAATTCTTCTGTCGATTATGTTCGCGGTAGCGTATATGAGGCCTCCCCAGAAACGCTCGGTGTTTATGACATCGTGCTCTTTGCCGGGGTATACTATCACCTCAAGAATCCAGTGCTGGCTGTGCAGCGGGTTCGCGCGTTGCTTAATGATCGAGGAGACTGTTCATTGAAGGAACATCGGCGACGGATTACCTCGCCGAACAGCTTAGCAACGAACTCGGGTTGCCGAGATCAAGGATGCTCACGATTACACAGATTCTAGATCGACTGCCGCTTTCCTACTTCGATTTTGAAGACCGAATTTATGGGCCATGGGAGGTACCCGGAACGCGATCGGGTGATTGTGCTCCTCAGCTTCGGTCTGGACAAAACTGGTGGTTTCCGACCACGCGCTGTCTCGAAATGATCCTGCTCGATAGCGGATTTTGTAATGTCTGTTGTAAACTGGAGCTGAACGCTATTTACCTGATGGGCCGCGCAAAGGTGAACCCCGCAAAATCAATCCCGGCAACCAAAAACACGAGAATTGGGTGGCCGAGCAGGATTTTCCTATTTTAAATGAGCTGGTGACCGGCCCCCCTCGAAGCGCCACTGGTGCTGCCGTGCGTAGACTACTTTGGAAGTTGCCACCAGGCTTTCAACGGGCAGCGCGGCGAGTACGCCGAACGCTCCAACCGTCGTCTTAAATGCGATTGGGGGCACTGGTCGCATTGCAGGCCGTAAAGTCCTCGTTGATCTCCCCCCGGATTGCTTTGAGCTAGCCGTGCTCGAACTCAATGATGCGAATGCCGTGCCAGGGTGCGGCGGCACGGATCAGCATCGCGTATTCAGCGGGGGTGAGGAATAGGTGCTAGAATGCTGATCAAGGGGCGAACACACCCCTATGCGAACCTTCCTTAGCCTGCACGCTAAAAAGAATGTATAATCACCATCGGTTCGGGTGGTGGCAACTTGAAAACTGGAGGTAGAGAGGTCGCTCATGCGAATCAGCAATTGTCGATCGTGCGGTAGCAAAGACCTGCACATCATTCTCGATCTCGGCTCTCACCCGATAGCGAATGCGCTGCTCACCGAGGAAGAACTCGGTCGCCCGGAAGAAAGGTTTACGCTCGCGGTGGCGTTTTGCCGCGCATGCGCGCTGCTGCAAGTCACCGAAACAATCCCGCCGGATATCCTTTATCGTCGTGATTTCCCATATTTCTCCTCATCCTCGCCCGCGCTCTTGAAGCATTCGGCCGAGCATGTCGAGGAGCTGACTCGCAAATACCAGCTTGGCCCCCTCAGTTTCGTGGTTGAGGTTGCCAGCAATGATGGATACCTGCTTCGCAACTTCGTCGACCGTGGGATTGACTGCCTCGGTATTGATCCGGCAGATGGACCTGTAGCGCAAGCCAACACCATTGGCGTGCCCACGATTCACGATTTCTTCGGGTGGCGATGTGCCGATAAGCTGGCGACCGAAGGTAAACTCGCAGATGTCGTAATCGCTAATAACGTCGTCGCTCATGTCGCCGACATCAATGATTTTGTCGCTGGATTTGCGCGTCTTCTGAAGCCGACCGGCGCCGTCGTTTTTGAGTGCGCTTATGCCCTGGATATGATCCAACATTGCGAGTTCGACACGATTCTGCATGAACATGTGTTCTATCACACACTGCACGGGCTCGCTCCACTCTTTAAGCGACACGGGCTCTACTTGAATGACGTCAAGCGCCTACCAGTTCACGGAGGCTCGCTGCGTCTGACAGTAAGCCGATCGCCCGCACGGTCCGTGGAGTTGGACGCGCTTTTTGTTCAAGAGGCAGCGTTGGGCCTTAATAAGGAGTGGTTCTATAAAGATTTTGCCGACCGGGTCAGAGTGCTCCGCGACTCGCTTGCGAGCCTGCTCGTCTCAGAGAAGGCCAAGGGGAAGCGCATCGCCTGCTATGGCGCACCGGCAAAGGGTGCGACAATGGTCAACTATCTCGATCTCGGTGAGGGGTTCTTCGAGTTCGCGGCCGACGCCAACGCGTATAAGCAAGGCAAATACATGCCCGGTCAACGGATCCCAATCCGACATCCGGATCAGCTGGTGGCGCACCAACCGGACTACGTCTTGCTACTCGCTTGGAATTTCGCGGGCGAGGTGATGCGACAGCAGGTGACTTATCGCGAACGCGGCGGCAGCTTTATCATCCCGGTTCCTGAACCCCGTATCGTCCCACCGGAGGAGCCGATCGGTGACACGCCATTCGCTATGTTTCCAAAACGAAATCCGGCCGCCCTTTAGAACAGCCAAATAGCAGAGGTGAGGTCGTAGGGGAGTGGTTGGCAAAATTAGCTGGCAGACCTCGAAATCACAGCATTAACGGATTGTTTTTTCTCGCATCCGCTAGCAAGAGCTAGCGAGCCGCTTTGAGATAGGGATATGTCTCGGGATCTCCGTCTCCGGAAGATGGCACAGGCCATCGACCTCGCACATCGTGCGGTACGAGAGGGTGATTCCGCGGCCCACCGTGCGGTGACATTAGTATTTAGCAGACGCGGGTCGCTTATGATGAAACTTTCCACGTAGAGCGTCACTTATCAGATCTTCGTGATCGTGATATGTGAGATCCGGACCCTCGACTTGCGCACGCCACATTGATCCTACCCGTCGCAAAGAAGCCAAACCCTGCTATCACCGGCGCCGTGGCGGCTCGCAACTTTCTACGGCAGAGGGCCTACGCTGCGCTTTGCGAAGGCGTGGCCGTGATCGGGCGTCAGCTGTTGCTGTCGAAGGCCGAAGACATGACTCCTCAGACGGCGACACGCTCCTGCCTCGTGTTGGCACCGCATCCGGACGATGAAACGCTGGGCTGTGGGGCGACAATCATGCGCAAGCTAGCAGCCGGTACATCCGTTCAAATCGTCATCGCCACTGATGGCCGGTATTGGCCCCCTAAGACCACTTTGTCGGCTGACGCACTGGCCGAGATCAGAGAGGAGGAAGCGCACCAGGCCGGCGCCATTCTAGGGCTTCCCCGCGGGAGCATCTCCTTCTTGCGCTTCGAGGATGGTCGGTTGGCGGACCATCGTCGGCTTCTGCGTGGCCGTTTAGTTGATATCTTCGATAAGATGGATCCCGAAGAGATTTTCGCTCCGTCGATCATCGATAGTCACCCGGATCACCGGGTGTTAGCCGAACTCGCGCGTGACCTCGCGCGATCGCGTCGCGATCGTTTTCCGCTACTTTACGAATACCCAATCTGGTTCTGGGACCCTCGGATATTGCGGATCAGACACTTGCTCGAACGGCGCATTCGCATCGTGCGCACGGCGGAGTTCGGACCACGCAAGCGTGCGGCGATTGCCGCGTATCGCAGCCAGGTCACGAACTCGATCGGGGATGCAGGCTGGACGGCACGCCAGGGTTTTGTGCGGCAGTTTCTGCAGCCCGAGGAGATCTTTTTCCAAATTGTGCCGAGGGCTTGAATAAGGATCAGAGATCGAGATGGCTCCGAGCCTCGACCACCTCAGCCGACTGCCTGTCAGCAGTCAGCCGCGCACGCGTAACGCAAGGCGTCTCGGTGTTGTTTCGTGGCGGCTTGACCGCGCCATACCGACCCGGTCATCATCTTCGCCCTGGTTTTCGGGCCGGTGCGTACCTGGACCGCCTTTTTGACGGATGGGTGTGTGTACCTCTAAACCGGAAAAAGAGAGCGTAAATCGGGTGCGTGCTCCGGATACCGGTGACAGTGAGTGGACGGCAACGGAGGATTCCGGATCCGCGCGTGCTATTCAGCATATTGCGTCCGTTCGCGCGAACTGAGGCGCATGTCGCCGCCGATCCCTACTGGCACTACATCAGCCGCTGGGCCGCCGCTTGCAGTTGGCTGACCTTGCGGCGGTGGGCTAGACGGCAGGAAAGGCGGGCCTGAATCTTTAGGTTGGGCCGAGGGGGTATCTCTTTATCAAGCAGCGCTCGACATAGCCGCGTTGCGCTCGGCCGTGGATGCGCCAGCCGATGCGGGCGATGCGGTCATAAACGGTGCGCTGCGATACGGCATGACGTTCATCGCCGATAGTCGACGGACTATGCCGCTCGATTACGGGAAACGGAAACATGCAGTAACCGATGATCCGGTGCTCCCAATACCGCGCAAGTATCCAGTCCAGTGGTGCGGCAACAATGGAGTAATTCGATACAAGGACGCGCGCTGCGGCTCTTGTTAAAAGATACGCTACTGCTCCAGGCACATTTCCAACTATGCGAATAAGATGAGTGTTCGGCGAAAACAATCTATATTGTACCATCTTCCAATTAAATGGGTATGATATATGTAACCGCAGCAAATTTATTCCGTAATCACTAAATTTATTGATTGCCAATTTCTCCATAATCGCCCAGTCCACGATAACATCATCTTCAAGAATTATTGCTTGATCGTAGTCGGAATTTGCCAGCCATTCCCAAACCTTGAAATGGCTCGAATAGCATCCGATCTCAGCGGGGGACAGAGGGCGGCCCCAGCGCCGGGCTGCAACGCGGTCATCATACCGCAATGGTTCGGTTATGCCGGTGCATGCAGGAAAAAAAGCCCAATCTAGTTCTGTGCCGCCAGCCATTTGCATGAAAGCCTGACGACGGTCAACCGACCTGTCCAGGTTAATCACTCTTATCGATGTAGTCGCTT
>Ga0306926_10005970_pt1 | contig 13033 bp, 16 predicted proteins | sample flu12Cox44000178_FD_203759 | JGI IMG/M metagenome (GOLD analysis project Ga0306926, IMG submission 203759) | Lab enrichment of tropical soil microbial communities from Luquillo Experimental Forest, Puerto Rico - flux8day.12C.oxic.44.000.178 (v2)... | ecosystem: Environmental > Terrestrial >... | reverse complement strand
GACGGCGAAGCCGATCGCCGGCAGCGCCAGCAGGAAGATCGCCAGGGACCACCACGGGATGGGTCTATAATCCTGCTGGATCAAGGGGTTAGCGTCGTTCGGCAAGCCTTTTGACTCCTTGGCCGGCAGGCCTTATACCCCGGCCGCTCAATCGGTCGTGCCGATTTCTGTTGGTTCCCCCGCTCTCGGTTGCCTGAGAGGGGGAGCACCGTCGATCCGCGAGGGTTCGCGCATCGGCGCGATATCGCTTTGGGCGGAAGGACGCGGATGTTCGAAGGTCTGAGCAAACGGCTGGGCGACGTATTCGACAAGCTTCGCGGGCGCGGTGCGCTGAGCGAAGCCGATGTCGATGCGGCGCTGCACGAGGTGCGCACGGCGCTGCTCGAGGCCGACGTGGCCCTGCCGGTGGTCCGCCAGTTCGTCGACGAGGTGCGGCCCAAGGCGGTCGGCGCCGACGTCATCCGCTCGGTGACGCCCGGCCAGATGGTGGTCAAGATCGTGCACGATCACCTGGTCGAGATGCTGGGCGGCGCGGTCGCCGACCTCGACCTCAATGCCATCCCGCCGGTCGTGATCCTGATGGTCGGCCTCCAGGGCTCGGGCAAGACCACCTCCTCCGCCAAGATCGGCTATCGCCTCAGCCAGGGCCCGCAGGGCATGGCGGCCGAGATGTTCGGCTCAAGCGGCACCTTCGCCACGCGGCGCAAGGTGATGATGGCTTCGCTCGACACCCGCCGCCCGGCGGCGCAGCAGCAGCTCAAGGTGCTGGGCGAGCAGACCGGCGTGCCGACCCTTCCGATCGTGCCGCTCGAGATGCCGCTCGCCATCACCAAGCGGGCGATGGAGCAGGCGCGGCGCGAAGGCTTCGACGTGCTGATCCTCGACACCGCGGGACGTCTCGCGATCGACGAGGAGCTGATGACGGAGGTCAAGCAGATCTCCGACCTCGCCAAGCCCAAGGAGACGCTGCTGGTCGCCGACGCCATGACCGGCCAGGACGCGGTCAACGTCGCCAAGGCATTCAACGAGCGTCTGGCCGTCACCGGCATCGTGCTGACCCGGGTCGACGGCGACGCCCGCGGCGGTGCGGCCCTGTCGATGCGCGCAGTCACCGGCCGGCCGGTCAAGCTGATCGGCGTCGGCGAGAAGTTCGATGCGCTGGAGCCGTTCCATCCCGACCGCATCGCCAGCCGCATCCTCGGCATGGGCGACATCGTCTCGCTGGTCGAGCGCGCGGCCGAGACGATCGAGAAGGAAGACGCCGAGAAGCTCGCCGCCCGGGTGGCCAAGGGCCAGTTCGACATGAACGACCTGCTGAGCCAGCTCCGCCAGCTGCGCAAGATGGGCGGGCTGAGCGGCTTGATGGGCATGCTGCCGGGCGCGCTGCAGGCCAAGGCGGCGATGTCCAAGGCCAAGATCGACGAGGGCCAGCTCAAGCGCCAGGAGGCGGTCATCCTGTCGATGACGCCCCGGGAGCGGCGCAACCCCGACCTGATCCACGCCTCGCGCAAGAAGCGCATCGCCAAGGGTTCGGGCGTGCAGGTGCAGGAGGTCAACAAGCTCCTGAAGCAGCACGCCGACATGCTGAAGATGATGAAACGCGTCAACAAACTCGGAGAGAAAGGATTCATGCGCAGCCTCGGAGGCATGACGCCGCCGCCCGGCTACCCGCGCTGAAGATTTGAAGGAGACAGAATGCTAGCCATCCGCATGACACGTCACGGCGCCAAGAAGCGGCCGTTCTTCCACATCGTGGTGGCCGATTCGCGCAGCCCGCGCGACGGCCGCTTCATCGAGAAGCTCGGCACCTACAATCCGCTGCTGCCACGCGAGCACGCCCAGCGCATCACGCTCGACAAGGAGCGCATCGCGCATTGGCTCAAGGTCGGCGCCCAGCCGAGCGATCGCGTCGCCAAGTTCCTAGCGCAGGCCGAGATGATGAAGCCGCGCGAGCGCCGCGAGCAGACCAAGAAGAGCCAGCCGCGCGCCAAGGCGCAGGAGCGCCTGAAGGCGGCTGCCGGCGGTGGCGCTGAAGCTGCTGCGGCGGCGCCGGCGCCTGCTGCTGCTCCGGCGGAAGGCGAGGCCAAGGAGGCTGCGGCGAGCTGATGAGCAAGAACCGCGTCCTCCTGGGCGTCGTCGCGGCGCCGCACGGGGTGCGCGGTCTGGTGCGCATCAAGAGTTACACCGAGGACCCGATGGCGGTCGGCATCTATGGCCCGCTGTCGGACGAATCGGGGAGGAAGGAGTACCGGGTCGAAGCCTTGAGCGCCGCACGCGGCGCGGTGCTGGCCCGGATCGAGGGCGTAGCCGATCGAACGGCGGCCGAGGCGTTACGGGGTTTGCGGCTCTATGTGGAGCGCGAGCGCCTGCCCGGCACGGGCGAGCGGGAGTGGTACGAGGCGGACCTGATCGGTCTGAGCGCAGTCGGCCGGGACGGCCGGGATTGGGGGAAGGTGATCGCCTTCCACGATTTTGGCGCCGGGTCGGTGATGGAGGTGTCGGGAGGCTCATCGGCGATGACGGTGATGTTGCCCTTCACCGACGAGGCGGTGCCCGAGATCGACGTCACGGGCGGCAAGGTTGTGATTGAGCCTCCGGCGGGTCTGTTGCCGGGAGGGAATGAGAAGGAGGCGTGAAGCAACGTGTGGCGCGGCCAGTGTGGAAAGCTTGGGCGCTGACGCTCTTCCCGGAGATGTTCCCGGGCCCGCTGGGGGAAAGCCTGGCCGGCAAGGCATTGACGGAGGGCGTGTGGTCGCTGGAAGCGGTCGATATCCGGCGGTTCGCCAAGGATCGCCATGGCACGGTGGACGATGCGCCGTTCGGCGGCGGCGCTGGCATGGTGATGAAGCCCGACGTGCTGTCGGACGCGATCGCCGCGGTGTCGGAGGCCGGAGTGCCGAAGCTGCTGCTGTCGCCGCGCGGCGCGCCGTTCAGTCAGGCGCGCGGACGGCAGCTGGCCAAGGGGCCGGGCGTGCTGCTGGTGTGCGGACGGTTCGAGGGCGTCGATGAAAGGGTCATCGAGGCCCACGCGCTGGAGGAGGTTTCGGTCGGCGATTTCGTGCTTTCGGGCGGCGAGATCGCGGCCATGGCGGTGATGGATTGTTGCGTGCGGCTGCTGCCCGGCGTGATGGGCACGGCCCAGTCAGGAGATGAGGAGAGTTTCGAGGACGGATTGCTCGAGTACCCGCACTACACCCGGCCCGCGACCTGGACCGGGCCCGACGGAACCGAACGGCGCGTGCCGGAGGTCCTGGTGTCGGGCCACCACGGCAAGGTCGGCGAGTGGCGGAGGAAGCTGCGGGAGGAGATCACGCGGAGCCGGCGGCCCGACCTGTGGGCGCGGCGAGGTTCCGCGAAGCTGAACGAAGAGAAGTGACGAAAGGAAGACTGCGATGAACATTCTCGACACGCTGGCCAAGGCCCAGATGGACAAGGTGACGGCCGACCGGCCGGTGCCGCGCTTCGAGCCGGGCGACACGCTCAAGGTGCACGTGAAGGTGCAGGAGGGTAACCGCGAGCGCATCCAGGTCTATGAGGGCCTGTGCATCGGCCGCAAGAACGACGGCGTGAACTCCTCGTTCACGGTCCGCAAGATCTCCTTCGGCGAGGGCGTCGAGCGCGTGTTCCCGCTCTACAGCCCGGGCATCTGGGAGATCGAGGTGGTGCGCAAGGGCACGGTGCGCCGCGCCAAGCTGTATTACCTGCGCGACCTGCGCGGCAAGGCGAGCCGCATCGCCGAGGACGTCGAGGCCCAGCGCGAGCTGGTCGCCCAGCAGGCCGAGGACGAGGTCAAGCGGCCGCGCCGCGAGAAGCTCAAGAAAGAGAAGCCCCGCGACGATAAGGGCCAGGTCCGCGCCGCCAAGGGCGGCAAGAAGTAAAGAGTACGGGAGGAAACCCATGGCGTTCCGCAAGAAGTCGGCCACACCGCCGCCGCCACCGCCGCCGCCGCGCACCCTGTTCGAGAAGATCTGGGATGCCCACGTCGTCCATCGCCAGGACGACGGCACCTGCGTGATCTACATCGACCGCCACTTGGTGCACGAAGTGACCAGCCCGCAGGCCTTCGAAGGCCTGCGCATGGCCAACCGTCCGGTGCGCCGGCCGGATGCCACCATCGCCGTGGCCGACCACAACACCTCGACCCAGCCGGTCAGCCAAGGCGACGTGGACGAGGAATCGCGGGTCCAGATCGAGACCCTGGAGAAGAACGTCGCCGACTTCCACGTGCCCTATTTCGGCATGGAGGATCCGCGCCGCGGCATCGTCCACGTGATCGGCCCCGAGCAAGGCCTGACGCTCCCCGGCATGACCATCGTGTGCGGCGACAGCCACACTTCTACGCACGGTGCCTTCGGTGCATTGGCCTTCGGCATCGGCACCTCCGAGGTCGAGCATGTGCTGGCGACGCAGACCCTGCTGCAGCAGCCGGCCAAGAACATGCGCGTGGGCGTCGAGGGCAGCCTGCCGCTCGGCGTCACCGCCAAGGACGTGATCCTCGCCATCATCGGCAAGCTCGGCACCGCCGGCGGCACCGGCTACGTGATCGAATATGCCGGCCGCGCCATCCGCGAGCTGACGATGGAAGGCCGCATGACGGTCTGCAACATGTCGATCGAGGCCGGCGCGCGCGCCGGCCTGATCGCGCCCGACGAGACGACCTTCAAGTATCTCGAGGGCCGGCCCTACTCGCCCAAGGGCGGCGCCTGGGACCTGGCGCTCGGCCAGTGGCGGCGCCTGCCGTCGGACAAGGGCGCCAACTTCGATTCGCGGCTCGATCTGCTCGCCTCGGACATTCCGCCGATGGTGACCTGGGGTACCAGCCCGCAGGATGCGCTGCCGATCACCGAGGTGATCCCCGATCCGGCCAATGCGCCGGACGAGAACCGCCGCGAAGCCTGGACCCGCTCGCTCGCCTATATGGGCCTGACGCCGGGCACCCGGCTGGTCGACGTGCCGATCGACCGGGTGTTCATCGGCTCGTGCACCAACGGCCGCATCGAGGACCTGCGCGCCGCCGCCGAAATCGCGCGCGGCCGCAAGGTGGCGGCCAACGTGTCGGCGATGGTCGTGCCGGGCTCCGGCCTGGTGAAGGCCGAGGCCGAGAAGGAAGGGCTCGACAAGATCTTCCTCGAGGCCGGCTTCGAGTGGCGGATTCAGGGCTGCTCGATGTGCCTGGCGATGAACGCCGACCGGCTGGAACCCGGCCAGCGCTGCGCCTCGACCTCGAACCGCAATTTCGAGGGCCGCCAGGGCCGCGGCGGGCGCACCCACCTCGTCAGCCCGGCCATGGCCGCGGCGGCGGCGATCAAGGGCACCCTGGCCGACGTGCGCGACTATCAATAGCGGCCTCTCGACGGGCGATGCTAAGCTTCGGGCGGTGCAGCAATGCACCGCCCGATTTCTTTCGGGCCGATTTCTTTGGGGAGAAAGAAGTCGCCATGGTCAACGCGCCGCCGCCACCGTCGTGGTCCGCCCAGCAGGTCGCCCCGAGCACTGAGCTCGGCCCGCCGGCCGGCTTCTGGATCCGCTTCCTGGCCTACATCGTCGACGGGTTCATTCTTGCCCTGGCGCTGGTCGTGATCGGCGGGGTGATCGTCGGCCTGGTCATTGCGGTCGGCGGAGCGAACGGCAAGGACTCCGAGGCCGCCATCGGCGTGGGCGTGGTGTTTGCCCTGCTGATCTACTTCGTGATCGGCTGGCTCTACGAGGCGCTGCTGACCAGCGGCCCGCATGGCGCGACCTTCGGCAAGCAGGCGGTCGGCGTGCGCATCGTGTGCGCCGACGGCGCGCCCTTGTCGTTCGGCCGCGCCACCGGCCGGCATTTCCTAAAAATCCTGGTCACGCCCATGGTGCCGCTGGCGATCGGCTACATGCTGGCCGGTTGGACCAAGGGCAAGCGCGCGCTGCACGACTTCATGGCCGACACCCTGGTGATCAAGGTCCGATGAGCACGAGCGATCCCAATCCCGGCCAGAAGCCGCTGATCTCGGGCGACATCTTCGGCAACATCCCGCAGCTGGTTTACCTGCTCTACCTGCTGGGCTTCGTCTTTCATCCCGCCGCCCTGGTCGGGCTGGTGCTGGCCTTCGTCAACCGCGACGGCGCCTCGCCCCTCGAACGCTCTCATTATGATTTTCAGATCTCGACTTTCTGGCGCGGCCTGATCATCGCCGTGGTCGGCGTCATCACGCTGTTCGTCGTGATCGGCTGGCTGATCCTGCTGTTGTGGGCGGTGTGGACGATCGTGCGCTGCATCAAGGGCCTGACCAACTTGAGCCGCGGCCTGCCGATGGCAGCCGACATCGGCTGGAAGTTCGGCTGATGGCACCCAGCGACCCATCCGTCCCGCCGCCTCCCCCGCCCGTCTGGGCGTCCGGTCCGGGCGGACCGCCGGCGATCCGCTACGGCGGGTTCTGGCTCAGGGTCGTGGCCTACATCATCGACGCCATCCTGTTGAACATCGCGCTGGGCCTCCTGACGCTGATCACGGGACTGCGCCTGATCGCGTACCGCGCCACCGACCATTTGGAGCCGCTGCCGACCCTGACGCCGCTCGTGGTCGGCTGGCTCTATTTCGCGCTGATGGAAAGCTCCGAACGCGGCGCCACGATCGGCAAGATGGCGGTCGGCCTTCGGGTCGTCACCGAGCGCGGCGAGCGGTTGAGCTTCGCCAACGCCACCGGCCGCTACTTCGCCAAGTTCATCTCCGCCCTGATCCTCGGCATCGGCTTCCTCATGGTCGCCTTCACCGAGCGAAAACGCGGTTTGCACGACATGATCGCGAGCACCCTGGTAGTCAAAGTACCCTGAAACGCCCGCCTTGACGGCACCGGGGAAAGCCCGTTTATTCCGCCCGTTCACGAGGGACCACATGGAAAAATTCACGACAGTGCGCGGCGTCGCCGCGCCGATGCCGATGGTCAATATCGACACCGATATGATCATCCCGAAGAATTTCCTGAAAACCATCAAGCGCACCGGCCTGAAGGAAGGGCTGTTCTATGAGCTGCGGTGGACGCCCGATGGCCAGAAGAAGGATTTCATCCTCGACCAGCCGGCCTATCAGAACGCCAAAATCATCGTCGCCGGGCCCAACTTCGGGTGCGGCTCGAGCCGCGAGCACGCGCCGTGGGCGCTGCTCGACTTCGGCATCCGCTGCGTGATCTCGGAGAACTTCGCCGACATCTTCTACAACAACTGCTTCAAGAACGGCATCCTGCCGATCAAGGTGCCGAAAGAGATCATCGACAAGCTGATGGACGATGCGAGCCGCGGCTCCAACGCCGTGATCGAGGTCGACCTCGAGAAGCAGGAGATCAAGGGCCCGGACGGCGGCACCGTCCATTTCGACATCGACCCTTTCCGCAAGCGCTGCCTGCTGGAAGGCCTCGACGATATCGGGCTCACCATGGAGAAGTCGTCGGAGATCGACGACTTCGAGAAGAAGCAGAAAGACGCCCAGCCCTGGCTCCACGCCGCGGAGTAGTCATGGCTTCGTCCAACCGCAATCTGCTGGTGCTGCCAGGCGACGGCATCGGCCCCGAAGTCATGAACGAAGTGCGCAAGATCATCGCCTGGATGGGCAAGAAGCGCGCGGTCGGCTTCGACATCCAGGAAGACGTGGTCGGTGGCGCGGCGCTCGACAAGCACGGCGTGCCGCTCGCCGACGCCACCATGAAGCTGGCGCTTGAGGCCGACGCCGTCCTGTTCGGCTCGGTCGGCGGGCCGAAGTGGGACACCGCCGACTTCAGCAAGAAGCCCGAGCGCGGGCTGCTGCGGTTGCGCAAGGAAATGGACCTGTTCGCCAACCTGCGGCCGGCCAAGGTGTTCGACGCGCTGGTCGATGCCAGCTCGCTCAAGCCCGAGATCGTCAAGGGTCTCGACCTGATGATCATTCGCGAGCTGACCAGCGGCGTCTATTTCGGCGAGCCGCGTGGCCGCCAGACCAATGCCAAGGGCGAGGTCGAGGCGTTCGACACCCAGCGCTACACGGTGGGCGAGATCCGCCGCGTCTGCGCCGTGGCCTTCGAGCTGGCACGCAAGCGCCAGAACAAGGTGTTGTCGGCCGAGAAGGCCAATGTCATGCACACCGGCGTGCTGTGGCGCGAGGAAGCGACCAAGCTGCACAAGGAAAAGTACTCGGACGTCAAGCTCGAGCACATGTACGCCGACGCGCTCGCCATGCAGCTGCTGCGCTCGCCCAACCAGTTCGACGTGATCGTCACCGACAACCTGTTCGGCGACATCCTGTCCGACGAGGCCTCGATGCTGACCGGCTCGCTCGGGCTGCTGCCGTCGGCCTCGCTCGGCGCACCCGACGCCACCGGCCGGCGCAAGGCGCTGTACGAGCCGATCCACGGCAGCGCGCCCGACATCGCCGGCAAGGGCCTGGCCAATCCGATCGCCGAGACGCTCTCCTACGCCATGATGCTGCGCTACTCCTTCGACCTCGGCAAAGAGGCCGACCTGGTCGAGACCGCGGTCGAGAACGTGCTCAAGGCAGGCTACCGCACCGGCGACCTGCTGGTCGGCAACACCCAGGGCACCAAGAAGGTCGGCACCCAGGAAATGGGCGACGCCATCGTCAAGGAGCTCGACTGCCTGGCATAGGCGCCGGCGGGGAATTTGCCGCGGCGAAGGGTTCGTGCTGGACTGCCCGCACCGCCCGTGCCGAGGCCCCATGACCCACCCGATCAACCGCGCCGCCTTCTACCATGACGGAATGCGCGAACTGCAGGACCGCTTCGACGGGCGCCGTGTTGCCGACGGCCTCGAGAAGCATCGCCTCCACTTCGAGTTCTGGGAGCAGGACCGCAAGCTGATCGGAGAGGCGCGGTTCTTTTTCATCGCGACGAGCTATCAGGACAACGTCGATTGTTCCATGCGGTCGGGCGATCCCGGCTTCGTCAAGATCACCGGGCCCGACACGCTCGAGTACCCCGAGTACGACGGCAACAACATGTACCGCACCCTCGGCAACATCCATCGCAACCCGAACGTCGGCCTGCTGTTCGTGCGTTTCGACGGCAAGACGTTCCGCACCCGGATCAGGGGCAAGGCAACGATCCACGACAATGCGGAACTACTGACCGTACACCACGGCGCGAAGGCCGTCGTGCGCATCAAATGCGAGATTTTTCCCAACTGCCCGCGCTACGTTCCGGATCTGATGGGCGCGTCCACGGACGTACCGGCCAATCCCTTCGTTCCGCGGCCCGGGTACGCGCCGCCGGCGCCTGAATGGAAAAGCCGGGATTACCTCAAGGACGTGCTCTCGAAGTACGATCCACATCGCACGCGCGACTGACACCAACGGGAGGACAGCATGGCGAAACGACCGATGTATCTGCAGCACGTCAATGTTTACGTCCGCAACGTCGAGCGGTCGAAGAAGTGGTACGAGGATCTGCTCGGCCTCCACGTCTACGAATACCGGCCAGGCTGGGCCGCCTTCCTGACGGCCGATGAGGAGCAGTCGCACGAGGTGGCGCTGATGCAGGTGGGCGAGAATGCGCCGCTGCAAGCGAAGGGTCAGGTGGGCCTGAACCACATGGCCTGGCGCCTTGAAAGTCTCGACGACCTCAAGGAGTTCTATCGCAAGATCAAGGCTGCGGGACAACCGATCGATCACATCTCCGACCACGGCATCTCGCTCGGCATCTACCTGCGCGACCCCGACGGCAACGGCGTCGAAGTGTTCTACGAGATGCCGCGCGCCGAGTGGCCGGTCGATTACAACGTGTTCACTCGTGAGAAGACCGGGAGCGGCCGCTTCCCTGGCCCCTGGGATGCGGAGATCGACCTCGGCACCCGGCCTGCCCGGGTGCAAACGGCCGCGTCCTAAGCGGCCGTCACGTCCAGGTTACGGTCGGCGCCACTTCGGTCGAAGCCGGCGTTGGAACGCAGGAGCTCGCGCGTGTAGTCGTGCGTCACCTGGTTGTTCGCCATCGCCGTCGCGGTGGTGATCTCCACCACATGACCGCGGCTCATCACGCCAATGCGTTCGCAGAGATGGGCGATGACCGCCAGGTCGTGGCTGACCATCAGCAGGGTCAGTCCGTGATCGCGGCGCAAACGGGCCAGCAGATTGAGGATTTCCGCCTGCACCGAGACGTCGAGGGCGCTGGTCGGTTCGTCGAGCAGCAGGATGCGCGGTTCCAGGATCAGGGCGCGGGCGATGGCCACGCGCTGGCGCTGACCGCCGGAAAGCTGGTGCGGATAGCGGTAGCGGTGCTCAGGGCCGAGGCCCACTTCAGCCAGCGCCTGGACGATGCGCGCCTCACCGCGGTCCAGCCGATGGATGGCCACCGGCAGGGCGAGAATCTGGTCCACCGTCTGGTTCGGATGCAGCGAGCCGTAGGGGTCCTGGAACACCATCTGGGTCATCTTGCGCTCGGCCGTGCTGCGGCGTCGCTGGACACGGCGCCCGCCGAGCGTGATCTCGCCGGACGCATACGGGATCAGCCCGGCGATCGCGCGCAACACCGTGGACTTGCCCGAGCCGGATTCGCCCACCAGGCCGACCGCCTCGCCTTCGGCGACGGCAAGCGTGAGGTCATGGACCGCCACCACGGCGCGCGGGCCGGTGCCGTAGGCGATGGTGACGTCGGCGAGCGCGATCATACGAGGTCCGCCATCCAGGTGGGGTCGCGCTGCAATTGCGGCAGGTCAGCCCGGCGATGGCCGAGCTGGGGCAGCGCCGCGAGCAGGCCGCGCGTGTAGGGATGCTTCGCTTCCGCGAGCTTTCCGGCTTCGCAGGTCTCCAGCACCTGGCCGGCGTACATCACCAGCACGCGGTCGCAGAACGAGGATACCAGGTGCAAGTTGTGGCTGATCAGGAGCAGGCCCATGCCACGGCCACGGACCAGTTCGTCCATGATGGCCAGGACCTGGGTCTGCACCGTGACATCCAGCGCCGAGGTGGGCTCGTCGGCGATCAGGATGTCGGGGCCCGCGATCAGCATCATGGCGATCATCACCCGCTGGCCCATGCCGCCCGAGACCTGGTGCGGATACATCGTATAGACCCGCTCGGGGTCGCGGATGTGCACGGCCTCCAGCATCTCCAGCGCCGCGCGCCGGGCGTCGCGAGGATTGCTGCGCAGGTGGGTGCGATGGGTCTCGGCGATCTGCTGGCCGACCGACATCACCGGGTCCAGCGAGTATTTCGGATCCTGCAGTACCATGGCGATGCGCTTGCCGCGCAACTTGCGAAAGCCGTGTTCGGAGAGGCCGCGCAGGTCCTGGTCGCCCAGCCGCAATTCGTCGGCCGCGATGCGGCCGGGATGGCCGACCAGGCCCATGATGGCGCGACCGGTCGTCGATTTGCCGGAGCCGCTTTCGCCGACGATGCCCAGGCGCTCGCGGCCCAAGGTGAAGCTCACATTGCGCACGGCGCGGACATCGCCGTCGTCACCGGGATAGGTGACGCTGAGGTTGCGCACGGTGAGCAGCGGGCTGGTCATGATCTGGCGTCGCCCGCGTCGCGCAAACCATCGCCCAGCAGGTTGAAGCCCAGGCTGACGATGAAGATGGCGAGGCCCGGGATGGTCGCGACCCACCACTGGTCGAGCAGCACCTGGCGCCCGGACGACACCATCGCGCCCCATTCCGGCGCCGGCGGCTGAGCGCCCAGTCCGAGGAAGCCCAGCCCCGCGGCGGTGAGGATGATGCCCGCCATGTCCAGCGTCAGGCGGACGATCACGCTGGGCAGGCAGAGCGGCACGATCTGGGTCGCGATGATGCGCAGCGCCGAGGCACCCTGCAGCTCCGCGGCCTGGATGAACTCCGCCCGCCGCCGGGTCAGCGTCTCGGCGCGGGCAAGGCGAGCATAGGGTGGCCAGGCGGTGAGCGCGATGGCGATCACGGCGTTCTCGATGCCCGGGCCGAGCGCCGCGGCGAAGGCCAGCGCCAGCACCAGGCGCGGGAACGCGAGGAAGATGTCGGTGATGCGCATTAGCACCTTGTCGACCACGCCGCCGAAATATCCGGCGGGCAGGCCGATCGCGAGGCCGACCGGAACCACGATCACGGCCACCATGGCGACGATGGTGAGCGTGATGCGCGAGCCGAACACCACGCGGGCGAAGATGTCCCGCCCCAGCTCATCGGTGCCGAACGGGTGCTGCCAGCTCGCCGGCTGCAGGCGGTCCGCCAGCACCTGCAGGGTGGTGGCCTGCCGATCGGCGATCAGCGGCGCGAAGACCGCCATCAACACCAGCAGGATCACGATGCCGAGCCCGGTCATCGCGAGCTTGTTGCGGCGAAAGTTGAGCCACGCGCGGAACCAGTGGCCGCAGCGCGCCTGCAGGCGGCTGGCCGGGGCGGGGCTCAGCAGCCAGGCCCGAGCGGTTCCAGGAACGGCCGCCGTCACTGATCCCTCGCGCGCGGATCGACCAGCGGGTAGATCACGTCGGAGAGCATATTCAATCCGATGAAGACCACGCCCACCAGCACCGTGCCGCCCAGCACGGCGTTGAGGTCGGCATTGAACAGGGAGTTCTTCACGTAGAGGCCGAGGCCCGGCCAGGCGAACACCGTCTCGGTCAACACCGCGCCCTCGAGCAAATTGCCGAAAGTGAGCGCAATGACGGTGACGAGCTGCACCCAGACATTGCCCAGCGCATGCACCCAGACGACGCGCCACGGCGAGAGGCCCTTGGCCAGCGTCGCCAGCACGTATTCCTGCCGCAGCTGGCTCAGCATGAAACTCCGCGTCATGCGCGCGATGTAGGCGAGCGACAGGTAACCCAGGATGGAGGCGGGCAGCAGCAGGTGCGAGAGCGCGTTCCAGAACACCTCGTATTCGCCGGCCAGCAGGCTGTCGATCGTGATCAGGCCGGTGACTTGGGGCACGATATCGTCGAAGGCGACATCCAGCCGGCCCGGCCCACCCGTCCAACCAAGCACGGCATAAAACAGCAGCAGCCCGACCAGGCCGAGCCAGAACACCGGCATCGAGTAGCCGAGCAACGACAGGAGGCGGATCGCCTGGTCCTGCCAGCGGCCACGATGGGTCGCGGCAATGACCCCC
>Ga0306926_10005967_pt1 | contig 13034 bp, 11 predicted proteins | sample flu12Cox44000178_FD_203759 | JGI IMG/M metagenome (GOLD analysis project Ga0306926, IMG submission 203759) | Lab enrichment of tropical soil microbial communities from Luquillo Experimental Forest, Puerto Rico - flux8day.12C.oxic.44.000.178 (v2)... | ecosystem: Environmental > Terrestrial >... | reverse complement strand
CGGGCCCCGGCGCGCCGTCGCCGACATCGCCGGCATCACCACCGGCGGGCACCTGGCCCACCTGCTCAAAGACGCGATCGAGTGGGAGTACCGCCAATCCGTCCAGCACCTGCGCGGCTGGGACCCAATCCCCGGGTAACCACCGCCCACCCCTGCTGTCAACGGCCAACGCCGCAAATTCCTGGCCCAGACGGGCCGGCAGCTAGCTGGCTCAGCGGCAGGGGCTGTAGGGGACGTCGTAGAGGTTGACGTTCTTGAGTATCGAGTTGAAGTTGTAGCTGGGCGAATTGGCCCGCGGGCAGAACTTCGACGTGGCCAGCTTGTACTCGACGTTGAACACGGCCTTGCCGTAGGTGCCGGGCCACGCCTGCAGGCCCGGGGGCGGGTAGTTGCACTCGTTGTATTGCCAGCACTGCTCGTTGATCGCGAAATCGAAGTATGGCTGGAGGTCGCCTGCCTGGCCGAGGTCGTTCTTCAGGCCCACCCTGAAGCCCTTGCTGTGCGCCAGGTTGGCGATCGCGGCGTCGAACTGCTCCTGGGTGGCTGCGCTGATGGTCAGGCCGGTCTTGTTCTGGTAGGCGTCCACGTTGTCGAACTCGATCGCGTCCACGCCCGCCGACCTGGCCTTGTCCAGCCGCGCCGCGAGCTCGTCAAGGATGAACTGCTGCGCCGTCTCGGTTTGCCCGGTGTTCGGGTTGATGCCGGAGACGTTGGTGTTGATGTTCAGCCAGAACTCATCCCGGAAGCCGCCGACCGGCTTGCCCAGCAGGCAGCCGCCGCAACTGGTGTTGAAACTGGAGTACTGCGGATAATCCGGCCGCCAGGTCTCCGCGGTGCCGGCGTCGATATAGCCGATCACCTTGTCCCCTTGGGCGTGCAGCGCGCTGACCGCCGCACTGTTGAGCACACCGTAGTTGTTCGGCGTGTAGCACTTGCCGTCCTGGTAGATGTCGATGTCGAACACAGTCGGCGCGACCTGCTGCCCAGTCGCGAACGACGTGCCGGTGACCGCTGTGTTGATGAATCCGGTGCCCGGGTAGAGGCACTGCCCGGAAGAGTTGACCGAGCCCTGCAGTTGATACTGCCAGGTGGCGACCACCGGTGGCTGCCAGCACGACCCCGCGGAGGTGCTGCACGGCACCGGCGCCGGCAAGGCTGCGGCTGCCGGAACTCTTGCAGGGGCTTGGCGGGATGCCGCGGCCGGCCCGGCCGAGGCCGGGCCGGCGATCAACAGCACCGCCGCGAGCGTCCCAATGACACATCCTGCTGCGCGACCACCATGCATCGGTCACCTCCGGCTCCGAGGCCGCGGCATCATGATCGGCCGCTGGCTGGAGCGTAACGAGGTTCCCGGGCGCCAACAAGAGCCGCCAACCGCCAAAAGCGCGCGGCACCGATTCCTGTCTCCGCCGCTGCCGCGCAGCCGCTCCCGGCGGCTTGATCGCCGCGGCCGGGGGTGGCACGATCGCCGAGGTGAGCACAGCGTTGCGGGAGCTATTGATTCATCACGTTGACGCCGGCACAATTCCTGGCGGGGTCGCGCTGCTGGGTGCCGGTGACGTCGAGGTGGTCGCCGCGGGCGTGGCGTCGATCGGCGGCGGTCCTATGGGCCAGGACGCGATCATGCGGATCCAGTCCATGACCAAGGCGATTACGTCGGTCGCCGCGCTGCGTCTTGTGGAGGCAGGGCGTCTGGACCTCGACCAGAGCCTGGTGGACTGGCTGCCGGAGCTGGCTGACCGTCAGGTGCTGCGCGATCCAACGGCTGAGCTCGACGACACCGTGCCGGCTCGCCGGGCCATCACGCTTCGCCACCTGCTGACCAATACCTCCGGGTACGGCATGGTGATCCGGGCTTCGCCGCTGCAGCAGGCGATGGCCGCGAACGGCACCGAGGCTGGCCCGGAGCCACTGGCGATGGGCGCCGAGGAGTGGCTGCGTCGCTTGACGGAACTTCCGCTAGTGTTCCAGCCCGGAGAAGGATGGCGCTATCACCATTCGTTTGGCGTGCTCGGCATTCTGATCTCGCGGGTGACAGGCCGCCCGCTCGGCAAGCATCTGGCCGAGGATCTCTTTGGGCCGCTCGGGATGACCGACACCGCGCTGTGGGTGGCGGAGGGCAAGCTGGGCCGGCTGCCGGCGGCGTACCGCCACGGTGACAAGGGACTCGTGGAGACCGAGCCTGCCGGTGGCGGTTTCTACGCAGGGCCGCCGCCGTTCGACGTCAGCCACGGTGAGCTCGTCTCCACCGCACGGGACTATCACCGCTTCACCCGGATGCTTGCCGGAGGAGGGCGGGTCAACGGGCAACAGGTGATCTCGCCTGATCACCTGCAGCAGATGGCCAGCGACCAGGTGCCGGCGGCGTGCAAGACCGCGGACAGCTTCTTCCCGGGGTTTTGGGACGGCATGGGATGGGGTTTTGGCGTGGCCGTGAAGACAGAGGGATCCCAGCGCGGCCGCATCGGCTGGTCCGGCGGGCAGGGTACGGACTTCTTCGTCGACCCGGACGGCACGGTCGGCATCCTCCTCACTCAAGTAGAGCTGGGTGAGGACATGTGGCCGCTGGTCACGAAGTTCCAGTCGCTGCACGAGCCGTCGTAACCGGCCGAAGGTGACCCCACGCCTGCACACTTGATGCGGCAGGCCAGTGGCGCGATGGGTGTGCAGATGACGTGATGGACCACCTGGCGGGCTTCTTCCCGGCCGGGCGTGACCGCGGGGTCACCGTGACTGTGGAAGGGTTTTTCGCGTTCGTATGGTTCGGCTGGGGTCAGGCGGCCGCCCCGTCATGGCTGGTCGTCCCGCTAGCCGTGGGCACCGGCCTGGCTGTGCTGCTCACGGTGGCGGGGGTCGTGGTGACCAAGCGGTCGGCCGGGCGGTTGCGGGTCATGGCAGACCCAGTGGCCAGGCGCCGGTACGGTCTCATCGTCGGCTTGGAGTTCGGGGTGCTCGGAGCCGGTGCGGCCGTATTGGGAGCGACCGGGCAGTACCGGTGGATTGCGGTGTGGGTCTGCTTGGGCGTCGGGGTGCATTTCTTCCCGCTGGCCTCAACGCTGGCCAACAGGTCGTTGCGGCTGCTCGGGGTGTTGCTGGTGGTTGTGGCTGCGGCGGCGCTGGTGGCTGGGCTGGCTTCGCCGACGGCGCCGTCGACGGTCACTGGCGCCGGGGCCGGGTTGTGCCTCCTCGCTTTCGGCCTGGCTACCTTGCTGATCGGCGGCCGGGCCCCGGCCACGGCAAACGAGCCTGTTCCGCGCTGACGGTGCGTCGATTAGGGCCGACCGAACGAGGGACGTGCGCCGCGCGGATCGCAGCGGGCGCATCGTAAGGTCCGGCCCGGCGCCTCCTCCAGCGGAACATCACTGCCGTCAGCCGCCCGTGCTGGAGCCGTGTTTGCCGATGTCCTGGCTCATCGACTGCAGCTTGCCTGCCAGCGCGGCCAGCGCGCCGAGGCCCGGCTGCTGGCCGAGGGAAGCGCAGGCTTGCTGCAGCGCGTCGAGCCGCTCTTGGATGATCTTCCAGGCCGCGTCGTGGTGCGGCAGCAAGAAGATGGCCGGGCGGGCGATGTCGAAGGCCGGGCCGGCCGTGCGGCCCGGGTGGGACGGGCCGACCGGCAAGGCGGTCAGCACCGGCCCCAGTTCGCGCATCACCCAGTTCATCAGGTGTTTGGCGGTGCGTGCCAGGGTGTCGAATTCGGCGGTGGTCTCGCCGTCGTGGATGTAGTACCGGCTGAGCACCTGGAGCACGACCTCATACAGGCCAGTGACAAGGTCGGCGACCTGCGCCGTGGCAGGGTCCTCGATCAGGGTTCCGGCCACCACATCCGGGGGCAGCCGGACAAAGGCCGGCTCAACCAGCCGGGCGGGGTTGAATGCCGGATCGGCGGCCTGCTCGGCTAGCAGGTCCTCGAGGATTCCAACGAACGTGCCGAAGTGCGACCGGGTCCAGTCGCCGCGGGCCCCCTCGCCCTGCTCGACGATCGTCTCGATCGCCCGGTTTGCCGAGGCCAGGCCGGTGACCGGGATCAGCTCGGGCCACTCGAAGATGTCGGTGACCGCCTGCGCCCGCACCGGCCCGATGAACACGGCATCTTCGCCATGCCGGGCGCACAGGTTCGCCAGGCCTGCCTCGATCCCGCGGTAGAGGTGGCCCACCGTCCGCCACTCCTGGGCCACGGCAACCAGCCCGGCGCCGCCGGCGGTCAATGGCTGGGCGTGCTGGGCGGCTGCGAACCCGGCCGCGTCGCTCAGCGCCATCCCCTCGGGCCGTTCAAGGTAGATGAAATGGCGCAGGGCCTGCTCGCCGAACGGCAACAGCGCGATTTGGACATCCTCGGGGTACCAGCGGGACAAGATCGGGAAGTTGGGCCGCTCAAAATGCGGCGCCGCCCCGATCGCCGTCAAGATGTTGGTGGCCAGCGCCAGGTGCAGCATCTCCTGCTTGATCACCGCGATCAGCGCCATTTCCCAGGCCTGCACCCGGGCGAGCTGGGCCGGGGATAGGCCCTCATCCAGCCCGCGCTTGAGCGAGAACTGCGCATACAGGTACTCACACATCAGGCCGTGCTCGAGCTCACAAGCCTGACCCAGCAGATAGACCAGCTCTTCCCGGGTATCCACCGCCAGGGCCGGCTCAGCCAGCGGATCGCTTCTGACGTTGCCAGACATGTTCACCACCTCATCCGTCTACGGCCTCAATGCTGCGCCCCGCGGCAGGGGCGTAACAGCACCGGTTCCTTGCATATACCTTCCCGTCTCGCTCGCCGGACCCGGCTCGGGGACGCGGTGACTTGCCCGGCGAGGCAAGGGCCCGAAATGGGCAACCGCTCAGCCGCCGGTCAGCGATCCTTCAGCAATGATCACTACCGTCCCTGGCATGGACGAGTTCCGGGCCCGCCGCGTCGCCGACGCCCTCCGCGACCGTGGCGTCAACGCTCACCTGCTGCGCGGCGGCCTAGGCCAGTACGGCGTCCGCATTTCCCTGCCCGGCGGCCGCGAAGCCGAGTGGGACACCGACGGCACCGCCGGCCTGGAAGCCCAGGTCATGCGCGACGGCATGCTGGTGGGCTACGTGCCCCAGATCGACGGTTCCGAAGACTTCAGCGAACCTCAGATCATCGACGCTATCGCCCGCACCGACTACGACCAGCCCATCGCCCGCCAGCGCACCGTTGCGCCCGCGCCCGGCCCCGCCCTGACCCGCGAAGGCGGCCTGTTCCGCCGCTTCCTCGACGGCTTTCGCTACCAATAACCCAGGCCCGCCAGCCACCCGTAAAGCAACGTCACGGTCAGCCGTCGGCCAGGGCCCAGGCCTCCACCTCGAGCAGGTAGCCGGGGGCGACCAGGGCGGCCACCTGAACGGCCGTGCTCGCAGGCGGCCTGGCAGTGTCAATGACGGCATCGCGCGCTTCGCGTATCGCGGGCAGGTCCGCGACATCCAGAACGAAGAAGGTCAGCTTCACCACGTCGCCGAAGCCGGCCCCGGCCTGCGCCAGGCAGCGGCGCAGGTTCTCAAACACCTGCCGCGCCTGGGCGGCAGGATCCCCTGCCCCGACCAGTTCACCGCGTTCGTCTTGCGCGATCTGGCCGCTCACGACCACCAGCCGGCCCTGGCCGGTGACCACCTGACTGTAGCCGCGCCCGGCGGCTACCCCCTCGGGAGCTACCACATGCTGCAGCACGGCCATCAGCATCTCTCCTCAGCGGCGCACCCGGCGCCGCACCAAGCCGTTCCGGTTATCGCGCACCAGCCCATCGGGAGCAGCACGGCGGATTTCTAGGAGTTGCCGTCGGGTTCCCAGGTGATGCCCTGCTCGGCGAGCCAGGCTCGCTCGTGATCGGAAGGGCTGACCGCGCGGGTTTGATGTGCCTGAGCGCCGGCCGGCCGAAGGCCTCCCGTGCCGCCGACGTGGGCGGCCCATTCGTCGCCGCGGTCGAGCACAAACTGATCGAACGCTGGCGGCCTGCGCATCAGTAGCCGCCTGCTGCACTCGGTGCACGACCACTCTTCGACGTCGTTGTCCAGCGTTCCCGTCCGCGTCATCTGATGGGGGATGGGCACACGAACTCCGATCTCCAGCGGGCCCTGCTGCGGCCCAGTTTCCCACGCCTACCCTCGGGCGCCCCGCCAAACACGCCAAAGGGGCCGAAAAGCCAGCGATCGGGTGTATCAGGCCACCGGATATACGGGTCCGTACTAGTAGCCACCCGGAGTAGCCAGCGTCGGCGCCGGTGGCCTGCGCGGGCAACCGTCGCGCAGCAGCCCTACAGAAGGGAAAATCATGCCACTCGAATCAAGCGCGCTCCAGACACCGGTCACCGATTTCAAGGTGCACGGCATCCTGGACGGCAAGGTAAAGAGCATGGTCGTGCTCGACCCGACCGAGAAGAACGAGAAAACCGCTCTGCTCGAGGGGGATGACGAGTTCGACGTCCGGCTCAGGTGGGAGCTCGATGGCGCTGCCACCACCGTCGTCGGCGGCTACTGGGTCGTCTCGCTGTACAGCAAGAACATGGACAACGTGGGCCCGATGCAGGGGCTCATCGCCGGGCCCGCAGTCATCACCATCCACCCCGGAGTCGGCCCCCTGGAGTTCGAGCACACGTTCCGCGTCCGCCCGCCCAGGCCGAGGCAGGGACTGTACAAGCTGACCGCGACCATCAACCACTCGCCCACGGGCAACCCGAATCAGGTCTCAGAGATGTTCGGCTTCGCCGAGAGCACCCCGATCGACATCAGGGATCACGTGATTGAGAAGGAAGCCGCAAAGGACTGAACCGGCACGCATCCAGCCGCCGCGGCACAGACGGGCCTTCAGCCCAGCGAGGGCGTGCCGCGGCGGCTGGCCGCGCGGGACCGAGCTTCCCGCGCCGTTGACAATCCCGGCCACGGCGCCGGTGGCGGTATCGCCGCGATAGATAGCGCCATCACCCATGCTGCCGACGGATCGCGCTTGTGCATGGCGCCCAGCCGCCTGACAGGGTAGGGGCATGGCTGATGGTTCTGTGCACCGTAGCGTGACCGTCGAGCGCGTCGCCCAGGGCGTGTTCACGGCAACCAACACCCGCGGCGGCCAGCTTAGGTTCGGCACCGGCGGCAATACCGACTTCACCCCGACCGAACTGCTGCTTGCCGCAATTGCCGGCTGCACCGCGATCGACGTCGACATTCTCACCTCGCGCCGGGCCGAATCGGAGTCCTTCCACGTGCGCGCCGAGGCGGACAAGATCCGCGATGCCGAAGGTAACCGGCTGACCAGCATCGTGGTCACCTACCAGATTGCGTTCCCAGACGGCGCGAACGGCGACGAGGCCCGGGCCATCTTGCCGGATGTGGTCAAGAAATCGCATGACCGGCTGTGCACGGTCGGGCGCACGGTGGAGACCGGCACGCCGATCGGCACGAGGATCGAGTAGCGAGGCACCCAGTGCCCGCCTGATACCGCGCCGGCCTGCCCGGACGGGCCGGTCACCAGGCACGGCTAGGCGTGATCGCCGCTGTGACACAAGGCCGGGCGCAGCTCCTGGTCATGTTGTAGTACCGGGCGGGCAAACTGCTGTCTTACCGTGGATGGGTGACCGCTTGGAGCCATCTGCCGCGCGCGCTGCCGCCACATGGCACCGTGCTGGCCTGGGCGCGGGGCTGCCGGTGCGACGAGTGCGAGGCCGAGTACCGGCGTTTGATGTCGGAGCTGGCGTTGCGCGGGCCGGTGCGGCTGCCCGCTGATCCGGAGCCACCCAAGATGGACGCCGACACCCTCGCCCGGCTGGAACCGGCGGTGCGCCAGTCTGAGTGCCCCGTGTGCGGCGCGCCGCGCCATCAGCGATGCCGCAACCTGGCATTCCCCCAGCATTTCGCGCCGACTCATCCCGAGCGCAGCAGCGGCGCCAGCGCATGACCGGCCCGCCCGATGAGGCCGGGGTTCTGGCCGAGCGGCACGTGGTTGCCCGCAGCGGCGACAGCCGGAGCGCTAGCCGTGGGGCCTTGCCGAGCGTCAACATCGACGTGATGTGCAGGGTGAAGAGCAGCGGCACGGTGGCCGTCGGGATCAGCGCGAGCGGGAGTTCGGTGATCGCGGCGCTGGTGGTACACCCCGTCTGGTGCGGAAACACCTCCCGCTCGCGGGTCACCGGGTACTCGCCGCCAGGGCCTGGCGCAGTTCGGCTGCCTCGGCGATCAAGGGCGCGGCCGCGTCGGGCTGCTGCCGCGCCTGGTGCAGTTGCCCAAGCGCTTCCAGCGCGATGGCGCGGAACCGCGGCGCGCCCTCCGGCGTCACGTGGCGCACGGCGTGGTCGAGCAGGGGCCGCGCGTCGTCGAGCCTGCCCATCCTCAGGAACGCCTGGCCGAGGCGGATCTGGGCCGTCATGGCGTTCATCAGGTCACCGGCCTGCCCGGCGGAGCGCATCGCCTCGGTCAGCAACCGCACCGCCGCGGCGTAACGGCCCTGCTCAAGGCGCACGGTGCCGAGCCGGTAACGGACCTCTGCCTGGCCGCGGACGCTGCCCTCCGTTATCTGGATGCGCAGGACACGGAGGAAACACGCCGCGGCATCGTCGTACCGGCATTGATGGAGGCGGGTGAGTCCGAGCGCCATGAGCGCCCGGGCACGTGCGGCCGGCGGTGCCGAGCGGCCAAGCAGCGTCAGGGCGTGCTGCGCCTCCTGTTCGGCGCGGGCGGCCTGGCCGTGCAGGAGCCGCATGACGGCCATCAGGGTCCGGCACACGGCCTCGGCCTCGGTGTCCCAGCACCTGGTTACCAGGGCCAGGGCCCGCCGGAGGCTCCGGATCGCCTCGCCGTACCGGCCGAAGTCGCCCAGGCAGTCGGCGTACTGCAGCAAGGCCGCCGCCTCGCCCCGGGCATGGCCGGCGCCCCGTGCCGCGGCGATCGCCGTGGTGGCGCAGTCGTGCCAGGCATCGGTGTACCGGTGGGTGGACAGGAACTGGCCGAGCGCGCTGGTGAGCTCCCATGCGTACCCCGCCATGCCGAGCCCGGCCGCCTGGGCGACCGCACCGGTGAGCAGCGTGCGTTCGGCCTCGAACCACGCCACCGGGCAGTCAAGGACCCGGCGGACCACGGTGTCATCGGGCTCCAGTCGCGGGGCAGCATCGTAAAGGGGGAAAACAAAGGGGTTGCCGAGGCAGCGGTCGGCTCGTTCGGCCAGGTGCAGTGCGGTGCCGAAGAAGCGGGCCGCCGCGGCGTCGCGCTCGGCGCAGCTGTCGGCCGCCAGGCCGCGCTCGCGCGCGTACAGCCGCATCAGGTCGTGCAGCCGGTAGCGGACCTGGCCGGCGCGATCCCGGCCGGCCACTTCGAGCAGCCCGGCGCGCACGAGCTGATCCAGCAGGTCCTCGGCTTCCTGTTCGGGCCCACCGAGCAGCGCGGCCGCGGTCCACGCCGCGGCGTCGGCGGCGTCGAGCAGGCCGAGCAGGCGGAACAGCAGGGCCGCCCGGGCGGGCAGCGCACGGTAGCTGAGCGCGAAGCTGGCCCGGACGCCCCGGTGTGCCTGGCTGAGCTCGGCGAGCCTGCGCTGCTCGTCGGCGAGCCGGTCCGCCAGCTCGGCCGGCGTGTGGTGCGGGTGGATCGCCATCCTGGCTGCGGCGATCCGCAGCGCGAGCGGCAGGCGGTCGCAGAGCGCGGCGATCCGGTCCGCCGTGTCCGGCTCGATGCGGTGATCGCCCGCCATCCGGCTGAGCAGGTCGCCGGCGTCGATTTGGCCCAGGACGTCCAATGCGTACAACCGTGCGCCCTCGCGGGCAACCAGGTCGTCGAGCCGGTCGCGGCTGCTGACCAGCACCAGGCAGGTGCTCGACCCGGGGAGCAGCGGGCGTACCTGCTCCGGGGTCCTGGCGTTGTCCAGGACTATCAGCATCTGCCTGCCGTGCAGCACGCTGCGGAACAGCGCGGCGCGCTCGTCGATCCCGCCTGGTACCTGGTCGCCGGGCACGCCGAGCGCACGCAGGAACCCGTCGAGCACGGCGGCCGGCGGCAGCGGCTCCTGGTGTGCGTCGTAGCCGCGGAGGTCGGCGTAGAGCTGGCCGTCGGGGAACCGGTGCCGCGCCCGGTGACCCCAGTGCAGGACCAGTCCCGTCTTCCCGACCCCGGCCACCCCGGCGATGATCCCGATCGGCAGCGGCCGTTCGCCCGCGCCGTTCGCGGCGGCCTCCGGCGTCACGGCCAGCTCGTCGAGCGCGTCCAGCTCGGCGCGGCGCCCGGTGAAGCCCCGCACATCGGGGGGCAGCTGGGCGGGCACCGGCGGAACGTGGCCCGCCTGGTCCCGCTCCGCGGCCGGATCGCCCGCCCGGCGCGGCGGCCGATCGCGGTCCCAGGCCGGCTCGTCCCGCAGCAGGGCCTGGTGCGTGGCGCGCAGCTGCGGCCCTGGCTCCACGCCCAGCGTTTCGACGAGCTGACGGCGCCCGTCCTGGTACACCGCCAGCGCCTCGGCCCGCCGCCCGGCCCGGTGCAGCGCCAGCATCAGCAGGCCGCGGAGCCTTTCACGCAGCGGATGTGCCCGGACCAGCGCGAACAGGTCGCCCACCAGTTCCTCGTGGCGGCCGAGGTCAAGTTCCAGGCCGATGTGCTCCTCGGTGACCATGAGCCGCCGTTCCTCCAGCCGGGCGGCTTCGATCTCGGCGAACGGCCGGTCGATGCCGCTCAGCGCGGGGCCGCGCCACAGCGAGAGACCGGACCGCAGCAGCTTGGCGGCCTCCTCGCGGCCGCCCGCGGCCAGCGCCTCGTGCGCCTGCCGAGCACGTTCCTCGAAACACCGGGAGTCCAGCCAGCCGTCGGCCACCCGGTAGCCGGGAACGCAGGTGGCGATGACGCCTGGCCCGGCCCCGGCCGCGGTGAGGGCCTTGCGCAGCCTGCTGACACCGATCGCCACCTGATGGCGCGCCGTGGCGGGCGGGTGATCGCCCCACAGCGCCTGCGCGAGCCCGTCCACCGACACCACGCGGCCGTGTTCCACCAGCAGCGCGGCGAGCAGCACCCTTTCTCTCGGCCCACCGAGGGTCACGGGCGCGCCCGCCCGGGTTACCTGGAGCGGGCCCAGGACATGGAAAGCCAGCGGAGCGGGCATTCAGCCTCCAGCGGCAGCCATGCTCCCCGCGTCTCGGGCCGTTTCCGATGGCCAGCCGCTACCTCACCATCTTGACCGGTCCGGCCGGCCAGCCGGATACCGGACGGATAACAACTGGATACGGCCCTGGAGTGTGCTCGGTTACGTGAAACTCTCGTCCTGGATCCCGGTGGCCGCCGCGGCCATGTTCGCCGCGGTCTCCGCGTGTACCGGCGTCACCAGCAGCACTTCGGCGAGCACTCAGCCGGGGCCGGTGCTTTCGGACCCCCATCCCTGTGCCGGTGCGGCCGGGTTCACCTGCTCGTTCCTGACCGTGCCCCTCGATCACAGCGGGCAGGTCCATGGCACGCTGCGGCTCCAGGTCGCAGCCGGGAACAACACCAAGACGCCGCGCGGCGTGCTGCTGTTCCTGACCGGCGGGCCCGGCCAGCCCGGGGTTCCGTTCATCTCGCGGATCTCCGCGCGCCTCGCGCCGCTGTTCCCCGCCTACCAGCTGGTCATGTTCGACCAGCGGGGGACCGGCCAGTTCGGCGCGATCGACTGCCCGGCGCTGCAGAAGGCCGTGGGCAGTTCCGATATCACCGTGCCGCCGCCGGCGGCGGTGGTTGGGTGCGCCCACCTCATCGGGCCGGACCGGCGCTTCTACTCGACCAGGGATACGGTCGCCGACATCGACATGCTGCGGCGGGCACTCGGCGTCCGCTCCATGGTGCTCGACGGCGTCTCCTACGGCACGTACGTGGCCGAGCGTTATGCGCTGGGCCACCCGGGGCACGTGTCCAAGCTCGTCCTCGATTCGATCCTGCCGCAGGTGGATCCCACTCGGACGGACGCGTTCTACCTGGTGGGGCTGCGTGCGGTCGGCCGGGTGCTGCGGGCGGCCTGCCAGGTCAAGCCGGTCTGCGGGTTCGACCCGGCCAAGGACGTGGCCTGGCTGGTGCGCCACCAGGGCGACGGCGTGCCGATCTTCGACACCCTGGTCACTTACGAGTTCATCGACCCGACCTACCGCGACCCGAACCCGCCCGACGTGCCCCCGGGTTTCGGGGACATCGTCGGCGCGCTGCACGCAGCGCGGCACGGCAACCCCGCGCACCTCGACCAGCTCATCCGCGGGCTTAGCCAGGCCGGCGGCTCACCACAGGAGTTCAGCTCAGGCCTGCACGCCGCGACGTTCTGCACGGACCTGCGGTTCCCATGGGGATCCGATGCCGTGCCAGCGGCCCAGCGCGGCCCCGCTCTGGCCGCGGCCACCGCCAAGCTGACCGGGCCGCAGGTCTTCCCGTTCGACGCCAAGACCGCGGCGGGCGACGGCATCATGCAGACCTGCCTGGACTGGCCGGCCACCCCACCCGCCCCGGCCGCGTCCCCCGGGTCGATGCTGAAGGTCCCCGCGTTGCTGCTGGCCGGGGACCGCGACCTGTCCACCCCGCTGGAATGGGCGCAGGAGGAAGCAGCACACGCTCCGCTGGGCAAGCTGGTGATCGTGCACGGTGCCTCCCATTCCATCCAGAGCCGTGAGCGCGGCGACCAGGGACGCAAGGCCGTGTTCGCCTTCCTGCTCGGCTGACCCCGGCGGGATGGATGAGGTGCCGGAACAGTACGGCGGCCATCGCGCGCGCGGGGCGCCGCGGCGTGGCTGGGTTCGTGGCTGGCTGCAGTCTTCGGCATGGCTCAGCCTGGCCGCGGTTGCGGCGGTGGCCGGCTGTGGCGCCCCAGCGGGCCAACCGGCGGCCACCAGATCACCGGCGGCGTCTGTGCCTGCGGCGGCAGCCACTGCTGCGGCGGCAGCCACTCCCACGGCGATCCGGGCCTCGGCGGGTGCGGCGGACTGGTATTGCCTGAGCACACCCGAGCGCCGGGCGTTGTTCCTGCTCCATGGGCCCGGCCACGATCGCCTGGCGGCGCTCAGCATCGGCACCGGGCGGGTTGCCGTGATCCTCGCGCACCAGTCAGCCGGGTC
>Ga0306926_10005966_pt1 | contig 13038 bp, 11 predicted proteins | sample flu12Cox44000178_FD_203759 | JGI IMG/M metagenome (GOLD analysis project Ga0306926, IMG submission 203759) | Lab enrichment of tropical soil microbial communities from Luquillo Experimental Forest, Puerto Rico - flux8day.12C.oxic.44.000.178 (v2)... | ecosystem: Environmental > Terrestrial >... | reverse complement strand
GCAAAAGTGACGGTGGATAGACCTTCGATGATGTGATTGCCTGCGGCATCGACCGCGATATTGGTGAAGACGATCCGTTCGGGCGGGACGATTTCGCGGAACTCGCCTTTCATCGGATAGATACTGCCGTCCGGGCTGCGCATGTGGATGCGGATCGCCCCGCCGATGCGCGCATCGATTTCGCAGATCGGATTGGTGAAGCCTTTCGGCCCCCACCATTGCGCGAGGTGTTTGGCATCCGTCCAGGCAGCGAAAACCCGTGCGCGCGGGGCGTCGAACACCCGCGTGAGGGTGATTTCGCGCTCGGCGCTTTGTTTCTTTTGTTCCACGACCGCCATCGTGACCTCCCCTTTGCGAGCTACTGCGCGGCAAGAACCATCCAGCCGACCCCGAATCTATCGGTCAGCATGCCGAATCGCGGCGAGAAGAAGGTCTTCGCCATCGGCATCGTCACTTTTCCGCCGTCTGCAAGCGCGCTGAAAACTTTGTCGGCTTCGCCTTCGGTGTTTGCGGTAACGGTCAAGGCAAAGCCCTGGAAATTGGTACTGCCGGTGCAACGGCCGTCCGACATCAGAACAGTGGTGTCGCCGATCCGCACTTGCGCGTGCATCACCTTGTTCTCTGAACCGGGGCTGATCATCGATTGGTCCGGCGCCTGATTGAAACGCATCAGCATTTTGGGTTCCGCGCCCACCGCTTTTTTATAGAAGTCCAGCGCTTCGTCGCATTTGCTGTCGAAAAACAGATACGGTTGCAAGTTCATCACGCCACTCCTCTGTGTTTTGGTCCTGACGCCATCGCTGCCACATAGTCGCCGAGCCGGGCAAGTGTCTCTGCGAGTCCTTTGTCTGCGCCATAATCCCTGATGACGCGATTGCGTTCCGCCGTGGAGGGGAAATCGCCGCGCCATGTGATGCGCGTGCGGCCGCCCAGGTCTTCGAAAATGACGGTTTGTCGGAATTGAACCGGCTCGACATCGTCGCCGCCGCCGTGCCGGTAGACGATGCGTTCCGGCGGCACGATCTTTTCAAAGGTAATTCGGTTCTGATAGTCGCGGCCATCGGGACCGTGCATCACGAAGCGCCACACGCCTCCTGGCCGCAGATCGAAACTGTACGTCGTCGTTGTGAAACCGTTCGGCCCCCACCATTGCGCGAGGTGTTTTGGATCCGTCCAAGCGGAAAAGACGAGTTCGCGCGGCGCGTCGAACCCCCGGGTTCCGATGATGGGCCGCGGGTCGCGGTCAAGATCGAGGCTGTTTCTTGCGGCCATGCTTACCATCCTTCGCTCCTGACTCCTCGTTTGCGGATTCCTTGCGATCTTTGGCCCGCAGCTTTTTCAGATAGGCGTCGAGCCGATCGAAGCTCTCGTCGAAAAAGCGCCGGTAATGTTCGAGCCAGTCGTCGATGTCCTTGAGCGCCCGCGGCTCAATCCGGCACGGACGCCACTGCGCCTCGCGGCCGCGGACAATCAGGCCGGCGCGTTCCAGCACTTTCAGATGCTTGGAGACCGCGGGCAGGCTCATGTCGAAGGGTTTGGCCAACTCGCTCACCGAGGTTTCGCCGAGCGCCAGCCGTGCCAGGATCGCGCGGCGGGTGGGATCGGACAGGGCGGCGAAGGTGGTGTCGAGCGACAATTTTACCATCCGGTTAAATAACTAAATGGTTAAATACACAAAATGAACCTTCGCGTCAAGCGGCGAAATGGCGCAAAGGCAGGGACAATCAATCCCGTGTTGGTTTTTCCCCCGCCTTGCCTAAAATTCCGCATGTCCTTCATCCGCATCTATCTCCGCGTGCTTGGCCAATTGCGGCCGGATGCGAAGCTCGCCGTAACATTGGCGCTCGCCAATATCGCGCTTGCCTGTGCGCAATTCGTCGAGCCGGTCCTGTTGGGCCGGATTGTCGACGCGCTCTCAGCCGCGCTGCCGCCCGGCCTCGGCCCCGCCGCGCACGCGCTTGCTCCGCTGATCGTCACCTGGGTCGGCTTCGGCCTGTTCATCATCCTCGCTGGCACGCTGGTGGCGTGGTTCGCCGACCGTCTTGCTCATAAGCGCCGCAACATGGTTCTCGCCGATTATTTCGAGCACGTGCTGCAATTGCCGCTCGCGTACCATTCCGGCGCGCATTCGGGCCGCCAGATGAAGGTCATGCTCACCGGCACCGACACGCTGTGGTGGCTATGGGTATCCTTCTTTCGCGAGCATTTTTCGGCATTCGTTTTCATCATTTTGTTGCTGCCGGCTTCGCTCGTCCTCAATTGGCGGCTCGCTTTGCCGCTGATCGCGCTATGCCTCGGTTTTACGGCGCTGACCATGACGGTCATGCGCACTGCCTTCGCCATGCAAAGCGCGGTGGAGCAGCACTATTCCGATCTCGCCGAGACCGCCGCCGACGCGCTCGGCAATGTCGCGCTGGTGCAGAGCTATGCCCGCGTCGAACTTGAAGTCTCGGGACTGAAGACCCTCGTCAACGCGCTGCTGCGCGCGCAAATGCCGGTGTTGTCATGGTGGGCGATTGCCGCCGTGCTGACGCGCGCCGGCACCACGCTCACGCTGCTCGTGATCTTGCTGCTCGGAACTTATTTAAAGCTCGTCGGCCTGGCCTCGGTCGGCCAGATCGTCAGCTTCATGAGTATCGCTTCGCTGCTCATTGCCCGGCTCGAACAGGCGGTCAGCTTCGCCAACCGCTTGTTCCTCGACGCACCGAAACTTGCGGATTTCTTCGATGTGCTCGACACCGTGCCTGCCGTGCGCGATCGGCCCGATGCAATCGATCCTGGCCGCGTGCGCGGGCTGGTCGAATTCAAGGACGTGTCGTTTTCCTACGACGGCAAGCGCGCGGCGGTGGTCGATTTGAGCTTCACCGCGTCGCCCGGCGATCGCATCGCTTTGGTCGGCCCGACCGGCAGTGGCAAATCCACCGCGCTCGCGCTGCTGCGTCGGGCGTTCGATCCGCAATCGGGCGCGATTTTCATCGACGGCATGGACATCCGCGGCTTTAGGCTCGCCGGCGTGCGCCGCAATATCGGCGTCGTTTTCCAGGAGACGCTTCTCTTCAATCGGTCGATTGCCGAAAATTTGCGCGTCGGCAAGCCCGATGCCAGCGATGAGGAACTGCGCGAGGCGGCCGCGCGCGCGCAGGCGCTGGACTTCATCGATCGCAATGCGGAAGGCCTACAGGCGCGCATCGGCGAGCGCGGACGGCTGCTCTCGGGCGGCGAGCGGCAACGGCTCGCCATCGCGCGGGCATTGCTGAAGGATCCTCCGATCCTGATCCTCGACGAGGCGACGAGCGCGCTCGACCCGGTGACCGAAGCCCGCGTCGGGGCGGCGCTTGACGAAGTGATGAAGGGACGCACCACTTTTGTCATCGCGCACCGGCTGGTCACCATACGCGACGCCACCCGTATTCTGGTCTTTCAAAATGGCCGTATCGTCGAGTCCGGCACGTTCGACGACTTACAGCGCCGCGGCGGTTTTTTCGCCGAACTGGTGCACGCTCAGTTTGCCATCGCCACTGCCGCCACCGCGCTTGACGAGGAATAGACCGGCGCGGAACGGCCGCGACTCGCCGGCAAGCGCCGCCGTGCTGCCCTTATCGCAGCCGCTCCAAGATACTGACGTAGTTGGCGACAGCGGTGCCGCCCATATTGAAAATGCCGCCGAGCTTGGCGTTCTTGATCTGCATGTCGCCGGCCTTGCCGGTAAGCTGCATCGCTGCGAGGGCGTGCATCGACACGCCGGTGGCGCCGATCGGATGGCCTTTGGCTTTCAACCCTCCGGATGGGTTGATCGGCAGCGCGCCATCCTTGGCAACTGCGCCTTCGGCGATGACACGGGCGCCCTGACCTTCGCGCGCCAGACCCATGGCTTCGTATTCGATCAGTTCGGCGATGGTGAAGCAGTCGTGCACTTCGGCGAAAGAGAGATCCTTGAGCGTCACGCCCGCCTGCGCCAGCGCCCGCTGCCATGCGACCGTGCAGCCTTCGAATTTGAGAACGTCGCGGCGCGACATCGGCAGGAAATCCTGCACGTGTTGCGCGGCACGGAACACGATGGCCTTGCCGAGCTGCAGCGCCGTTTCAACGTCGGTCAGCACGACCGCCGCCGCACCGTCGGACACCAGTGAACAATCCGTCCGCTTGAGCGGACCGGCGACCAGTGGATTCTTCTCGCTTTCGGCGCGGCAGAAATCGTAGCCGAGATCTTTTCTGATTTGCGCGTAAGGGTTGCCGACGCCGTTTTTGTGATTCTTGGTGGCAATGCGGGCGAGCGCGTCCGATTGATCGCCCCAGCGCTGGAAATAAAGCGCCGCGATTTTTCCGAAAATTCCGGCGAAGCCGCCGTCGATGTCGGCTTCTTCGCGCACATAGGACGCCTTTAGAAGATTACGCCCGATCTCCAGTGGCGGCGTCGTCGTCATCTGCTCGACGCCGACCACCAGTACGACGCGCGCAGCGCCGGCGGCGATCGTTTTGAGGCCCTGATGCACGGCCGCGGAACCGGTGGCGCAGGCATTTTCGACGCGCGTCGCGCGCTTAAAGCGCAGATCGGGCGAAGCCTGCAGCACCAGCGAGGCGGTAAAATCCTGCGCCGAGAAGCCGGCGTTAAAATGGCCGAGCACGATCTCGTCCACGTCCCTGGCGTCGATTGCCGCGTCGGCTAGCGCCTCGCCGGCAACCCGCACGATCAGGCTTTCGACGGTTTCACCGGCAAGCTTGCCGAAAGGGGTATGCGCCCATCCCACGATGCAGGCTGTCATGTTGCTCCGTTGCCGAATTTTCGTCGCTTTTCCTTGGCTTAGAACCGGTGTCGTCCGGCGCTTCGGACTGGCCTTAAGGATATCGCCATTCGGCTTTGCGATCGAGCCGGCCTACGTTACATAGGGATGCGCCCGCACTTCGTGAACCTTACGCGAATCGATCGCGGCCTTAGGCCCGACCAACCGATTGGACCGCGGCACGTGCAGTGTACGAAAGCTTTCCGGGCGCGACCGCTCGGTATTTGTCTCGGTTTGTTGGCGCTGCTCGGCGCTGTGCTCGTGGGCGCCGCCGCGGCGACGCCGGCACGGGCGATGGCCGCCATACTCATTGACGCTGACAGCGGCAAGGTTCTGCGCGCCGAGAATGCCACTTCGCCGTGGTACCCCGCCTCCACGACCAAACTGATGACGCTTTACATGACGCTCAGCGCCATCCGCGATCGTCGCATCAGCCCCGACACTTTGTTCACCGTTTCGCAAAATGCGAATGCGCAGTCGCCGACAAAAATGGGTGTCCCGATCGGCACCCAGGTGACAGTCGACAATGCGATCAAGATGATGATGGTAAAGTCGGCGAACGATATGGCGGTTCTGCTCGCGGAAGGCATCGGCGGTTCGGTCGATGACTTTACCCAGCAGATGACCGCGACTGCGCATCGGCTGGGAATGACGGAATCGAATTTCGTCAATCCCAACGGGCTGCCCGACGGCGACCAGGTCATGTCCGCTCGCGATCTTGCCATTCTCGCGCGCGCGCTTATTCACGAATTTCCCGAATACAGTTCCTATTGGCACATACCGGCGATCAAATTCGGCCGCCGGGTTGTACGCAATTACAATCCGCTGCTCGGCCGTTATCCCGGCACCGACGGCATGAAGACTGGATTCATTTGCGCGTCCGGCTACAACCTCGTCGCCACGGCGTCGCGCAACAACAGGCAGCTCATCGCCGTCGTGCTCGGCGCGCCATCGGGCTCGGCGCGCGCGGTCAAGGCGGCGGAATTGCTGGAGGCCGGATTTTCGCAAAACCCGCTGGCATGGCTGCTGCCGGCACTCGGCCCGGTCAATTCGCTCACGCCGATGGAGGCCACGCCACCCGACCTGACGGATCAAACGTGCGGTCCTCACCGCAAGCGCCACCCGGCTGAAGAAAGCGACGCCGATGCCAGTGACGACACCGAAAATTCCGGCTCTGACCCAAATCCGCAATTCACCGCCATATTGTCGGCTTTGCGCGGCTCGCCTAAAAACCTGCTCAATGATCTCGGCCCAGTGACCCCGGTCGTCGTCTATACCGGCCCGACCCGAACCGCCGACCAAATCGCCGCTCTTGCCGCGCTGCCTGAGGCCGTGCCCGGCAAGAAGAAGCCCAAACACAAGGCAGACGACAGCAAAGTCGCGGCAAAGCCGGCCGAAGACAGCAAGGCCGCGGCGAAACCGACTCCGCACAAAACACTGTCAAGCAAAGCCGGCGATACAGGCGTCGGGGACGGCAAGGCGACCGCGGCCCCCGCCACCGCATCGGCGCAAAAGAAGCCGCTCAAGCCGCATCCGCAAGCAGCGGGCTCCCAGCAGTAAGCATAGTTCTCATGCGCGCCGAGACCGGTCGCGACGGCTCGCCGCCGGCTCATCCGTGCTAGGACGGCGCCTTGCGAAAGACGGGGCACACGAATGCACGGCAAAGTCACGATTTCGCTTCTGCAGCAGATGAAGCGGGAGCGAAAGAATAGCGTGGGCCTTGTCGCTTGGGACTATCAGATCGCGCCGATCGCCGACCGTGCCGGATTCGATTTCATCTCGGTTGGCGATTCGGTCGGCGTTCGACACTGCAACGTTGGACAGCCTGAAAGCGCTTGACCCCATCATTCGCGACTTCCGCTACGGGTAACAGGGCGGACTCAGCCCCTCAGCCCAGGGCTTCGCAACGCTGGTACGACGCGAGCGGCCAAAGCGGGGTACGTTTTTCTGGTAAGGCGTCGGCAAATGATTATGCCGGCACGACGTATGGGAATTTGTCGTGCCGTTGGTTCTTCGCAACAAACGGCGTCAATCCTGACGGCACAGCCTGGCCAGCAACGAGAGACAGCATGACTTCTGGTGCGTTGTCGGCCAGCGTACGGCCGTTACGAGTAGCGAAGCCATATGTGGCGGGCGTCCCCACCACGTAGGGTAGGACGTCGGGGAGTAGTTGTCGGGCCACAATCTGACCGTAGCCGTGGGGGTCGCCCGAGGTCCCGCTAGCCGCTACGACGGCAGCAATATGATCCGCAATGTGTACGCCCTCCGCATCAAAGTCTTTGGACGGGTGCCTCGTGTTGGCAGGATTTGTAAAGTGGGTGTCGTCCGGCCAGAAGATCGGCCACATCATAGGGTATCCGCCGCGATTGATCTGCCGCCAGCCGCCCGCATCCGTAGCGAGTTTGGTCGCGCACCAGACGCCGATGCGAGCGCCAGGTCTCAGTTGGGAATGCTGATGGGAGACCTCCAGCACGATCGATTCGACAGTCGTGTTAGCGAAGCTGTTTTTCGCGTTTTCTGGGCGCCAAGCCGACAAGTCCACTGCGATCCCGTTTTTTATTGCGCCGTTGACCTTCGCGAGTAACGATAGGTCGATGTAGAACGAGTCGGCAATACGTCCTGCCCATAACCGGGTACCACCGGCGCTGGCCGTCTCGCCCGTTCGGCCCTCCAGCACTAGGTCGCCGCTTGCTGAGTCCTCGCGTGCCTCCTTGCCGCTGAGAGCATGCAGTTTCATGGACTGTCGACCCTCCCGGTCCGGCTCGCCGAAGGACACGCGGTACGTCAGGGTTTCGAAATCGGCTCCATCGAAGTGCACCTTGAATTCATAGCGTGCCTCGTGGTGGAAGCCTGGTTTTACGTGGACGCCGGTGATGTTCGAGTTGACGTCCATGATGAACACTGTGCTGCCGTCGCCTGAGAACAGGTATAGGTCGTCGATGTAAAGCTGGCCGTTCTGAGCTGCGAGGGGGGTATCGAGGTGATGAGACACAGGAACACTGCCTTCCTTCCGGTGATGCGGCACGTCATCGGCGCGCAACGCCGACCGAGGAGTTAAACGATGCTCGTTAAAGTCTGGGTTGCGACCGCCTTAAGGGTTCGGCCAAAAACCGGCGTTCGAAGCAAAGACAATTTAGGTCAGCCAACCAGACGATCAATTGATTTCGATCAAAAGCTAAACTTCGAAGAACTCGGGTCTAAAACCGGTGTCAAAGTGGACATCTGTCATTAGCTGCCTCTTCACGCCGGCTGCTATGCCTGCGGGCAAACGGTGACATTTTTGCTACCCTACTGAACAAACTCTACGCATAAACCGGATCAAACTGATCATCACGGCACACGTGGGACACGCCCAAATGTTTGGTCCGTGACGAGGATGAGATTCCGAAGCGGCCCGGGAGCGGTATCATGATATCATCCTTCCGGAGGCTCACGTTTGAGGAAACGTCCCGCCATCGGTCACGAGGCTATGATGGTTCAGTACTCTCGGCGAACGATGCTGCTCGCGGGGTCGGCCTGGGCGTTTACTGCGTTCGGCCCGGGCAAAGTCCGCGCCCAGGCGGCGAGCGCACGGCCGTCTTTGCCAATCCCTCCCGAGCTGAGAGCCGATGCCGCAGGCACGATCAAGCTCGACGCGCGGACTGGCACGATGCGGTTCTTGGACGACCGCGACACCGTAACCTATGGCATCAACGGACCCTATCTCGGGCCGGCGCTTCGCCTGCGACGCGGTGAATTGGTGACCGTGCAGGTCACCAACAACGTGCCAGAAAACATTACCATGCATTGGCATGGGCTGATCATTCCCGGATCAGCCGATGGCGGACCGCATCAGGTGATCCAGCCCGGCAAGTGGTGGCAAACCCAGCTCGCAATCGACCAACCCGCGGCAACGCTCTGGTTCCATCCTCACTACTACCCGTCGACCGCCCAAGAAGTTATCAAGGGCCTCGCCGGCCTCGTGATCGTGAATGATGAAGAATCCGCCCGGTTGCCCCTGCCGTCCCGATGGGGCGTCGATGACATCCCGCTCATCGTTCAGGACCGCCGCTTCACGCCCGACGGACAGTTTTTCGATCGCATGAACGCCATCGCTGTGGTGAATGGCTACGTCGGCGATATCGCGCTCGTGAACGGCGCCCGTTATCCCGAAGCTCGCACGACGCGCGGCTGGATCAGGTTGCGCATTCTCAACGGCTCGAACGCCCGCAGCTACAAACTTAGCGTTTCGGACAATCGCTCGCTCTACGTCATGGGTTCGGACGGCGGCTTGCTTGCGAGCCCAGTCGAGCTCAAGCAATTGCTGATCCATGTCGGCGAGCGTTTCGAGGTGCTCGTCGACGGGCGCGACGGCCGCGCCTTTGACATCGTCACGCTGCCGGTCACGCAGGACATCATGCGGCTGCCGCCCTTCGACGGCCCGCTGCCGCTGGTCACGCTTAGGCCCGACGGTGCGGATGGGACGGGCCAGCTTCCCGCATCGCTTGCGACGCTACCGACCCTTCCGCAGCAGCTTCCGCCGGTAAGCCAGGAGCTGGTGATGAACATGTTCCGCGACATGCAGGGCATGCAGCCGCTCAAACAAGCGGGTCTGCCGGCGATGATCCAAAGCGGCAAGACCGATCCGGCGGTCGTCGCCCGCGTCATCAACCTCATCGTCAACGACCCGGCGCTGCCGCAGGCCGACCAGCTCTCTTCCAGCGGCGTGAACGGAAAGCCGTTCTCGATCGACCGCATCGATTTTTCCGCTGCCCGCAACCAGGACCTACGCTGGCGGATCTCGGAGGGAAGCGACCTGATGCTGCATCCCGTACACATCCACGGCTGTCAGTTCCGCATCATCTCTCGCGATGGCAAGCCGCCGGAGGCCGAGCGCGCCGGCTGGAAGGACACCGCCCCGATCTCGGCCGGCGGCGTCAGCGAGATCCTGGTGCGGTTCCCACACCAGGCGACTCGCGACGATCCCTACATGGCGCACTGTCATATTCTGGAACACGAGGATTCAGGTATGATGACCCAGTTCACCGTATGATTCGGGGCTGATGAAAGTGCTACGGCACTGAATCGGCCACTCGACTTCCGAACTTGGGTCATTCGCGCGCATCGACGCACATTCGCGTAAGTGCAATGCACCGGCGGCGATCTCCTCGATCATCTTCTCGAGCGGCACCAACATGTGGCCGCCGTTGGTCGTCATGGGCATTGATCTCCGCCTCATTGGTGTCGGCCTGCTTATCCAATTGTCTCGCGACAATAGCGTGGGGTCAGGCGATACGTTCCGACAATCCGGCTCCGACCGGCCAGTCATATCTGACTGGGGATTGGGGTGGGCTTCGGTCCTATCTTGAGAGCTATGGCGTCACATTTACCTTCAGCGACACCAATGATTTCCTGGCAAACGTCAACGGCGGGATCAAGACCGGGACGGTCGGGCTCGGGGCTTTCCAGCCACAGCTCGACCTCGACTTACAAAAGCTAGCAGGCTGGGAGGGTGACCGAGTCCACATCCACGGGCTCGTCACCTACGGTCCGCTCTTTAGCGCGAACTATCTCGGCAACATCCTGGCGGTGTCGAATATCGAAGCGGGGCCAATGGCGCGGCTCTACGCGTTCTGGTATGAGCACAACGCGCCTGACAGCCTCTGGTCCATTCGCTTCGGGCTCATGTTGGCCGATAGCCAATTCCTGCAGAGCAATACCGCAGCTAACTTTATCAACAACGGCATCAGCTGGCCGACTTTTCTCGCGGCCAATCTGCCGGCATCGGGTCCAGCTTATCCGTTGCCCGCGCCTGGCATCCGGGTGCGCGTGCAGCCGCACGATGATATCCAGTTTCAAGCCGCGGTGTTCAGCGGCGATCCGAGCGGCGGCAACGGCTCAAATCAACCGGCTCCCCTTCCTACCGGGACGGTCTTCAGCTTTAGCGGCGGTGCCTTTTTCATCGCCGAGGCAAGTTACTTACCCAATCAGAGCAAGGATGCCCCCGGACTTCCCGGCGCCTACCGCATTGGGGCGTGGTACCACACCAGCACGAATTTCGCAGATCAGCGTTTCGACAACACTGGCCTTTCGCTCGCAAGCCCGCAGTCCACCGGTGTCCCAGAGGAACATGCCGGCGATTCCGGTGTCTATGGCGTGATCGATCAGATGCTTTATCGCGCTCCCGGCACAGACGATCAGGGCCTTTCCGGATTCGCCCGCGCGGGTGGCGTTCCGAACGACCGGAACCTGATTAACTTCTATGCCGATGGCGGCCTGGTCTACAAAGGCTTGGTGCCCGGCCGTCCCAACGACAAGGTCGGAATCGCCGCGGCCTACGCCCGCGTCGGCGACAACGCCCGCGGACTGGATGCAGATATTGGACTGTTCGGAGACTTCCTCTATCCGGTACGCAGCAGCGAAACAGTAATCGAGATGATGTACCAAACACAGCTGGCAAAATGGTGGATGCTGCAACCGGATCTGCAATATGTCATTAACCCCGGCGGGGGCGTCCTCAACCCAGACGGCAGCCTCCGTAGGAACGCGTTGGTTATCGGCGTTCGCACAGTACTGAATTTCTGACTGTGCTTCGGCCGATGTCCGCCTTGGGTCATACAACGGACATTTCGCCGACGTCTGGCTTATGTCTGCTTACCCCCGGAAAGTGGACATCGCTGAGCACCATTTGCATCCGGTAGGCGCTATTGCCGGACCGCACTCCAACAGCAGCGGTCCGACAATCGCTATGCTGCGAGAGACGATAGTCGCTATTGCTGCGGATGTTTCTCGTCATGGATCAACTGACTGTTGGCATTCTCTTCTTGGTTTATCTGTTTCTGCTGTGCTCCTGTCAGGTAGCCGCCGTTGGCTTTGACGTCTGCGTGCTCCTGCTGCTTAATGGCGCGGTCATTGGCCCGCAGTTGCTGCGCTTGTTGCTTGTCGAGCGTGCCGTTCTTGAGGCCCTGGTCGATACGCGCCCGTTGATTGTCGACCCGCGTGTTGACCTCGTTGCGTCGCGGGTGTTCGACAGCAAATTTGCCACCAGTCGGGTTTCCGTTTCCTTGCGCCTCAGCCTTCACGATCCACGTGCTCGTCGCCAATACGCCTGCCAGAAGATAGGTCACCGTCCTAATCATCTTTCGCTCCTAAAATGCACATGACGTGCCCCTGTCAGACGGAATACTGTCAAATTAAGGCACATGGAGGTCTATAGAGAGGCGGAACTCAGCTGCCACTATTCATTTGCTGTTCAGTTTGTGCGGGTTTTCGCAAAAAGCGTCCACTTTACAGGCGAAAACGGACGTTGCGGAATGCGATAGCCAGTGTCCGCAAAATGCCAAAAGCATACATCACTACATGAGAGCACAGTCACCTCGTGCCGCCCGGCAAACAGTATGGCTGTTCGCGATCGGATCGTTCGCGCGCGAGTTCAGGTTAATCTGGAAATGGGATTGGCTTAATTGGAGGCGCCGACAGCGGCTGTTTGTTCGCAGCATTTCCCTGGGTCGGGGTTGGCGCACCTGGTGGGGGCGACGGCGGTTGTTTATTCGGAGCATTCTCCTCGGCCGGGATTTGCGTGGCTGCTGGCGGCGATGCCGGCTTTTTGCTCGGAGCATTGCTTTGGGCGGTCGGTCGTGAGCCCAATCTCTGGAAATACAAGCTGCAAGTTGTCGATAGCTCCGTGCGCTCAGAGTCTAGGCACTTCAAGACCTCGCTCTCCCCTCGCGCTCCAGCACAAAGCCTTTGCATATCCGGTCCGCACGATGCTCGGAGGATGCTCTTTATTGCTGCAGAAGAGTTACCGACTGTGACAGGCGCTGCGGGCTGTGTGGCGGGTCCTTGCCCGGTTGGGGGCGCCGGTTGCATGTCTTTTGTCTGTTTGTCTGCTGGTTTCGGTTTCAAGACTGTTGTTGAGTCTTTTGAGCTCGATTTCAATGAGCTTGAGCCTGCCGCGGGTGCGGCCACTGCTCGTCCGGCCGAGTTGTTTTTGGCGCGACGTGCGCAGGCATTGAACTCAGCACATGCCCGCTTCGTGTCAGGCGAATAGTCGTGTCGTCCTGAGACCGCCCATGACACTGATGCATCCCGCGCCATTAGAGCGCCGCACGTTTTGTAATCACATTCTTCTGCACTCCCGCATTCGAGGCCGATCGCCGACACACTGACAACGAAGCTCAAAATTGCGAGGCAGCGGGGCTGAGAGACCATTCGTTTCCCTTTGTTCGCAATTATATTTTTGCCAACGATCGATGCAGGATAGTAAAATTTCTTGCTC
>Ga0306926_10005964_pt1 | contig 13041 bp, 13 predicted proteins | sample flu12Cox44000178_FD_203759 | JGI IMG/M metagenome (GOLD analysis project Ga0306926, IMG submission 203759) | Lab enrichment of tropical soil microbial communities from Luquillo Experimental Forest, Puerto Rico - flux8day.12C.oxic.44.000.178 (v2)... | ecosystem: Environmental > Terrestrial >... | reverse complement strand
CGACAGTTATGGCCTCCCCGCCGGCGGTTCCGATCCGACAAAGACCATCACCCTGGCAGACTTGCTCTTACCGCCTTCCGTTCAAGAACCAACTGCTCTCCTGAAGGCCAATTCGAACTGATTTCCCTGTCCCAGAGAATGTGCCGGCATCGAAACGAAAACTCAACCGCTTCAGCTTTTTTGAATGTGAGTTTGACAGGAATTGGCTTGATGGCTACGACTTCGCCCTTTTGGTCCAGGGGCCGCTCATCCGTGAGGAGAGGTCGGTCCCCAAATAAATCGACTGGAGCCCAGTACTTATCGCGTTCTGCACTGGGCGTTTTGCACGAGAGGTACAAAATCGGCTGAAGCTGTACTTCGAGAGAACCGCCACTGAGATTCTCAATCTTCCCGCTCACAATTGCGGGAATCGCGGGAGTCCATTTCAGGTCTTGAACTCCAATCGTACAGCCCATGTTGTGATTGATTTTTGCTGTTCCGTCATTCTTGTCTGCGCCTTCCCAAGCTCCCCGCCAATTTCAATAGCAAGCCATTGATCAGAATCGTGACCACCGACGCGGCCAAGGTGGCGTTGTACATGTCGTCGCCGACGATATGCGCATCGCGAGCTACTCGCACCAGGACGTAAGAAAACTCGCCGATCTGCGTCAGTCCCAGGCCCACCAGCAGGGCGGTGCTGGTCGAGTAGCGGAACAGTTTCACGACCAGCACCCAGATCACAAACTTCCCCACCACGACCAGGGCCACAATCACGAACAGCAAAGACGGCTGGGATACAAGAACTCGTGGATTGACCAGGATTCCCATGGTCACGAAGAACATCGCGACGAAGGCATCGCGCAGCGGCAGCAGATGCTGCAGGGTTTCGTGCCCGGCGTTGGATTCGCTCACCAGCAATCCAGCGAGAAACGCCCCCAGCGCGAGCGAAAGGCCGATCGCCTCGGTGACGGCGGCGGTAACGAATCCCAGGGCCAGCGCCACCAGGACGAAGAACTCGGGATTCGCGGCCTTCACAACCCGGCGCATGAGGGGAGGAAGCAGTTTGTGGGCGATAAAAGCCACAGGAATCAGCAGCAGCAGAGCCTTGCCGAGCGCAGCGCCCAGATTGAGCAATCGATCGGACCTGAGATCAGTGAGGGACGGCAGAAGCACGGTGAGGATCACCACCGCCAGGTCTTCCACCAGGGTGATGGCGATCATCACTTGTCCCGATTGCGAGCGGAGTTCACCGCGCTCGGTAAGAAACCGGGACAACACCATCGTGCTTGCCACCGAGATGATGGCGCCAACCGCTACGCCTTGCTGCCAGCTCCATGCGAGAAGCGCGCCGGCACCTAGGCCAAGCGCGATCGAGAGCAGGATGCCTAGCGGTGCACCGAGCAGAGCGACCCATTTCACCTGCAGCAAGTCGCTGAAGGAGAACTCCAGGCCGATGGAATACATCAGGAGAATGACGCCGACTTCCGCGAGCAATTCGAATTCGTGTACGTCAGAGACAGTCAGGCCGGGGGTAAAGGGCCCGACTAGGATTCCGCCGATCACATATCCGAGAATCATCGGTTGGCGTAGGGCGCGCGCAGCGGCGCCACCGACCACGGCGGCTCCAAAGACGTAAGCGAGGTCGCGATAGAAAGTCGTGTCGGCGGTCATCGGTGGGCACGAGTTACCTGAGAAACCGCATTTCGAAGGGAACGCTCTGTGTAGTTCGCGGGAACTTTCGGGTGTGCCACTCCACGCTCAAAGCTACTGCTTGCGCGGAGGAGAAAGCCTCTGAGCACGCTCCACCGTTGCCGAGCGCAGATCGACCACCGTATAGCCGGCGGGCAGCTCGAAATAATTCGAAGTGGGCTCTGCTTGCGTGATTTCGGTGGCGTTGAGGATCTGCGTTCCGTGCCGGGGATCGACGCGCTTCACCGCGACATTGATTCCGAGCCGGGGCGAGAACCAGATCTCCTTTACAAATGAGATCGCATGGTCGTTGCCGATCGCGCCCACGTTCACGATGCGGGTCTCGCGTGTTCCGATGGCCTCCACGCCATTCACGAAGTTCTTGCCCAGGTCTTCCGTGGTGAGCGTGCCGAATTTGTCTTCCTGCTCACCGATGGGCTGCTGGGAGACATTTTCCGGAGAGGAATAGTCTCGCAGGATGCACTCGTGTGTTTCCGGGCGACAGAAGTACTTCTTGCGCGCGGCGGGATCGCTGATCTCGATGCGCTGCAGGTCCGGTTCCGCGTTGGAGTCGATCGGAATCAGGCGACGGCGTTCCTGATAAATGCGTCCGGCGCTGTCGCGAACCACGAGGCGCCGATTGTGCACAGTGATATTCGTGCCATCCTCGAGCACCCTGGTCCATTCCGCCGTGACGACGCTGGTGAAAGGGGCGTGCGGAACAGCCGGCAGCAGAATGCTGTTGAACTGCTCCATCACGCCGCCATCCGGCGCATGAATGCCTTCTTCAGATTTCTGGGCGACCGCGAACGCGGCAAGCAGGAGAACCGCTGCGAGAGCGAGGGCCGGATACTTCATTGGGACTACCCCCTCGGACGGGCCTTAACTATAGCAAAACTCCGAAACGTGGACATCCGCGCCCAGAAGCCGCGCGGGCATCCTCGAACCGCTTTGCTTTCGATTACCGCATGAACCTTTCCGACTTATATACGGTGAGCTGGGTTCGATAAGATGGGGCGCGCCCGCCCGGGCCGCCAACCGACCATGATGACTTGCCTTCGCCCACCGACTCTTGCGGTGATTTTAGTCGCGTGCGCGGCCTCAGTTGCGGGCCAGGCCGCCGGCTCGCCTCGGGAGCAATCGTACCTCGGCTTTGATCGCAACGAATATCCGGGCGACGCGCATCTTCCGACGTTGAGAAAGACGTTCTCTTTTTCTGGCTACTGGCTGAATGTTCCCCCCGGCGCGAACCGAAACACGTGGATCGGCAAGCGGGAGCGGTTGCGGGAAGCGGGTTTCGGATTCCTGGTGCTATTCAACGGGCGCTTGGACGCCGAACTGAAGAAGGCGTCAGATGCGAGAGATCTGGGAGGGCTCGATGCGAAGGCCGCGGCAGAGGCCGCCCGACGCGAGGGCTTCCCTCCGCACGCTGTCATTTTTCTCGACCAGGAAGAAGGCGGCCGGATGCTGCCGGAGCAAAAAGCCTACATCTACGCGTGGGTTGAGGGTGTCACTGCAGCCGGATTTCGCGCCGGAATCTATTGCTCGGGAATTGACGTCACGGATGGCGCCGGGAACATAACCACCGCTACCGACCTGCGCCAGAGCGCGGGCGAACGGCAGATTCTGTACTGGGTCACGAACGACGCCTGCCCACCGTCGCCGGGCTGCATCGCTCCTAGAAAGGCTCCGCTGGCCGCCGAGAGCGGGACTTCCTTTGCCGAAGTCTGGCAGTATGCGCAATCGCCGAAGCGCCGCGATGTGGCACGTGGCTGTCCGAAGAACTATTCGCGAGACGGAAACTGCTATCCGGCCGACTTGGAGAGGGACAGGCTGTTCGTGGACCTTGACGTGGCGACCCGTCCGGATCCGTCCCTGGGAAGGTAACCCCCCTCCTCTATCGCCGGGCGTGCTGATCGATCTGGGCAATCACGGTCTTCACATCAGCTGTCATCGGGCTGCGCGGCTCAAGCTTGAGAAACTGCTCAAAGGCGCGCCGGGCCGCGTCAGCTTTCTTCTCGCGCAGCAGGGAATATCCCAAGACGATGTAGACGCCGGGGTTTGTCTCTTTCCGTTCAATTGCCGTGCGCGCCTGCGACTCCGCCTCGGAAAATTTGTCCAGGGCGAAATCCACTTTCGCCAGTTCAAGATGCGCGTCGGGGTTTGCTGGCTCCAGCTCAGCGAAGCGGGTCAGAGGTTTTTCGGCGAGATTGGCCCGGTTCGTTTTGGCATAGAGCACACCCAGCAAGTACTGGGCTCGCGGCATCCGGTCTTCGATCTCGAGCCCTTTCAGGAGCGAGGCCTCTGCCTGTGATCCCTGGTTCATTTGCAACTGCGCCACAGCGAGCAATTGGTAAGCTTCCGCGTATCGCGGATAGAGCTCGATCGCCTTTTGCAGGTGGGGAATGGCGCCAGAGAAATCGTCGGTATTGATCGCGTTCTGCCCCGCCTCGAATTCCGTTTTTGCCTCTGGTGGAATCGCGGCAATGCGTCCATCGAGAACGCCCGTTCCCGGAGTATCCTTTGGCACGGAGACCAGGTTCCCCTTTGGTCTCAGAGTAATCCACTCGCTCGTCCGACAGGGCTGCATGCTCATGTCAACCCGGCCCCAAACAGGCTGATATCCGTGGGCCTCGATCTTGTATTGCACCACCATGCACGGGGCTCCAGCGCGAAACCTGCCCATCCGATCAGTTGTAGTGATGGTGCGCCAGCTGCTTTCTCCATCGGTCCACAACTCAACCTGGACGAATTGAGCAGGACTGTTGTTCTCGTAGCGCACTTCTCCCGTGAAGTTGGTCCCTGATTCAACGCCGCTGTCGCTTTGGCCAAAGGCAAGAGTCGGGCAAAACGCCAGACCCAGGAAAAGCGGAATGACCAGTTTCGAGGGATTGCTTAAGGGAAGGAACATGGGATCACCCCCTCGCATCGAAGGCTTAGCATGAGACGTGTGGACTACGGGGAGGTTATCCGGCCTTCAACGCGCGCCTGACCCGACAGACATATTCTGCTCCGCTCGGGAAGGGAAAACAATCAAAAGTCGGTCGCCGTGCGGGGGCCGTTGACTTCCGCGAAACCGCCCCCTAAGATGTGCGGCGACCACCGGGCGGCCCCATTTCCAGGGAAAGCCACTTTGCTCAACCAAACCATTTCGCATTACAAGATCGTCGAGCGGCTCGGCGGCGGCGGAATGGGTGTGGTGTACAAGGCGCTCGACACCCGCTTGCATCGCTTCGTAGCCCTGAAGTTCCTTCCCCCGGACATGTGCCGCGACGCGCAGGCGCTGGCCCGCTTCCAGCGGGAGGCCCGTGCCGCTTCCGCCCTAAATCATCCAAACATCTGCACCATCTACGACATCGGCGATCATGAGGGGCAAGCCTTCATCGCCATGGAGTATCTGGACGGCACAACCCTTAAGCACATGATTACCGGCCGGCCGGTTGAGAACGAGCGCCTGCTGACCCTGGCCATCGACATTGCCGACGCCCTCGACGCTGCGCACAGCGAGGGCATCGTCCACCGTGACATCAAGCCAGCAAATATTTTCGTGACCAAGCGCGGGCTCGCCAAAGTGCTCGATTTCGGGCTGGCCAAGCTGACGCCCACCGCTGTCACAGAAAAGACCATGACCGCGGAACCCACCGCCGGTGAGAACATCGACCACCTCACCAATCCCGGTGCAACGGTTGGAACAGCAGCATATATGTCTCCCGAGCAGGCTAAGGGCAAGGAACTGGATGCTCGTACCGACCTGTTTTCCTTTGGGGTCGTGCTCTACGAGATGGCCACCGGGACTCCGCCCTTCCGCGGCGATACCACCGCCACCGTCTTTGACGGGATCCTGAACCGCCCCCCACTGCGTCCCCTGCGCTTGAATCCCGACATGCCGCCAAAGCTGGAAGAGATCATCAGCAAGGCGTTGGAGAAGGACCGCGATCTGCGTTACCAGGTCGCTTCCGAGATGCGAGCCGATCTTCGCAGGCTGAAGCGAGAATTCAGTTCAAGCTCGGGAGGACAAGCATCTGCCGGCTTTGCGGGGCCGTCGCCCGCAGACACCTTGCCAAGCGCTTCTTCAGCGCCCTCTGCGCATGCCCCTTCCGCCAGCCTGCCAAGCGACAGTTCCGCCGTGTTCGCGGTGGTCAAGCAGCACAAAGTGGCTGCGTCGGGTCTTGGTTTGGCAGCGTTGGTGGTGCTGGCGATTGCGGCATTCGGGGCGTACACGATGCTGCGCACGCGACCCGCACGGTTCCAGATCTTTGGCATTACGCAGGTCACGACTTCGGGCAAAGCAGCGTTGACTGCGATCTCGACCGACGCGCGGTACATCCTGACCGTGATGAACGAGAAAGGACTGCAGAGTCTGTGGCTGCGGAATCTGCCCACCTCGAGCGATACCCAAGTGGTTGCCCCCTCCCCGACCTCCTACAAAGATCTCGCCTTTTCGCCCGATGGAAACTACCTGTACTTCATCAAGGCGGTCGACGCGACCAACACGAACTTCGATCTGTATCGCGCTCCAGTCCTGGGCGGCGTTCCGCAGACTGTCGCCCGGGGCATCGACAGCGATATTACCTTTTCGCCGGATGGCAAGCGCATTGCCTTCGCGCGCGCCAACGCGCCGCAGGCCGGCAAGTATGAATTGCTGACAGTCGCCCTGGATGGAACCGACGAGAAGGCTCTGCAGACGGCGGCCCCGGCTTCCGATGTCCCTGCCTCGGTTGCGTGGTCCCCCGATGGGAGCCAGATCGCCTTTCGCCAGTTGCGGCCGGGAAAAGCCCTGGGCGGAATTGGCCTGGTCGACGTGAGCAGCGGGAAGGTCGAGTCCTTCGCCACTTTCGACGACAAGGTCAGCACCGATTTTGTTTGGTTGCCCCAAAGCGGAGAAATCCTCGCACTGTATTCGCAAAAAGGACACGACTATTTCCAGCGCTCGCAGATCGGCCTCATTCGCGAAGGCCGCGGAGCGTTTCTGCCGATCACCCGCGACACCAACAGCTACACGACGCTCACCATTTCTTCCGACGGGAAAACCCTGGCCACCGTGCAGACCAAGCGCGCGCAGAACCTGTATTTGCAACCAGTCCGTGCTGGCCAGAACTCTGAGGTGAGCACGCTCCTTCCGCAAGGCCAATCGGTGTATTCGTTCGACTGGATCGCGGACGGGAGCCTGGTGTTCACTGACTCGGCACGCCTGCTCCGCACGGGTCTTGACCAGTCCGCGCCAACCCGCTTGCTGGCCGACGAAAACGCGGCGATTGTGGAAGTCAATGGCTGCGGAAATCATTCGCTGGTGTTTTCCTGGGCATTTCACGGCGGCACGAACTCGACCAACATCTGGCGGGCAAACAGCGATGGAACCAACGCCGTGAAGTTGACTGACGGGAAGGACGACCGCAGTCCCGTCTGCTCACCCGACGAGAAGTGGGTCTACTACTGGAACGTGGAGCTGCAACAACTCTGGCGGAAATCGCTGGAGGGCACAGGAAAGGCCGAGCTTGTTCCAGGGAGTCTGGTTCCCCGCACCGTTCCGGCCGGTACTGCCTTAAATATATCGTCGGATGGGAAGACTCTGGCCTACGTGCTGGCGACCGTTCCGACCCCTGAAGATCCCTATCCCCAATACAAACTTACTCTACTGGACATCTCAGCCACGGGCCCGGCTCCGCAATTGTTCGATACGGACGAACGCATCTCCAGCGGCGGAATCAGCTTCAGCCCGGAGGGCAAGGCGGTGGCTTATCCCATCCGCGAAAACGGGGTCGACAATCTTTGGGTCCAGCCAATCGACAGGTCAGCCGGGAAGCAAGTGACGTCGTTCACGTCGGAGCAGATTTCCGCGTTTCACTGGTCGCCCGATGGGAAAAGCCTCGTCTTGCTACGAGGACACACGGACTCCGACGTCGTGCTGATCCGAGAGTCTGCGCAGTAATTCTGTGGGAGTCGGCCGCGCTTGTCGCCTGGATTCTGCGGGCGTGCTGGGTTGCCAGTGAATCTGGCGGGTCTTATTCCGATTTAATTCAGGTCGTCACCCGGGTGGACCCCTGGCTCTTTAGCGCAAGGTCGCTTCAAAATCCTGCTTTCTCGATCCGGGAGCACCCCCCGGATCAAGTTTCTTCCGGCTATACGCTTTGCAGACCAAGCTCGGCAGCGAGCTCACACACAGGAGGCAGTCATGCAGGTATCCGGGGTCACAGAAAGAGACGTCAGGCAAGCGGTCCCCCCTCAAGGTATACCTGGGATCCACGGGTGTCGTGAATCGAGTGCCGGCCCAGCCCCGACCATCATCGTGCAGAGGGCGCTTGCATTGGCTGCGTTCGGACTGCTGCTCCCTTCCCTCTTGTTTCCGTCTCTGATTACTGCACAGCAGACCAGCGAAAACCCCGACTCTGACAAGCAAACCATCCAGCTTCTTCTCAAGCGGGTCGCCGAACTGGAAGAGCGCATGTCCAAGGTGGAATCGGGTCAGGCCGTAACCAAACCCCAGCCTGAGGCTGAGCCGACCGCCCCCGCCGAGGTCGAAGCCGAGGCCGCGATGACGCGAGCCGCGGGCGAGCAAATGGACATGGGCCGCACCCTGCTGAAGATCCGTGGCTTCGGGGATGTCGACTTTCGAGGCAGCAATCTCAAGGGAAACACCACTTCATTCAGCCTGGGTCAGCTCGACTTGTTTGTGACTTCCAACATGTCAGACAAGTTCAACCTGCTGAGCGAGATCGTTTTTGAGGCCGATTCGCAGACCAACAGCTTTGGCGTGGATGTAGAGCGCCTGCTGCTGCAGTATTCGCTGAACGACTATTTCAACGTTGCCGTCGGCCGTTATCACACCGCGATCGGCTGGTACAACACTGCCTATCACCACAGCACCTGGCTGCAAACCGCGCTCGGGCGGCCCTTCCTGTTCCAGTTCGAGGACAATGGCGGAATTCTTCCCATCCACAACGTGGGCATTTCGGCGTCGGGACTGATCCCGTCCGGACGACTCGGCTTGCACTACGTGGCAGAGATCGGGAATGGGCGCGCATCCCGCTTCCCCGGCGCAGAGGCGGTGCAAAATGTTGTAGATGACAACAATGGGAAGGCAGTCAACCTTGCCGTGTACGCAAAGCCTGATTCCGTTCGCGGGTTACAAGCCGGCTTCTCGATCTATCACGACCACCTGACGCCGATTAACCAACCCAACATTGGAGAAATCATTTCAGCCGCTTATGTTGTGTTGGAGCGGCCGGACTTTGAATGGCTGAACGAAGGGCTCGACATCCGCCACGCGGTTGAGGGAGGCCACGCCTTCCACACTCCGGGCTTTTACACGCAGATTTCCAAGCGCTTCGGTTCCTACCGGCCCTATTTCCGCTACCAGTATGTCAATGGGTCGGATCAGGAACCGGTATTTCCTCAGCTGGGATTGATGCATGGTCCATCCGCGGGACTGCGTTATGACGCCAGCGAATCTGTGGCCCTCAAGCTGCAATACGATCGAAATTGGCGGCGACATCTGCAGTCCTACAACGCACTCGGCGCGCAATTGGCGTTTACTTTCTAGATATGTCAAGTCATCATGGCGCACATGGTGACCGACACATACCGGCGCGGCCAGCTTGTGACATTCAGCAGGCGCCGGGTGAGAATAACAAGGTGAGAGGAACGGCCGTGCGGCAAAGGACATCCAGAGCTTTCGGGGGCACGCCACAGCCCGGTCAGCCAGCTTGGCTGGTCAGGCGCGCGGCGATCGCGCTGTTGATCCTCGCTGGCGCGTCATGGGCGTTGGTGACTGCGCCCCGGTTGATGCCGGCTGGGGCGATGGCGGCCCCCGCGGCAGAGCCCAGCGTTGCGATTGTGGTCAACCAGTCCAATCCCGTCGAAAACCTCCCCATGCCAGAGCTGCGCAAGATATTTCTTGGAGAGCGCAGCCATTGGCCCAACGGCCGCCGGATCACGCTGGTCATGATGGATCCCGCTCAACCAGAGCGTAAGGCGATCCTGCGGGAAATTTACGGCATGAACGAGAAAGACCTGAACCAGCACTTTGTCCAGGGCGTATTCACAGGCGCGATTTCCGCATCTCCCAAGACCATGGCTACGCCCTCCGAGGTGCTGAAGTTCGTGTTCAACGTCCCAGGCGCGATTGGCTACCTCCGCGCGGAAGAGGTGGATCGCTCGGTGAAGATCGTAAGAGTGGATGGGCGTTTGCCGGAGGACAAAGAGTACACCCTGCACATGGCAGGACGAGGAAGCAAACCTTGATGGATGTTACACGTGCCGGAAGGCAAGGGGTCTCCAATGCTTTGGCAACGCGCTCGCATTATTCAGTAGAGTTCAAAGCTGACCTCGACGTTGATCTGTACGGCCACGGGCCGGCCGTCTTTCGTGGCGGGTTCGACCGGCAGTTGCGCGCGGCCTCCATCGCTTTCTGATCAAGACCCATCCCCAGCCCTCATTGCACGCGAATGTCATAGGGTTTCCCGTCCGGGCCAACGATCATCGCTATAAAGAGGATCAGGGGTAGAAATGGGTTTTGGCGCCCGCACACCACCACCCACGGGAAAGACACCCCCTCCGATCCCGCTTCCATGCCCCTCTCCGATGCCTGGGCCTGTTCCGTTGCCACGCCCCCGCCCGATCCGGAGCCGATTCCACCGCAGAACCGGTGCCATTCGAAAACGCGGGGCTAAGGCATCTTGTGTGATGCCGAGCTCCGTGGCAGGGAACCGCCGGTGCGATAGGTTCTAGGCCACCAAGTAACTGGCACGACTGCCAGTATCGAAGGTTTTCGGGCCGTTCAAGAATCCGAACGAGGTCGGGCCCTTACTTCGAAAGGATGAATGAGATGAAAGTGAGAATCCTGTTCGCGGCAGTTCTGCTTTCGCTTTGCGTCTCTTCCAATGTTTCGGCCGCTCAAAGCAGTGAAGGGAACCTCGACTCCTACATCGAGAAGCTCCGAGCAGACGTGAGAGCGGACAAGGTAGCCATCATCACCGACGCGATGCAGTTCAACGATCAGGAGAGCAAAATATTCTGGCCGGTGTACCGGAAATACGAAGCCGATATCACGAAGATCAATGATCAGCGACTGGCGTTGATCAAATCTTATAGCGACAAATTTGTTTCGATGACCGATGCGGACGCAAAGGCCATTATCGATCAAAGCCTCGACTTCGAGTCCCGTCGTACTGACGTTAAGAAGAAGTACGCCGAAGAATTCCAGAAAGCCGGTCTTTCATCTTTGACCCTTGCCAAATTCCTGCAACTCGAGCATCGGTTGGACCTTCTTGTGGACCTGAAAGTTGCCTCCGAACTTCCTTCTTTGTTAATCAAGTCGACGGGCCAAACCGCTCCGCGCCAGTAGTATTTGTTCCACTCGTCAATTAGACGAAGCCGGACACTTGGACCCAATTCCCGGACTCACTTGACCCCTGGCAGACGCCCGAGTTTGAGGAAGGACCTGTTCTATTTCGAATTCATCTTCTGGTGTCTCGCCTTCGCATGCCAGCTCATATTCTCGGAGGGCAAATTGTCAAACTTTGCGAGCATACAAGTTGCTCGTACGTATTGCATGCCCCTTGGTTTCCGACCCGCGCTTGCATCAGTAGAGCCGAAAATCGAAGGCGATGAGAATCCGTTCTGAAACCTGTGACAATTCGACAGAAGCCCCTGACCCATAGAAGGCCCAAGAGCTGAAGGCAGAAAAACCGCCAACAAGGACATTGGACACAAATCCGGGGCACAGGATGTTGTGCACCCGGCTGGGCTCTTTGCGGACTAACAACACACAAAATCAGCATGACTTTAGATGAATTTCGCCAATCGCTAACCCCGACCGAACCGCCTACGGGCCTCAGTCTCGCGCTCGCTGGGCTGTGGTGGGATGCGAAGGGCGATTGGAAGCGGGCGCACGAGTCCGCCCAGCAGGACGAGGGCATCGAGGGATCGTGGGTGCATGCCTATCTGCACCGCAAGGAAGGCGACCAGAGCAACGCCGCCTACTGGTATAACCGCGCAGGCAAGCCCACTTGCCGGGAGCCGGTCGATGCAGAGTGGGTCAGCATCGTGATAGCGCTGCTGGAATAGACCGAACTCATGCCTGCGGAGAGAAGTCAACGATGAGCGGCACGTGGTCGCTTAGCGGTCGCCATTTCCGGTACGTGCCTACGGTGACTTTTGCGGAAGGAATCCACTTGCTGGGCAAGAAAACGTAGTCGATGTGAAACGGTCTTGATTTCCGGTACCAGAAATAGTGGGTCGGTCTGGTTTCCTCGCCCTGTTCTTCTGAAAAGAAAGTGTGATACGCGCTAAGAAGGCTCCTCTGCTCCAGCATCGTCACAACTGCCGTGTGGTTCCTTTTCTTTCTTCCGTGGTCGAAAATCGCGTTGCTGTTGAAGTCTCCGCAAATCACAGTCGGCAATCCGTCGCTGAACCAGCCATTGTGCCTCTTGATAGCCTCGAAGACCTGCCCGATGTAGTTGAGTTCCTTCACTTGACCAACTGGGCAAGCCCAAACGGCAAGCAGGAGAAAGTTGGTAGCACCTATTAGCTTGACTGGGGCGATCCACTTCTGTGTCGGAGGTCTACCCACTTCGAGAGTCCACGGCTTTGAGGCAATCACTGCGAGTCCTTTGTTCTTTTTGTCGCCCCACCAGCAGCCTGTGTATCCCTCATCAGAGCAGAGCTTGATCGCGTCCTGCGAGCACTCTGGGATAACGGCAATGTCCGGTTTCAGCGCGTAGAGCACAGCACGCTTCTTTACGAATCCCATTCGACAGTTCCAAACGACGATCCTCATTTGCCCCACGCGAGTCACTTCGCCGCCTCGGTTATGTGTCGTTGATGACGATACATTCGGGCCTCTGCACCGGAGGCAGGGCTCATCATAGCAATGCTGCCCACGGGGCTGGGCTGGAAAACCGGGTGTAGCGATCATCGGTGATGGAGTTTTGGCACTCATTGGGGGATTTGCCTCTCGATTCGTATTGTTAGTAGCTATGCCAATGTGAGCAACTCTCCGTCAGTAGATGTTCCATACTCCTGGCGTCACAACCTCCAGCAGATGACCGTCTGGATCACGGAAGTAGAGCGCCTCGCCTCCATATTTCCATGTCTTACGCAACTCAATCGAGATGCCCTGATCCTTCAGCCAGCGTTCCCAAGCAGGCAAATCACAACGAGCGATCCCGAACGCGATGTGAATTGTGCCGATGGCGTCCGTATCAGCAGTAGCGCCTTTCTTGAACAGCAACAGCACGCTGCGATCACCCGCACGCATCGGGCAAAGGCGCGTGTCATCGTTCAGGGGTTCGCCGGGTTCGAGCGGCTCAAAGCCGAATACTCGACGATAGAATTCTGCGGAACGAGCAGGACTCTCGACGTAGAGGGATGTTT
>Ga0306926_10005958_pt1 | contig 13050 bp, 8 predicted proteins | sample flu12Cox44000178_FD_203759 | JGI IMG/M metagenome (GOLD analysis project Ga0306926, IMG submission 203759) | Lab enrichment of tropical soil microbial communities from Luquillo Experimental Forest, Puerto Rico - flux8day.12C.oxic.44.000.178 (v2)... | ecosystem: Environmental > Terrestrial > Soil... | reverse complement strand
CGGCTACGATTTCTCCCCGGACTGGTATCTCGCACAGCTTGAGTTCCGTTTTCCCGCGTTCGGGCGGGTGCATCACGGCGGCGTTGCGCTGGAACTGCGGCAGGCGCTCGAGCCGTGGCATGTGCTGGGCGAAGAGGGATCGTCCGGCGGCACCGTGCGCTATGTCGATTCCTCGATCGAGCGGCTGCAGGTCAAGGCCGAGGGTTTTGTCGAAGGCCGTCATGTCGTTAGCTGCAATGGCCGGCGCCTGCCGATGAGTTCGACGGGCCGTTCCGGCGAGGCTGTTGCGGGGGTTCGCTTCAAGGCATGGAAGCCGGCTTCGGGCCTGCATCCCACGATTCCCGTTCACGCGCCGCTGACGTTTGACCTTATAGATATCTGGAACGGCAGGTCGCTGGGTGGCTGCGTCTACCACGTGACCCATCCCGGCGGTCGCAATTATGAAACAAAACCGGTCAATTCTTATGAGGCCGAAGCACGGCGGCTGGCGCGCTTCCAGGACCACGGCCACACTCCTGGCAGGGTCGAGCTGCCGCGCGAAGAACGCACGATGGAATTTCCCTTGACGCTCGACTTGAGAACGCCGTTGCCCCATTAGGAAATGCAGGCTTTTTGGAGAAGTCGGAATGGCTGAAACGACCGGCCAGGAAGCGGGCGAGGGCATCGAACAACCGAGTGGCCAACTTGGCCGCTCCAGAACCGCGCATCGGCGCGTTGCGCAGTGGATGCGCGATTACGTCCGCCTGCAGGACATTCCCGACGAGTACATCGGCCAGGACGGCCTGCCGCGCGCGGTCTGGACCCGCTTCTTCGATGCTTTCGCAAACCTGTCGCCTGCCGACATCGAACGCCGCTTTGCCGGCGCGGACCGCCACTTGCGGGAGGCCGGCGTCACCTACCGCGCCCCCGGGGAGAGCGCCGAGCGGCATTGGCAATTGAGCCATCTGCCGCTCCTGATCGATGAGGCCGATTGGCAGCAGATCACGGCCGGCATCGCGCAACGCGCCCAACTCCTCGAGCTTGTGCTGCGCGACCTCTATGGCGAGGGCCGTCTCATCGCAGACGGCGCAATCCCCGCTGCCGTGATTGCGGGCAGCACCGAATATCTGCGCCCGGTCTGCGGTATCAAGCCGCCGGGCGGGCGCTATCTCAGTCTCTATGCCGCCGATGTCGGCCGCGGACCCGACGGGCGATGGTGGGTGCTCGGCGACCGCACGCAGGCGCCCTCGGGCGCCGGCTATGCGCTGGAAAACCGCCTGGTGCTGTCGCGCGCCTTCACCTCGCTCTACAAATCGATGAATGTCGAGCGCGTGGCGCCGTTCTTCGAGGCGTTCCGCGATTCGCTTCGCGCCAGCGCTGACCGTGACGAACCGCGCATCGGCCTGCTGTCGCCAGGCAGTTTCAATGAAACCTATTTCGAACACGCAACGCTCGCGCGCTATCTTGGCTTCCTGCTGGTGGAAGGCGATGACCTTGCCGTTTCAGGCGACCGGATTCATATCCGTACCGTAGCCGGGCTGAAGCGGCTTGATGTGCTGTTGCGTCGGGTAGATTCCAACTCACTCGACCCGTTGGAGCTTGATGCCTCTTCACACCTCGGCGTGCCGGGTCTGGTCGACGTGGTGCGCAAGAATGGCGTCGTGGTCGCCAACATGCCCGGCTCTGGCGTTCCGGAGGCAAGAGCGCTTTTGGGCTTCCTGCCCGGACTTTGCCGGCGTTTCTTCGGCGAAGATCTGAAGATGCCGCATATTGCGACCTGGTGGTGCGGCCAGAAGGCAGCGCGCGAGGAGGTGCTGTCGCGGCTCGACGAAGTGGCGATCGAAGGTGCCTATGGCAGAAGTGTGCCCGGCTTTGAAAGCAACGGTCCAGTGCTTGCGAACGAGCTTTCGGCCGCTGAGCGCGAACGCCTGGTCGGCGCCATCAATGACCGCGGCATCGACTTCGTCGGCCAGGAGCTGGTGCGGCTGTCGACCACGCCGGTGTGGGATCGCGGCCACCTCGTGCCGCGCCCGTTCGTGCTCCGCATCTTCGCTGCCGCGACGGCGGAGGGCTGGACCATCATGCCCGGCGGCTTCTGCCGGATCGCCGGGCAGCTCGATGCGCGCGCGGTGTCGATGGGGGCGGGCGCGCGCGCCGCCGATGTCTGGGTTGTCTCGGAAAAGCCGGTCGAGGCGAAAACCCTGTTGCCGGCGTCCGATACCGTGCGGATCCGGCGCATTGCCGGCGTCCTGCCGAGCAGGGCCGCCGACAATCTTTTCTGGCTTGGCCGTTATCTGGAGCGCGCCGAAGCGACCTTGCGGTTGATCCGCGCGCTCGGGACGCAACAGCGCGATCCCGGCAGCAAGGGCACCTCGAGTTCACAGTCCGGCGAGCGGATCCAGCGGATGCTGGTGACCTGGGGCGCGGTCTCACAGGTTTCGCGATCGCAGCCGGCACGGATTGCGGCCGATGCATTGCAGGCCGAGGAGCGGTTCGGTTCGGCGCTTTCTCTGGTCCGCTCGGCCCAGCGCACCGCGATCTCCTTGCGCGAACGGCTATCGCCCGACGCCTGGCAGGTGATTACCGAGATGACATCGCGCTTGGCGGAGGAGGTCGAGGATGACGACGGGATCCTCAGCGCTGCAGAACTGACGCTCCAGGAGCTGGCCAGTTTTGCAGGCCTTGCTCAGGAGAACATGAACCGTGCGGCGGGATGGCGTTTCCTCGAGATGGGCCGCCGCGCCGAGCGTGCGATCAACACGGCGCGCTTTGCCCGCCAATTCGCCCACGACGAGGCCACGGCCGAGGATCTCGATATCCTGCTGACCCTGGTGGATTGCCAGATCACCTACCGCTCGCGCTACCTGGTGGCGCCGCTGCTTGCGCCGGTTCGCGATCTCGTGGTGCTGGATCAATACAATCCGCGCTCGGTCGCGTTTCAGGTCTCCTCGCTCAATGATCACATTGCCAGTCTGCCTGCGCTTAGGGAGAGCGGCATGATCGAGCGTCCGCAGCGGCTTGCGGTCGCCGTGCAGGCGACGCTGGCAACCGCGGAAGCAACCACACTCGATACCAGGACGTTGTTTGCGCTCGAGCAGGAGCTTCTCAACCTCGCGGACGCGATCGGATTGCATTATTTTCCGCACGGTCCCAATGCGAGCCGGCCCGAGAAGTTGACGGGGCTGGCGTGATCTACGACATCCGCCACGTCACGACCTACGCCTATGAAAATCCGGTCAGCTTCGCCCGGTGTTCGCTGCGGCTGGAGCCAAGGTCCGGCGACGGGCAGGAGCTGATTTCGCACACGGTCGAGATCAGGCCGCGCCCCGCCGAACGCACCGCGCGGCGGGATTTCTTCGGTACCCTCACCGAGAGCATCGTGATCGAGCAGGCGCACCGTCATCTGCGGATTGATTCACGCTCACGCGTCGCGGTATCCCGGAAAGCGCCGGGCCGCGACGAGGAAAGCCCGGCCTGGGAAAGCGTTCGCGACGCCGCCTTCGAAGCAACGACTCTCGGACCCGCTTCACCGATCGGCTATATCTTCGCAAGCAGCCTTGTGCCGATGCTTGGAGCCGTCAGCGCCTATGCGGCCACAAGCTTTGCGGCCGGAATTGGCATCCTGGCGGGCGCCGTGGACCTGATGCATCGCATCCGTGCCGAGTTCAAGTACGATCGGAAGGCGACGGTGATCTCGACGCCGCTGGACGAAGTGTTCGCCAAACGCCATGGTGTCTGCCAGGACTTTGCCCATGTGATGATCGCAGGCCTTCGCGGGCTCGGCCTTCCGGCAGCCTATGTCAGCGGCTATTTGCGAACGATCCCGCCGCCCGGCAAACCACGGCTGCAGGGTGCCGACGCAACGCATGCCTGGGTTTCGCTATGGTGCGGCGCCGACCTCGGTTGGATCGGCCTTGATCCGACCAACGATCTCGTGGTCGAGAACGATCATATCATCCTCGGGATTGGACGCGACTTCTCCGACGTCTCGCCGATTGACGGCATCATTGTAGGATCGCCCAAGCAAAAACTCGGCGTCGCCGTCGACGTGCTTGCGGTGGAGTAAGGGCCTTGTTTTTGCGCCGCCTCGAGCACCTGGCCGGCTCCGGTTCGGTCACGCAGATGGGTCAGTTCGGCTGACGGGTTCAATCAAAGTCTTAGCCTAAAGACTACGATCTAAAGGCCAAGGAGCGGCCAGGTTCCTCACGCGTTATCGTGACGCAGACATTATCCGGGAGAAGGGCAGATCTCTCGTCTGGATTTGCCTCCTTTGACTGGAACGAAACACACAGGGAGGAATCGAAAATGAGCAGAATAGCGCGTGTTACCCGCCGGAAATTCCTGCGGCAAACCGGTATCACGCTTCTCGCCGCAAGTTCCGCACCGGTTATCTCCGCGCCGTTCGTGTCGCGCGCCATGGCCGACACCAAGACGCTGTCGATCGTGCAGTGGAGTCATTTCGTACCGGCCTACGACAAATGGTTCGACAAATTCGCGAAGGATTGGGGAGACAAGAACCAGATCGAGGTTACCGTCGACCACATCCCCGTGCAGGACGTTGCGGCGCGCGCGGCTGCGGAGGCATCGGCCGGAGCCGGACATGACCTGTTCGGCTGGAACGGTGCGGGAGGCGCGCATCTCTATCGCAAGTTCCTCATCGATCTGACGAGCCTGGTGGAGGCAGTCCAGAAAAAGTACGGCAAGATCAGCGTGATCGGCCGGCAGCTCGGCTACAACCAGGACGACAACACCTGGTCCGCGTTCCCCGACTACTACATCAACTTCCCGGTCATGTATCGCAAGAGCCTGTGGGACGGGATCGGGATAAAGCCGGAGAGCTGGGATGACATCCGGATCGGCGGCGCCAAGCTGAAGCAGAAGGGCAATCCGGTCGGGATTTCGCTCGGTCACTCCAACGATCCGAATACGACGTGGCGCGGCCTGTTGTGGAGCTATGGCGGCTCGGTCCAGGACGAGACGGGAAAACACGTCGTGCTTGACAGCAAGGAGAGCGTGGAAGCAGTCAAGTTCGTCGCCGCGCTTTACAAGGAGGCAATGACACCGGACGTGCTCTCCTGGAGTGACGCCTCCAACAACCAGTATATCGACTCCGGCGTCAGCTCACTGATCATCAACCCGATTTCGGCCTATCGAACGGCTCAGCAACTCAACAAGAAGGTGGCGGACGACATCTTCGTGATGAAGCCGCCCAAGGGCCCGGCGCGCCAGTTCATGGGCGGTGCCGCGGAGTTCTACGGAATCTGGAAGTTCGCCAAGAACCAGGACGCAGCGAAGGCATTTCTCACCTACTATGCCGACAACTGGGTCGAAGCCTTCAAGGCGAGCTCCGGCTACAACATGCCGATCTTCGCCAACATCGTGCCCAAGCCGATGCCGCTGTTGTCCGATGATCCTACATCGACCCCGCGCGACAAGCTCGCGATCCTCCAGACCTCCGACGAGTGGTCCGCGCTTCCCGGCTATCCCGGGCCGTCGTGGCCGGCCACCGACGAGATCTACAACAACTTCATCATCTGCGACATGATGGCGAAAGCGGCGACCGGGGCGATGACTGCAGAAGAGTCGGTCAAATGGGCTGCGCAGCAGTGCCAGGACATTTTCAACAAGTGGTTGCACAAGGCGTGATGGTGATTGCAATCCCGGACCGCGCTGTTGCGCGGTCTGGGCTGGGGCGGAGACATACTAGATTGCGGGGCGAAACCGCGCGCCAATGAGCGGGCGACAGGGGTTTAATTTGCAGGGGTGTCCAATGGCTGCGGTGCTGACCAGGGATATTATCAAGAAGTTTGCCGATGTCTCGGCCGTTGACGGCATCACGCTGACGGTGCCCGACGGCGAGTTCATGGTCCTGCTCGGGCCGTCGGGTTGCGGCAAGACGACGTTTCTGCGGATCATTTGCGGGCTTGAGAAGCAGACGAGCGGCGATCTCCTCATCGATGGCAACGTCGTCAACGACATGCCGCCGCGTGCGCGAGGCGTTGCAATGATGTTCCAGAGCTATGGGCTTTATCCGCACTACACGGTGCGCAACAACATCGCCTTTCCGCTCAGGACGCAGGGCGTTTCCCGTGCCGAAATCGCCAAGAAAGTCGAATGGGCGTCCCGCCTGCTCGGGATCGAGCGTCTGCTTGACCGCCGGCCGCGTCAGCTTTCCGGCGGCGAGCGCCAGCGCGTTGCACTTGCGCGCGCTCTGGTGCGCGAGCCGACCGTGCTCCTGCTCGACGAACCGCTTTCCAACCTCGATGCCAAACTGCGCGCCTCGGCTCGCCAGGACATCAAGCATTTCCAGCAGCGGGTCGGCGTCACCACCATCTATGTGACGCATGATCAGGTCGAGGCGATGGGCATGGGCGACCGCATAGCGGTCATCGAGCAGGGGCGGGTGAGGCAAGTGGGCACGCCAATGGAAATCTACAACGACCCCGCCGACCGCTTCGTTGCGACCTTTGTCGGCACGCCGCCCATGAATTTGCTGTCACGCGATGGCAAATATCTTGGTTTCCGTCCCGAGAATTTCCTGCCCAGCGACATGATCGACGACGGTGACGGCGGCATTGCCGAATTCTCGTTCCGCGTCGATCGCTCCGAATATCTGGGGTCCGAGCGGATCGTGTACGGAGTGATCGAGGGTTTTGACGCGCACGTGGTCACGGCAAAGTTGCCGCCGGCGCATGTTGCGGAAGAAAGTATCCGACCCGGCGAGTGGCATCCGTTCGGCGTACGCAGAAGCGCGCTGCGCTATTTCGATCAGGACGGCAAGCGGGTCGTCCGCCAGTGAGGTGAGGTCTTTCTGATGGTCGACATCGCTGAACCAGTTGCCGCCAGACCGGCCCGACGTTTTCGCTTCCTGCTGGACCGGCCCGACGTGCTCGGCGCGGTTTTCGTTGCGCCGGCGATTCTCTACGTCCTGCTTCTGGTGGGTGTACCGTTTCTGCTTGCGGTGTATTACTCGGTCAGTGCCTACACGATCTACGATCCTTCGTGGCGCTTCGTTGGGCTGACAAACTTCGCGCAGGTCCTGCGCAATCCGGTATTTATCGAAACCCTCGGAAACACGTTCCTCTTCACCTTTGCTTCGCAACTTTTGGGCCTCATCCTGGGCAAGTTCGGCGCGCTGCTTTTGTTGCGGCCGTTTCCCGGACGCAGGATCGTTCGGGCGCTGATTATCCTGCCGTGGGCGGTGCCGATCGCTCTTGCCAGCGTCGCCTGGGAGTGGATGTTCGATTCGCTCTATAGCGTCATCAACTGGACGCTGATTGCGGCGGGCATCATCGAGCGGTCAAACGCGCCGAACTGGCTCGGCAATCCGCACCTGGCAATGCTCTGCGTGGTAGTCGTCAACGCCTGGCGTTTCTTTCCGTTCGCGATCGTTATCTTTCTTGCCGGCATTACCGCCGTCCCACAGGATGTCATCGATGCAGCGACAGTGGACGGCGCCGGCTTCTGGCGCCGCAACTACCAGATCATCATTCCGATGACCCTGCCGATCGTAGCGGTCGGCCTGATTTTCGGCATCGTGTTTACCTTCACCGACCTGTCCGTTGTCTATCTTTTGACCAACGGCGGTCCGGTCAACGCCACCTCCGTGCTGGGTTTCCAAGGCTTCCAGGTCGGCATCGTCTCCGGCGACGTGGCGCATGGTGCCGCCATCTCGCTGTTCATGCTTCCGGTCTTGCTGCTGGTGGTTGCTGGCATGTTGCGCTTCATCAGGCGGCGGGAGATCTGACATGCAGCGCGTCGTAGCCAACGCCGTCCGGGGGGTCTCGTTCTATAGCGCGGTTGGGCTGTTCGTCGTCCTGACGGCATTCCCGTTCTATTGGATGTTGATCACGTCACTGAAGAGCAACCCGGACCTTTACAACGTCACCAATATTCCCTTCTGGTTCAACGAAGCACCTACGCTCGAGCATTACCAGTATCTGTTCGAGCAGACGCAATTTGCACGCTGGCTCCTGAATTCGTTGATCATCGGCCTCTGTGTCGTGGTGATCACGCTGCTTGCCGCGTTGCCTGCGGGCTACAGCCTGGCTCGGCTCACCGGCCGCAATGGAGAAGCGCTCGGGATCGGTATTTTTCTCACCTACCTGGTGCCGCCGACGCTGTTGTTTCTGCCGCTCTCGCGGATCGTTGCCAGCCTGGGTTTGCAAAACTCCATGTGGTCGCTGGTCGCGATCTATCCGACCTTTACGATCCCGTTCTGTACCTGGCTGTTGATGGGGTTTTTCAAGGCTATGCCACCGGAAATCGAGGAGGCGGCCATCGTTGACGGCTGCAGCCTGTTCGGCGCCTTCATCAGGATGGTGCTGCCGCTATCGCTGCCCGCGATCCTGACGGCCGTGATCTTCACGTTCACGCTGACCTTGCAGGAATTCGTCTATGCGCTGACCTTCATCTCCTCCACCTCGCAGAAACCGATTACGCTTGGGGTCGCGACCGATCTTGTCCGCGGCGACATCTTCTTCTGGGGGGAGATCATGGCTGGAGCCCTGATCGCCAGTATTCCGGTGGCGATCGCCTATAACCTGTTCCTCGATCGCTTCATCTCCGGTATCACCGGCGGCGCCGTCAAATAGGCGGTTGGCCCTGTCGCGATGGGCGATCGCCTTTTTCAGGCGGCCTTGCGACGGTCGGCCGGACCCGAGCGCAGATCCTGGAAGAATTTTTCCACCTCGCGCGACAGCGTCTCTGCCGTCGCGGTCAGTTCACCGGAGGCCGCAAGCACCCATGCGGCGGCGCTGTTGGTTTCACCGATGGCGTCGCGTAACGAGGTGATGTTGGCGACCAGCGTCTCGTTGCCCTCGGCGGCGGACTGCGCATTGATCGAGATCTCGTGCGTTGCGGCGTCCTGTTGCCCGATGGCGCCGGCGATGTTGGCGGTGATGTCGTTGATGCCGCGGACCGCGCTGCCGATTTCCCGGACTGCATTGACCGCATTCTTGGTCGACGCCTGGATCAAGCCGACGTTCTGGCTGATCTCCTCGGTCGCCTTGGCGGTTTGGCCCGCCAGCGCCTTCACCTCGTGGGCGACGACGGCAAAGCCGCGACCTGCGTCGCCGGCGCGCGCGGCCTCGATGGTTGCATTCAGTGCCAGGAGGTTGGTCTGCTCGGCGATTTGCTGGATCAGCTGCAGCACGCCGTCGATCCGTTGCGTCGCCGCCGCCAGGCTCTCGATTTCCGCGATCGATTTTTCGGTGCGCTGGCCGGTTTGCTCCACCGCATCGGCGGCCTGGCGAACCTGCCGACCGATTTCCTCGACTGCCGCCGATAGTTCTTCGGTGGCCCCGGCCACTGCCGAAACGTTGCCGGAGGCCTGCGCCGTGGCACCGGTCGCCGCGCTCGCGCGCTCGTTGGCATCGGATGCTACGTTGGCGATGGTCTGTGCCGTCTTGCGCATCACGGCAGCATTTTCATTGACGGTGCGAAGGACTGTACTGATCGCCCGCTGAAACGCCTCGACGGACGCCTCGAAGTGCCAGCTGCGCTCTTCGCGCGCCCTCGCATCGGCGGCGACCTGCAAATTGAGGTCGCGGTTGCGCTCCATCGCCTCCTGGAAGATTTGGATTGCCCGCGCGAGCGCGCCGATTTCGTCGGCGCGTTGCTGATACGGGACTTCGACATGTTGGCCGCCTTCCGCGACCTTCTTGATGGTCGAAGTGATGGCCGATAGCGGCCGCGCGATCGATCGGCCAATAATCATTACGCCGATGACCACCAACACCAATGCCATGCCGCCAAGGCAGGTCAGAACGAAAGACCACAGGCGATTGATCTCCGTCCGTTCTATGATGTGCCTGCCGCGCTCGGCATAGACCCTGGACAGCGCTTCAAGATCCTTGTTGAGCGCGGTGCGAACGGCGCGAGGAGCGTCGTTGTCGCCCCATTCCCGGCCGGCGGCCGGGCCGATTTCGTAGGCGCGACGAACCAACTCCTTGCGGAAGTCGACGAATTGCTCGATGCGTTTCCTGAAGGTTGCAAATTGCTCGGAATCATCGGCCTGTACGATGGTTTCCCACTTCTTGACGACGCTGAGGATCTGGTCGTTGAATGCGAGCAGCCCTTCGCCGTATTTCTTGACCACGGCCGGCTCCGTCGACATGTAGATGCCGCGGGATTCCATCACCACTGCATAGACCAGTGAATTGACACGCTCGACGTTGAGTGCGGCCAGGTTCGCCGTTTCGATGGCTTCCGTAAGTTCGGCGCCGCGTCGGGAGTTGTAGTCGGACAAGGCGGTAATCGCCGCGGTCAGGACCGCCAACAGAGCTAAGATCGAGTACAGCCTTGCCGCAAGCGAGAGGCGCGTTGCCATGATGAAACCGGATTCGGGATTCGAAATTGCGCGTTGAGCCGACAAATCAGCCGACTGTCCAAAAACGATGCAGAATCTTGATGGACAAAGGATTAATTTTCGCGCCCTGCCGCACCGCGACAGGGGGGAAATAGTTCATGACATTCAATCGGTTACATATACTTAAGATTGCATTGCCAAAGGTTCCTCGCACAACGCGCGAGATATTCTTGCGGCAAGGGATGGCACAGCTCAAGCTGATGAGAGCCTTGCGTCCGTGCCCGATGATATGCTCTGCCGTCGCATGGCCCGCGCAGAGGCGCCGACAGGTGCGGAGCTACCATGGTCTATCGCCATACCATCGATGCAACCTCCTACCTGTTCGATGATTTGCGCGATTTGCTCGCCAAGGCCACGCCGCCGCGCTCGGGCGATCGGCTTGCGGGGCTTGCGGCCGACAGCGCCGAAGAAATGATCGCCGCGCGAATGGCGCTGGCGGACGTTCCGCTCACACGATTCCTTCAGGAGTCCCTCATCCCCTATGAGGACGACGAAGTCACGCGCCTCATCGTTGACAGCCACGACGCGCAGGCTTTCACGCCGGTCGCCTCTCTAACCGTGGGAGCGTTCCGAGACTTTTTGCTTTCGGATGCCGCAACCACGCCGATGCTGAAGCGGCTGTCGCGCGGCCTGACCGCGGAGATGGTCGCCGCCGTCTCGAAATTGATGCGCAACCAGGACCTTATTCTGGTCGCGAAGAAATGCGCTGTCGTCACGAGTTTTCGCAACACGATCGGGCTGCCGGGACGGATGAGTGTACGGTTGCAGCCGAACCATCCGTTCGACGATGCCAGGGGCATTACCGCCTCGATCCTCGACGGCCTTCTGCTCGGCTCGGGCGATGCCTGCATCGGCATCAATCCGGCAAGCGACGATCAAGCCACGATCGGCAACCTGCTGCGGTTGCTGGATAACATTATCGACCGCCTGAAAATACCTACCCAGGGCTGCGTGCTTACCCATGTGACGACGACACTGAAATTGATCGACGAAGGTCTGCCGGTCGACCTGGTATTCCAGTCGGTCGCCGGTACCGAATTGGCCAACCGCAGTTTTGGAATCGATCTCCACCTGCTGGCCGAAGCGCGAGCGGCCGGGCAGTCGCTCGGGCGCGGAACGGTGGGAAACAACGTCATGTATTTCGAGACCGGGCAGGGGTCGGCTCTTTCCGCAAACGCTCATCATGGGGTCGACCAGCAGACCTGCGAAGCGCGCGCGTACGCGGTCGCACGGGCCTTCGATCCGCTGCTGGTCAACAGCGTGGTCGGCTTCATCGGCCCGGAATATCTCTATGACGGCAAGGAAATTATCCGCGCCGGGCTGGAGGACCATTTCTGCGGCAAGCTGCTAGGCCTGCCCCTCGGCGTTGACGTCTGTTATACCAATCATGCCGAGGCCGACCAGGACGACATGGACACTCTGCTGACGCTTTTGGCCGCCGGTGGCGTCGCTTTCGTGATGGGGGTGCCGGGGGCCGATGACGTGATGTTGAATTACCAATCGACCTCGTTTCATGACGCGCTCTATATTCGCGACCTATTTAGCCTCAAACGGGCGCCGGAGTTTGACGATTGGCTGATCCGCACGGGTCTTGCCGATACCAGCTCTCGACTTGCCGGGGACGGCGGACTTTTGCCCGATTTTGCGTCGCGGCTAATCGGCGAAAATGGCTCCAAAACGTGAACCTCGGGCAGCGGACCCGGCGTTCCAACGTCCGGGGCCTGTCACAATGTTGAGGAATTTCTGGCTGAACCTCGCACCGCGTGCTTATCATATGACTGGGTTTTCGTGTTTATGAGCAATTTTTTCGGGATTGTGAGGGATATCGATGAGAGCTGAAGGCATTGAGGCGGTACGCCGCATTCTCTGCGTCTTTCCGCGATATACATCCGCGTTCGGCACGTTCGAACATGCCTATCCCCTGACCGATGGCGTCGGCGCCCTGATGCCGCCGCAGGGGCTGTTGCTGATCGCAGCCTACCTTCCGAAGCACTGGCCGGTTCGCTTCGTCGACGAAAATATCCGCGCCGCCACCAGGGAAGATTTTGAATGGGCGGATGCGGTGCTCGTCAGCGGTATGCATATCCAGCGCCGACAGATGATCGATATTTGTCACCGGGCGCACGCCTTCAACCTTGCGGTAGCAATCGGCGGTCCTTCCGTCAGCGCCTGCCCGGAACATTACCCTTCGTTCGATTATCTTCACGTCGGCGAACTCGGCGATGCCACCGACGAATTGATCGCGCGACTGGCGCGCGACACGTCGCGCCCGGCGGGCCAGGTCCTGCTCGAGACCGTCGAGCGACTGCCGATGACCGAATTCCCGATTCCCGCCTATGAGCTGGCCGAGCTGAAGAAGTACTTGCTTGGGACCATCCAGTATTCGAGCGGCTGCCCCTATCAATGTGAATTCTGCGATATCCCCGCGCTCTACGGGCGCAACCCGCGGATCAAGACGCCGCAACAGATCATCGCCGAGCTCGACAGGCTGCGCGAATGCGGGATGACCGACACGGTCTATTTCGTCGACGACAACTTCATCGGCAACCGCAAGGCGGCGCTCGATCTGCTGCCGCATCTGGTCGAATGGCAGAAGAGAACCGGCTACGTCATGCGACTTGCCTGCGAGGCTACTCTCAACGTCGCCAAGAGACCGGAAATCCTGCAGAAGATGCGAGAGGCATATTTCATCAAGATCTTCT
>Ga0306926_10005956_pt1 | contig 13055 bp, 10 predicted proteins | sample flu12Cox44000178_FD_203759 | JGI IMG/M metagenome (GOLD analysis project Ga0306926, IMG submission 203759) | Lab enrichment of tropical soil microbial communities from Luquillo Experimental Forest, Puerto Rico - flux8day.12C.oxic.44.000.178 (v2)... | ecosystem: Environmental > Terrestrial >... | reverse complement strand
CAGCCACCGCGATGAGGGGAGCAGGCGCCGTCGGCGAAAAGTGCTCGAGGGCGAGCAGTAGCACGATCATCGACAATCCGACAGCCAACGTTGCCAGCGATGTTTTCGGAAGGCCGTGCAGGGTCGAGAGCAGATTCTGAACAAAGGTGCCGCGGACGAAATGGATGCCCAGGATTTTCGGAACCTGGTCCAGCACAATGACCACTCCGATGCCGGCCTTGAAGCCAATCAGCACCGGCTCCGAAATGAAGTTGGCCACGAAGCCCAGCCGGAGCAGCGCAGCGAGCGCGAGCATGGTTCCCACCAGCAGTGTCAGCGTGGCCGAAGCGATAAGCAGCGAACGGGCTTCGCCGCTGGGCACCACTTCGCCCAGTTCAGCGGCGGCCAATATCGCCAGCGTCGTGGTTGTGCTCACACTCAGAGCCCGAGACGTCCCCAGGATCGCGTAGATGACCATCGGCAGAAAGGCCGTATAGAGCCCGATCTGCACGGGCAACCCGGCGATGGTGGCATAGGCCATCGCTTTGGGAATGACTACCGCGGCCGTGGTCAAGCCTGCGACGACATCGGGCCGCAGCCAGTCCTTCTGGTAAGAGACTAGCCAAGCAGGGATGCCGGGGAGGCGGTGAGGTTCAATGTTGGTCGGCATATTTCTCTCTGAGCTTACAGTGGAACCTTCCGTTCGCGGCCGATCAAGGGGTCTGGGGTGAGCGGCACGCGACCTGGTGGCTTTCACCCATGGCTCCCGGGGCCAGCATGTTGGTCAAAGGAACGTGACCCTGCTGCAGCAAAATGTTGCTAACATTGCCGGCTCGCTCTTCGCTGAGCCTGTGGTTCACTTCCGTGCTACCAGTGGAGGATGCGTAGCCCTTAACCTGGATGTTGTAGCCGTTGTAGGTCTTGGCCTTTTCTACCAGAGCGAGCAATGGGGGGTTATATTTCGGATCGACTTTGGTTTTGCCATTGCCGAAGAGGACGATTACTTCGTCGAGAATGTAGTAGTCATCGAGCTGTCCGAAGCGGGCCCTGTTGGCCGCAATCTTTGCTTTGTTGGCAGCGATCTCCTGCTGCTGGCGGTTGAGGGCGGCCTGCTGTTCTTTCAGCGCCGCATTCTGAGCAGCCAGTGCGTCAGCCTGCTGCTTCAACTCAGCCTCGTTGGCCTGAGCTTGCATCCGGGTTTCGTGCAGGCCGGCCTGGATGGCTTGAGCCTGCTCAAAGTCATTCTCCTTGAACCTGACCTTGGTCGCCACCCACTGCTGCTGGCCGTTATGGGTTGCCTCGACCTGAACACGAAGTCCTGGAATGAGGGCGGCCATGGACATCTTCTGTTGCGGGCCTTGAAGGCGCCCTGTAACTGAGCTGCGTCGGTGCTATCGGTCAGCTCAACGTCAAGCGTTGATCTTTCGGTAGTCTGGAGCGTCATGGTATCGCCGGTGCGTGCCTTAATGGTGCCCTCGATCTTCATGGACTCAGCAAAAGCCTCCCTAGTCCACAGTGTGAGGGCAAGCAGTGAGAGAACGACAGCGGATGAGAACCTTCGGATGCTATTTTGTTTCATAGCTTCTCCCCCTGCCTCGCTTAAGAATCCGGCAAAAGCGCCAGCCTTCGCTCGCATCAGGAGACACGCCCCGCCGGGCGACATTCGGATGATCGCTTGTCGTTGTACCGATTATCCTACCAAACTGTTTTCTCCTGACGATCCGCGGGAAATCTTCCCTTCTTGTCGCTGGGCAGCTCGTGCGCGGCTTATCAAGATCTCCCTCCGAGGGGCTTGCGACACGGCTGAAGCCATGCCCGGATACAAAGCACATATGAAACGTCGCTGGTGCGCGAAGTAAGAGCGCGCATGCCGGCAATGGGCCCAGCGCGTACCCAATTACGTTACGAACAGCCAATTTGGCGAGCAAGAGAAATGAGGAACCCCACTGTTACGTTTGTAACCGAGGGGCATCTACAATCGACCTCGATGGCATTTCACTTCGAAGTCGAAGTCACGGACGGCAAGGCGCGGGCAGGGCGGATGGTCACTCCGCATGGCGTGGTCGAGACGCCGGTGTTTATGCCAGTCGGCACGCTGGGGTCCGTCAAGGGCGTGCCGCAGGACACGCTGGAGGAGCTGGGTGTCCAGATCCTGCTGAACAACACCTATCACCTGTACCTCCGTCCGGGCCTGGAGATGGTGCGCGCGCTGGGCGGAGTGCAGAGGTTCATGGCGTGGGACAAGCCCATCCTGACCGACTCGGGCGGGTTCCAGGTGTTCAGCCTGAGCGAGCTGCGCAAGGTGACGGAAGAGGGCGTGGCGTTTCGCTCGCACCTGGATGGCTCGTCGCACATGTTCACGCCGGAGAGCGCGGTTGCGGCGCAGATCGGGCTGGGGGCTGACATCATCATGGCGTTCGATGAGTGCACGGAGCATCCGGCGGAGCGGGGGCGGGCGCGTGCGTCGATGGAGATGACGCTGCGGTGGCTGAACCGCAGTCGCGATTATTTTGAGGCGCATAAGGAGGAGGTACCGTGGTTTGGGGGAGTGCCCGGAGATTCTCGCCTGGGTAGGGGTCCTTCGACTCCGGCGGCAAAGGACGCCGCCTTCGCTCAGGATGACACCGAGTGTGGAAACAGGCGTCCCACCCTTTCCCAAAAGAGGGAAAAGGATGGGACGTCCACATCATCGGGAACAGCAGGTCCTTCGACACGGGCTGAAGCCCTCGCTCAGGATGACACAAGAAATAAGACCCTCACGCACGATGACAAACCGTATTTGGCTGAACCAGGAGAGACGCAGGCGCTGTTCGGCATCGTGCAGGGAGGCATGTATCCCGAGTTGCGGCGGGAGTCGGCGGAGCGCACGGTGGAAATTGACCTGCCCGGGTACGCCATTGGCGGGCTGAGCGTGGGGGAGCCGCGTCCCATGACATACGCGATGCTGGATGCGGCAATGCCGTACCTGCCGGAAAACAAGCCGCGCTACCTGATGGGGGTGGGAACTCCGGAGGAGCTCGTTTACTACGTGGCGCAGGGCGTGGACATGATGGATTGCGTGCTGCCGACGCGCGCGGCGCGGCACGGTCTGCTGTTCACGTCGGAGGGCAAGCTAACGATCAAGAATGCCCGATTCGCGAAAGACGAAGGCCCGCTCGACCCGAATTGCAGCTGCAAGGTGTGCGGGCGCTATTCGCGGGCTTACCTGCGGCACCTATATGCGTCTAACGAATTGCTGGCGCAGGTGTTAAACACCGTCCATAACCTGGCCTATTACCTTGACACCATGCGGCGCGTGCGGCAAGCTATACTACTTGGGGAGTTCGCGACTTTTCTTTCTGGTGTCAGACCTCCGCATCTGAGTGTTCCCTGGTGATGACCCACCCTGTGGTCCGCTGCGGCAGATGGCGAAAATGCGGCATCCAGCGGTGCGCTGTTGAGAGATCGTGGTGTTCCGATTGAGCTTCCCGGACGTCCTGCGGTAATTCCTGCTTAGCGTTTTGAATGCAGCGGTGGGGGAGTGCGTCGCGGAAGGGCGGTGGAAAAGGCGAATTGCCAGGAGCCGGTTTATCGGGGGCTAAAGCCCCGTGCAGATTATGTAGGTCTGGACGCTGGCCTCAAGGCCAGCTCTTCCACCGAGAGTTAACGACACATGCTGACTTTGGCAGGCGTTTATTCACAGGCGGTGGGCGGCGGTATCGGGCCGATCGTGATGATGGTTGCGATTTTCGCAATCTTCTACTTTTTGCTCATCATGCCGCAGCAGCGCAAGCAGAAGAAGTGGCAGGAGTTGCTGAAACAGCTCAAGTCGGGCGACCGGGTGATCACCAGCGGCGGCCTGACCGGGGTCATCATGTCGGTGAAGGATGACACCGTGATTCTGCGGGTCCCCCCCGACAATCTCAAACTTGAAGTGGCGCGCTCCTCGATTGTGACGCTCACGACTGGGGAGGACAAGCCCAAGTAAGGCGAGAAGGAGATCCCTCGTGGACTGAAGTCCACTCGGGATAACAAAAATAGAAGGATCTACGGCACGACTGAAGTCGTGCCCTGGTACGAGGCGGTCCGGAAGTGGTGGTTTAAGGCAGCTTTAGCAGGGTTGCAGTTTCCCATGAAGAAGAACCTCACAGTAAAAATTCTCATTATCTTCGCGGTGCTGATCTTATTCCTGTTCGGCATCTTTGGCATTCCCAAAAGATTCACGCCTGCCGGCCTGCTGGCCGCGATGCAGGAGCGCATCCACCTGGGGCTTGACCTCAAGGGTGGCACGCACCTCATCCTGCAGGTGCAGGTGAATGACGCCATCAACGCCGACACCGACCGCGCCATTGAGCGGCTGAAGGAAGATCTCAAGGCGAAAAACATCAATTACGCCGAGATCACCAAGCCGAATCCGCAGCAGAGTCCTGAACTGATTTCGGTCAAGGGGGTTCCGCCGGAGTCGATCAGCGAGTTCCGCAGCGTGGTTGCCGACCGGCTGCCTGATTTCGACCTGGCGTCGGGCCCGGAGAACTCTTTCACGCTTACGATGAAGCCGAGCATTGTGAAGGAGACTAAGACCAAGGCGCAGCAGCAGGCGATTGAGACCATCCGGAACCGAATTGACCAGCTTGGCGTCAGCGAGCCGGTGATTCAGGAGCACGGACTGGGCGACTACCAGATCCTGGTGCAGCTCCCGGGCGTTGACGATCCGGCGCGGGTGAAAGAAATCATGCAGTCCACAGCGATGCTGGAAATCCGCCAGGCGCTGGGCGGACCTTACGCCAGCGAGCAGGAGGCGATGCAGGCCAACGGCGGCATTCTCCCGGCGAATGCGGTGCTGATGAAGGGTAAAAACCTTGGCGCCCGCGGGCAGGAGAGCAGCGATCAGTACTGGGTGATCAGCCGGGCGTCGGCAGTGAGCGGCAGCGACCTGCGGACGGCGGATGCAGGCCGCGACGAGAACGGACGTCCCGACGTGAAGTTCACCCTGACGGGTGAAGGTGGGCGGCGTTTTGCGGCGTTTACCGGCGCACACGTGGGTGAGCGGTTGGCGGTGGTGCTCGACAACAAGGTGATGGAAGTCGCCACCATCCAGGAACAGATTCACGATGAAGGCCGCATCACCGGGTCGTTCACCGAGCAGCAGACGCAGGACCTATCGTTGACGCTGCGTTCGGGCGCGCTGCCGGCGGGCATCAAGTACCTGGAAGAGCGGACAGTGGGTCCGTCGCTGGGTGCGGACTCGATTCGCGCAGGTGTGCGTGCGGCCCTGATCGGCATGATCGCGGTCATGGTGTTCATGCTGTTCTATTACAGGCTGGCGGGCATTAATGCAGATCTTGGCCTCATCTTGAACCTTGTCATCCTGCTGGGCTTTCTGGGCTTCAGCGGAGCCACGTTGACGTTGCCGGGCATCGCGGGCGTGATCCTGACGATTGGTATGGGCGTGGACTCGAACGTGCTGATCTTCGAGCGCATCCGCGAAGAACTGCGGCATGGCAAGACGCCGCCCTCGGCGGTGGAGCAGGGCTTCGCGCATGCCTGGGTCACCATCGTTGACACTCACGTGACCACGATCGTATCGGCCATCATCCTGTTCCTGTTTGGAACCGGACCGGTGCGCGGATTTGCCGTGACCCTCAGCTTCGGTCTGGCGGCCAACCTGTTCACGTCCGTCTTCGTATCGCGCGTTATTTTTGACGCCATCCTCAATCGCCACCAGCGTGGCGAGGCTTTGAGCATTTAGCCCGAGGACGTGTTCACCACCCTTTGACTTCGCTCAGGGCAGGCTAGGCACGGAGGACACGGACGAAGAATTAAGAATAGGCTTAAAGTTTTGAACAGATTCGACATTGAGGGCCGATCGGTGATCGACGAGCAGCAGGCAAAATCCGCAATTCGTGTCGCAGAGGAAGATGTGACCGGTGAAATCATCGGCTCAGCCATGTCTGTGCACCGGGAACTTGGGCCTGGTCTTTTGGAGTCAGCCTCAAGTCAGCATGTGTTACGAGCTGGCGTAGAGGGGAATTCCTTTCCGGTCGCGGGTGGAACTTCCGGTCGCCTATAAGGGCGTTCGACTGGATTGCGGTTACCGCATCGACCTGCTGGTGGACAATCGGGTCCTTGTTGAACTGAAATCAATGGAACGCATCCAGGCGGTACAGGAAGCGCAATTGATCACGTACTTGAGGCTGAGCGGGCTGCGCGTTGGACTGTTGATTAATTTCAACGTTCCGGCCTTGCGCCGAGGAATTGTAAGAAGAATTTTGTAGAACTCCGTGTCCTCCGTGCCTCGGTGGGGAAGGTTTACTACCGGGCGCGATCAGGAGAACGTGAGTTTTTCGTAAGGGGCTAGCGGTGGAGTTATTTCGTAATACCAATATCGATTTCCTGGGCAAGAAGTGGTATTTCCTTGCTTTCTCACTGATCTTCAGCGTCGCCGGACTGCTCTCGATTTTCTTCTGGCACGGCATTCCGTTGGGCGTGGACTTCAAGGGCGGCACGCTGGTGTACGTGAAGTTCGCGAAGACGCCGAACCTGACGGAGATCCGCTCGGCCATGGACCGCGCCGGGTTGAAGGACCCGAAGATCCAACGCTATGGCGAGGCCGGCAATAACGAGGTGCTGGTGGCGCTGGAACAGCGCGAGACCAGCGAGTCGGCCCTCGACCAGGGCAAGAACACGATTATCCGCGCGCTGGAATCCACGGAGCAGCAGCAGGCGGGTAAACAAGACCTGAACAACACCGGCCCGTCGAGCCTGCAGCAATATCTTCTGTCCAAAGATCCACTGCACTTGGGCATAGACGCAGGGCCCAAGTATCTGACGATTGCGCAACAGATCGACGACTTCCGCAACAAGCAGCGTGGAGGCGTGCTGAAGTCGGTGGACGAGTTGCGCGGTGTGGCTCCCGCGGAAGTATTGGCCGTGCTCGAGCAGGATTTCTACACCTCGAACTTCGCGGTACGCAATGTCGAGATCGTAGGCCCGCAGGTGGGCGGTCAGTTGCGCAAACAGGCGTTGTTGGCGACGCTGTATTCGCTGGGCGGAATGCTGGTGTACCTGTGGTTCCGTTTCGAGCTGATCTACGGCGTGGGTGCGGTGGTGGCGTGTTTCCACGACACCATCATCACGGTAGGATTCTTCTCTCTGCTGAACAAGGACATCAGCCTGACGGTAATTGCGGCCATCCTGACCTTGATTGGATACTCGATGAACGACACCATCGTGGTTTATGACCGCATTCGGGAAAACATCAAGCTGCTGCGCCGCGAAAACCTGGCCGATGTGGTCAACAAGAGCATCAACCAGACCTTAAGCCGAACAATTTTGACTTCGGGCTTGACATTTCTAACCGTACTCTCGTTGTATGTGTTCGGGGGCGAAGTGCTGCGCGGCTTCTCTCTGGCGCTGGTCATCGGAATCCTGGTCGGAACGTATTCTTCGATTGCGGTGGCGGCTCCCATGTTGGTGGCTTACCAGGAATGGCGGGCCAAGAAAACCGGGCGTGCTGTCCTGCCTGCGGCCAGCTCGGCCCGGGAAAAAATCAAGGCCAAGGCATAATCGGCTTTTCTAGGGAGCACAAATCGGCTTCCGGGGTGTATATTCAAGTCCTTCAAGCGGGCGACCGGTTGGCATGCAGCTTATCAGCAGGCGATGGACCCGAACAGCCAGTTGGCACGATGGAGAATTTGGGAGCAAAAGGCAGTAGGCCGGTGTCTAAGTAATCGAAGCGTTCGACGGAGATAGGGCTATGTTTGAAGACAGCCTCATGGAATCGGGAGGCAAGTTAAAAACGAAACAAGGCGCGACCACCGCCCTTTCGTTTGTCCTCCAGATCATTCTTATTGGCGTGCTGGTATTGTTACCACTGGTGTTCACCGAGGCGTTACCGAAACAGCAACTGATGACCTTCCTGGTTGCTCCGCCTCCGCCTCCACCCCCACCTCCACCGCCGGCCGCGACTCCAGAAATCAAGGTTGTGAAGAAGATACAGAGCGACCTCGACAATGGCCAGTTGCGTACGCCAACCAAGATCCCGAAGAAAGTCGCCATGATTAAGGAAGACGAGGCGCCACCGCCGTCGACCGGCGTTGCGGGTGTGGTGGGCGGGGTGCCGGGCGGGGTTCCGGGTGGGGCGATGGGTGGCGTACTGGGCGGCATTATCGGCACTTCCCCCACCGTCGTACCCAAAGCGGCTACCCCGCAGCGGGTGCGCGTGTCGCAGGGCGTCTCCCAAGGTCTGTTGATCAGACAGGTGAAGCCCACCTACCCTCCGCTGGCGCGCTCGGCGCGTATCCAGGGGACGGTGGTCCTGCAAGCCTTGATCAGCAAGGATGGCTCCATCGAAAACCTGCACCTGGTCAGCGGACATCCCATGCTGGCCCCGGCGGCGATCGAAGCCGTGAAGCAGTGGAAATACAAGCCCTACTTCCTGAACGGTGAGCCTGTCGAGGTGGAAACCACGATCAACGTGAACTTCACGCTCGCGGGCGGATAGAAATTTGCGCAGCAGCGCGTGCTGCGTCGAGGCTCGGCGGCGACCGGAGTCGGAATGGTGGTCGTTCGCAGCTTGGATTTTTGGCACTGAAGCGGCCGGCCGGAGGTAGAACGCAGGCAGGCTTTCCCGGGCTGGACGATATCGGCCCAATGGTTCTGAATCACCTGCAGTAGCGAAACGCGTACTGCTGTAACGCAAGTTCCTGAGGAGGAAATTCGACTCATGCTTCTAGCAAATGTTGCAAACTATGCTCTCAGCCACGTACCCTCGGTTGGCGTCTGGATGTTCCAGGAAGCCGGTGTGGGGTGGGACCCAGTCTCCCTCTGGAAACAGATGGGCATCCTGGCCAAAATCGTTGTGCTGATCCTGTTCATCATGTCGGGCTGGTCTATCGGCGTGATGATTGACCGCGCGATGGCGTTCAGCGCCGCGCGTAAACAGTCGCGTGCATTCGCTCCCGCCGTTGCCGGCGCGCTGCGCGAAGGCAAGATCGACGAAGCCATCAAGATTGCCGAGCGCAACAAGAAGAGCCACCTGGCGAAGGTTGTCACGGCCGGCCTGCAGGAATTCCGCGCGCACGGCGAGTCCAGCGACATCCCGGGCGAACAGATTGAAGCCTCGAAGCGTGCTCTGGAACGCGCCGAAGCCATCACCCACGCCGAACTGAAGCGCGGGCTTGGCGGACTGGCGACGATCGGTTCGACAGCGCCGTTTATCGGACTTCTGGGCACGGTGGTCGGCATTCTGAACGCGTTTAAGGAAATTTCGACCCAGAAGGCTACGGGTCTGGGCGCCGTCGCCGGCGGTATTTCGGAAGCCCTGGTGACCACCGCTATCGGACTGTTTGTGGCCATCCCGGCCGTCATGGCGTTCAACTATTTCTCTAGCAAGGTGGAAGCCTTCGACGTGGAAATGGATAACAGCTCCAGCGAGCTGGTTGACTACTTCCTGAAGCGTCGCGGGGCCGTCCGCCGGTAACCGGAGTCCGGCTCAGCCGTAGGCCGAACACCGATTCAACGGGGAGGTTGAACCATGGCACTAGCGAAACGCGACGAAGGCTCGAAAGTAAATTCCAACATTAACGTCACACCGATGGTGGACGTGATGCTGGTGTTGCTGATCATCTTCATGGTCATCACGCCGATGCTGCAGAAGGGCGTCAGCGTGGACATGGCCAAGGTGAACAGCCCCGCGCCCATGCCGGATGCCGACAAGGAAGATGCCCTGCTGATTGCAGTCATGCGCGACGGCAAGATCTTCTTTGGCACAGACCGGATTGAGCCGGACCAGCTTACGCAGAAGGTGAAAGACCGCCTGGCCAACAAAGCGGACAAGCGTGTCTTCATCAAATCGGACGCCCGCGCCCGCTACGGCAATGTCGTGGACGTGGTCGACAACGTCCGCTCGGCGGGAGTGGATGATGTAGGTCTGCTGACCGATCAGAAGAAGACGGGGGCGGCTGCGCAGGCTCCGCCTGCCACAGCCCCTGGGAAGTAACGGGAGTCACTTATGGGAATGACATTAGGGGGCAAAGGCGGGCCCTCGGCTGATATCAACGTAACGCCGCTGATTGACGTGCTGCTGGTGCTGCTCATCATCTTTATGGTGATCACGCCGCTCACGCCGAAAGGTCTGGATGCGCTGGTTCCCCAGCCGCCGAAGGACCCGCAAAAGCAGCAGCCGGAAAGCGACCGGACGATCGTCGTTCAGCTCCTGAAGGGCGGCGGCGACCAGGCGGCAATAAAGATCAACCAGGACGACGTGACGTGGGACAACCTTGAAGGACGCCTCAATGACATCTTCAAGACTCGCGCCGAGAAGGTGATGTTCGTCAAGGCGGATCCCGACCTGACCTTTAACGAGGTGGCACAAGTCATCGACATCGCCCATGCGGCGGGCGTCGACAAGGTCGGATTGATCACCGCCAAGATCGAAGCCGGTCAATAGGTAGTCTTGCAACAGGAACGTGATTCGGGAAGCACTCCTCCTTCGGGAAAGGCGGGGCATCGCGAAGCGGTGTCCCGCTGTCCCGTGGAACCCGAAAAGCGTAATGGAGAGTGATACCAAACATGAACAAAAGCGCACGGATACTGACGATCCTTGCTGTAGTGCTCGCGTTGCTCTCGGCCGTGGGCTGCGAGAAATTGAGAGCGCGCGATCAACTCAACAAAGGCGTTCAGTCGTACAAGAACGCACGCTACGAAGAAGCTATCGAACATTTCAAAAACGCGGTACAACTGGACCCCAGCCTGACCAACGCCCGACTTTATCTGGCAACCGCGTATGCCCAGCAATATATCCCCGGCGCCGATTCGCCCGAGAATAATCAATATGCAGAGCAGGCGATCGACGAGTTCAAGAAGGTGCTGGCCGCCAATCCGCCCAAAGAACAGCAGATCCACAGCTTGAAGGGCATTGCTTCGCTCTACTTCAACATGAAGAAAATGGATTTGGCGAAGCAGTATTACCAGAAGGTCGCCGACCTCGATCCCAACGATCCGGAGACGTATTACTCGATCGCCGTAATCGATTGGACGCAGGCCTACCAGCCGCGCCTGGAAGCCCGCGCCAAGCTGGGCCTGAAGCCGACCGACGACATCAAGGACAAGAAGACTTGTGCCGAGCTGCTGAAGGCGATCAAAGAGACAAATCAGGGAATCGTGGAAGACGGTATCGCGAAGTTGCAGAAGTCGATTGAGTTGCGGCCGGACTACGACGACGCAATGGCGTATCTGAACCTGCTGTACCGCGAGCGGGCCGACTTGGAATGCGACAACCCAGACGCGCGCAAGGCTGATCTGAAGTCGGCCGACGATTGGGTCGACAAAACCATGGCCACGAAAAAGGCCAAGGCTGAGAAGGCCGGCCCTTCGGGCATCGTCACTACCGAGACGCCTGCCAAATAAGACGCCAACCGGATCTCCGATTGCACTTCGAAGACGCCTTTCTCCCTCGAGAAGGGCGTCTTTCCCTACCGGACATGTGTAGAGGCGGCGGCTATTCCTGGATGCACCGTTGGGCGCGCCGCCAGACAGGCAACGGGCGGAGTCACTCTCAGTTGTGACACCGTCACTCGTTGATTCGAACCTATAAAGTACAATTCTTGGTTTGGCGCGACCGAGCCGACGCATTGCAGGAGGGCCTTGCCTTCCGCGAGGCTGTGTTCGCCCTGAAGGCATTCTCATGTTTAAGCGAATTCTTATTGCCAATCGCGGCGAAATCGCTGTCCGCATTATTCGGGCCTGCCGGGAGATGGGAATCGAGTCGGTCGCCGTGTTTTCAGACGTGGACCGGAGGGCCCTTCACGTGCGTAAGGCCGACCATGCCTACCCCATCGGTCCAGCGACCGCGAGCGAGTCGTATCTCAACATTGACAAGATTCTCGAGGTAGCGCGGCGCAGCGGTGCGGAGGCCATTCATCCCGGCTACGGATTTCTGTCGGAGAATGCCCGCTTCGCCACCGCGTGCCGGGATGCGGGGATCAAGTTCATCGGGCCGACCCCGGAGTCGATGGAGATGATGGGCTCAAAGACTCGTGCGCGGCAGAACATGAAGAAGGCCGGCGTGCCATTCGTGCCCGGTTCCGAACACGGCCTAGAGTACGAGGCCAGCGAGAGGCTGGCCGAGCAGATAGGCTATCCGGTGATGCTGAAGGCGGCGGCTGGCGGTGGTGGCAAGGGCATGCGGCTGGTGCACTCTCCCGCGGACCTGCGTTCCGCCTATGAAAATGCCCGCAGCGAATCGCAACGCGCCTTTGGCGACAATGAGGTGTACATCGAGAAGGCCATCGTCAATCCGCGACACGTGGAGATGCAGGTCTTCGGCGACGAGCACGGCAACGTGGTGTATCTCGGCGAGCGTGAGTGTTCGGTGCAGCGCCGCCATCAGAAAGTGCTGGAGGAGTCGCCCTCCCCAATCGTTGATGAAGATATGCGGCGCCGCATGGGCGAGATTGCCGTCCGCGTGGGCACGGCCGCAAATTATCAGAATGCGGGAACGGTCGAGTTCCTGGTGGATCAGGAGCTCAATTTCTATTTCCTCGAAATGAATACGCGACTGCAGGTGGAACATCCGGTTACCGAGTTCGTGACCGGCATGGACCTGGTGCACCTGCAGATTCGAGTGGCAGCGGGCGAGAGGTTGCCGTTCCGGCAGGAGGACATCAAGCTGCGAGGGCATGCCATCGAGTGCCGTGTGTATGCCGAAGACCCGGACAACAACTTCTTCCCTTCGCCGGGGCAGATCGCGCGGCTGATCTCGCCTTCCGGGCCGGGCATCCGGCACGACAGCGGCATGTACGAAGGTTGGGTCGTGCCCATGGAGTACGATCCGCTGCTGGCGAAGCTAGTGGGCTATGCCGAGACGCGCGACCAGGCCATCGACCGCCTGCTGCGGGCGTTGTACGAGTATTTTGTTGGCGGGATCAAGACCAACATTGCGCTGTTTCGTCGCATCTTGAAGGACCCGAACTTTCGGGCAGGAAAGATCGACACTGGATTCCTCGAACGCCTGCTGGCGACACCGTCCGTGGAGACCGAAGAGCGCCGGCCTGTAATCGCAGCATTGGCGGCCGGAATCTTCGCCACCATGGATC
>Ga0306926_10005953_pt1 | contig 13057 bp, 8 predicted proteins | sample flu12Cox44000178_FD_203759 | JGI IMG/M metagenome (GOLD analysis project Ga0306926, IMG submission 203759) | Lab enrichment of tropical soil microbial communities from Luquillo Experimental Forest, Puerto Rico - flux8day.12C.oxic.44.000.178 (v2)... | ecosystem: Environmental > Terrestrial > Soil... | reverse complement strand
GTCCGAAGGAGAGCGAACATGAGCGCGAATCCGAGTACCGCTTCATTGACCAATCGATGGGATCTGAATTCGGCTGCGAACACCAGCTTGAAAGCAGCCGCAGGCTTCTGGTTCGTAGTCGCCGTCATGGGCCAGTGGATCTTCGTGTTCTACATCGCCTCGTTCTACGGCGTTTCCTCAGTGCGTGGACACGTTGGAGTGTGGAACAAGACCCTTGCCCAAGGGTGGATGCCAGGCAACACCATCGGCAACACGGCCCTCGCTGCCCATCTTTTGTTCGCTGCCCTGATTACGCTTAGCGGTGCCCTTCAGCTTGCTCCGCAAATCCGGGGCCGCGTGCCCATCTTCCATCGTTGGAATGGGCGCTTCTACGTGGTGGTCGCTTTCACGATGGGCCTCTCCGGCCTGTATCTGTTGTTCTCCGGGCGTAAGGTGGTCGGCGACTTTACCCAACACCTTTCCTTTGGAATCAACGGCATCCTGATCCTGGTTTGCGCTGCGATGGCATGGCGGCATGCGGTGGCTCGGGATTTCAAAACGCATCGGCAGTGGGCTCTTCGCCTGTTCCTGGTCGTCAGTGGCGTCTGGTTCTTCCGCGTTGGATTGATGTTTTGGCTCCTCCTCAACAAAGGCCCGGTCGGTTTCGATCCAGCCACGTTTCAGGGTCCGTTCATCACGTTCTTGTCTTTCGCGCAATATCTGCTGCCCCTCGGCATGCTGGAAATCTATTTGCGCACGCAGGATCGAGCCGGCACGCTGGGTCGGTTCGCTACTGGGGCCAGCCTGTTTGTACTGACCCTGGTGATGGGCCTCGGAATTGTTGGGGCCACTATGACGATGTGGGCGCCTCGCATCAAGGCCGCCTACGACAACCGCACCTCCATCGCCGATACCCTTGCGGCGACGATCGCCTCGAGCGGCGTTGACCAGGCCGTGCAGCAATATCACGATCTGAAGTCCGCCAGTCTAGCCACCTACAACTTCGATGAAGCCGAACTCAACGCTCTCGGCTATCAACTCATTAAGGGCAACAAGTTCAAAGAGGCAATCCGCATTTTCCAGTTGAACGTCGAGGCCTATCCGCACTCCGCCAACACCTACGACAGTCTTGCGGAGGGTTACATGGACGACGGCAACAGAGTGCTGGCGCTCACCAATTATCAAAGGTCTCTTGAACTCAACCCAAAGAACCACAACGCCATTCAGATGTTGCGGGCGCTGAATGCCCAGTAGGTTCTGCTGAGGGCTGGGATGTCGAGATGGTCTGATTTGCAGCTACTTGCTGCAAAACGCACGCAGGAGAAACGGATGAGCTCCGCCATAGAGACAATACGCATCTCAGAACTCTCGCCAAAGTTCATGGCCCGGATCGCCGGCTTCCTTTACCTGATCGTCATCGTGTTCGGCGCATTCGCGGAATTAGGCGTGCGCGCCAAGTTGGTTGTGCCCGGCGACCCGGCAGCCACTGCGCAGAACATCATGGCGCACCAGACGCTTTACCGGTTGGGCTTCACGGCCGAAGTCTTCTACCTCGCGTGCAATGTGCCAATCGTGGTCATCTTCTACAACTTGTTCAAGGTGGTGAACAGGAACGTCGCTTTGCTGGATGCGATCTTTGGCCTGGTATCGACCGCCGTCGAGGCCGTCAGGTTGCTCGCTCACTACGCGCCCATCGCCATTCTGGGCGGGGCGAGTTACTTGAGCGCATTCACGCCGGCTCAACTACAGGCGGCCTCGTACTTGTCATTGCAGTTGTTTGAAGGCGGATTCGCCATCTGCCTGGTGTTCTTTGGCTTCGATTGCTTTGCGATGGCCTTCTTGATCATCCACTCAACTTTCTTTCCACGGATCATCGGCGTGGCGCTGGCCATTGAGGGCGTGGGCTATCTCGTCAACAGCTTCACGCTCTTTCTCGCGCCCGCCTGGCAAACGCGCATCTTCCCGTTCTTCACACTGACCGCACTGGCCGAGATCGCCCTGGCTCTGTGGCTTCTGGTAATGGGCATCAACGAACCACGCTGGAGGGAGCAGGCGTGCGCAGCCGGGTACCCAGCATGAAATGCAAGTTCGATCGGAACCGAGTTACTTCGCTGAAGGAGTAGGAGTATGAGCACGAATATCAACATCGCTGTATGGACCGGCCGTTGGGAACTGGATTCGGTTGCCGACACTGCCCTGAAGGCGGCCACACGTTTCTGGTTCGTAGTAACCGTCATCGGGCAACTACTGTTTGGGTTGGGAGTTGCCGCCTTCTACGGTCGCGCTTCCTTGCGCGGCGATTCGTTTGCCTGGAACCGTTTTATGACGCATGGCTACGTGCCCGGCGATCGGGTGGGGAATGCCTTCGCCGTTGTCCATGTGATTGCGGCGGTCATCATCATGCTGGCCGGAGCGACGCAACTGGTGCCGCGGGTGCGCGAGCGCTTTCCAGTGTTTCATCGCTGGAACGGGCGCATTTATATGCTCGTAGCGGTCACGACCGCCGCTGCCGGCTTCTACATGACGTGGATCAGGGGCAGCATCGGCGATTTTTCGCAGCATCTGGGTGGCTCTCTGAACGCTGTTCTGGTGTGGGCCTTCGCCGCGCTTGCTCTGCGTTCCGCGATGGCGCGCGATTTCAAAACCCATCGCCGCTGGGCGCTTCGGCTTTTCCTGGTGGTGAGTGCAGCCTGGTTCTATCGCATCGGCTTTTTTCTCACCATGATCATCTTCCAGCGCCCCGTCGGCTTCGATCCCGCCACGTTCACTGGGCCATTTCTCACGTTCATGTCATTCGCGCAATACCTGGTGCCACTCGCGATTCTCGAACTTTATCTACACGCGCGGGATCGCGCCGACGCGGCTGGCCGCATCGCTACCGCATTCGGTCTTGGCCTGTTGACGGTTGCCATGGGCGCCGGCATCTTTGGCGTCGCCATGTTCGCGTGGGTGCCGAGCCTTCAGGCTCCGTTCGCGCAACGAAAATCGATTGCTGAGACGCTCGGAGCGACCGTCGCCTCCGGCGGGATCGATCAGGCCGTGAAGCAATATCATGATCTGAAGGCTTCAACGCCGAACGGGTATAACTTCGCTGAAGACGAACTCAACACGCTAGGCTACGAACTTCTGCACACCAGGAAGTTCAAGGAAGCTGTCGCCATATTCCAGGTGAACGTCGAAGCCTACCCGCGATCAGGCAACGCGTATGACAGTCTTGCCGAGGCTTGCCTCGCCGCCGGCGATAAGATGCAGGCGCTTGTGTACTATCGGAGGTCGCTCGAACTCAATCCGAAGAACGCGATTGCAGGTCGCATGCTGGAAAAACTCAAAGCGCCGCGAGTTGAGCTCGGTGCGGGAGGTCTCTGAATCATAGCTTCGAGGTGCAACTTTACGTTTAAACTACCTAGGGTGCGTTTCTAGCTCGCGGATGACCTCCAGGGTCAGCTGCGACCCAATTGCTGATCCTTGGGCCTCTGAGGCCAGTGGAAACGGCATTTGATGCGACGGTCACCCCCGGCAAACGGGGTCCACAAGCACTCGAGGCACTTTTCAATAACTTAGCCAGAAGAGAATCAAAAGATCGGCTGACGTTTGCCTCCCGCTCCGGGCTCTCCGAACGAGCATCCGTTTGGCTGCCTCATTCCCGCGTCAGGTCGCTCGGGGCCGTTTCCCGAACTCCGGATTGAGCACATCCAGGCGGACCGCTCTAGCATTTGGGTCGACCCTTCCCGCTTTCTTATCAGCCACCTGCGCGCAGTAGACCCGTCACTGCGGTTACTAGAGGAATTCCCTCAAAGCCGGGATAATTTCGACATTCGCAACTGACCGACCGATCATGGGTTTAAACCCTCAGAAACCTGCTCTCGTAGAAGCTATCGGGTTAAGCGGGAACGAGTTGCTGAACGGACCGGGCCATCAGGAGGCCGGAACGAAATGAAAACTTTGAAGCGCTTTGCCAACATCCCCAGCGTTTTAACTCTGGCCATTTTTCTGACACTCGCCGCCGGAGCGGCATTTGCCGATCCGCCGAGCCGCGTTGTCCGCCTGAATTATTTGTCCGGCGAAGTCTCGGTGCAGCCGGGCGGCGTGAACGACTGGGTCGCGGCGGTAATGAATCGCCCGCTGACCACCGCTGATCGCGTATGGACTGACAAGAATGCGCGCGCCGAGATGGGGTTGGGCGGCGCGGTGCTCCGTCTGAACGCGGAAACCAGCATGACGCTGACCAACGTCAGCGACGATATCGTGCAGGTCGAACTCGACCAGGGTACGCTGAACCTGCACATCCGCCACTTGTTCGATGGCGAGACCTTCGAACTCGATACCCCGAACCTCGCGTTCACAGTTTTGAAGAACGGTGACTACCGCTTCGACGTGGATCCGAACGCCGACACGACTTACGTAACGGTTTGGAATGGCGAAGGCGAAGCTACCGGGCAGGGCCCGGGCGTGAAGTTGCATCGCCGGCAGCAGGCCAGCTTCACCAACGGCACCTCGCTGCAGAGCCAGGTGTATGACGCTCCGGATCGCGACGGTTTTGACGATTGGTGCCAGGTTCGTAGCAACCGCGAAGATCATGCTGAGTCGTACCGCTACGTTTCTGCCGATGTAATTGGTGCCGATGATCTCGACAACTACGGCACGTGGCGCCCGACCCCCGAATACGGGAACGTATGGGTCCCAGCGGTGGCGCCGGGTTGGGCTCCGTACCACAACGGGCATTGGGTTTGGGTAGCGCCCTGGGGCTGGACCTGGGTTGACGACGAGCCTTGGGGATTTGCCCCTTGCCACTATGGCCGCTGGGTTTTCTATAACGGGTTCTGGGGATGGTCTCCCGGACCGCCGGTCGTGGCTGTGGTTCGCCCGGTGTATGCGCCCGCGCTGGTTGCGTGGGTCGGGGGTCCGCGTTTCGGTGTCAGCGTTTCGTTTGGCGGAGGCGGCGCGGTGGGATGGTTCCCGCTGGGCTGGGGTGAACCCTACGTGCCTGCATATGCGGTGAGCCGGAATTACTTCCAGCAGGTGAACGTGACGAACACGCACATCACCAACATCACCAACGTCACGAACAATTACTACATCAATAACAACAACACGACGACGGTCATCAACAACAACAACGTGCAGAACATTCACTACGCGAACCAGAACGTGGCGGGCGCGGTGACGGCCGTGCCGCAACGCACGCTGACTAATTCGTTGCCGGTGGCGAGGAACTCGGTGCGGGTCTCGCCCGGCGAGTTGAAGGCTGCTTCGTTCACGAGCACAGCGCCCGTAGCTCCGCAGCGGACCAGTGTGCTGGGAGTGAACACGAACAAGGCTGCCGTGGCGCCGCCGCCCGCAGCGGTCGCGCGCACAGTCGTGACGCGGACTGCACCGCCTCCGAAGCCGATTCCGTTCGAGGCCAAACAGGAAGCGTTGGCGAAGAATCCGGGACACCCGCTGGACGCCGAGACTGAAGCTTCGATCCGGCAGATGATTCATGAGCCTGCGCCAGCGCCGAAGAGCACCGCGGCACAGCCGATGCACCCCGGAGCGACCGAAACACCAACTGGCATGCAGCCGCACACAGCTGGTCAGCCGCCCAAGCCGGGCACGCCGTCGCAGCCTGCGGTGGCGAGTGCTCCAGCGACGCCGGGCCATGTCGTACCGCGGCCTCCGCAACCGGGATCGCAGACGCCGACCTATCGCGGAACAAAGGAGGCTCCGATCGAGGAGTTGGGCGGCGCGAAGAGTTCGACTCCGTCTGACAAGGAACCAAGGCCGACGGCCACGGGTCCTGTGAACGCAGCGCCTGTCACGCCGTCGCATACCTTGCCCCGGCCGCCGCAGGGCGGTGGACAGCCTACGCTGGCTGCCCCCGTGTATCACCCGAACCCGCAGCCTACTGAGCACGTGCAGCCTGCGGGTCATAATACAGAGCCTGCGGTCCACAATCAGGAGAACGAGCCGCACACGCCTCGTCCGGCGCCCCCGCAACCGCTCTATCAGTCGCGACCGCCACATGCCGAACTCCAGCCGCAGTCGCATCCAACGGCTTCGCATTCGCAGCAGCCGCGAGGTGAGGCGCCCAAGGAGCACAATCGGTAACGTACAGCTCAGAAACTAGGCAACAAAAAGCGGACGCCTCGAGGAGAGGCGTCCGCTAAGTTTTTGGGATTGCCGCAATCAGCGCGCAGATCCTTAGCCGACTGAACAAGCTTTACTAGAGTTAGCAGTCTTTAAAGATTGTCATTCCGACCGAAAGGGAGGAATCTGCTCTTGGTCGGCGTCCTGCTCGTGCCAAGGAGAACAGATTCCTCACCAGCTAAAGCCGGGATTCTGGAATGACAAGACTCTTGAATCCAGCAAGGCCGACTGCTTTACGCTCGTGATTACTCCTTCACGCTTTTGAGTTAAGTTTGCGGGTTGTGGTCGTTGTTCTCCGGCGAGTGTTTCTCCGGAGGATGATTTTCCGGAGCCCGGTTCTCGGGGCGCGGCTCTTGCGGACGCGGCTCCGCAGCCTTTGGCTCCTGTTGCCGTGGTTGCGGTTCCTGTTGACGCGGCTGAGGCTCGGGCCGTGGTTGCGTCTCGGGCCGTTGCTGGGGCTGTTCCGGTGGCCGTGGTTGCGGAGCCGGATGGGGTTGAGGTTGCTCCGGCTGCCTGGGTTGAGGCTCCGGCCGGGGTTGCGGTGGTTCCGGTTGGCGACGTTCAGGTTGTGGCTGCGGCCGCTCTGGCTGATTTGGTTCGGGCCGCGGCTGAGGCTGCGGTTGCGGAGGCTTTGGCTCTGGGCGCGCCGGCTGCGGCGCTTTAGGTTGACGGCGCTCCGGTTGGGGTTGTGGCTGTGGTGGATTTGTGGGACGCTCGTTCGCCGGGCGTTCCGGGTTGTTTGCGGGAGAGCGGGGGTTGTCCGCCGCCGGCGGATTGTAGTTTGCGCCTTGAGTCGCGGGCGTCACTGCAGCGCGGAAGTCAGCGGCCTTCTGTGTCGCCGCGATCGGCGGCTTGCCGTGGTTGACTGCGGCTGCCAGCTGGCGATTCCCGCCAGCGGCTTGCTGGTGTTGCTGCTGCATCGGCGTCGGCCCCACATGCGCCCGGCTGGTTGCGGCCTGCTGCTGTGGAGTAGGTCGCGCGGTAACTCCACCCTGACCTCCGTTGTAGCTGACGCGCGTCACCGTCGTGTTGTTGTTGACGACCGTCGTGTTGTAAACGTTACGAACGTTGGTGACGTTTACGTTGTTGACATTGCGGTTGTAGTAGAACTGGCGATCTCGCCAGTACCCGCCATCATAGCCGTTGCCGAAATATCCGTAACCGTAGTTGATGCCGCCGTAGAAGCCTACCTCGGGTCCCCAAAAACCGGGGTGCCAGTAGTAGGCGCTCTCCTGCCAGCCCCACCAGCCCGGGGTCCACAGGTAGCCGACCTCGGGCGCCTGCACCCAAGTACCCGGCACCCAGTAATAGCCATAGTCATCACTGTAGGCCCAGTATCCGGGCGTCCAGATATAACCGCCGTCGGGACAGGGAGGCTGTTCATAGACCGGGATTTCGGGAGGCGCAAAGTTCACCGAGATCGAGACCTGGGCAAACGATGTGCTTACGACGATCAGGGCATACAGAAGCGAAAGCACAGATCGAAAAAGTCGCATAGGTTTGTTCCTCTGTCGGGACTAGCCGTCGCCGGACCCGCTCTTGCTGAAGTGCGGCGGGCTACGCGGAATTTGGATGAAACTCGTCTACTAGTCCAGGGCGATCACGCCCGCATTTCACATTGCGCTTGGAAGTCACCGCGAACAATCAAGCGCGTCCCGCAGTCCGTCAGGGAATACTGCGTAGGAGGGCGGGCGATCCCCCTGACGCAAAAATTCCGAATGTGTGTAAGAAAGGGGTACAGACGCGGAGTCGTGCAGAGCGGTGTTCGTGAAATGCCTGAAGGCCGGGAGTTTGCGAGGACTGCGCGCACTTCCCGACCCATGGGCTTGTCGATTCGGTGGTGTGTGTCCGGATCTACAACTTCCGGATCAACGTTGCCTTGCTGTAAGCACACTGGAAGCCGAGCCGGGCTGAGTTGCGTTCGGAAGTTGTACCGCCCAGCGTCACGATCACCGCATACTCGCATCCGGCTTCGGCTGCGGCTCGCATGCGCGTCTGAAGTAATGCTGTTTGAATGCCGCGTCCGCGAAAGAGTGGAAGCGTGCCCGCCCCAAACAGCGCGAGGATTCGATGTTCGGGAATGATCAGCCCTGCGGCCGCGGCGACGGGTTCACCATCTACGAGAGCAACATACGTGATCGAGCCGGGAAACTCGTACATGGGCGTGATCAGATCGTCGAAGCCTTCGGGAACGTCTCCTTTTTCGAAAAAGCTGCGCGACACGATGGAAGAAAGCACAGCGGCTTCTTCCTTGGTGCCGCGCCCGATCTCGAAGCCGGGCGCAGACCTTGGCGAATGCTGTTGGGCAGTCGCTGCGTCAGCAATGCGCAGGTAGCGCACGTTGTTGAGTTCAGCGATGCCGTAGTTGCGCTCCTTCGTCAACTCCAGCAGGCTCGGGTCGGAGAGCGGACAGTAATCGAGTTGGGCCGGAGCGCCGTGAGCGCGGTAGAACTCCTCGAGGTGATCCAGATCAGCCGCCGTAACCGGGCCGTTGAATCCGAGACCAACCGCGCGGCCAATCGGCGAATTGAGCCCGGCGAAGATCATATGGCCTCCGCTGATTTCTTCGACGGCTGCCCCGATCTCGGGGCGTTTGCGCGCGTAGTAACGCGCGTATTCCACTTGCGGCATCTCCTCGGCCGATTCGAAGCGGCGCGCGAGTGCCTTGTCCACGAATTGCATTGGAATTGTCCTTTCTGACAATTGGAGTTCGATGAGTTCGCGCGGTGGGCGCGATGGGGCGCAACCCGGCGGACACACTCGTGCTCCGCTTCCGAGCTGCAGTGCAACCCACTCCGTTAAAGGACGGCAGTCATAGGCAGGACGAAAAGATTACCACAAAATCGAAACGCTCCTAACTTAAAGGCTCAGTTGCAGCCCGCAGCTTTGAAGTGCGAGATGCGGGTGTGCCAGTTCAGCGTGGCGGTCTGGTTGGTCGTGAAGTATTCATTGACATACCAGAAGGTACAGTCATCCACGGGATCGACGGTCATGCTGCTGTAGTCGCCGTACTGGGTGGTGTTGCCCTGATCGCCGGTGCCGTTAAAAAGTGTCAGTTCGGTCGGAGCGGTCGAGAGCGGCAGGTTCCACCATGCGGCGCGAATGCCCGGATGCAGCGTGTTGCTCGAGAAACTGTATCCGACTGCCGCGTTTCCGTTCTTATCCTGTGCAATGCTGGGCATGAAGCGGAAGGTGGCAGTGTCGAACTTGAGGGTGTTGGTTTGAAAGAGTGTGGGCACGCCGCTTCCGCGCAGTTCATACCAGCGAATGCTGGTCTGCGTGTTGGCCCCAGTTCCGGTGCGCACGGTGTGGCTGACGAGGAACGACTCGTGCGCACCGAAGTTTCGATATGCCATGCGGGGCATGAACCGGTCGCCGACGGAATCGATCTTGTGATGGCCGCCGGTAGGTCCGGTTAGAGGCTCGGGCGCGCACCACGTGTACCCGATGTGCACGAGGTTATAGCAACCCGGAGTGTAGATCGGAACCTGGAGAGTGTGGTTGGTGAAGGTCGAGTTCGCTGGATTGCTCCAGTTGACGGCGAGTTCCCAGAGGTTGATCGCGCCTGAGGTGGTGGTGACTCCGTCGTCGGGCGGGTTCTGGATGCTGACCAAGAATTCGTGGCGGCCGGCAGGAGGCGCAGTGCTGCCTTCGACATCAGCGGGGATCAGGCTGTGGCTGAGATAGCGCCCAGCGGTCGGTGGGTTGGGCGGATCGGTGAAACACTGCATCGGACGCGGGGTTGCGTTAATCAGCATCAGGCTGCGATCGAGCGCGCACACCGAGGCTCCGACCGGCTGGTAGTGATTGTTCACGTCGAGCAGATCGAAGGTCAGGTAGTAAGCGTCCGACCAGGTGCCGAGTTTCGGCCAATCGGGAAAGAAAGCCTGGCCAGCGTTATTCTTTCCCACCACTGAAGTGAGATTGAACGCATAGGCGTACCACTTGAGCTGCGCAGAAGACAGGTCGTCGGTATTTGAGACCGCGATGCAGTAGTAATAAGCGCCATTGCCCGGAGTATTGTGTCCGCCAATGACCCAGCGGTGGGCAAGATGATCGAACAGAAGTACCCCGTCGCCACCGATCGAACCACAGTTGGCCAGACCATTTTGCGTCAGGGGTTTGGTGCCGACCAGCGGCGACGGCCAGATGGGCTTGAGAGTCGCCTTGTCGTAGGCCTGGAAATACACGTTTGTCCACTCCGCATACTGCTTGGTGCCGACCGCGCCATTGGGGTCGATGTCGTTTCGCGGGTTACTGAGTTGAGAGGCGGAGATGCCCGCAAAGCTGGTGACGGTTTGCGCGGAGAGAAGTGCGGAGGAGGCGAGGACGGCCAACAGCGCGATCCCAGCAGCCTTTAGGCAAGCGGGTTTCATAGGTTCGGCCAGAGATAAGGATTTTACTGCGGGGGAGTTCGAGCCGGGAAAGGGTAGCACGAGATTCCTGCAGGGAGTAGAGCGGAAAGTGTTGAGACAAAATGCTCCGTGCAAGAAACTGCACTTCAGGGAGGGCAAACGCGAGGGTTGGAGCGTACGATCAGCGGGCTCTGGTATCGTTCGTGCGCAATCTTCCGATCGAGGCAGTGCGATGACCCAGGTAAAGAGCAACCAACTCACTCCCCAGCAGCAATTTCTCAACGATCTTTGGGAAGAACACATCCGCGACGAGTTCGCGACCAAAGACACGGCGGCAACACTCGACACCATGGTGCCCAATGCGTATGTGAATCACATTCCGGTGTTGACCGGGGGCGTTGGGCGCGAGCAGTTACGCGAATTCTATTCCAAACATTTCATCCCGAAGATGCCGCCGGATACCGAGATCGTCCCAGTCTCGAGGACGATTGGCAGCGAGCGCTTGGTCGATGAGATGGTGTTTCGCTTTACGCACACGATTGAGATGGACTGGATGCTGCCGGGTGTGGCGCCGACGGGCAAGCGAGTGGAATGTGCGCTGGTCGTGATTGTGCACTTTCGCGACGGGAAGCTGGCGCACGAGCATATTTACTGGGATCAAGCTTCGGTGCTGGTGCAGCTCGGGCTGCTCGACCCCGCGAAGCTGCCGGTCGCAGGCAGGGAGACGGCGTTGAAGCTGGCCGACCCGACTGTGCCTTCAAACGAACTGATTCGCAGAGCCCAGTCGATTCCAGGGCTCTGACGTCTGGCTTGGAGAGTCCATGCACAAGCTTTGGGTTTGCGCGGTCCTGGCTGCGGCGATCTGCGCGCTCGTCCCTGCCAGATTGATCGCGCGGGGGAAGGCGAGATCCGATGACGACAAACATCGTCGCGATTGGCCGGCCTACGGGGGCAGCGCCGAGAATACGCACTACTCGCGCCTCTCCCAGATCAATCGAAAGAACGTGAAGAACCTCGCGGTGGCGTGGACCTTCGATACCGGCGAAACCGGTGGGTTGCAAACAAATCCGATTATCGTTGGCGACAGGTTGTACGGGTTGACGCCGTCGCAAAAGGTCTTTGCGCTCGATGCCGCCACGGGGAAGCTGCTCTGGGAATTTGATTCTGGCATTGTGGGCACGCAGCCTGATCGCGGTCTTGCTTATTGGAGTGATGGGAAGGACCGGCGAATTCTGGTCGGCGTGATGAACTTCGTGTATGCGCTCGATGCGGCGACCGGCAAGCCGATCGCCAGCTTTGGAACGGATGGACGCGTCGATCTGCGCGACAATCTCGAACGCGAGCCCGCAAGTGCGCAATCCATCTATCTCACGTCGCCTGGAGTTGTCTATGACGACCTGCTGATCGTGGGCGGACGCAATCCCGAAACGTTGCCTGCGCCTCCCGGGAACATACGCGCCTTCGATGTGCGCTCTGGCAAGCTGCGTTGGTCGTTTCACACTATTCCTCATCCTGGCGAGTTTGGTTACGAAACCTGGCCTGCGGAAGCCTGGAAGACGAGTGGTGCAGCAAACAATTGGGCGGGAATGGCGGTCGATACGAAGCGCGGCATCGTATACGTGCCAACGGGCTCGGCGGCGTTCGATTTCTATGGCGCAGACCGTCTGGGCGATGATCTGTTCGCCAACTGCCTGCTCGCTCTGAATGCGAAGACGGGAGAACGTTTATGGCACTTCCAGGGCGTGCGGCACGATGTTTGGGATCGCGACTTCCCTTCGCCGCCGACGCTGCTCACGGTCACGCACAACGGCAAGAAGGTGGATGCGGTCGCCCAAACCAGCAAACAGGGATTCGTGTTTCTCTTCGATCGCATCAACGGGGCGCCACTTTTTCCAATTGAGTATCGCGACTACCCGGCCAGCACAGTACCGGGAGAACTAACGGCGCCGCAGCAAGGTCTGCCCGCGAAACCGGCGCCCAATGCGCGACAGCGTCTGACAGCAGACCTGCTGACCAATCGCACACCCGAAGCACATCAGTGGGCTCTGAACCAGTTTGAGAAGTTCGTGAGCGGAGGACAGTTTGTGCCTTTCCGGGTGGGGCAGGAGACGGTGGTCTTTCCGGGGTTCGATGGCGGTGCGGAGTGGGGCGGCTCGGCGGTAGATGTGAAGAAAGGCATTCTATACGTGAACGCCAATGATGTGGCGTGGACGGGAGGGTTGGAGGAGAGCCGCGAAGAAGCTGGCCCGAAGGCGTTGTATCTCGAGCAGTGCGCGGTCTGCCACGGGGAGACTCGGGAAGGTTCGCCGCCAGCGATTCCGTCGCTGGTAGGCATTGGCGATCGGCTTTCTCGTGACGCCATCGCATCAACCGTGAAGAATGGCAAAGGTCGAATGCCGGGCTTTTCCGGTCTGCCTGGCGAACAGTTGTTGGCACTGGTCGCGTACCTGGAGGGAGAGAGTGGGAAGGAGCTTGCGAGCTCCGCGTCTGCTCCGGCCGCGATGAAATATCACTTCACGGGCTACCACAAGTTTCTCGATCCGGATGGCTACCCTGCAGTTGCGCCTCCGTGGGGCACACTTAGCGCAATCGATCTA
>Ga0306926_10005950_pt1 | contig 13060 bp, 9 predicted proteins | sample flu12Cox44000178_FD_203759 | JGI IMG/M metagenome (GOLD analysis project Ga0306926, IMG submission 203759) | Lab enrichment of tropical soil microbial communities from Luquillo Experimental Forest, Puerto Rico - flux8day.12C.oxic.44.000.178 (v2)... | ecosystem: Environmental > Terrestrial > Soil... | reverse complement strand
CAGCCAGCGACGATCAGTTTCTTAGCGTTGCCGGTCTTCTTATACTCGGCCATCTCCAGGATCGTATCGATCGATTCTTGCTTGGCTGGATCGATGAAGCTACAGGTATTGACGACGAGGACCTCGGCCTGTTCCGGATACGGCGTTAGCTCGTGTCCGCGCGCTACAAGCTCGCCCATCATGACCTCGCTATCGACCAGGTTTTTCGGGCAGCCCAGACTGACTAAACCGACTTTCAATGCGTGCGCACCAATCGAGGGAACCGTTCTCAGGATAGCACTTGGAGGGGCGAGTGGAGGCTGAAGTCACAGAGCCTTCCGGAACGTCAGATTGATTCGGCTGCGTCCGGTCGCCGGGTGTGCCCCGTCAACGACGGGAGCGACGCCGTGATAGGCCAGCCGCGAAGGCCCGCCCCAGACCGCTACGTCGCCGCTCTCCACGCGGATGCGACGCGGCTTATCGCTGCGCTTCATCCCCCCGAACAGGAACACGGCCGGAAGGCCGAGCGAGACCGAAACGATCGGCGCCCGAAAGTCCTGCTCATCTTTATCCTGGTGCAGGGAGAGTTTGGCGCCCGGTCGATAGCGGTTGATCAGGCACACATCCGGCTCGAAACCGGCGAATCCGGCGGCAGCGGCGGCGCGTTGGGCGAGGTCCAGAAATGCCGGGGGGATCGCCGGCCAGGGTTGGCCGGTCTCGGGATCCGACGGCACGTAGCGATACCCGCTTCGATCCGAAATCCAGCCGACACGCCCGCAATTGGTCATCTCGACCGACATCCGCAAGCCGCCTGGCGTCATCATGTGGCGGAAGGGGGCGGCCTCGGTGATCGAGCGAAGAGCTTCCATCAGCCGAGCGGTCGCCGGCGCCGCGAAGCCCCGGAGGACGACCGCACCATCCGCCAGCGGCTCTGTGGCGCCAGGCTGCGAGAATTCCTCGAAGAGGCTCATCGCGCGTCGTGAAAGATGACACCCAGCGTCTGCCGATGCCCGGAGCGGATCCGGCTCACACCGTGGCGCATCTGGACGCGGTAGACCCCGCGCGTGCCCTCGACCGGGCGATGATGAACCGGGAAGATCACTCCATCTCCCTGGCCAAGAGCCACCACTTCGGCGCGCGACTGCATGCGCGGTCGCTGTTCAGTGAGTACGAATTCCCCGCCGGCGAAGTCGCGACCCGGCTCGGACAACAGAAACGTCGCCTGTAACGGGAAGACGTGCTCCCCGTACAAATCCTGGTGCAGGCAGTTGTAGTCGCCCTCTTTGTATTCGAGAAGTAACGGCGTCGGTTTGGTCTGTCCGGCCCGGTGGCACCGCTCGAGAAATTCGATGAGATCCCCCGGGTATCGCGCGGCCGCACCGAGAGCCGTGTTCCAGCGATTCGCGATCTCCGCCAGAGGCGGGTAGAGGGCCGCGCGCAGGTTTGCGACCGGGCTCGGAAGCGGATAGGCGAAGTATTGGTATTCTCCCCGGCCAAACCCATGACGGGCCATGACAACCCGGCTGCGGAAGAGTTCGGGTGCGGAATAGCTCCGCGCGATGGCCGAACATTCCTCGCCGGAAAGGACTCCGGTCAGGATGGCACACCCGTGGGAGTCCAGGTCGGCCGCAATCCGCCTCCAGTCCAGTTCCGCCATTTGTCGTTGTGCGGTCACCCTGGAATTCGTCATGCAGTCCTCCGCCGATCTACGGACGGCGTAGAGCAGCCAACAAGTAAAAACTTTGCAACGGCTGGTTGGAAGTTTGCATCCAAAGAAACGTTAGGACTCATTCGACACACTAATCTAATGTAGAACGGAGGCTAAGGCGGTGGTCGTAGTAGGCGGTTTCGCGATTCTGGTTGTGGTTTGCCTCCTTCTATCCACGCTTCAAACGCCGCCGGCGATCGGGCAGTGACCGGCATTTGCCCGCCGGCCTTCAGAAACTTGAACGCAGGCGTCTTGTCGTGCGCATCAAGCAGTTAGGGTCGGTTATGACAATCCATTCGAACTCTGATTCGGGCAGCCTGTAGCAGACTCGTGCTCGCGGTGACTGCCGTTTCGCTCGGGATCATTGCACTTCCGGCCGGCGGCCCAGCCTGCCCGGTTCACGCCCAGGCCGACTATTCCTATCTTTCCGTAGATCGAAGATAACGCCGGCCCGGCGTGAAAGGGCCTTCCCCAGCTATAGGTTAGAAGCGATAGGCAATCCAGGCGGCGAGGCGGTGAATGTTGCGGCGAGGGGGCGCGCTCTGAAAAAAGTCGCCCGTCAGAAAGCGGGTATAGAGGACCGAAGCTCGAAACATCAGATTGCCACCCTGGAGTCGGTTCGTAAACTAGTAATCCGGCCAAGTTAGTTTCACCGCTTCCGATTCCCGGGCTTATTCTCCCCGGGCTGTTGAGACCAGATCGCAGTAAGCCGTAAGCCTTTCGGCTTCGTGCGACCTGTGAACGTGCACAATACGCACAATAGAAATGCGTCGGTAGGGGGACGGGAGAAGTCGCGTCCTGGAGTCGCAGGATGCCGTCGAGCTCTTGGCCCCGAAATGGCGGAGCACCCGTGTTCATCTTCTCCGATACGGATCTTTGCGGACGAGTGAACTGCAATCGGCGGTGGAGGAGGTTACTGCTAAGGTCTTGACCGAGACTCTGCACGCGATCGAGCGCGACGGTCGGATCGAACGAAATCTCCGCCCGGTCGCGCCGCCCCAAGTGGAGTACGGCTTGACCGAGATGGGCGCACCGTACTCATTCCGCTCCGGGACCTGTCTCATGGGGCGAAGGCCCACATTCCTCAACGCCCAAGCCGGCCGCAATCGGTATGACTCGCTCAAACTGGGCAAGATCCCAGACCCTGCAATTGGGAAATTCGATAGCCCCGCGCCCACGGAACCGTTTCCGGTAGACTGAGCTTAAAGTGACCCACACGGTTGAGTTTCTGCTGCGCCACGGTTACGCACTGCTGTTCTTCTGGATTCTGGCCGAACAGGGGGCTTTGCCGCTGCCGTCGATTCCGCTGGTGCTGGCTTCGGGAGCGCTGGCCCGAAGCGGCAGACTGAACCCTTGGCTCATCTTGTTCTGGGGACTCTCGGCCTGTCTGCTCGCTGACAGCATCTGGTTTCAGCTCGGGAGGCGGCGCGGCGCCCGAATCCTGCGCCAGTTGTGCCGCATTGCGTTGCAGCCGGATTCGTGCGTCCGACAGGCCGAGAATGCCTACATCCGCTACGGAAACCGGGCGATGCTGGCCGCCAAGTTCATCCCCGGGCTGAATGCAGTCGCCGCGCCTCTGGCGGGCACCACCGGCACCAGTCTCGGCCGATTCCTGATGTGGGACAGCTTGGGAGCCGTGTTCTGGATCGGATTCTACGGTGGCCTGGGCTATGTCTTCAGCGAGCAACTCGAGACCGTGGCATCTTACGGCTTGCGGATGGGTTCCAGCCTGGGACTGCTGCTGGTTGGGTTGTTGGGTGCTTGGCTGGTTTGGAAGTTCCTGCAGCGGCGCCGCTTCCTGCGCAAGCTGGCGGTAGCACGAATTACCGCCGGGGAACTGCGGGACCTGCTCGAATCCGGCGAAGAGGTGCTGATCGTCGATCTGCGCAGCAACCCGGAAAAGGTACGGGATCCGATGATCGGGGCCGTCGCCGCCTCGATCGACGATCTGGAGGCTAGCCTCCGCGACGTGCCGCGCGACCGCGAAATCATTCTCTTTTGCAGTTGACCCAACGAGGCGTCCAGCGCCCGTGCGGCGCTGCTGCTGAAAAAGCAGGGCATCACCCGCGTGCGCCCGCTTCAAGGCGGAGCAGACGCATGGCGGGCTCTTGTCTCCCCCCGCGAACTTCGCCTTCCCCCGCAACGCCCCGGCCTGGAACGTCGCTAGACCGAATTGCATAGTAGTCGGAGCGCCGCGAAAAAATTCTTTCCCAACGACGCCGGTTTTGTTGATTCGTCTGAAGGCTGGTGATACGATCATCCACGGTCTGTCATCCTCCGAGACAGATGCAGTAGACTTCAGCCCCGCGCCTTCCGGGTACGGGGCTTTTTTGCCGCGTTTGCCCGCACCCGACCGGACTGGCGCTAATTCCGCGTGTCTCTCCTCGTCTTTTCCATGATGGGCCTGCTAGCATGAAAGCGCAAGCCGCTATGGCCTTGGAACCAGGCACCTTACCCGCGAATGAACTGGAGCGCGTCTTCCGTGACCATTACGCCGCGGTGTTTCGCGCCGCCTACCGGATCACCGGGAACTCGACCGACGCCGAAGACGCGCTGCAGACGGTTTTCCTCCGCATGCTGAAACGCGACCCGGCGGCGGACCCGGTGGATAACATGGCGAGCTTTCTGCACCGGTCGGCGGTCAATGCAGCGCTGGACCTAGTCCGCGCGCGCCAGACGAACCGCAACGTCCCGCTGGACGACCTGAAGCCGGTGCTGGCCGAAGCCGCCCAGCATCGCCCCGATCGCCTGCAAGCAGCCAGCGAGATTCGTGAGTGGCTGCGGGGCGCCTTGGCGCGATTGAGTCCGCGGATTGCACAGATGTTCGTCCTTCGCTTCTTCGAAGGCAAGGAAAACCCGGAGATCGCGCGTCTGCTGAACACCACGCCGGGGACTGTGGCGGTCACGCTGTCGCGGACGCGGGATCGGCTGGAAAGAGAATTTCGCTCGTATCTGGGAGGTGTTGCATGACCCCCAAGGAAAACCCGATGGACCCCGCTCTGGAACGGGCGGTTTCCGAGATCCGCGATGAAGTGATTCCCGATGAGATGATCGACACGGCCGCGGCTCGCGTCTGGGCGCGCCTGGCCGGTTCGGCTCGATCGTCTTCCGGGCATACTGCCGAACACATCCGCAGCTGCGCGGATTTTCAGTCTTTGATTCCTGATTTCCGCGCTGGCCGCCTACCCGAAGCGCGCGCCCTGTTGCTCCAGGATCACCTGCACGAATGTGTAGCCTGCCGCCGCCTTTACGAAGGGAAGGTCGTTTCGATGCCTTCGCCCGCACCGCACCCAAAGCGATTGGGCAGTCCAACCGCGCGCTGGGCAGTAGCTGCGGGCGTGATCGTAACCGGCGGTCTGGTGGTTTGGTATTCCATCGTTCAGTTCGGGCCGCACACCGGCCGGGCCAGGGTCGAAGCGGTGAATGGGACGCTGTACGCGGTCTCGCCCGCTGGCTTGCGTGTTCTAAACGTCGGAGCAGACCTGGCCGATGGCCTGGAGATTCGCACCGCACGCGACTCGGACGCGACCCTCGTGCTCGGCGACGGTTCGCGCGTCGAGATGCGCGAACGCTCGGGATTCTCCACCTCGCAAGCGGCGAGCGAGATCACGGTCCACCTGGATCGCGGCAGCATCATTGTGGAAGCGGCCAAGCGCCCCTCCGGCCACTTCTACGTAGCTACGGCCGATTGCCGCGTCTCCGTCACCGGAACCGTTTTCAGCGTGAGCGCCGGGGTCAAAGGTTCGCGTGTCTCGGTTCTGGAAGGGCAAGTGCGGGTCAGCCACGATCACCAGGAAGAGGTACTCGATCAGGGCGGTCAAACTTCCACCAGCGATACACTCGCCCCGGTGTCGGTAAAGGACGACTTTAGCTGGAGCCGCAACCCGGCCTTGATTCGGCAACTCGCCGTGTTGCAGCACGACCTGGCGCTCATCCACTTACCGCGGCTGCGCTACTCCAGCCGGCTCATCGAGCTACTGCCTGCGTCCACTGTTTTCTTCGCCAGCATTCCGAACCTGGCGCAGTATCTGGGCGAGGCCCAAGCGGTGTTTCGCCGGCAGGCCGCCGACAGCCCCGAGCTCCGCAGCTGGCTTTCCGGGCCGGGCGCTGCGGTGGAGCCGGTCCTTGAGAAACTCCGTGCCGCCAACGAGTTTTTAGGCGACGAGATTGTCATTTTTGGAACGCCGCAAACCCGCGCACCCGTATTCCTGGCAGAAGTCAAGCGCGACGGGTTCTCCCATTTTCTAAACAAGCAAGGCCTGCCGCTGGCCTATGCGACCCGACCGGGCTTAGTCGTTTTCAGCCCGTCGCGTGAAGCTCTCCGCACGACTCTCGATTCCGGTTTCCAACAGACCGCATTTTATAAGCGGATCGTCGACGCCTACAGTCGCGGTGCTGGGTTACTGGTGTGCACAGATCTGGCCCACCTTCCACCGCATCCGGTCGCGACCGGTGCCCGTTATTTGGTCGCGGAGCAGAAGCAAGCCGGTCGGCAGATGGAAACACGCGTCACACTTGCCTTCGACGGCCCGCGCACCGGCATGGCATCCTGGCTGGCGTCACCCTCGCCCATGGGCGCTCTCGATTACATTTCCTCCGACGCCACGTTCGTCGCGGCTTTCGCCTTCAAGCAGCCGCGCGCGGTCCTAGAGGAGGCGTCGGCGACGTTCCATCTCCCCCAGATCGATGCCCACAGCGGTCTGGCCGCGAGCCTGGGCGGTGAGGTGGCGGCGGCGCTCGATGGCGCGGCGTTCCCGGTTCCTTCCTGGCGACTGGTGGCCGAAGTGTACGATCCGGTGCGCTTCCAGGCCGCGCTCGAACAAGGCGTCGCACAATACAACCTCGAGGCACCCTCGCACGGCGGCAAGCCGCTGCGCACCGGCCAGGAGATTGCTGACGGCCGCACCTATTATCTGCTCGCCGCAGGCGACCCCAACCCGCTCACCGAAGCCCACTACACGTTTGTCAACGGCTACCTGATCGCCGCTCCGACGCGCGCCCAGGTCCTGCGCGCGCTCGAAGCCAAGACCAGCGGTGGCAGCATTGCGCGCGCTCCGGCCTTCACGGCGCTCGTTCCGCGCGATCACTACGCGAACTTCTCGGCTGTGGTGTACCAGAACCTCGGGACCACGCTGGCTCCGCTGGCCGGCCTGCTTGGCGCGCTCGAGCCGCGGGATGGCGCGCGGCACCCCCCGCTCCCCAACCTGAGCAACCTGAAGCCGTTCTTAATCGCCGCCTACGGCGAGCCAGATGGGATTACGCTAGCTAATAGCGGGGAGGTACCCAGCATGAGCTTCAACAACTTCCTGAGCGGAGGAGTGTTCGGTTTGGCAGCCAGCGGCCTAGACCTCGGACAATTCGTGGGAACAAGCCGCGCACATTCTTCGTCTCGATGAGTAATGGACCCGGTCATTGAACTGAACGGGCTCGAAGTCCGCTTCGGCGGGCGGCCGATCCTGAAGAAGCTGAACGCTTCGCTGACTGGCCGGTCGATCGGCCTGCTCGGGCCGAACGGCGCCGGCAAGTCGACGCTCCTCAACACGCTCCTAGGGTTTCACAGGCCCTCGGGCGGCACCGCCCGTGTGTTTGGACGCGACATTCGAACGCATGCGCGCGAGGTGCGCGGGTGGATCGGCTACATGCCGGAGAACGACGCATTCATTGCGTCGATGAGCGGCGTCCGCTTCGTGCGCTTGATGGCGGAGCTGGCCGGCCTGCCTGCCGAGCAGGCTTTGGAGCGGGCGCACGAGGCCTTCTTCTACGTAGGCTTAGGCGAGGTACGCTACCGCGCGCTGGGAACCTATTCGCTCGGGATGAAGCAGTCGGCGAAGCTGGCGCAGGCGATTGCGCACGGCCCCAAGCTGCTGTTCCTCGACGAGCCGACCAACGGGCTCGATCCGCCGGCCCGCGGGCGCATGATCCAACTCATCCAGGAGATCCGCGACCGAGGTGACCTGCGTCTGATTCTCTCCTCGCACCTGCTGCGCGACGTCGAGGATTGCTGCGACCAAGTGCTCATTCTGAAAGATGGCAACATCGCCGCGCACTGCGACCTGGAAGAGGAACGTCGGTCGAACCGCCGCTTTCTGGAGCTGGAAACGCGCGGCGCCTCCAATGGCTGTTTTCTGGAGGCCCTCGAGAGGCTTGGCTGTGAGACCGCCCAGGGGGCGCAGGGGCGCCTCAAACTGGTGATGCCTGAAGGCCTAGAGATTCGCCGTCTCTACGAATTGGCCGCACAACAGCAGATCCAGATCCGGCGCATGAATCACAAGCGCGATTCGCTCGAGGACATTTTTCTCAAAGCCATGGAGGCCGCCGATGGCCGTCTATAAGAAGACCTACCGGCCCTATGACGGCCCGCTGACGCCTTCCTGGTCACGCTTCCTAGTTATCCGCCGCTACGCATTCGAGGATCTGCGCCGCTCGAGCTTCCTCACAGTCTTTTATCTGGCGAGTTTTCTCTATCCCGTGATCGCAGCGCTCATACTGTGGGTGGAACACAACGCGAGCGCGCTTAAGCTGCTCAACCTGGAAGGTGCCACGCGATTGATCACCATCGATTCGGGTTTTTTTATGACGGTTCTCGGCTGGCAGAGCATGCTGGGCCTTTTTCTGGCCGCATTCATCGGCCCCGGACAGATCTCTCCGGACCTTTCGAACAACGCGCTTTCGCTCTACCTGGCGCGGCCGTTTTCACGTGCTGAATATGTGCTGGGAAAGTTGTCAGTGTTACTCATGCTGCTTTCGCTCATGACCTGGGTACCGGGCCTGCTGCTGTTCGGCCTCCAGGGGTATCTGGAAGGTTGGAGCTGGGTGACCGATCATGGCCGCATCATCTCGGGCCTATTTTTCGGGGCCTGGATCTGGATTCTGGTGATTGCGCTGCTCGCGCTGGCGCTTTCGGCGTGGGTCAAATGGAAACCAGCCGCGGGAGCGCTGCTGTTCGGCATCTTCTTCGTGGCCTCCGGGTTCGGCGGCGCCATCAACGCCGTCGAGGACACCAAGTGGGGCTATCTGCTCAATGTCAGCAACCTGGTGGGCTCGGTGTGGGTCGCTCTGTTCGATGGCAACGACCCGACCAACACCGGTGCGGTATTTTTCCGCGTGGCGCCGGGCCGGGAGATCCCCGTCTGGTGCTGCTTGGCGGTCCTGCTGCTGCTCGGCCTGGCCTCGCTCGCGATGCTGGCGCGCAAGATTCGCGGCGTGGAGGTGGTGCGATGAAAACCGGTGGCATCAGGCTTCCGCTTTGTGTCGGCTGCGATGGGCCCTCGCTACTCGCGACACCGCCCCGCTTCGCGCGGTGTACTCGCCGGAAGCCTATGCCATGGGAGGTGCTGTGAGCAACGGGCTCATCACGTTCAGCGAGGTCTCGCGCTTTTACGGCGAAGTTCTCGGCATCAACCGCGTGAACCTGGCGATTCCCACGGGCATCACCAGCCTGGTCGGCCCCAACGGATCGGGCAAAACCACGCTCCTAAACCTGATGACCGGGCTGATCCACCCCACGCGCGGCGAGATCCGTGTGCGGGGCGTGCCGCCGGATGATCCCCAACGACTCTGCCGCATGGTCGGCTATTGCACGCAATTCGACGCTTTTCCCAGGGGCCTCACCGGCTATCAGTTCCTTCATTCGTTTTTGCGCATTCGCGGCATGAGCGACGCGGAGTGCGAACAGCGCACCGCGGCGGCACTCGAAATCGTGAACATGAGCGACGCCGCCGAGCGCCCGGTGGCGGCTTACAGCAAAGGCATGCGCCAGCGCATCAAGCTGGCTCAGGCCATCGCACATGATCCCCAGGTGGTGGTGCTCGATGAGCCGCTGAACGGTCTCGACCCTATGGCGCGCGCCGAAACGATCGCCCTGTTTCAGGAGTGGGGTGCGAAGGGACGTCACGTAATCGTTTCAAGTCACATCCTGCACGAAGTGGACCGCATCTCCGACCAGGTGATCCTGCTCAGCCACGGCTACGTGGTCGCCGAAGGCCAGATTCAGGGCGTGCGCAGCGAAGTCAAAGACCAACCGATGCAGATCCTAATCCGCTGCGACCAACCGAACGCGCTGGCCGCGCGCCTGTTTCTCGAAGACCACGTGGTGGAGGCCAAGATTCACCCCGATGGTAAAGGCATTTGGCTGCGCACTACCGAGGCCGACCGCTTCTACTTGCTGCTGAATCAAGTGATTCTCGAGGCTGGCCTCGAAGTGGAATCGGTGGCGCCCGCCGATGACGATGTCAACTCGGTCTACCAATATCTGATCGGCGGCGAAGGAGACACCGTATGAACCGCGCGTGGATGCGGCACCTCGGCGGCGTCATCCGGCTGGAGTGGAAGAAGACGTTTCTCTCGCAGCGCGGCTGGTGGGTCTATCTACTGGCGCTGGCGCCAGTCGGCCTTGCCCTGATGCACACGCTGTTCGAGATCCGCTTCCGGCGCTTCAGCCACAGCGTGTTCCAGGACAGCCAGATTTTCGCAGCAATGTTCGAACTGTATTTTCTGCACCTCGGCATTTTCTTCGGCTCGATGGGAATCTTCTCGAACCTGTTTCGCGGCGAAATGTTGGAAAAGACGCTGCACTACTATTACCTGACGCCGCTGCGGCGCGAGCTGCTGGTGATCGGAAAGTATCTATCCGGCCTGATCGTGGCGCTGGTGTTGTTCGTGGCCAGCGCGGGATTCTCGTTCTGGCTGATCGGCCGGCACCAGGGCGCCGCGTGGATGGAGTTTCTCGAGCACGGTCCCGGCCGGTCGCAGATGGGCTGGTACATGGGAGTGGCCGCGCTCGCGTCGGTCGGTTACGGCGCGGTCTTTCTGGTAGCCGGTCTGTTCATCCGGAACCCGATGATCCCGGCCGCGGTGGTGATGGTGTGGGAAAATCTGAACCCGTTCCTGCCCAGCTTGCTCAAAAAGATCAGCGTGATCTTTTATCTGAAGAGTCTCTGCCCCGTCAAGATCAACGTGCCTCCCCCGTTTTCCGTGCTGGTGACCGACACCGATCCCACTCCGGCCTGGATCGCCGTACCGGGTCTGCTGCTGGTCGCCCTGGGGGTGTTGGCCTATGCAGCGGTTTCCGCGCGACGCGTGGAAATCAGCTATGGCGAGTAGAACTTCGCCAAACCGGACTCCCGGGGTAGTCTTGCGGTCAGGGCCATGGGAGCTCTTCGACATCGATCCGATGGAACCTGTCTGGCTCGTTAGCGTTAGCAGTTAGTTAGCGGTGGCGAGATAGGAGCACAGGTGCCATCGGTGGCACGGCCCGTACCGGTTATGGGTCGCACGGCCGCTCGATACCCGGAATTACTAAGGCCGGGTTGAGTCAAGCCGCGCAAGCATGGCCTTCACGCGCTCGGCGATGAACGGGACGGTGCGCAAGCGGACGCCCGTGGCATCAAAGATGGCGTTAGCCAGGGCGGCGGCCACGGGGGCAGCAGAGGCCTCACCGGCGCCGAGCGGCGGCAGCGACGGGTGGTCGAGCAGCGCGACTTCCACCTTCGGAGCTTCCGGGAAGCGCAGGATCGGATAGCTCGCCCAATCGACGCTGGTCACCTGGGAGCGGTCGAACTTCACTTCCTCGTGCAGCGCGCGGCTGAGCGTCTGCAGGATGTTGCCTTCGATCTGATTGCGCAAAGAGTCGGGGTTGATCACCAGCCCACAATCGTGCGCGCAAGTGACGCGCTCGACCCGAACTTCGCCGGTCGCGCGATCCACCGCCACCTCCATGGCCATGGCGACGTAGTTCTCCGCCTGCTTATAGCGCACATAGGCCAAGCCGCGGCCGACAAGACGGTTGCCCTCGACGGGCTGCGGGTTGGGCGACGGGCGGGCCTGCCAGCCGATCATTTCGGCGGCGCGTTTGAGCACGTCGAGCGCACGCGGATCGGAGAGGCCGCGCACACGAAAGGCCAGCGCGTCCACTCCCGCGGCAGACGCGATTTCATCGGTGAAGCTTTCCACCGCAAACACGTTGGCGATCTTGCCGGGAGCGCGCAGGTTCGACAGGCGCAGCGGCACTTCTTTCAGCCAATGGGTTACAACCCGCAGGTTCGCGGCCGCGTAAGGCGGATCGGCGTTCTGCGAAATCTGGCCGGCATTCTGGCCGCGCGGCTGGGTGATTCCAGCTGCATCGGCGGCGACGAGCGGCCGGGTCCCCGGCACGGCCACGGGAAGCCACATCTGCGTCTCCCAGGCCAGGATGCGACCTTCGGAGTCGATGCCAGCGCGCAAATCGAGGAGCTGTGGCGGGCCTTTTGGATCCCAGCCGTGCTCATCGGCGCGCATCCACTGCACACGCACCGGCCTGCCGACGGTCTTGGAAATCAACAGGGCGTCGGCCGCGACATCGTCGGTGCCATTGGTTCCGTAAGAGCCGGCGCCATCCATATAAATGACGCGCAACTTTTCTTGAGGAATGCCAAAGGTGCGGGCCAAGACGCTACGCAGACCGTGAGAGCCCTGGGAGGCGGACCAGACCGTAGCGCCGTCGGCACGCACATCGGCGATCGCGCACGAAGGACCGAGCGAGCCGTGGCTCTGGAACGGCCAGTAATAAGAGGCGGAAAGCTGTTTGGCGGCCAAGGGCATCGCTCGGGCGGGATCTCCACGATCAACCAGCGTCTCTTCGCGCGCAACCGCGGCCGCTCGTAGTTGGCGCTCCATATCGTTACTGCCCGGCAAGCCTTGCCACTCGCTCCAGGTCGCTTTGAGCTCACGGGCGGCTCGCACCGCGGCCCACTCATCGGGGGCCACCACGGCCAGGAAATTCCCGATTCGTACCACGCGCACATCTGGGATGCCGCGAATAGAAGATTCATCGACAGACTGGAGACTGGCGCCCAAAGCGGGAGGGCGAACGACGCGGCCGTGAAGCATCCCCGCCACGGAAAAGTCTTGCAGATAAACGTGCTGCCCGGTGCATTTCCCGGGTACGTCGGGTCGAGGGAGGGGTTTGCCGACCAAGGCATAGGACCGAGGATCCCGTAGGGGAGCTTGGGCATCGACGGCGAGCGAAAGACGCCGTCCGCCGATCAACGCGCCAATACCAACGCCGGGGCCGCCCGCAGTCGGCCGGGCTTCGCCGTTGACCAGAGTCAGCTCCGAGGCCGGCCGCCCGAGCCGGTTGGAGGCGAGCTCGAGCAGGGCCTGGCGGGCGGTGGCCGCGGCCTGGCGGATCTCGACTCCGCCGCGCGGAATCCCGGTGCTGCCGCCAGTGCCCCCATGGTCGGGAGTGAGTGCCGTGTCGCCTTCCACAAACGCGATACGCTCGACCGGCATCCCCAGCTCCTCGGCGGCCATCTGGCGAACCGCGATGCGCAGGCCGGTGCCGACATCCACCTTGCTGGTGTAGATGGTCATCGAGCCGTCGGAATGGAACATAAG
>Ga0306926_10005949_pt1 | contig 13062 bp, 8 predicted proteins | sample flu12Cox44000178_FD_203759 | JGI IMG/M metagenome (GOLD analysis project Ga0306926, IMG submission 203759) | Lab enrichment of tropical soil microbial communities from Luquillo Experimental Forest, Puerto Rico - flux8day.12C.oxic.44.000.178 (v2)... | ecosystem: Environmental > Terrestrial > Soil... | reverse complement strand
AACCAGGCATGGTCGAAGAGCTCGCGCGCAGAATTAAAGAGGGCGCCATTCCTGTTATCAGTGACGTCGAAGGCTTCATGGCCTATTACGTCGTATATGCACCCGACGACACTGTGACGGCGATCAGCATCTTCAATCAATATGCGCAAGCCGCCGAGGCAAACAAGCGCGTACTCGCCTGGATCGAGCAAGATCTTGCGCCGCTGCTTGTCGGCCCAGCTACCGCAGTGGCCGGCCCGGTGATCGTACACACACTGGCTTAGCAAAAACCGATTCTGGCGCCTTTCGCGATCGGCCCGTCACCGCGGTGCGCACGGCGCTGGTAGCTTTGCTTTGCAGTTGTTTCAGGACCACCGACCGAAGCAGAGGTCCTCGATCACGGCCATTCGCGCCGTGAGGCCATGGCAGATGCCGCAGTAACGCTGCCGCTGGCTTGCATTTTGCGTTCCGGTCTCCGCCGGGCAGCGGCTGGATCTTCCCTGATGCCTCCGGCATCGCGCCTCCTGGCCCCACAGTCCTGCAACTTGACCACAACTCCACCCCAGTTTACGGGCCGCCTCCTATCCTTGGTCGAGATTTCAACGCATTGCTGAGTCCGGCCGTTCTGGGGTGGACCAGCCCATTCTTCCCAAAATCAGTCCGCGACGGGAGCGCCCGAGATTGATATATTTTCTGGATTATCGAATGCGTTTAGCGTCATTCCATGAAATTCAATTTTTCAAACTATCCGATTGGCGGCCAAGGCTATTCGAAAAGGCCGATGGCATTTCTGGATATTGTTCCTGGCAAGCTTCTCGGCGGCATCGTCGAATTGGCCTTGATCGAAACGGGAAACCGGGTTGCCCGAGAGCGGTGGCAACGGGCCCAGCTTCGCAATTTATTGGCCCATGCTGCGCAGCGATCCGCCTTCTGGCGCAATCGCCTTGGGCCCAAACCGGCAGATTCCAAGCTTGGCGCGCTGCCGATACTGACGCGCGTCGAGCTGAGACGGCAGGTCGAAAAGGAAGGCTCGCTGTTGCGGCCAAGCGACGGCCTTGAGATTTCCATGCACGGTACATCGGGATCGTCCGGCACACCGGTCGAATTCCATATCTCTCAGATGAACGGTCGATATAACGATGTCCGCTATCTGGCGCAGGAGTTCATGGATGGAAAAGATCTGTCCGTGAACAGGACCCGGTTCAAGACCGCAAGGGCTGATGTCGTCGAGAAACTCGCAAAGATTCCGGCTGGCTTCATCGTCGAAAAGCAACCGACATGGCTGGGAGATATTGGTTCGATTTTCTCCTCCGGCAGTCTTAAGCACATTTCGGCTATTAATCCCAATCCGCGCGATCTGATACGCGAACTGCGCAAGGATGCAGTTGGGCAGCTCGTTGGGGCTCCCGGGATTCTCGGCGCGCTCATCGATCATTCCGGCGCGAGACTCCTGCGTGAGCTGCACGTCAGTGAATATGTGCCCTTCGGAGAGTCGCTGGACCCGGCGCTGCATCAGACGATCGTAGATGAGGGCATTCCGGTCAGGGGCACGTATTCCTGCGAAGAAGTCGGACCGATCGGCTTTGAATGTGAGGCCACGCCCGGCCACTACCATGTCGCCACCAGCAACGTGATCGTAGAAGTCGAAGGCTCGTATGAAGTCGACGGAAAGAAAATGGGGCGGGTGCTGCTGACGCACCTGCATTCCTATGCCACCCCGTTCATTCGATATGATCTGGGTGATCTCGCATTGCTTTCCCAACGCTGTGCTTGCGGTTACAACGGCCCGGCGATCCACAGTCTGCTTGGCCGTGTCACCAATGCCCTCAGGCATCGCGATGGGAGTTTTTCGAGGTTTTACATTCGGGGCGACGAACTCCTGGAAATTGTTCGGCTGGAAGAGTTTCGTATCCGTCAGGTCGGCTTTGACTCGATCACGATTGAAATTGGCGGACGCGAGACATTAACGGCGGAAGAGGTCGCAAATATCACGGCCCACCTCAAGGATCGGGCGCGAGACGAATTCAGGATAGAAGTAATTCCCCGCTCCACCATTGATTGGGGTTCCAGTATGAAAAGACAAAGTTTCAGGTGCGAGTTTTAGCTTTCAATCGCAGACATTTTCCAACAGCATGAAGTTCGATTTTTCCGATTACCCAATCAGCGGCGAGGCCTATTCAAAACGACCGATGGCCTTTCTGGACATCGTCCCCGGCAAGGTTCTCGGGGGCATCGTTGAACTCGCCTTGATCGAGACAGGAGACCGGGGCGCCCGCGAGCGGTGGCAAAAGGCCCAGCTTCGCAATGTATTGGCGCATGCGTCAAAGCGGTCGGCTTTCTGGCGCAATCGCCTCGGATCCGAACCGGCAAGTTCCAGACTTGCCGCGCTTGCAATCCTGACCCGCACCGAACTGAGACAACAGGTCGAAACGGAAGGCTCGCTCTTGCGGCCAAGCGACGGATTAGAGACTGCCAGACATGCGACGTCGGGATCATCCGGGAGGCCGACCGAATTCCACATATCCCAGATGAACGGTCGTTATAACGACGTCCGCTATCTGGCGCAGGAGTTCATGGATGGAAAAGATCTCTCCGTGAACAGGACCTCCGTGAGGACCGCAAAGGGAGAATCGGCGAAAAAGGTGGCAAACATCTCGCGTGGTTTTACGGTTGAAAAAAAACCATCATGGCTCGGAGAGATCGGTTCGACTTTCAAGTCGGGCGAGCTGAAAAAAATTGACTACCTCAATCCAGATCTGCGCGATCTGGTGCGCGAATTGCGCAAGGACGCGGTCGGGCAGCTTGTGACCAACCCCAGAATGGCGGCTGCAATCATCAGTCATTCGGGCGCCAGGCTGCTGCGCGACCTTCGGGTGAGTGAGTTTGTTGCGTTCGGGGAGACGGTGGAACCCGGTCTGTACCGGGCGATCGCGGACCAGGGCATTCCCATTCGCTCGACCTACTCTTGCGAAGAAGTCGGGCCGATCGGTTTTGAATGTGAGGCGACGCCCGGTCACTACCACGTCGTTACGAGCAATGTGATCGTTGAAATGGAGGGCTCATACGAGATCGGCGGCAAGAAACTGGGACGCGTTCTGCTGACGCATCTACATTCCTATGCCACGCCCTTCATTCGCTACGATTTGGGTGACCTCGCCTTGCTTTCCGAGCGCTGTCCCTGCGGCCATGACGGCCCGACGATCCACAGTCTCTTCGGCAGGGTAACCAATGCCTTGAAGCATCGTGACGGGACCCTGTCGGCGTTTCTGATTCGCGGAGAAGAACTCCTGGAAATTGTCGATTACACCGAATTTCGCATCCGGCAGGTGAGCCTCGACGCGATCACCATAGAGCTTGGCGGACGCGAGACACTGACGACGGAAGAAATCGGTAAAGTGACGGCCTTCATCAAGGCCCGGGCCGGCGACGAATTCAGGATTGACGTAATCGCCTGCACCGCCATCGATTGGGGCGACAGCGTAAAGAGGCTGAGCTTCAGGTGTGAGATTTAGTGCTCAATCGATCGTCCTGCCTTCCGATTTGCGCAGCCGCTGTCAACTGCCTCAGCAAAAAGCCCCGGGCGATGCCGGGGCTTTGAGGTCTGGGATCGAAGAAGATCAGTATCTCGCAACCAGCGGTGCGCCCCAGGGGTTGAACAGGTAGTTGAAGCCCACCTTGAAGATATGCTTTTGAGAATGGTTGGAGTTGATGCCGCTGGTGGAATCTGTGGAGCAGAAGCCGGCATTAAAGCACTCCGCAAAGCTCAAGCCCTTCGAACCGAAATCCAGGAAGTTGTATTCCAGTTTGATGGTCCAGTTTTGGGTGAAGGCATGCTCGAGGCCGACACCGAGAAGAAGACCGTCCAAAGTTCCGCTGGAATGGAAAATATCCGTTGTAAAACAGGTGGGGCAATTGATTTCCGCCGAATCAAAGGCGAAGTTGCCCCAGACCCAACCTGCCTTGCCGTACACCATCGTGCGATCAAAGGCCCAGCCGAAGCGAACAGCAATGCTGTAGTCGCTTGTGTTTTTCGAGGTCGCTGCAAAACTGTTGCCGCCCTCTCCGGTGGTGGAGTTGAAAGTTTGGCTCCAACCACCCGATGCTCGAATGTTCGACCAGTAGCCCTCGCCCTCGAGGCCGAACACCGCGTTACCATCCTGGTAGTTACAGCCGATCTGACCGCCGGCGACAGCGCCCTTGCCGGTGCTGCTGTCGCTACTAAAGTTGTCGAGAAACCAGGAATTGTCGCTGGTGAAAGAGTCATGGCTTGTGCCGCCGCCGACGTGCCCACCGACGTAGCAACCGGTCCAACTGAAGACAGGAATTGGCGCGACGTAGGGCGGCGCCTTCATGGGAAGATCGGCGGCAGAAGCCGCGACCGAGCCGAGGACTAAAATTGAAGCAGATGCAAGAAGTCTTTTCATCGGGATACCCCCAAAAAATCGAAGTTTCGTTGGCTAATGTTGATAAACCTATGTTGTCCATCATTTGCACACCGTCTCGCCGGAGTCTGTCACCGAAAAGCATCAGGTTCCGACAAACATAATCCAGCCAGGTTTGGGGCGAAGTTTATCTCAAAACAAAAGTATAATAAAATCAGATACTTACATAGAAATAAATTATATTGAGATATTGATGCGGCCTTGGCACCGAGCCTTTTCGGCCCTTCCTGTGGCGGCAGACACACACAGCCTTCAAGTGCCGAGGGCTGATGCCCGGCAAGAAAGCTCCGGGCAATACCGGAGCTTTTGAGGTGTAATACAAGATGACGATCAGTAATTCCGCCCGCGGCGACAGCTTAATTAAAGCAAAACCAATTTCCGAGGTTGATTCGAGATCGCAAAAGCGTTCGCCAGCGCCGCCCTTTTCTCAGTCATTGGCTGGGAAAACGTTCAGGGCTTCTTGTTTGCTGTCGTCGTGGTTGCCGTCGCGGTTTTGGGAGCCGACGCGGTCGCAGTCGTGGTGGTCCTTGGGACCGAAACCGTCGCCGTGGATCTTTGAACCGAAGCCGTTGTTTGCGCGGGCGGCTTGGTTGCCAGCGGACTTGGAACCACGATCGGTTTGAACTTCGGCGGTGCCGGCTTGAATCCGGGCGTCGTGGCAGTGGAACGAATTGGCGCACCGACGGGACTGGGCTTCTGCGTGTTCGAGACTGAAGGAGAGTGCGCCGGAGTATCGGCGCGAGTCTTTGCGCCGGCGTCTGCTTCGGCGGAGTCGCCTGGTTTGTCGTGTTCTGCCTTGTCGTGGTTTGCGGCGCGCTCTGGCTGGCGGTGGTCTGCGACATCCTTCCATGAAAACAAAGCGTGGAGAAATCACCGATCATCACAACCCGGTGCAGGATTGCCGAACCTGCCGTTCGTCTGGACAAGGTCCTCGAATTTGGTCAACGCTACCGCCCACAGCACGCCCTTCGAAAACTCTGCGGGCTTGCCGCGAAAATCAATTCCGCGCCCCGGACGCCTCACAATGCAACACAGTCACGACCGCATTCTTACCACTCACACCGGAAGCCTGCCGCGTCCGCCGCAATTGACGAGGCTATATGCCCGCCGCGCGCGCGGAGAAGAGGTCGACGAGGGCGAAATCGAACGGGCCGGCCGCGCCGCCCTGGAAGCAATCGTTCCGAAACAGGTCGAAGCCGGCATCGACATCGGCAACAACGGCGAACAGCAGCGCGAGGGATTCTTTCTCCACGTCCGGCATCGCATGACCGGGTTCGGAGGCTCCTGGAAACGCTGGCCGCGCGCCGACGTCGAGCGCTATCCCGTCTTCAAGGAAACGCTCGAACAACAAAATGCCGGCAAGGAAATGGTCAGCAACTTCGCGCCACCCAAGGCGATCGGCGAAATCCGCTACACCGGCGCGCGCGAGGCGACGCAGGAGTGCGTCGATTTCCGCAATATTCTGCGCGAGCGGGCAAGCAGCGGCAAGCGCACCTTCGTTGAAGCCTTTCTCACCGCACCTTCTCCCGGCATCGTCGTGGCCGCGATCCGCAATGAATATTACGACACCGAAGACGCCTATCTTGCCGCCGTCGGCAAGGCGCTTCAGGTCGAGTACGAGGCGATCATCGCGCAAGGCTTTCTGCTTCAGCTCGATTGCCCGGACCTGGCGCTCGAGCACCACATTTCGTTTCAGGATCGCCCGCTCTCCGATTTTCTCGACTTCGTCGAGCGCGTGGTCGCGACCATCAACGAAGCGCTGCGCAACATCGCGCGCGAGAAAGTGCGCATGCATGTGTGCTGGGGCAATTATGAAGCGCCGCACGATCAGGACGTGCCGCTCGCAAACATCCTGCCGCTGATTGCGCGGATGAATGTCGGGGCATTGGTGTTGCCCTTCGCCAATCCGCGCCATGCCCATGAAGTGCGCTGCCTCGAAGGCAACGCTATTCACCCCGATCAGATCGTCGTTGCCGGCGTCATCGACTCGACGACGAACTTCGTCGAGCATCCCGAAGTCGTGGCTGAGCGGATCGAGCGCATCGCCAGGACCCTGGGCGATCCCGCCCGCGTCATCGCCGGAACGGACTGCGGATTCGACACCGCCGCCGGGGCCGGTCGGGTCGCGGAGGACGTGGTGTGGGCGAAACTGACCGCGCTGAGCGAAGGCGCCCGTATCGCGTCAGGCCGATTGTTCACGATGGCCTGACCGGGCATGAGCCCGTCAGCCTTTCCAGCTCACACCGCCCCCGCCTTCTGCGCGTACTCCCACGAGGCTTTCGATAGCGGCACCGTGCGCGCCGCCGATTCCATGGCCTTGGCGCTTGCCGCGGTGCCGTCGCGAATCCGCCCGGCGATGCCTTGCGTGATGCAGGCAAGGCGGAACAAATTGTAGGAAAAATACCAGTTCAGGTCCGGCACCGCGCTTGCCGTGACGTTGCAATAGATTTGCGCGGCCTCTTGCAGGGTCGGGATATTGAGTGCCTTCAGGTCGGCGCCGGCAAGACCCGGCATGGTCCATTGCATCAGGAGATAGGTGAAATCGGCCATAGGATCGCCAAGCGTCGAGAGCTCCCAGTCCAGGACCGCGATCACGCGCGGCTCGGTTGGGTGGAAGATCATGTTGTCGAGGCGATAGTCGCCGTGAACGACCGAGACGCGTTCCTGATGCGGGATGGTGCGCGGCAGCCACTCGATCAGCTTCTCGACCTCGGGAATGTGCTGGGTTTCAGAAGCCCGATACTGCTTGGTCCAGCGGTCGACCTGGCGGGCGAAATAGTTTCCGGGCTTGCCGTAATCGCCGAGACCGATCGCCTCGGGGTCATAGGTATGAAGCTTTGCCAGCGTCTCGATCTTGTTGGCGAAGATCGCGCGGCGCGCCTCTTTGGTCTGGCTCGGAAGCGTCGGATCCCAGAACACCCGCCCCTCTTCCATCGACATGATGTAGAAGGCGGCTCCGATCACCGCATCGTCGATGCAAAGCGCGTATGCCCTGGCAACGGGAAAACCCTGCCGGCCGAGCGCGGAGATGACGCGGAATTCGCGGTCGACCGCGTGCGCCGACGGCAGCAATTTCCCGAACGGCTTGCGCCTCATCACATAGGAGCGGCTGGGCGTATCCAGCCGGTAGGTCGGATTCGACTGCCCGCCCTTGAATTGCAGGACCGTCAGCGGCCCCCGGTAACCCTCGACATGCTCGCGCATCCATTGATCGAGATGCGCTTCGTCGATCCGGTGCCGCTCCTCGACCGGCTTGGTGCCGGAAAACTCCTCGTCGTTCCTGACGCCTTCGGTCACGGTGGCGCTCCCGGATCATGATTTGGGAAGGCGCCACCAGGGCGCTCCCGTCATTGCTTGGTGGGAGCGTTTGCATACTTCCGAAGTTCAAGTCTGGCAATGGCGCGGTTGTGAACCTCGTCCGGGCCGTCGGCCAGCCGCATCGTGCGCATCGAGGCATAGTCCCGCGCAAGCCCGGCGTCATCCGAGACGCCGGCCCCACCGAAGGCCTGGATCGCCTGGTCGATGATCTTCAGCGCCATGTTGGGTGCCGCCACCTTGATCATGGCGATCTCGAGCTGCGCGGTCTTGTTGCCGACCTTGTCCATCATGTCGGCAGCCTTCAGGCACAACAGCCGGTTCATCTCGATGTCGGTGCGGGCCTCGGCAATGCGCTGCTCCCAGATCGAATATTCGATGATTTTGCGGCCGAAGGCGGTACGCGAGGACAACCGCTTCACCATCTTCTCCAGCGCTTCCTCGGCCTTGCCGATGGTTCGCATGCAGTGATGGATGCGGCCGGGGCCGAGGCGACCCTGCGCGATCTCGAAGCCCCTGCCCTCGCCGAGCAGAATATTGCTGGCGGGAACCCGGACGTTCTCCATCAGCACCTGGGCGTGGCCATGCGGAGCATCGTCGAAGCCGAACACGGGCAACATCTTTTCGACCTTGATGCCCGCGGTGTCGAGCGGAACCAGGATCTGCGACTGCTGTTGGTGCCGCGCTGCCTTCGGGTCGGTCTTGCCCATCACGATCGCGATCTTGCAGCGGGGATCGCCGACACCCGAGGACCACCATTTGCGGCCGTTGATGACATAATGATCGCCGTCGCGCTCGATGCGCGTCTCGATGTTGGTGGCGTCGGAAGATGCAACCGCAGGCTCCGTCATCAAGAAGGCGGAGCGGATTTCGCCGTCCATCAGCGGTCGCAGCCATTTCCGCTTATGCTCCTTGGTGCCGTACCGCATCAGCACCTCCATGTTGCCGGTATCCGGCGCGGAGCAATTGAACACTTCGGAGGCCCAGCCGATGCGGCCCATCTCCTCGGCGAGCGGCGCATATTCTAGATTGGTCAACCCGGCACCGCGGAACTCCTCGTCCTCGTGCGAGGACGGCGGCAGGAACATGTTCCACAGCCCTTGCGCCCTCGCCTTCTTCTTCAATTCCTCGAGGATCGGGATCACCTTCCAGCGCGGGCCGGTTTCGTCCTGCTGCCGGTAGATCGGCACAGCCGGGCGAACATGCTCCTTCATGAACGACTGCACCCGGTTGAGCCACTCGCGCTGACGTTCCGACATGGTGAAGTCCATTTGGCGTTCCTCACATTTGGAGTTTTGTTGGCGGCACTGTCTGCCTGCCCCCGGTTCACTGCAAGACTGTTTGTCGCGCCGGGTAAAGCCCGCCGCTTCACGGACAGCAACGCCGCCAGCGCGGTCACGCTTCGCGCGCATTGACAATCGAGCCTTCAAACCATAGTTTCATACAAATGTTTGAATTGCAACGCCCCCTTCGCATGGGCCTATGAAATGCCGTCAGACCGGACCCGAGCTTCCATCCTGGACGCCGCCGAGCGGCTCTATGCCGATCGCGGCTTTTCCGACGTCACGCTGCGCGACATCGTCGCTGCGGCCGGCGTGAATCTGGCCGCGGTGAATTACCATTTCGGCTCCAAGGACGAGCTGATCGCCGAACTGTTCGTGACCCGCAGCATCGCCACCAACCGCGAGCGCCTCAACGAATTGAGGGCGGCGGAAGCGGCAGGCGCCGGGCGTGCGGAGATCGACGCCGTCCTGCGCGCGCTGGTCGGGCCGACGGTGCGCGGCTGTCTTGGGCCCGAGAGCGAGCGCTCGACCGCGGCACGCTTCATGATCCGCGCGTCCATCGAGGCGGTGCCGCCGATCCGCCGCATCAAAAACCGCGAGATCGATCACTTACGGAAATTTGCCGCCGCAATGCGGCGATCGCTACCCGATTGCAACGACGCCGATCTCTATTGGGGCCTGCATTTCGCGCTCGCGATGGCGCACCAGACCATCCGCGACAGCGAGCGGCTGACCAAGCTCTCCGAGGGGATTTGCGATCTCAACGACGTCGAAGGCGTCATCGCGCGCATCGTCGCGGTGTCGGTGACGGCGCTGACCGGGCGCGCGGCCCGGAACCGAACTTCAGATTCCGGCACATTGAAGCACGCCGTTCGCTAGCTCGCAAAGCAACGATCACCTCGCTAGCTTCCCCGCCGACCTCTCCCCTGTGCGGGGCGAGCCGATCTGGAGTGGCGTTCGTGAATGCTGCTGATTTGAATTTCAAACAACCGAGCACAAATATTCCCGCGGCACGGATCGCGCCCGGGTTTTGCAGATACCCTCGACAAGAGGGCGCAGGGAATGCCGGGCGTCCAACGCACCCGCAGCCTCGCGTGCGAAAATGAAAAGCACGCAAGTAAGTCCACCACAGGTTCACCGAACAAACCGGCACTCCCTGCGCAGTGGTTTTAACGGTTTCCTTCGTAGTCTCCCCGGAGACCGGGCTTTGTTGTCTCCGTCGCTGGCTCGGATAGCGCAAGCATCCTCACCAGCTTGATACCAGCGTCGGGGTATCAGAACGCTACGACTTCGCCGTCCGCTCATCTCATGCGTTCGTCTTGCGCACGACAAGCGTCCACCGCAACCCGCCCTCAACGTTCGTGACGATCGCGAAGCGCCCCTCTTTATCAAGCGCGGGATGAGGCGAATCATGCGGGTGATTTGGGATCGCGATCAACGCTCACGCGCTGCGACATTTCAACACGACGGGCAAATCAGGTGACCGGCGAAAAATCGTGTCAAGGTTTTTGTCATTCAAGCACAAGCAAAGCAATTGCTTCGGGCCGCAGATTAATTCGCAATAAGATGGGTGGAGCGCAGCGATACCCATCCCGCGGCCCTACCCGTTGTCCCTGCGCACGCGGGGACCCATAGCCACCGGCGGCAAGAAAGCCGGCGCACATCTCGTTACAAGGAGAAGCCGCAGCGTATGGGTCCCTGCTTTCGCAGGGACGACGATAAAATGCTCACCACACATTCCGCACCACGCCCTTGCCGGCATGAGAGCGCGTGATGTCGGAGAACTCACCCTCGAACGTGGCCGCGACCGACCAGCCGTTCTTCCACCGCATCTCGACGGACGCGGTGGTGAGTGCGGAGTCGACTGCCTGCGCCGCGCCATCGACCACGAAAGACGTGCCCGGCAGCGCCCAAAATCCCGCTCCAGTCGTTCGATCCCCAGATCGGCCTTGGAAAACTTCGAATTGCAATAAAGGTGTCATGCCACCCCGCTAGTTTCCCCGGCGTTTTTTAATCTGGGGAGAACCAATATGCGTGGAAGAAAATACGCGCCGGGCAAGAGAAAGCCCGGCTTGCGCCTTGGCGTGGCGGCTGCTGCACTGGGAGCATTTACCGCGAGCGCCGGCGCCACCGATCCGGACAAGTCTGCCGACCGCACACCGACAACGACGCCGATCAAGCATGTCATTGTCGTCATCGCCGAAAATTCCAGCTTCGATCATGCCTTCGGCACGTTCCAGCCTCGCGACGGGCAGAAGATCGGGAATTTGCTTTCCAGAGGCATCGTCAATGCGGACGGCACGCCGGGACCGAACTTCAAGAAAGCGGCGCAGTTCACGGTGTCGAGCCAGCCCCACTATTTCATCAGCGCGCCCGATGCGAGCAAGACACCCTATACCACCCTGCCGCCGCCGGATTTGAACGGCGTGCCGTTGCAGGCAAGCACGATCAACCCGCCGTTCACCGTGGTTACGCCTGCGGACGCCGCCGAGGCGAACCTTGAGCCTGAGGACGAGGTGTTGCTGACCACCGGAGCTGCCGTCGGATTGACGTTCAAGCCCGAGGTGAACGGCGTTCGCAATCCCGACACGCGCATCCTCAACGTCACCAACCTGCCGAACGGACCGTTCCAGCAGACGGCAAAGGACGCGCAGGGCCATGGGCTCGCTTACGACGCCTATACCGAGGACACCATTCACCGCTTCTACCAGATGTGGCAGCAATATGACTGCAGCATCAGCCACGCGAGCCCGGACAATCCGAGCGGCTGTCTTGCCGATCTTCTACCTTTCGTGATCACCACTTTCGCCGGACTTGCCGAAGAGGGCATGGGCACGTCGATGGCCTTCTTCAACATGAAGCAGGGCGATGCACCGGTTCTGAAGAAGCTTGCGATGGAATACTCGATTGGCGACAACTACCATCAGGCGGTGATGGGCGGCACCGGCGCCAATCACATCATGATCGGCACCGGTGACGTCTACTTCTTCAACGATAACTTTTTCAAAGGCGGCGCCGCGCTCACGTTCAATCCCATACCGCCGTTCCCGGTGCCTGCCTCCGTTCTTGGTTTTCCGGTATCGCTGGTGGCCAATCCGGACCCCGCCAAGAACAGCAACAACGTTTACCAGAACGATATCGGCGCGGCGCTTGGTGAATACGTGAACTGCTCGGACCCGACCCAGCCCGGCGTTCCCGCGATCACCAGCTACCTGACGACACTGCCCTACAAGACCTCGCCGACGAACTGCGCGCAAAACACCTTCTACGCGGTCAACAACTTCTTCCCCGGCTACCACCCCGACGGTCGGCCGGCGAATCCGTTGTCGCCCAAACAGGCCGCTGATGGCAGCGACTTCTTCTTCATTCCGCCACAGAACCTGCCGACCATTGGTGATGCGCTCAACGCCAAGAACGTCTCCTGGGTCTATTACGGCGGCGGCTTCAACGATGCGGTGGCGGGCAAGCCCAACCAGTTCTGCCCGATCTGCAACCCCATGCAGTATGCAGCCTCGATCTACGGCAATCCGGCGCAGATCAAGCAACACACCGGCGACATGCTCGACTTCTTCAGCGCCGTTGGCAACGACAACCTGCCTTCGGTTTCCTTCGTCAAGCCGAGCGGCTTGGTCGATGGACACCCGCAATCGTCCAAGTTGATCCTGTTCGAGGCGCTGCTCGACAACATCGTCGATCACGTCAAGTCGAAGCCGGAACTGTTTGCTGAGACCGCGATCATCGTCACCTGGGATGAAGGCGGCGGCTTCTACGATTCAGGCTTCATCCAGCCGGTCGATTTCTTCGGCGACGGCCCGCGCGTGCCGTTGCTCGTGATCTCGCCGTTCTCGCGCGGCGGCCGCGTGGTCCACACTTATTACGACCATGTCTCGATCACCAAATTTATCGAGCGCAACTGGGGCCTGAAGCCGCTGAGCGCGCGCAGCCGCGACAATCTTCCCAATCCCGTCATGGACGAGGACGACAATCGCTACGTGCCGCGCAACATGCCGGCGATCGGCGACCTCATGGACATGTTCCACTTC
>Ga0306926_10005947_pt1 | contig 13063 bp, 14 predicted proteins | sample flu12Cox44000178_FD_203759 | JGI IMG/M metagenome (GOLD analysis project Ga0306926, IMG submission 203759) | Lab enrichment of tropical soil microbial communities from Luquillo Experimental Forest, Puerto Rico - flux8day.12C.oxic.44.000.178 (v2)... | ecosystem: Environmental > Terrestrial >... | reverse complement strand
CTTTCGATGTACTCGAGCGCCGGCTCGAGGCCCGCGGCCAGCAGGAAGCGCCGCGTCTCCGGCAGGCGCCGCACGAAGAGCTCGAAAACCGCGCTCTCCTTCATGCCGAGCTCGAAATAGGCCTGCGCCATCGTCAACTGGTACAGGTCGGTGAGCAGCGCCTCGCCAACGGAGTGCATCGGATCTCGGGCTGTGCCGGACATCTTCGCCTTGCAACAGAATACAGGAGAGACCGTTCGCTGCGAGGGTTAAGTGAAGTCATACAGCGCGTGCGCAGCGCGGCCAGCGCCACGCGCTGCCGTGCGCGGCACGAAAAACCGCTCCTTGTGATCGGGAACTCGGAATGTCGCCGCGCGCTCGCGACAAACTCCATGCTCGATCCGGTGGCTGCGATCAGGGGGCGACACCATGGTAATAACCGAGATCGGATACCTGCTGCTCACGCTCTCCGCTGTGGCGGTGCTGCTCTTCTGCTGGCTGGGTTTCGCGAGTCTCACGAACCTGCGCCGCGATAAGTAAACGCGCCCCGGTGGCTGAGCGGTACCATGGGGCGCGAGTTACCGGTGGAGGTCCTGCCATGCCGCGCTTTTCCCGCCTGCTGCACTTCGGCCCGGCGGCCGTGGTTGCGATGTTGCTGCTGGGATGTGCGACTTCCTCTCACGTGATGATCGGCACCGCCCGGCCGCCGATCTCACCCGAGAGTGTCAGGGTCTACGTGCAACCCCCGGAGAAGTACGAGGAGATCGCGGCCCTCGATGCCACCAGTCAGGGCTCCTTTGCCATCACCAGTCAGCAGAACATGGATAAGGCAATCGCGCGCATGAAGGAGCAGGCGGCGAAGCTCGGAGCGAACGGCATTCTCCTGCAGGGCGTGCAGGATCAGCAGTCGGGCTCGATCGGCACCGGTGTCGGCAGCTCCAGCTACGGCCCGGGCAGCTCGACCGGTGTCGGTGTCGGTGGCTCCTTCGGCGTCTACAACAAGGCGGCGCACGGCATCGCGATCTTCGTGCCGCCGCAGTGAGCTCACGTCGGGCGCAACCCCGCTGCGGCGAAGTTAACCCAGTCGTGACGCTTGATACCGTAAACCCTTGAAAGACCGATGGAAGGGTCGCACGAGACACCAGATCTCGTGGGTTGCCACGCCCCGGCAGCACAAGATGTAGTATCCTCGAGCTCCAAAGACCATGCCTGCGTCTTTGGGGAAAATCGATGTCACACGAGGAATTGCTGGCGCTGCTGACCCGGGCACGCGCGGTGCTCGGCCATTACCTGTTCGGGGAGGAAGACGAGCCGATTCGCGACGACGTCGCCGAGATCTGCATGGCGATCGATGACGCCCTGCCGGATGAGAGCCGTGTTGCGGTGAAGCGGGTGACGCTCGAGCGCTCGGCAGCCTGAGGATCAAACATGTGCGGACGCTACATCCTGCGCATGCAGGACAAGTACCTGCGGGAATGGAACCTTCACGGGCCTCCGGCCTGGGTCACGGCTTCCTACAACATCGCTCCGAGCCAGCAGGTTCCCGTCATGCGCCTCGAGAACGGTGCACCGGCAGCCGCGATGGTCCGTTGGGGGCTGATCCCCTCGTTCGCGCACGGCAACCCCGGGAAGTTCAGCACCATCAACGCGCGCATCGAAACTTTTGCGGCGGCGGCTGCCTTTCGTGGCGCCTGGAAGCTCGGACAGCGCTGCATCCAACCGGCATCGGGCTTCTACGAGTGGCACCACGATGCTCAGGGCCGCAAAACGCCCTATCTGATCACACTGGCCGATCAGGAGTTGTTTGGCTTCGCGGGCTTGTGGGATTGGAGCGTGCGCGATGACGGTGTGGTCATCGAGAGCTGCGCCCACATCACCATGCCGGCCAACGAGCTGATGGCGGACGTGCACAACGGCGGCAGCCACCCGCATCGCATGCCGGCCATCCTGCGTCGCGAGGATCACGAGGCCTGGCTCAAGGGGACGCCAGCCGAGGCGCGCGCCGTGCTCGCGCCGTATCCGGCAGACCTCATGCTCGCCCGTCCGGTGAGTACCCGTGTCAACTCCGTTCGCAACAACGGAGCTGAGCTGATCGAGCCCATCGCGGCGTAACGACCGCTGCAGTCACTACTGTCCGGGACAGGGTTGACAGTCAGCGGTGCGCTGCTGCACCAGGCACGGCACGTAGGTGGACACCGAGCAGTAGCGTGGTGTGTTTTGCTGCGCGCTTGGCGCAGCGCACCCCGCCGCCAATGCGCCTGCCGCGAGAGACATCATCACTGACCGCCAAATGATGGCGCGCTTCATCTGCTGCATAGCTCGCGCAATCGCCCACAGGAGTTGACATCACTATAACTCGCCACGGTTGGCACCGTGCGTCGTGTAACAAAGTTACCGAGGCCTGAGCGGCAGCCATGCGGCGATTGCGCGCCCTGCGGTGAAACTCACAGGCGTATACTCCGCAGCGGCACGATCACGGTCTCGCTCTACAGGGACACCCCATAATGGCGGCTGCTCGCTCCGACGACCTTCGCGAAACTGGTTATCAGATTGGCGGGGCCATCCGCCGTCATTGGGGGCTGTTTCTGGGCGAAGGAATTCTGCTCGTCATCCTCGGTATTCTGGCGCTGCTCGCGCCGCAGATTGCCTCGGTCGCGGCCACCGTGTTTTTCGGCTGGCTGCTGCTGATCAGCGGCATCATCGGCCTGTTCACGACCTTCCATGCACGCCAGGCGCCAGGGTTCTGGTGGTCGCTGATCTCGGCGGTCATCGGCATCGTGGCGGGAGTGCTGTTGATCGGGTTTCCGAGTACGGCTCTCTGGGCGATCGGGCTTCTGCTGGGCATCAACCTGATCTTTGGCGGATGGGCGCTCATCTTCATGGCACTCCACGCACGCCCGACCAACACAGCAGCACCTGCGTAACCCTCAAGGCATCTATGAAACTCGCCGTCGAAGTGATCGGCTGGGCCGGTGCGGCCCTGATTCTCGGAGCCTACGCCCTGCTCTCGGCCGGCAAGCTGCGCGCCGAGTCGGTGAGCTACCAGCTCATGAACATTCTCGGCGCTGCCGGTTTCGTGGTGAACAGCGGCTGGAACGGCGCGCTTCCCTCAGCCGCCATGAACGTGATCTGGATCGGCATCGGACTCTACGCTCTGCGCCAGCGGCGCCGACTGCAGATCAAGGCCGGCTGCGCCGGCTGACCGCGCGCCGCGTGTGGCCGACTCTGCCGCGCGTCCTCTGCGCAGCAGTTGTCCTCCTCGTCGTTGTCATACCGGTGCCGCGGGCATTCGCCGCGTGCAAGCTCATCAAACAATTCGAGCTGGCGGTGACAATGAGCGGGCTGCGCCCGATGGTGCACGCGAAGATCAACGACACCGACGTGCTGTTCCTCGCCGACAGTGGTTCGTTCTACAGCACCCTCACTCCGGAGGCCGCTGCGGATTTGAAGCTGCACCTCGAGCCCGTGCCGGCGTGGTTCGCGATGACCGGGGTGGGCGGCGAAGCACGCACCTGGCTGACACGCGTCGACACCTTCACGCTCGCCAGCCTGACGGTACCCAAAGTGGAGTTCCTGGTTGCCGGCAACGATCTCGGCGGCGGCGCAGTGGGTGTTCTGGGTCAGAACGTTCTCAGGCTCGCCGGCGATGTCGAGTATGACCTCGCGAACGGCGTGATCAGGCTCTTTCGGGCGGACGACTGTCGCAAGAATACCCTCGCGTACTGGGCGACCGATCGGCCGTTCTCGGTCATCGACATCGCGCACGCGACGCCGGAGTCGCCGCATACCACCGGCGCCGCCCTCCTCAACGACGCAAAGATCCGCGTGATGTTCGACACCGGTGCCCCGGCGTCGATGCTGACGCTCGCTGCGGCCAAACGCGCCGGCGTTACGCCCAGGAGTGCCGGGGTAGTGGCGGCGGGCGCGGAGTATGGCGGCTGGGGAACACGGCTGGTGAAGACCTGGATTGCGCCCTTCCCGAGCTTCAAGATCGGCGAAGAAGAGATTCGCAACACACACCTGCGCGTCGGGGATGTCGACCTGCACGATGTCGACATGCTGGTAGGCGCGGACTTTTTCCTGTCGCACCGCGTGTATGTCGCCAACAGCCAGGCGCAGCTCTACTTCACCTACAACGGTGGCCCGGTGTTCGATCTGACTTCCCGCTCCAACGCCGCCGCGCAGCGCGCGGGTGACAGCGCCACGAACGATGCTGCGGTGGGGCTGCCCACGGATGCGGCGGGGTTCAGTCGCCGCGGCAGTGCCTACGCGGCGCGGCGCGACTTCGCGCACGCCATCGCCGATCTCACGCGTGCGTGCGAGCTCGCGCCCGGTGAGGCGAGCTATTTCTACCTGCGCGGACAGGCGTACTGGGGCAACCAGCAGCCGGACCTGGCACTCGCGGATTTCAATCAGGCCCTCAACCTCAAACCGGACTATCTGCCCGCGCTGCTCGCGCGCGCGGACCTGAATGCCTGGCGTCACGAGAAAGCGGCCGTCATCACCGATCTCGATGCGGCCGACCGCATCGCGCCCAAGCGCGCGGATGCGCGCCTGCACATGGGCGACCTGTACGCTTATGCGGGCGCATACCCGGCGGCAATTGCACGATACACGGACTGGCTCGACACACACGGCCGCGATGACGTTCAGAGCGGGCGCGTGCTGAATTCGCGGTGCTGGACGAGAGCGCTGTGGGGGCAGGAGCTCGGACAGGCGCTGGCCGACTGCAACCTCGCGCTGAAACTCCACCCGGATAACCCGACTTACCTGGACAGCCGTGGGCTCGTGCGGCTGCGCCGCGGCGAATACGATCAGGCGATCGCCGACTACACCCGTGCCCTGAAACTGCGACCTAACATCGCCTGGTCGCACTACGGCCGCGGCGTCGCCGAGCTGCGCAAGGGCATGAAGGATCAGGGACACGCGGACATCGACGCCGCCATCAAATTGCAGCCCCATATCGCCGAGGAAGCGAGTCAGCACCACATCGGGCCCTGATACCGCGATTTTTCTTGGAAAGTGCGCAATCCGTCACGACGCAAGCGGCCCCTCGAGTCACCCACTGGCGCCTGAATACCAGTACAGTGACGCCTTGGGCGTAGCTTGGCCGCGGAGGGTCTTCGGCGCCCCGCGATCGTGCGCAGCAGGATCATCGCAGCAAGATCATCAAGGTGCCTGAATGAGACTGACGACGCCCGCTCGCCTCGGCGCGAGCGCCCTCGCCTTCCTCGCCGTACTCGCGACATCCTCGGCCGATTCGGTGGTACCGACGGCGAAAAAGCCGCTCGCACAGGGGCCGGCGCCCGCGCAGCTGATGGCCTTTGGCGCACGCAGCGCCGCACAGCGGGCGAGCGCGAGTGCTGCGAAGCTCGATGCGGCGCTCGCCGACCTGTCCCGACACCTGGACCGCGTGCGCACCGATCACGCGCTCGAGGATCTGCACTCGCTGAGCCCCGCCGCTCACTTCGTTCAGAGTGCCCGCAGTGCCGTGCCACTGGTAGCAGTCGATGCCGTCACCCGCGGCGACCCGCAGCGGCTGAAGCAGGCGCTCGTCGGCCTCGGCCTGCAGCACGCCGCGGTTTACGCCAACGACGTCGGCGGCTGGCTGCCGGTGAATCAGATCGCGGCTGCGTCGGCGCGCGCGGAGCTCGTCTCGATGCGCGCCTCGATGTGGCGCGCGCGCGGCGTCATGGTGACCTCGCAGGGTGACTTCGCCCAGCGCAGCGACCTGCTGCGCTCGACCTATGCCGGCTTGACGGGCGCCGGAGTGAGGGTCGGCATTCTTTCGGACAGCTTCGACTGCTACGGCGTGTACGACAAGCCAGGGAGCGGCGTGCCCGCCACGACTGCCAACATGACTGGCTATGCGGAGTACGGCTTCGCCACCGACGATGCCACGTTCGATGAAACCAACGGTTACCTTCCCGCGAGCGTCAACGTGCTGCAGGAAGCCACCTGCATGCAGTACGGGCAACCGCTGCAGCTGCCGTTCGCCGACGAAGGCCGCGCAATGATGCAGATCGTGCACGACGTGGCACCCGGGGCGGCGCTCTCCTTCTACACGGCCACCCCCACCCAGGCGGATTTCGCCACTGGCATCGGCGCGCTCGCAGCCGCCGGGGCTACCATCATCGCCGATGATGTCGGCTACTTCGATGAGCCCTTCTTCCAGGACGGCATCGTCGCGCAGGCGATCGATGCCGCCAACGCGAAAGGCGTCGCCTACTTCTCCGCCGCCGGCAACAACGGGCAGATCTCCTACGAGAACGAGGCACCGAGTTTCGCTACCGCCGGCACGGGTGCCAATGCGGGGGAGATGCTGCTGACTTTCGGCCCGAGCAGCTGCGCGACGCCGACCTGCCTGCCAATCAACATACCCGCGATGTTTCCGGGCGAGTTCATCGGGCTGATCGTGCAGTGGGATCAGCCCTATGTCACCGGCGCGCCCCACAGCGGGGGCGCGACCAGCCAGATCGATCTGTGCGTGACGGGTGCGCCCGCCAACAGCGTGGTGATCAACGACCTCGATGGTAACCCGATGACCTGCACCGGCCCCAACGCGACCGGTACCGATGCGGTGCAGGTGCTGGTCCTCGGCAACCCCGCGAGCAACAGCAACAACACTTCCGCCGCGACCGTGAATCTGATCATCGGTCTCAAGAATGGCAGCCCCGCTCCGGGTCTCATCAAAGTCGTGGTGGCGGCTGACGGAGCCCCCGGCACCAGTATCGCTGCCTTCGACACGCATAGCCCGACCCTGCAGGGACACCCCGGCGCCGCGGGCGCGGCGGCCGTGGGCGCCTCCTTCTTTGCGCAGACGCCCCGCTGCGGCATCAACGCCGTGGCGATCCTCGAGTCCTACTCTTCGGCCGGCGGCGATCCGATTCTCTTCGACAGCGCAGGCGTTCGCCTGGCGACGCCGCTATATCGCCAGAAGCCGAATTTCGTCGGCCCGGACGGCGTCAATACGTCCTACTTCGGTTTCCCGCTGGCGGGCAGCCAGTTCAGCGATGCCTCCTCGGTAGCGCAGTGCCTGAACGACACCACGTACAACAACTTCTTCGGCACCTCGGCGGCGACGCCGCACGCGGCGGGGATCGCGGCCCTCATGCAGCAGGCGAACCCGGCTCTGACGCCTGCACAGATCTACGGTGCGCTGCAGTCAACGGCACTGCCGATGCCGGTGGGCAGCAATCCCACTCCGGACTATCTTTCGGGGTACGGCTTCATTCAGGCGGATGCAGCGATGGCAACTCTGCCCGCTGGGCCGCCCGTGCTGACACTCAGCTCGGACACGATCTATCTGAGTCAGTCGAGCACGCTCACGTGGTTTGCCGCGAACTCGACCTCCTGTATGGCCACAGGAAGCTGGAGCGGCACCCAGTCCCCGAGTGGCGGGACTCAGGTGCTGACCCCGGCCGCGACGGGCAGCTACACCTACACGCTCACCTGTGCGAGCTCCGCCGGCTCGCAGAACGGCTCCGCGACCCTCGCGGTACAGCTGGCTCCACCACTCGGCATCACGAGCAGCTCGCTTCCGGGCGGCAGGGTCGGTACGTCCTACCTTACGACCCTCGCCGCCACGGGCGGTATCCCCCCCTATACCTGGTCGGTCGTCGGCGGTACGTTGCCGGCGGGCCTGTCCCTGAATGCTTCGAGCGGCGCGATCAGCGGAACTCCGAGCGCAACGGTGTCGAGCACCTCGCTCACCTTCCAGGTCGCCGACTCGGACAAGCCGGCGAAAACCAAAGCCGCCATTCTCCCGCTCACGATCGCAGCTGCTCCATCTGCGGGCGGCGGTGGCGGCGGTGGACTCGACAGCCTGACGTTGCTCGCGCTGGCGTGGCTCGGCTGTGCCGCATTGGCGCGGCGCGCCCGGCGCGGTGTGCCCCTGACGGTTAGGCGTACGGGTCACTGACCGAGGGCGGCTGCGCTCCAACCTCGAGCGGGCGCAACGACGCCCGCCGCGCCGTGTTGGAAAGAGTGCGCACCGGGTGCCCGTGCCTCTCTGTTAGACTGGCGGCCGGAAGGCACCGTGCGAGCATTGACGGCCACATGGTTGTGCGCTATCACGCTCATGCGTGCCGGCAGCACCTGCGCCGCCACTCCCACTCCCTACGGCAGCGCCGACACCCAGTACGCCAATTTCGCCTTCGCGAGTGAGATCGGCTCCGGTATCTACCAAATCTCGGGCAGCACCATCACGGTGTACACGTTCGAGCCGGGCTACATACTGCGCAACGCGGAGCCGAACGGTGGCCGACCCGGCATCCGGCTCATCTTTCCTTTCACCGTCGGCTTCTTCAATTTCAGCACCAACGACCTGCTGCATCTGGAGCTGCCGAACTCGATCGGGGCGCTCAGTCTCGAGCCGGGTGTCGAGCTCGACTATTGGATCACCGATGGGTGGGACCTCTATCCCTACGTCAAGGCCGGCGGGACAGTCGCTTCTTCAGCCGAAGTGAACGCCATCATCTACGGTACCGGGCTGCGCAGCGATTACCGCTTCAACGCGTTCGGAAACTTCGGCCTGTGGCGCGCGACGCTCGCCTACGCCGCCGCGCATTACCACGGCGATGTGCCGAATGAATCGTTCACGAGGCTGCGCGATGGCGTCGAGCTGCGCCGCAATCTCAACCTGACCTGGCACTCGCGAGCGGTGGAGATCGCTCCCTATGCGATCCTCGATGTTTATTTCAACGCGCCCTCGGGACCCTCCTCGGGCATCAGCCCACGGACGTTCCAGTACGAGCTCGGACTGATGATGGGCGTGACGCCGCGCTGGGTGATTCTTGGAGTACCGCTCCCGCGCCTCGGTATCGGCTATCGCGAGGCCGGCGTGCTCTCGGGGTGGCGCCTGGTGCTCGGCGACCCGTTCTGAGGGTGGGTCAACCTCGATTCTGCGCATGCGTTAGGATGAGGCAGCGGGGCCCGCCCGTCGGACCCTGCCGTTGAGGCCAGAAAGCATGAAGCACCTGTTGCTCGCCGCTGTCACCGTCTCTCTCACCACACTGTCGCTGTCGGCGTGCGCACCTTATGTCAGGTCCGATGTGAACAGCGCGGCCATCAGCCGCGTTCACTGCGGCACCTTCGCCTGGGCGGGCGAGTTCCGCAGCAACAGCCCTCTGCGCAGCACCATCGCCAACCCCGTGAACGAGAGCCGCCTCCGCGCCGCCATCGCGTCACACCTCGGTGCCGTGATCCAGCCTGTGCCGGGCAATGCCGACTGCCTGGTCGGGTATGGGATCGGTGGGTACTACGTGGTGGGCGGCGCCTACCCCTACCCCTACGGGTGGGCCTGGAACTATCCGTACGGCTGGGGCCCGGGACCTTACTGGGGCCCCGGACCTTATGCCTATCCCGAAGGCATCATCGCGATCGACCTCTACGACGCCAGGACGGGGCAGCCGCTGTGGCATGCCTCGACCGAGAAGAGTCTCTTCGGGGCGACCGGTCCCGAGGCCGAAAAGCGCATCGACGCGGCCGTCGCCGCGCTCTTCACGAAGTATCCCTACAGGGGCTGAGTCGACCCGCGGGTTAGGTACCCTGTTCGCGGCGGCGCGAACGGAGCAAGATCTGCCCGTGGACGCCCCCTTCGGACTGGCCCTGATCTTCCTCAACGTGCTGCTCGAGCAGCTCGGCCTGCCCTTGCCCGCCGTCCCGACGCTCGTCATCGCCGGCGCGCTCGCAGCGAACGGTCGGCTGCCGGGCGCGGGTGTGTTCGCGGTCGCCGTGATGGCCTGCCTCATCGGCGACAGCAGCTGGTACCTGGCCGGCCGCCGCTACGGGGCGCGCGTCATGAAGCTGCTGTGCCGTATCTCACTGACACCTGACACCTGTGTCAGCCAGACGCAGGCGAGCTTCGAGCGCTGGGGTCCGCGCGCATTGGTCATTGCCAAATTCGTCCCGGGGCTGTCGATGATCGCGCCGCCGCTCGCTGGTGCCACACACATGCGCTTCGCGCGTTTTACCGTCTTCAGTGCGGCCGGTGCGATCCTGTGGGTCGGCGCGGCAGTCATCGCCGGCCGGCTGCTGAAATCACAGATCGCGCAGCTCCTGCCCCGCCTCAGCGGAATCGGCGGCACGGTCGTTGTCATCGTCCTGCTCCTGCTGGGGGCGTACATCGGGTTCAAGTGGTGGGAGCGACGGCGTTTCTACGCTGCGCTCGAGATGGCGCGCATCAACGTCGATGAGCTCAACGCACAGATGCAGGGCGGGCCGGCACCCGTGGTCGTGGATGTGCGCTCGCCGACCGCCCGCAATCTCGAGCGCCGACGGATCCCCGGCGCACTGTTCGTGCCGATGCAGGAGGTCGAGCAGCACGTGCGCGACCTGCCGCGCGATCGCGAAATCATTCTCTACTGCACCTGCCCGAACGAAGCCTCTGCGGCGCAGGCGGCACAGCTGCTATTCCGCCAGGGATTCAGGCGCGTGCGGCCGCTGCGCGGCGGCCTCGATGCCTGGATAGCAGCGGGCTACGCGGTAGAGGAGGTTCCGGTCTCCGCGGAGAGCTTGCCCACGGATGCCGTCGTGGCACCGCCGTTGCGCTGAGCGCGAACGGCGGCCGCGCCCGGCTGAGTAACGCTCAGCCGCTCACGTACCTCGGCCCACAGCTTCCCGTAAAGGAGCGCGGCGCCGCCGTTCGGCGCGCTCGCGGGCAGCGGCACGCGGCGCACGCTCATGCGCTCGATCTCGCTCCAGTCCGGCACTTCCGTGGCGAGGATTTGTGGAAACTGCGCCCGTGCCTCCGCGATGAGCTCTGCATGCAGTGAGCGGCGCCGGTCGACGAGAGAGAAGAAAGGCATCAGGACGAGATCCGTCCAGCCCTCGCGTGCGATGAACTCGTACAACTGCACCAGCATGCGCAGCGACAGCGGCGTCGGCACGAGCGGCACGATGATCGCGTCCGCAGCCCGCAGCACATTCTCGGAGAGCAGCGAGATGCCCGCCGGGCAGTCGAGGAACAGCGTGCCGTAGAGCTCGCGCAGCGGCCGGCTCATCCTCAGCAGCCGTTCCGTCGGATGGCGGCGCGCGGCAAGGTGCACCGCGAAGTTGCGGTAGGAGAAATCCGCCGGCAGCAGATCGAGGCGCGGATAGCCGCTGGCGAGAATGAGCTCCTCGAGATCCACCTTGCCGGCGAGCAGCCGCTTCACCGAGGCATGCTCGTGCGTCTCGCCGCGCAAGGCATAGGTCGCCGCGCCCTGCGGGTCGAGATCCCAAAGCAGCGTCGCGGTGCCGTCGGCGGCGGACAGGTAAGCGAGATTGACTGCGGTGGTGGTCTTGCCGACCCCCCCCTTGATGTTCGTGACCGCGATGATCCTCACGTCACGAGCATACGCCGGCGAAAGGCGCGTCGCTTACGTGATCGAGCCGGGCTTGCGCAGCATCTTGCCGATCTCGGCCGCGTGCGCTTCCTCGGCGGCGATCTGCGCACGCGCGTACTCCTCGAGCAGGATGTTGCGCCCGGCGACGATCGCGAGGAGCTTGCGGTACTCGGCGAGCCCTTCCTGCTCGTGAGCGAGCGCCTCGCGCAGGATCTCGTCGACGTTGTGCTTGTGGGTCTCGAGCAGCGGGCCGATCTTCAGCGAGGGGTGCTCGCCGAGGGTGGTGATGTGCTCGCCCGCCTGTACGGCGTGTGCCTGCGACTCGTCCGCCTGGCTGCGCAGCCAGGCGACGATCGGGATGCGGTTGTGACCGAAGATCATGAAGCTGTAGTGCAGATAACGCACCAGGCCGGCGAGCTCGAGCTCGAGGATGCGCTTGAGGATCTCGACGGCCCGGGCGGTTTCCGCCTTGCCGAGCTCGGAGGAAGTCATGAGGGTCTCCCTGCGGCGTTGAGCCGCGGATGGTGGGCCTGTTGGTGTATCGTACAGCCTCGCCAGCCAGCGCGCGGGGGCGCCACACATGAGCGGCTTCTATGACATCGCGGTCACGCAGATCGATGGCACGGCGGATTTGCTCGGCCCGCTGCGCGGCAGGGTCACGCTCGCAGTCAACGTCGCGAGCCAGTGCGGTCTGACACCCCAGTATCAGGGGCTGGAGGAGCTGCAGCGCGAGCTCGCCCCCGAGGGCTTCACCGTCGTGGGTTTCCCCTGCAACCAGTTCGCCGGCCAGGAACCCGGCAACGAGGCCGAGATCGCCGACTTCTGCCGCACTTCCTACGACGTCACTTTTCCGCTCAGCTCGAAGCTCGAGGTCAACGGCCCGAACCGCCATCCCGTGTATCAGTTCCTCACCGCGGCGGCGAGCGGCATCCCCGGCGACATCAACTGGAACTTCGAGAAGTTCCTGATCGGCCGCGATGGTCGCGTGCTGAAGCGCTACCCGCCGGAGACGCGACCGCACGATAACGCTCTCATGCAGGACATCGCCGACGCACTCTAGGAGCGCGGCGGCGCGGCAGCCCATGCCCGAGTTTGATTTCGCCATACTCGGCGCCGGCGCCATCGGCTCGATTCTCGGCGCCCATCTGGCGCGCGCCGGCCACCGCGTCGTGATGATCGTGCGTGGGGCACGCGCCGCGTACCTCGAGCAGTACGGGCTCGCGATCCGCGGGCTCGCCGAATTCACCACCGCGGTGAGCATCCTGCGCAACCCGCACACCCTCGAAAGCGCGGGCACCCTGATCGTCGCGACCAAGACACCCGGCACAACCGCGGCGCTCGAGCCACTGCGTCGAGCGCAGTTCGATGTCACACTGTCGATTCAGAACGGGCCGCTGAAGAACGAGCTGCTCGCCGCGGCCTTCGGCGCCGAGCGCGTGCTCGGAGCGCTGGCTGACACGAGTGGCGAGCTGTTGCCTTCGGGTGAGGTGCTGTTCACCCGCAACGTGTGCCTCTATGTGGGCGAGCTCGGCGGTGGCCACAGCGCCCGCGCGCAGCGCCTCGCGCACACTCTCGACTCCGCCGGCGTGCATGCCGCAGCGACCGACGAGATTCAGACCCTCGAGTGGTCGAAGTTCTGCGGCTGGGTCGGGCTCAAGGCGCTGTCGGTCGCTACCCGCGCGCACACCTGGAAGTTTCTGTCCGATCCGGACGCGGCACTGCTCGTCACGCGCCTGGTGCGCGAGATGGGCGTGCTC
>Ga0306926_10005943_pt1 | contig 13072 bp, 8 predicted proteins | sample flu12Cox44000178_FD_203759 | JGI IMG/M metagenome (GOLD analysis project Ga0306926, IMG submission 203759) | Lab enrichment of tropical soil microbial communities from Luquillo Experimental Forest, Puerto Rico - flux8day.12C.oxic.44.000.178 (v2)... | ecosystem: Environmental > Terrestrial > Soil... | reverse complement strand
CCGAGACCGCCCGATCCGGCGATCGCGAGGCAGAGGCCGACTGCCGCGATCGTCAACAGGTCGGCTTTCCGAAAGCCGCGATGTTCGACGAGTTCCCTGAATCGATTGCGCGCGCGAAAGATAACTCGATTGAAATGCTCCTCCGACAGCCTCAGCTCGCGACAGATCGTCTCCCTGTCTTCATCGTCGAGATAGAACCGCACCAGGACTTCCCGATCGCGTGCAACCGGCATCTCTTCCAGCATGCGCCGCGCAGCGGTGGCCCATTGACGTCCCCTGACCCGTTCCCAGTCGGCGTCATTCTCGGAAGCCGGTAGCTCATCCAGGGCATCGGCACTGGAGACCGCGCTGCGATCCTTGCGGCGGTGATTGCGCAGATGATTCAGTGCCACCCGATAGAGATATCCGCCGAGGTTCTCCGGACGGGCGATCTCCCCCATGCGCAGCTTCTCGAGCGTCGTGACGGCGGCGTCCTGCAAAATGTCAGCCGCCACCTCAGGATCGCGCACCCGCCGCAAGATCAGTGCACGAAGGCCGGGAAAGTCGCGATAAACTGCGGCGAGGTGGGAAACGGGGTCCGCTACCGGCGCAGCGAGGTCTGATTGCGCGGGAAGCATTCCCACGGGTGCTGCTTGCTCGTCAACACCGATCATAAGCCCAGTATAAGCTGCGATCGTGACCGGCTGCAGCCTGCCATGCTTGCTCGTGCCGTCACCCGGCATCTCCTGACAGCGATGGTCCTGGCCGGCTGGGCCGTTCCCGGGTTCGCGTCGAGCCTTTCGTGCACCGCGGCACTCGGCGCTCCCGCAGTCGCCGAGGGTCCCGTGAGGACCCTCGGCAGAGAGCCCGCGGTAGCGCAGATTTCGGTGGTGCCGGGGCACGCCTATCTGGTCCAGGTCGATGAGCGCGATAACGACGTACTCGTCGAGGTTCTCGACTCGGAAAATCAGATCATTGCGGATGCCGACCACCCTGAGCGACGCACTGGAACCCGCCGGGCGGTGGTCACGGCGCCAGACTCATCCGCGCTCCTCGTCCGCGTGACGGGCAGAGACCGCGGGGGCGCTGCCGGGACGGCAACTGTTCAAGTCTTTGATCTCGCGGCACTCCGGGCGCGCCCCGACTGCCTCGCGATCGTAAAGGCGCTCGCCGGGGCCGATGCCGACTATGCCGCAGCACAGGAAATCTCGAGGCTCCGCTCGACCGCTTCCACCCAGAGTGCGCGCGCGGCGTTCTCGCGCGCGGCCCAAGGGTACTCGGCGGCCGAACAGGCACTTGACGCACCCGCGGACCAGCCGCTTCGCGGCCAGACAGCCCTTGCCCTGGCCGGCATTCAGTACTTCGACCTGCAGGGCTGGGCGCAGGCAGCGGACTGGGCCCAGGCGGCTGCCACGACCCTCCGTGCCCACGATCCCTACCGAAGCGCGCGTGCCGAGGCGCTCCTCGCCGCAGCCTGGATCGAGATCGGGTCGACGGCCCGGGCGGGGGCGGCCGTCACCGGTGCGGGTGCCAATGCGGGCGAGCTCCTCGCCCGTGCACGGCAGCTGCTGCAGCAGTTGGTGCACTTCCACCTGGCGCGAGGCGAACGATACGACGCCGGGCTGCAGCTCACCAACATCGGGGTGACCTACCTGAACGAGGGCCGCTACCCGGAGTGTGTCAGGGCTTCCGCGGCCGCGAGTCGCTTGTTTGAATCCCTGCAGGCGGCGGAGCGACGGGCGGTGACATGGCAAAACCGCGCGCTGTGTCTGTGGGGGCTCGGGCAGCTGCCGGAAGCTCTGCACTGGTTCGAGCGCGCACTCGCCGACATCGGTCCGGAGCCGTATCCGAGAGTCCACATCGCAGTAACAACCAACACTGCGCTAGCCAACTATGCGCTCGGCCACCTGGACGAATCACTGCGCCTCTACGATCGGGCGCTGGCGTTCTCACAAAAAATCAACTCACCGCGCGATGAGGCGCACTGCCTCTACGGGATTGGCGTCAACTACTACGCGCTCGGCGATCGGCAGCGTGCCCGCGAGTTTCTCGAGCGCTCGCTCACAATTCGCACGGTGGCGCTCGATGGCCGCGGCCGGATGGCGAGTCTGCGCGCGCTCGCCACCATCGACGCCGAGCAGGGAAGGGTGGCGGAGGCGCTGGCGGCCGATTCCGAAGCGCTTGGTCTTGCGATTGCGCCCTCGGCCATCGCACGCATCAAGATTCAGCAGGCCACCCACAGCGCCGCCGGCGGCGACTCCGCGGCGGGCAAAGCGCTGCTCGATGAGGTTCTCTCCGCGGGCTCGAACGCCGGTTCACTCATTCAGGCGGAGGCGCTGCTGCAACGTGCCGTGATTCTTCGCGGCATGGGCCGGCCGGACGAGGCGTTGGCGGATCTCGCCGCGGCTCGGCCGCGTTTGCACACCTTCGGTAGCGTCATGGAAGAGTTCGAAGCCGAGCTCGAGCTCGCCCGGGCGTTGCGACAGGTGGGACGATCGCGAGCGGCGCTCGCGGCGGTCGAGCGGGCGCTGGCGCAATCCGACGCCGTTCGCCTTCAAACCGCCAATCCCGAGCTGCGTGCTCAACTGCTGACGCCGCTTCGACCGGCCTACGACCTGAAGCTCGAGTTGCTCTTCGAGCGATATGAGCAGGCATTAGCCGAGCGTCGCGAAGCCGACGCCAACGCGCTCGCGGCGGCGGCGTTCGCGACTGCAGACGCCTCGCGGGCCCACTCGTTTGCAGACATCGCGGCCCAGAACTATTCACCCACGGTCCGCCGGGCGCTCGCGTCCGAGCTGCGCCGTCGCGAGGAGCTGTATCGAGAGCTGTCCGCGCGTCGATTTGCGCTTGACGCGCGACTCGAGCGGTCCGGCGCCGACGATTCCCGTGCGCGGCACCTGATGGCGGATATTGCAGATCTCCGGCGGCAGGCGGACACCCTCAACAGTCTCATCGCCAGCCGCACCATGACGAGCGGCGCCCCGGCACCGACCGGTCACCCACGGACGGCCGTCCCGTCCCCTGGTGTTGATACCGCACTGGTGTCGTACTGGCTCGGTTCGGAATCCGCGTACGCCTGGGTGGTATTGCCCGGAGAGGTTCATTGGGTCCGCCTTTCCTCGCCAGGCGCGATCGCCGAGCGGGCCGGCGCTTTCCACCAGTCGCTGACGCGACTGGTGGATGTACCGGTCGAGCGTCGCCTTCAGGATGCCGCCTCCTTATATCTGTTGATCGTGCGACCGCTCGAGCCGTGGCTGTCGCAGGTGCGGAACTGGGTGGTGGTTCCGGACGGCGCTCTCGACTACGTGCCGCTCGCAGCTCTGCGAGCGCATGAGGGGCAGTCGGAAAGTTTCGTTGCGATGCAACATGATGTAGCTGTCACCCCAGCCGCGTGGATGCTCGATACGCGCCAGAGTGGGGCGCGGCTCCCTGACCGCGGAAAGGTCCTGCTCGTGGCCGATCCGGTATACGAGGCGGATGACCCGCGACTCGCAGCCGCCGGGAATGCACGGGCCACGGCGCGGAGTCCCGCTCATCCGCCTGCAGATTCCGGCCGCTCCGAGTATCGACGTATTCGCTTTACCGCCGAGGAGGCCGCGGCGATTTCGGCGCAATTCCCGCCGGCGGATGTCGATCGACTGGTCGGCGTTGACGCCACGCGCGAGCGGCTGCTCGCACTCGACTGGTCGCAGTACCGGTTTATCCACATCGCGACCCACGGCGTTGTCGACGCGCAGGTGCCGGAGTTATCCGCGTTGATTCTCGGAGGCTACGATGCGCAGGGAGAGGTCAGCGACCGTGCAGTGCGCGTTGCGGACGTGTCGCTCCAGACACTCACCGCGGAGGTTGTGGTACTCAGCGCCTGTGAGACGGCTCTCGGCACCGAGGTTCGCAGCGAGGGCCTGGTCGGTATGAGCTCGACGATGCACGCGCGCGGTGCGCGCGCGGTGGTGGCCTCGCTCTGGCCAGTTCCAGATGAGATCGGCGCACAGCTGATGACCGAGTTCTACCGGCGCATGGTGCACGACTCGATGCGCCCCGAGGCGGCACTGGGCGCGGCAATGCGATCGCTGGCGTCGCGCGACCGCTCGGCCGATCCGGCGCTTTGGGCAGCCTTTCAGGTCTCGGTGGCTCGGCTGCGGCCACCGGAGCAGAGCCAGCGCCCACCGACCGTGAAGGTGGCCACGGCGACGCCGCCCTGATGCGGTAGCGATCGAGGGCCCACGGCAGACTCTTACTGCCTACGCTCATGCGGCGGTCCCGGGCTCGCTTTGGCCTGCCCGTGAGATTGGAGCGCGCCTGCCGACAGAGTTCTAGCAGCATATGCTGCACGACTCGACGGGCCCTGCGCCCGCACTGGGCACGCTGATGCGGTCGCTGGTTGCGCTCCAGACCGGCCGCGTCGGCGTTTTACTGCTTCGCTAGGCCTGTGGCAGTCACACTCGAGGACTACCGGATCCAGATCATTGAGCAGCTCAAGGCCGCCCGCGGCACCGAGCGCGCGCACGACCTTCTGGCCGAGGTCGACATGGTGCTTGCAAGCGCACGGCTGAGCACGGCCGCTCAAGGGGCGTTCTGGGACAGCCTGCACAGCGATCTGGATGTTCTGGCCGAGGTATCGAAGGACGTGCTGGGAAAGGACGCCGCGGCTGCGCTCAGCGAGGTCGTCGCGGCGGCACAGGGTGCGGTCCTGAAGTACCGGCGGCTGCTCCGGGGTGAGCAAGCCGCCTCATCGGAGCAAGCCGCTTCATCGGATCAAGCCGCCTCATCGGATTGACCGCCCCAACCGGTAATGTCAGGGCCGGAGCCCGGCGGGGTTGCCGCTCGCGGGGCGGCGCAGCGATCCGCGTCACGACGTAGTATTGCCCCAGGCGCGCCGCGCCGAGGGAGATCGCTCGATGAACCGCATGCCCGCCGTTGCCGTCGGCACGCTGTCGCTGTTGCTGGTCTGTGCGCGCGCCGTACCGCAGGCCTCCTCGGGAGAACAGCGCTTTCGCGAGATCTACAAGGAGTTGATCGAGACCAACACCAGCCTGTCCGCCGGCAGCTGTACGCTGGCGGGCGAGCGCATGGCGGCACGCCTCAAGTCAGCCGGCTTCGCCGACAGCGATTTGCACCTGTTCACCGCACCGGGGCATCCCAAGGAAGGCGGTCTGGTCGCGATCTATCCGGGCCGCAGCGCTCAGCTCAAAGCGATACTGCTGCTCGCACATCTGGATGTCGTCGAGGCGAAGCGCGAGGACTGGACGCGCGATCCGTTCACGCTGGTCGAGGAGAATGGCAACTTCTACGCCCGCGGCGCGGTGGACGACAAGGCCGAGGCTGCCATCTGGGTCGACACGTTGATGCGCTTCCGCGCGGAGCACTACCGGCCGCTGCGCACGGTGAAACTGGCGCTCACCTGCGGTGAGGAGACTGCCGGCGCCTTCAACGGCGCGGAATGGCTCGGTAAGAATCAACGCGATCTGATCGATGCGGCGTTTGCAATCAACGAGGGCGCGCGCGGCGAACTCGACGCCGCGGGCCGCCGTGTCGCGCTGGAGGTGCAGGCCGGCGAGAAGGCTGCGCAGAATTTTCGCCTGGAGGTCACCAATCCCGGCGGCCACAGCTCACTTCCCGTGAAGGACAACGCCATCTACCACCTCGCGGCCGCGCTGCTCAAGATTTCGGACTACACCTTCCCGGCCCAGTTCACCGACGCCAACCGCGCCTACTTCCGCGGCATGGCGCAGATCGAGGCCGCCAAGGGCGAAACGGCCGTCGCCAGCGCCATGCAGGCGCTGGTGCGCGATCCGGGCGATGCGCAGGCCATCGCGCTGGTATCGGCGCAGGACCCGGGATGGAACTCGACGCTGCGCACCACCTGCGTCGCCACGATGCTCGAGGCCGGCCATGCCACCAACGCCCTGCCACAGCGTGCCAGGGCGAACGTCAACTGCCGCATCTTTCCCGGTGTCGCGGAGGAGTCCGTGCGGGCAAAACTCGAGGAGCTGGTCGCCGACCCGCAGGTCAAGGTGACCACGCTCGAGGTGCGTGGTCCGAGCTCACCGCCGCCGCCGCTCACGCCGCAGATCCTCGGCCCCGTGCAGAAGCTGGCGGGGCAGTTCTGGCCCGGCGTGCCGGTGTTGCCGATCCTGCAGCCGGGGGCGACCGATGGCCAGATGCTCAACGCCGCGGGTATCCCGACCTACGGGATCGAGCCGCTGTTCCTCGGGCCGGACTTTGGTCACATACACGGGCTCAACGAGTATGTGGGCGTCAAGTCGCTGATGGAGTGCCGCGACTTCCTTTACCGCCTGGTGAAGATCTACGCCGACCAGAAATGAGCGCGCGCGGTCCGGCTCGGCTCGTGTGTCCTGCCGGTGTCAGTGAGTCTGAGGCCGGGCTGTGGCGAGTGACTCATCCAGCATCTTCACCAGCGCAGTACGGTCGTAGGTGTAGGGCTGGCCCTCGTTGAGCTGCACGAGCTGTTCGATCTGCTTGCGGATCGTGATCTCGGCTTCCTGCTGATTCGGCACCACCATATAGCGGCGCTTCGGCTGTGGCTCGGAGAGCGCTTGCTCGACCGCCGCCGCTACCTCATCGGGGTCTTTGTACTTCGATCGATCAGCATTGAATGCGTAACCTTGCGAGCGCGGCGCCGCCGAGTCCACCCCCATGCGCGTGAAGGCGTTTTTAGTGATGGCGGAGTTGTAGTTTCCGGGTTCGACGACGCTGACCTTTACTCCGCTGGCGCTCAGCTGATCGGCGAGCGAGTCGGTCAGTGCCTCGATGGCGTGCTTGCTCATCGCGTAAGCCGCCAGATTCTGACTCGCGAGTATGCCGGATATCGACCCGATGTTGATGATACGTCCCTTCTGCTCGGTGATCAGAGGCTCGAACGCCCTGATCATTCTTACCGGTCCGGTGGCGTTCACATCCATCACCAGTTGGTACTCTTCGAGCTTCATGTCGGCAAGCGTGCCCGCGGTCCCGATGCCGGCGTTGTTCACCAGCCCATACAGGCCGCGGCCGGCCTTGCTGATCGTTGCAACAGCGGCGCTGATCTCTTCCGGGCGAGTCACATCGAGTGACAGGGCTTGCACGTTCTTGATGCCGCCAAGCGCCTTCAAGTCTTCGGGCTTACGCGCCGTGGCGTACACGAAGTAGCCGTCAGCTGCCAAGCGCTCGGCGATCTTGCGTCCGATACCCGTGCTGGCGCCGGTCACCAGGACCGCTTTCGCTGACGGGGATTCAGCGGACCAGAGCGGATTGAATGCGGTAAGGGCCAGCAGCGTGGCGGACACCGTCAGCGATAGTCTCATGATGCACCTTGCGTTGTTGTATGGCGTTCGTTCCTGGAAATCGTACGTGATATTCACGCAGATGGTGTAGTCTCACCTCGCGGCAACTGCCGGAGAGAGCGACATGAGAACAACTGTCCCCGCTCTGCTGACGCTGGTCCCGGTCCTTGCAGCTGCGCTCGCTACCAGCGCTCAACAGGGGAACACAGCAGCGTCGACCGGACTCCCCGCATCGACCTCGAAGCACTACTTTCTGCCCGCCACGGCGGAGAACGTGCAATGGGGCTGGTACGATCCCGGCGAAAAGCCGCGGCTGGTCGTCAACTCCGGCGACACCGTGTCCGTCGAGACGATCTCGCACTCGCTGGGACAGATAAAACCGGGCGCGGACATGGACAGGATCGTGCAGCTCCGCAAGGAAAACGACGGCGGCGGACCGCATTCGATCACCGGGCCGATCTACGTGTCGGGGGCAGAGCCCGGCGATACGCTCGAGATTCACATCCTCAAGATCGTGCCCAAGGAGGACGCCTTCAATTTCAACCTGCCGGGGAAAGAATTTCCGAGCGTGGGGCTGCTGGCCACGGAGTTTCCCGAAGGGTTCGTGCGCTACTACAAGCTGGACCTGGCCCGGATGCAGACCGTGTTCAAGCCGGGCATCGTCCTCGACCTCAAGCCCTTTCCAGGAACCTTCGCGGTGGGTGTTGATCCGAACGAGCCGGCAGCGAAGGCCGGTCCGCCCATACACGATGCCAGGGGGCGCACCAGCACACTGCGGCCCTGGAAGAACGGTTCCAACATGGATTTGAATGAGCTGCAGGCGGGCTCGATCCTGTACCTGCCCGTGTTCCTCGCGGGCGGCCTGATCTGGACCGGCGATTCACACTGCCGGCAGGGAAATGGCGAGGTGAATCTCACGGCGCTCGAGTGCGCCTACAAGGAGATCGAGATCCAGCCGATCGTGCGCAAGGACTTGAAGACCGATTGGCCCTGGGCGGAGACCAGGACGGATTGGATCTTCATGGGGTACGACGAGGACCTCAACCAGGCGATGAAGATCGCCGTCGAGCAGACGGTTCAGTGGCTCGCCACCCAGCGCATCGTCCCGATGAGCCGCGAGGAGGCTTACGCGCTCACTTCCATGGTGGGAGATTGCCGCGTGACACAGGTGGTCGACATCCGCAAGGGCGTACATTGCATGATTCCCAAGCGGGTTTTTGTCGGACACCACGGGGGTGGGATCACCAGCCAACCGCCTGCCCATCCTTCCTGAAATCCGAGCCGCCGCGGTAGTAGTGCGACGACGCGTCCGTCGGCACGACCTGGATCACCTGCACGCCTCCGAGCTCTGCGCCGTTGATGGACTGTACCCGGTGTCCCATCGTGGCAAGGGCCGGGCCGACCAGATCGTAGAGCGACGACTCGAGGGCCAACGCATTGGAAAGCTGCGTGTGGCGGAATCGCGCCATGTCCGCCGCCGCCTGCAGGTTGGCGCCGAGGTCGATGACGTTCACGAGCAGCTGCGCGTGCCCCTGCGCCTGCATGTCCCCGCCCATGAGCGTCACGGTCATCACCGGCTGCCCATCGCGCATCAGGAACCCGGCCGACAGCGTGTTGAAGGGCCTCTTGTGAGGTGCAATCACGTTCGGGCTGCGCGGATCGAGTGTGAAGAGTGAGCCACGGTTGTGCAGCACGAACCCATAGCCGGGCACGGTGATGCCCGAGCCGAACTCGTTGTAGTTGCTGTTCACCCACGACACCATGTTGCCTTCCTTGTCGGCCGTGGATAAGACGACGGTGTCGCCGTTCAGATCCGCGCCGCTGCGCGCATCGGTGGCGGAGGCGTGCCGGGGATCGAACTTCCCGCACAGCGATGCAGCATGCGCAGTGGACAGCAGCTGCGCGAGCGGGACGGCGGCCAGGTCGGGATCGGCGTTGTATCGGAACAGATCCGCGAAGGCGAGCTTCTTCGCCTCGACGAGGATGTGCCAATAGCGCGGATTCACGGGGCCGAGTGATGCCAGAGTCTCTCCCGGCGCCCACTTCGGCAGGCACGCCTGCAGGATGTTGAGTATCTCGTTCGCGGCCCAGGCCTGCGAAGGCGGCGGCAGCTCGAGCACCTGATAGCCGCGATAGTCGCTGCGGGCCGGCTCGACCCATTCGCCGTGGTAATTGGCGAGATCTTCCAGCGTCATGGTGCCGCCGAGTGCCGTCGACTTCGCCACGATCGCCCGGGCGATCTCGCCTTTGTAGAACGCATCTGCGCCCTGTTGCTGTAGCAGCCGCAAGGTGCGCGCGAGATCCGGGTTACGGAAGATCTGCCCGGCCACGGGCGGCCGCGCGTTCACGTACCAGACCTTCACCGAGTCGGGGTCGAGCTGCGTGCAGCAGCCTCTGAGCGGCAGCGCCTGCGGCAGTATCCAGTCGCCGGCGATGCGCTCCGACACCGGGAAACCGTCCTGCGCGTACACGGCGGCGGCCTCGAGAACATCCTTGAAAGAGAGCGTGCCGAAGCGCCGCAGCGCAGCCTGCCACCCCCACACCGTCCCCGGCACGGTCACTGGAAGGATTCCGCCAGGGGGCATTCCGGAGGTGGGGCCCCAGTTTTTCGGGTCCCAGTGATAACCGAGTTCGTTCAGCCGCTTGAGCGTTGCGCCGGTCGGTGCGGTGCCGCTGGCATTCAGCACATACGCCCTATGGTCCTTGGCGATGTAGATGACAGCGAACAGATCGGACGCAATCCCGACCATCATGGGCTCAGTGATGCTCAGCGCGGCCGCCGTGGCAACGGCAGCGTCGACCGCGTTTCCACCGCGCATCAACACCTGAAGACCTGCCTGCGCGGCCAGAGGCTGGCTCGTCACCACCATGCCAGTCGGCGCCATGACCTCCGAGCGTGTCTGCGCCGGCCATCCCGCGGCGCGCACGCCGCGGACGGCGTGACAGAAGGCGGGCTCGGGCTGCGATCGGCACCACGGATCGGCGGAAGAGCCGGGCGCAGCGGGCGTGGACTGGGCCGACGCCCCGGCCAGGGCGCAGAAAGTCACGACTATCGTAATGAGAGCCGTAAACACCAACCGTCGCATCTGCGTGCCTCTGGGAGCCGCCTCAGGCGGCCAGCGTCGAAACATCGCCCGCCGCGCTCGCGAGGACGATCCGTTGAAAGTCGGCTCGCGCGAACAGCTGGGAGCAGGCGTGCCGGTAGGTTGGTATCCACGCGGGCGGGTGCTCGGTGGCGATTACCAGCCACCGGCCTCCCGAGAAGCCCGACGTGCGCCCGGCGGCGCCGACGCGCAGCAAAGCACGAGTCAGATCGAACAATATGCCCGGATCCGAATCACCATTGTGGACGAACCCTGCCAAGGCCGATGTCGAGGTCCCGCTGCTGCGCATGATCTGTATCCGGATCCGATTGCCGTGAACCGTTTTCCGCAGCGGTTGGCGAGCGAATCGTGCGCGGACCGGCCTGCCGATCATTTCTTCCAGCGTTGCAGCGGTCCTGGAGGCCAGCCGTATGGGGGCCGTGATGGTCACTACGGCGGTCGCGCCCCGCGGCACGCGCTCGGAGAGAGCCGCTCGCAACCGTCTGAGAAGTCCCACCACGACGCGATCGAACCGCAGGCGCGGGGGCTTCGGCCGGGGTCGGCGCAAACGCCCGGCCTCCGGGGCCGTGACCTCGACAGCAATCCGCTTGCCTGCAATGATGAGGTAGGCGTCGCGCGGAGTTGCGCCGTGCTCGAGAGTTGCACCAAAGTGCCTGGCGACCGACATGATCGCGGCACGTTCCCGCTGACTCGAGTTGCGCATCGTCTCAAGAAGATACGCACCGGTCCCCGCAGCCGCAACCGATCCGCGCAATCACAACGGTGACTGCAATGGCACAGACGACATGCGGCGAAGCCGTGATGAAGCTGCTCTCCACCTATGAGGTGGATACGGTGTTCGGCATGGCCGGGACCATGACTCTCGAGCTGTATCGCGGCATCGCACGCAGCGGGATCCGCCACGTGCAGTGCCGCAACGAGCAGGGCGCGAGCCTCATGGCCGATGGCTACGCGCGCGCGACCGGCAAGCCCGGGGTGTGCACGCTCATCGGCGGGCCGGGCGTCACCAACGCGGCTACCGGCATCGCCCAGGCCTACTGCGATTCGCAACCGCTGCTGGTGCTTTCCGGAGCATCACCCGCGCCGACGCACGGCAAGGGCTGGGGCGCGATCCACGAGCTCAACGACCAGGCGGCGGTAACCGCCGGCTTTACCGCCTTCAGTGCGATGATCCGATATCCGGAGGAGCTGCCGGAGCTGATTGCGCGCGCTTTCGCCGTATTTCGCGGCAGCCGGCCTCGTCCGGTTCATCTGTCAGTGCCCCGGGACGTTCTCCCGTTGCCGGTCGAGGCCGACTGGAAGCCGCGCCGCGCTCCCTCGCTGCCGATGCCCGATCCGGCGGCGATCGCGGAGGCCGCGCAACGCCTCGGGCAGGCAAAGCGTCCCCTGATTTTCGTCGGTGGCGGCGCCGTGGGCACACGCCAGCCGCTCATCGAGATCGCCGAGCGCGTCGGCGCTCCAGTTCTCGCCACGAATGCCGGCAAGGGGATACTGCCTCATTCGCATGCTCTTTCCCTCGGCTGCTCGATACTCCAGCAAGCCAGCCAGCAGGCGCTGGCCGAAGCCGATGTCGTGCTGCTGGTCGGCTCGGAGGTCGCCGCGGGCGATCACTTCCTGACGAAGCTCGAGATATCGGGCGACATCATCCGCATCGACATCGATCCGACCGAGCTGACATCGATGTATCCCGCCGCCGTGCCCATCCAGTCCGATGCGCGTGCCGCAATGCTCGCGCTGTCGTCCGCCCTCGCGAGCCGCAAACCGACCTCACAGCGCTCCCAGGGCGAGAGTCGGGTCCGGGAGATCCTCGCGCGCAATGCCGCGCAGATGACCGATCTCGAGAAGCTGCACGAGCGGGTATGGAAAGTCCTGCGCTCAGCGCTGCCCGCGGACAGCATCGTAATGGGCGATGCGACGCAGATCGTGTACACGGGCTCCTTTGCGATGCCGATGGAAGCCGAGCGCTGCTGGTACTACTCCGGTAACTACTGTGCCCTCGGTTTCGCCTTGCCGATGGCCGTGGGCGCCAAGATCGGGACGCCGCATCGGCCGGTGATCGCCGTGGCCGGCGACGGCGGTGTCATGTTCACGGTCAATGAGCTTGCCACGGCCGCGGAAGAGCGGATCGCGCTTCCCGTGATCGTGTGGAACAACGATGCTCTCAAGGCCATCGCCGATGGGATGGACGAGCGGCGGATTCCGCGCATCGGAGTGGAACCGAAGAGCCCGGACTTCATGGCATTGGCGGACAGTCTCGGTGGCCGGGGCGCTCGCGCCGAAAGTGCCCAACATCTGGCGCAATGCGTGCGGGAGGCGCTGGTCGCAGACCGTCCGACCCTGATCGAGGTTCGCGAGGACAGCCCCTGGCTCAAGGGCTGAGCTCCCACCGTCTGTTTACTGCGAGGGCGTCGGCAGGGCGCGCGGCCGTCGCACCGGGTTGTGGTCGTTGATCTCATCGCGTGGTCGATAGGGCGCCTCGAGATAGGCCCGGTCCCCGGCATCGAGCCGCAGCCCGAGCGCTTCCACAGCGGTATCGAGATGCGCAGCCTTCACGGCACCGACGATGGGAATATTGGCGTTCGCGTTGCCCGCGACCCAGGCCATCGCCACGTGCGCCGGGCTGACGCCGCGCCGCGTCGCCACCTCGCGCACGCGACGCGCGATCTCGCAATCGATCTCATCGCCGTAGTATTCCTGGTAGATGTC
>Ga0306926_10005938_pt1 | contig 13080 bp, 8 predicted proteins | sample flu12Cox44000178_FD_203759 | JGI IMG/M metagenome (GOLD analysis project Ga0306926, IMG submission 203759) | Lab enrichment of tropical soil microbial communities from Luquillo Experimental Forest, Puerto Rico - flux8day.12C.oxic.44.000.178 (v2)... | ecosystem: Environmental > Terrestrial > Soil... | reverse complement strand
GGTGGTCACCGATCAGATCGAGCTGTCCAGAATTTACATGGCGTGGATCACCGCCCCGATCTACCAGCCGGGCGATGCAGAGGCCGATCTGATCGCCCAGGTGCTGGGAGGCGGCCGCTCGGGCCGGCTCTATAAGCGGCTCGTCCAGCAGCTGCAGCTCGCGCAGGACGTGAAGGTCGAGAATCAGAACCTGCAGTTCGGTTCGGCCCTGCAGCTGCGAGTGACTGCAAAGCCCGGAGTGGCACTCGAGCGCCTCGAGCACGAGATCGACGCCGAGCTCGATCGCTTGCGCCGCGACGGCCCGACCGCTGCGGAGCTCGTGCGCGCCCGAAATCAGATCGAGACGCGCATGCTGACGCGACTCGAGCTGTTAGGTGGCTTTGGCGGGGTCGCGGACCAACTCAACCGTTACAATCAGTTCCTGCACGATCCCGGGTATCTGGCACGGGATCTGGCGCGTTACGACGCCGCGACCGTGGCGACTGTGCGGCAAGTCGCTGCGAGCAAGCTGCAGCGCGAGGCGCGCGTCGTCATCTACGGCGTGCCGGGCAAAAAGCAGCTTGACGATCCGCCGCGAGCCGCCGCGACTGTGGCGGCGACCCCGGCGCCGAGCCGGGAAGCGACGGCTGGTCGTATGGCCGATGAGCCGTGGCGGGCAGCGGCTCCCGCGAGCGGACCTGCGCCGTCGATACGACTGCCGACACCGGCACGCTTCGCCCTCGAGAACGGTCTTACCGTCTTCGTTGTCGAGCAGCATGGCTTGCCGGTCGTCGCGGCGAGCGTCGTGGCGCTCGCTGGCACTGGTGCCAATCCGGTCGAGCGGCCGGGTCTCTCGGCCTTCACAGCGGCGATGCTGCAGGAAGGGACCCATACGCGAACGGCGGCGCAGGTTGCTGATGATGCCGCGCAGGCCGGCTCCGAGCTCGCGACCCGCTCCGAGCGCGACGCAGCGGTGGCAACGCTCACCGTCCTGAAGGCGAATGCGGGCGCTGCGCTGGGCCTGCTCGCCGATGTAGTCGAGCATCCGAGATTCGACCGCGGAGATGTCGAGCGCGTGCGCCGACTACGCGACGGTGAGCTCCAGCAATCCAGGAGCACTCCATACGAGGTGAGTCGCCAGGTACTGCTCGGTGCCATCTATGGACCGCAGCACGCCTACGGGTTCCCTGACCTGGGTACACGGGCGGCCAACGGCACGATCACCGTCGGGGAGATCAACAGCTTCTGGCAGACACATTACCGGCCGGCGACCACAGCGCTCGTGCTGGCCGGTGATGTCACCGCCGACGAGGCGCGTGCGCTTGCGAGCAAGTATTTCGGTGGTTGGCAGGTGCAAGGCACTCCAACTCCCGCGGGTGCGAAGCCGGTCGCCTTCGAGCCGGCGGTACGGATCCTGCTGCTCGACCGGCCAGATGCCCCGCAAAGCGTGGTGCGGGCGGGCATGCCCGGTGTCGCACGTGCGACCAAAGACTACGTGCCGCTCGAGGTGATGAACAACGTGCTCGGCGGCCTGTTCTCGAGCCGCCTGAACATGAACTTGCGCGAGGAGCACGGCTACACCTATGGCGCCTACTCCGCATTCCGCGACGCGCGCGCACCGGGGTACTTCACCTGCTCCTCCGCCATTCGTACGGACGCGACGGCACCGGCGATCAAGGAAATGCTGAGTGAGCTGGGACGCATTCACACGGTCCCGCCCACCGCCGACGAACTCAAGCTCGCGCAAGCGGCGTTTGCACAGTCCCTGGCCGGGCTGTTCGAAACCTCAGAAGTGTCCTCAAAAACCGTGGCCGACCTGTTTGTCTACGACCTGCCCACGGGGTACTACGCGACGCTGCCGGCGCAGGCCTACGAGGTCACGGCGGCCCAGGTGACCGCGCTCGCCGATCGCTACCTCGACCGGGCCTCACTCAAAGTCGTCGTAGTTGGCGACCGTAAGAAGGTCGAGAGCGGGATCCGCGCGCTTGGCGCCGGGAGCGTGGAGGTCATCGCCGACGAAGACTCGCGAGTACCGTAGCCAGACCGAGAGCCACCAAGACTCGACTCAGCGTGCTCCGTCGAAAGCCACGGCGCGTGCCGCTTTGCCACTCGCCAGCCAGCGGACGCGGCGGTAGGTATCGGCCACCAGCCAGATGCCACCGGCGATCGCCGCGGAAATGAAGAGCTCCGACAGATTCTCCTGATCTCTCGGCATCGAAGCCAGCCGCGGCACCCACACGAGCAGGGTAAAAGCCCAGAGCATCGCGGCCTCGAGGCTCGCCGCGAGGCGCGGGTAAATGCCGAACAGCACTCCGGCCGCGGCCGCCAGGCTGGCGGCGCCAGTCAGGTATGTCCAGAAGAGCGCGAAGTGCAGCCATTTCGGCACGAGGCTCGCGGTCAGGTCGTGGTAGACGAAATGAGCCAAGCCGAGCATGGGCAATGCCGCGATGAGCAACAGCCGCGCGGCGCGGATACCGCGCTCGCCGACGGCGAGCTTCAGGTGCCGCTGTTCCCAGGCCCCCGCGTGGGCGGCGAACAGGCACCAGGCCCCGGCCGCGATGGCGGCCGTCTCGCCGAATGTCTCCCAACGCACCATCACGTGCGGCGCCCGCAAGAGTCCGGGCAGCTTGAGCAATACCAACCACAGGAGCATAAAAGGAAGCAGGCCGCGGCAGGCGAGAGTCACGGTCGGCCGCAGCAGCAACCCGATGCCGGTCCCGAGCTCAGTGACAGAACTGAGATAGATGACGGCGGGCCGGCCGGGCAGGGTCTTCGGAATCGACGCCCAATTCAAATCCGCATTTCCGTAAACCAGCCCGGTGATGCCGAGGGCGATCATCGCGGCGGCGAACGCTGCACGGCTGGGTTGGATGGACATACTCATGGCACCAGAATCGGTGCTCTCACTGCAGTAACGCCGTGGCTACAGCGGTCATCGCCGTGACTCCCGTTTCGATCGTGGGCTGGGGGAGGGGTTCGAAACGACTGGTGTGCGCTCCAGGCAGATGCTTGCCGGCGGCCTCCGCCGCCGCGAATTTGTCGGGATCCATGGCGCCCAGGCGTAAGTAGGCGACCGGGATCTCATTTCGCTTGAGATCGGGGCTCATGCCGAGTACACCAACATCCTCACTGGCCAAAACGCTTTCCACGGCCGGCACACGCTTTTCCCCCAGAGTCTTGACAAGGACGTCGTGGACCTGGGCGCTCAGGGCGGGATCGTTGTATTGGACGGGCGTCGATTCGTTATCAAGCACGGTTACGACCGCAGCTTTTTCCGCCGGCAATTGTGCCGCCAGGGTAAGGCCCGCTGCCCTCTGCGTCAGGCCGTCGACGATGATCTGCCGGCTCTTGTCGGAGAACGAACGCGTCGTCAGTTCGAGCCTGACCTCGTCGGGGATGATGTTCCGCTTCGTGCCTCCGTGAATGCTGCCGACGGTTACGACCGAGGGGTCTCGAGGGTCTTCCTCGCGGCTGACGATGGTCTGTATCTGAGTAATGTAGTAGGCGGCGAGCGTAACCGGGTCACGGCCATATTGGGGTGCCGAGCCGTGGCCCCCGATGCCACGAATCACGACATCAACGGAGGTCGAACTCGCATACTGCGGCCCGGCAACGATTCCGATGCTGCCGGCAGGCATCAGGTGAGTGTCGTGGAGGCCGATGATCTTGTCCGGTCTTCCGAAACGCTCGTACAGATGATCGGCGAGCATGGCCTTGGCACCCTCGACAGTCTCCTCGGACGGTTGCCCGACAATCATGACGGTCCCGTGCCAGCGGTCGCGCGTGGCGGCGAGAGCCTTAGCGGTGCCAAGCAGAACGGTGGTGTGTACGTCGTGGCCGCATGCGTGCATCACACCCACCTCCTGGCCGCTGGCATTCTTGCTCATGACATGACTGGCATAGGGCAGACCCGTCTCCTCGATGATCGGCAGCGCGTCCATATCGCCGCGGATGAGGAGCATCTGACCAGCACCATTCTTGAGAATTCCCACGACGCCGAAGCCCTGCGACCCATCCGGGTAGCGTCCAACATGCTCGGTCACGGCATAGCCTGCTTCGCGCAGCCCTTTGGCCAGAATGGCGGAGGTGCGCTGCTCGTGGCGCGAGAGCTCCGGGTGGGCGTGAAGGTCTTTGTATGTTTCGAGGAGAGAGGAGGTCTGCGCTGCGATGAAGCTGGGTGTGACTTGCGCGTGGAGCGCGGTGGTAAATACCAGGCCCGCGGCCAGCAGGCCGTATACGAGAGACACATCCAACCCGCGCCGTGCGGATGGCTCGGCTCGTGTTGAGCGGACCGGAACGGTGACGGCTACCATCTGAACCCCCATTTTTCTGCTTGTTGTACCGCTGCGGCCTGCCTTACCGCGAGCGGACCGTGCCAAAACTAACCTGACGCCACTGCCGGCGGCGGCGGTAATTTACCGAGTGCGGGCTCCAGTGCGAGTCCAAGTGCGAGCAGCGCAATGTCGGAACCCGCGGGACCATCAAACTCGAGTGCGACGGGAAGCCCGGATGGAGTAAGGCCTGCCGGCAGCACGAGGCCGGGAAGCCCCGTGGTGCTGCCCGGGGCAATGTTGCGGGCCATCGCCTCATCGAGTGACATCCGCCGGCCGCGCACCTCGACCTCCATGTCCTCCTCCCCGATTTTGGGTGCGGGCAGGATGGTGGTCGGAAAGACGATCGCTGCGACACCGGTGCGCGCGAAGTAGTCCTTGTACATCGCCCGCAGGTTGGGAAGGTAGACCTTCACGATTTCCTCGTACTGCGCATCGGGCACGAAGTCACGTGTTCCGGGAGTGGTGGCGGGCCCGATCATTCGCTGCACGTCCGGGCTCGCCTGCGCGAGCAGCTCCTCGAACGTCACCCCCGCGTGATATTCGGACAGGTAACGCGTCAGCGAGGGCTTTACATCGTGGTTCTGTACCTGGTCGGTGATCAACTCGATGAAGTGCGGCAGCTGCGGCAGCTCCCCCTCGACGAGCTCGACTCCGGCCCGGTGGAGTGCATCGAGCGCTTTGGCGGTAACCTGCTCGGTGTCGCTGTCGAGCCCGGAGAACCAGAACGAGCGGATGACGCCCAGCCGCACCCCGTTTAAAGACACGGACCGCGCCGGTTCGGTGCTGCCGGTTACGGCGCGATCAAACAGCAGCAGGTCGCTCACTGAGCGGGCGTGCGGGCCGACCTGATCGAAGAGCGGCGAGATCGGCACACAGCCGTGAGTCGGGTAGCGGCCGGTCGTAGGGCGGAACCCGGCGAGGCCGCAGAGCGCCGCCGGTACGCGGATGGAGCCTTCCGTGTCCTCCGCGACGCCCAACGGTGCCATGCGATAGGCAATGGCCGCCGCGGTTCCACCGCTGCTGCCGCCTGGGATGCGACTGGGGTCGTAGGGATTGTGTATCGCGCCATAGGCGTGATTGTTGCTGGTGTAGCCGTAGGAGAGCTCATGCAGGTTCGTCTTACCGAGCACGATCGCGCCGGCCTTGCGCAGCGCATGCACCAGCGGTGCGTCCTCGCGGGGCTGAAAATGCCGCAACGCCGGCGTACCGGCGGTCGTCGGCAGATCGCCTGTGTTCACGCTGTCTTTTATTGGGATCGGGAGGCCATGCAGCGGACCGAGCGGACCGCCGGCGTGCTGCCGCCGGTCGCATTCACGCGCGGCGGCGAGCACCTGCTCCGGCCGGAGCGTGATGAAGGCATTGAGACTGCGGCCCGCTTCACACCGGGCAAGTAACGCCTGTGCGTACTCGACCGCGCTGAGCTCACCCCGGCTGAGCAATCTGACCGCTTCAGCCGCGCTCAGGGCCGTCAGGTCCGAAGTCGAACTCTGTTTGGGTTCCTTCACGGCTGAGCCTGTTCCCGCACGCATCCAGGCCGAGGCCGCTGCGGCGGCCGCGCCGCCCAGGAAGCGTCGGCGGGTAGTGGAATTGTCGAAAGCCACCTTAGGTCCCTCTCTTCGCATTCGTGTCTGTGAGACCGTCCCGCCAATCTGTGCTGCCAATGCGGTTTTTGCAACCCCGGCGATGAGGCTCTTCACGCTGTCGGCCCGCAAGAGTTTCGCGTCGACATGCTGTGCGCCGCAGTCGAACCTTCTATGATGGGGTGTGTTCGTGCGCAGGCATTCTTCCTTACACAGGCGGTCGCACCACCGCTCGGTCAGGCTCTGGATCGCCGCCTGGCTTGCCATGGAATGCGTGCTCGGGCGACTGGCTTTCGCTGCGCCAGACTCCCACGCAGTCGACTACGTCCACCTGGCAGACCTCATCGTCAACCGATCCTGGAAAATTGCGCCGGGCGAGCGGGTTGTGATGTTCTGGGACGCGAAGCGCGATCCCGGTATCGCAGCTCCACTGCGTGCGGCCATCCAGAAGGCCGGTGGTCAGGTGGAGGAAATTTCCGCGCCGCAGTCCGCGCCCGGAGCGGAGCTGACCCCTGCCGCGCGCGCCGCCCGCTTCGAGCAATGGAAAGCGACCTTCCAGCATTCACAGGCCGCCATCTGGCTTCCGTCCGATCTCAACGCGGTGAGCGATCAGCCCTTCGAGCATCTCGTCGAAGCGTCGTCGGTGCGCTCGATACATTTCCATTGGTTCCTGCCCCCGGATCCCGCGGACGTGCCGCTGGTTGAGGCCATGTACCAGCGGGCGATCGAAGTGAGCCCGGCCGAGCTCGGCAAGCGGCTCGCCGCGCTCGAGCAGGCGCTGCGGGGTCACACGGTGCACGTGAGCGCTCCCAATGGGACTAACCTCGAGTTTCGGGTACCGCGGGATGCGCATTTCCACAGGAACACCGGTGAAGCGACGAAGGAGAAAGTGCGGGACGCCAGCTCGGTGCGCGACCGGGAAGAGGAACTGCCGGCGAGCGTACTGCGGACGACGGACCTTGCGGATGCGGAGGGTACCTTCACCGGGTATTTGAGTTTTGATACGAGATCGACGCTCGCCAGCGCCACACTCAGCGGTGGACGCGTCACGGAGCTCAAGGCGCTCCGGGGTCCGGACGTGGAGGTAGCTGCATGGAAGAGCGCGAAGGGAGATAAGGACAAGCCGGGCGAATTCGTCATCGGCACCAACCCGGCGCTCACTCCGGTGCTGAAGTCCGGTTTCATGCCGTACTACGGCTACGGGGCGGGAGTGGTGCGGCTGGCGATCGGTGACAATTGGGAGTCGGGCGGGCGCAACCGCAGCTCGAACGGCGAGCTGCTCCTCTTCCTCCCGGGCGCTACTCTGTCGGTAGACGGGCGAGACCTCATCAGAAACGGCGAGATCGTCAACCGATAGCCGCGATGTCCACCGAGACCTTACCCCGCCGCCGCGAAGCCGGGGCACTTCCGTGGCAGTTGCCGCCGGCGGCACAGCTGGCGATCGCCTTCGAGTTGTGCGAGCGCTTCGGTTTCTATTCGCTGCTGGCGCTGCTCGCCCTGTTTCTCTCTGCCGGCCGCAGCGAGGGGGGATTTGCCTGGGACCGCACCTCGGCGCTCTCGCTGCTGGGGGTCTACAGCGGCCTCATGTACGCCTTGCCGGTGATCGGCGGATGGGTCGCCGATCGGTTGCTTGGCCATCGGCGCGCGCTCATCGTCGGTAGCTCGATAATGTGTGTGGGGTATGTGCTGCTGATGTCGCCGGCCCTGCTGCCGCGCTTGCTCGAAGCGCTGGGACACCAGGGCGCCACCACGCAACTCGCAGCCATCACGGCCCCGCTTGGAGCCTGGCACGTTCCCTCCGGACTCACCTCCAGGCAGGGGGAACTGTATCTCGCGGTCACCGCGGCGTTCTGGGCCGCGATCGTGGCGCTGATCCTTGGCAATGCGCTCTTCAAGTCAACGCTGGTCGTGGTCCTCGGTGACAGCTTCGAAGGGGACGACGGGCTGCGAGAGACCGCGTATGCGTACTACTACACCGCCATCAACATCGGGGGATTCATCGCCGGCATCGTCGCCGGCTCAGTCGCGGTGAACTTCGGGTGGGCGGCCGCCTTCGGCACCTCGGCGCTGGCGGTGGGCGCGGCTCTTCTCGCCTACGTCGGGTTGAGTCGTCCTCTGCAGCGCCCGCGCCCCGGTGTCCACAACGCATCGTCCGCTCAGGTCGCGGCGCCGCACGAGGCAGGCGCCGGCAAGAGGCTCTTCATCCTCGCCGTGTTCGCGGCACTGCTGCTGATCTATTCCATCGGGTCATTCCAACTCTACGGGGTGATGTCGCTCTTCCTCGAGCACAACGTCAACCGGCGGGTGGGTTCGTTCGAGATCCCCACCGAGTGGTTTACCTCGGTCGATTCCGCCGCGCTCATCCTGGCGGCGCCAGCGTTTGCTGCCCTCTGGACGTGGCGGGCACGGCGCGGGCGTGAGCCCGACATCTTGCACAAATATGCGCTCGCGCTGCTCCTCGGAGCTGTGGGCCAGCTGCTCTTCGCCGCCGTCGCGTGGCCGCGTCCGGGCGCGGGGGCGCCCGGTTGGATTCTGCCCGCGATCGGAATTTTTGTGCTGGCGACCGGCGAGGTGGCGGCGTGGACGGCCAGCTATGGCCTCGTTTACCGCCTCGCGCCGAGGCGCTGGGCCGCAGCGGTCATGGGGGCGTTCTACGCCTCGACGCTCGGGTTGGGTGCCTACCTTGCCGGTTGGATGGGGAGGTTCGCGCAGCCGTGGGGAGAGGGGCGCTACTTTCTGCTGCTCGGAGTGGTCACCGTGGGTGCCTCAATCGTCGCGTTGCTCATAGGGCCTTCTCTGCGGCGCCTCGCAGCCTCGAGCGGCGCGGCGCTTCGCGTAAGGACTGGACGATGACCATCATCCGCGTGTTCGCAGCCATGTTCCTCGCGTTCTGGGCCTGTGCCGCGGTCGCCGAAACCCCGCAGCTTTCCGTGACGCCGCCATCAGGTCCGGTGGATTCGCCGCTGCACGTGGTGATGCGGAACCTCCTGCCGGGCACTCGCGTCAGGCTGAGCGCTTCGCGCCAGGATGCCCGTGGCCGCAACTGGACCGCCATCGGCGAGTACCTGGCGGACACGACCGGGACGATAGACCTCGATGTGGCGCCTTCACTCGCCGGTACCTATACCGGGGTGAGTCCGCACAGCCTGTGGTGTTCGGTGCTGCCCGTCCCTCCGGAGCAGCTGAAAGAGTACCTGACGGAGCTGCAGAAGCATCCGGAGCTCGGCACGACTCCGTATCTCGATGTACGTGCGCTTTACACGGTTTCAGTCGCCGCCCGTATCGAGGGCAAGGTGGTCGCGACGGCGACAGCCACCCGCAGCTATGCGAATGGCATCGTGCCCGAGGAGGTGACGGCTCCCGGTGGCGTTCGCGGCCGGTTCTTCCCTGCGGCGGCGGGGGTTACTCCAGGTGTGCCGGTGGTGGTGCTCGCGGGGTCCGGCGGGGGACTGCCCGAGGCTCAGGCGGCGCTGCTCGCAAGCCACGGACACCCGGCGCTGGCTCAGGGTATTTTCGACTACAAGGATCTGCCCTCGACCCTCCGTGAGATTCCGCTCGAAAGCTTTCGCGCGGGTGCACAGTGGCTGAAGCAGCGGACGGGCGCTCAGCGGGTGGCCATCATGGGGACCTCGCGCGGGTCCGAGGGTGCGGGACTTGCCGCCAGCTACTTTCCGCAGGAGTTCTCGGCCGCGGTGGTCTACGTGCCCTCGCACCTGACCAACGGAGCCTTCGGTCCGGGGATTACCGATGTAGTCGCGGCCTGGACGTATGCCGGAAAAGCGCTCGCGGCGGATCACGGTGAAACGGATTCGAACAACGCCGGCGATGCGCAGCACTCGGAGGAGCCACCTGGCTTCATCGGAACGCCGTATTACCTGAAGACCTGGAGCGATCCGGCCGTATCGAAGGCGGTCGGGATTCCGTACGAGAGGATGCAGGGCCCCGTGTTGGCCATCGCCGGCGGAGCCGATGAGATGTGGCCCTCCTTCATCGGCGCCGAGCAGATCCGCCGGCGCCTCATCGAGCACGGCAAGGCCGACCAGGTCGAGGTTCACATTTATCCCGGCGCCGGACACATGGTGTCGCGCGTGGGCACCGGAGGTCCGCTGTCGAGCTTCGTCTTTCACCCGGTCGCCAAGGACTTCGAAGCGACGGGCGGGCTTCCCAATGCGAACTGCGAGGGGTCGTTCGATGCGTGGCAGAAGGTGTTGGTGTTCCTCGCGAAGGTCAGCGCGCACTGATCACACACTGAATACGATCGTGTGACCGATGAGCTCATCGTGGCAATACAGCGCTTCCCCGTCACGATGAAATGGTATCCGCCGCTGCGAGAGCCAGGTCTCGCATCGAGCGAGGTCGCGCACCTGTAGCTCGAGACTCACGAGCCGCGGTGGCGCCTCTGCCGGGGACAGCACCGAGTCGTAGGTGACCGTGGGTTCGACGCCCCCGCCCGCACCGAGCAAGGCCTCAAAGCCCCTGCGCGCCTCATCGGCGGTGCCTCCAACGGTGTGCACGCCGCGAATCCGGTACGCACCATTCGGATGATCGCGGGGCTCGCGCGGGAAGACGAGCTCAGGAGTCAGGTGCTGACAGAAGAAGAGATACGCATCGACGGGGTACGGAGGTTGCAACACGGAGATGCGAAAGCGGGCGATCTTCCACTCACCGTCGACCCTGACCGGGCGGGTGAACTCCTCTGGCTCACTGGCTTTAACGCCCAGAGTACGCGCCAGCTGCGCATCACGCGCGGCATCGACCGTGCGCAGCGCGCACCCTGCGAGGCCGCTGCCGCGCTCCCGTAGCGCGGCATTTTCCTGCGTGGGCGTGTCGACGCTGAGGAGCTCCCAGTAGCAGCTGCCGAACGAGGCCAGGTGGTTGGAGGTTCCACGGCCGGGATGCTCGCCGCGCTCGGTCAGATCGAAGCCCATGCGGACGAGCAATGCCCGCGCCGCCTCGCGGTCCCTGGTCAGCGTGATCAGGTGATCGATGTGAAACGCCATGGGGCGCGGTCAGATGAATCGCCTGTCTACGTGACGCTCAGGTGCGTTTCCACTGCCGCGGCGAGCAACCGTAATAGCGCTTGAACGCACAGCTGAAATTCGCCGGGTACTCGTAGCCCACGCGATAGGCGATCTCCGCCACGCTGAACTCACGCTCCGCCAGCAGCTCCGCGGTAGCCTCCATGCGCCTTTGCAGGATGTAGGCGTAGATCGTCTGCTGAAAGGATTGCTTGAAGCCGGCTTTGAGCTTCGTCTGGTTCATGCCGACCATGCGGGCCAGCTGCGGGATCGTGGGCGGGGAGGCGTAGTGGTGCGCCAGGTAGTCGCGCGCCTCGTGAATGCGCTTCAGATCGCGCGGCGGGATGCTGGCCGTGTGTTCGTGCGGCTCGCGCCCGGAGAGCTCCGTCACCGTGTGACAGAGGAGCTGCACCGCGAGTGCCTCGAGATAAACCGTGCGGACCGCCGGCAGCACCGAAAAGCGCGAGGTGTCGATCCACTGCGCCGCGCGCAGGAGCTCCGGCGTGAGGCGAATCTTCAGAGCCCGGCCGGCCGCAGCATTGCCATCGGTCAGCGCCCGCAAAGGGTAGGGGGCCTCGCCCGGCGCATACCCGAACCGATGGGCGAGAAGCTCCGGTGCGCAATGCAGCACCACGAGTCTGGTCGCGGCGCGCCCGGCAATTGCGTAACCCCCACCACGTTCGCCGGCACAGACGTGCAGCTGCGCGTGCGGACCCTGCAGCATCACCGCGCCATCGGCCTGCAGCAGTCTTCCCGACAGCAGCACTCTCACCTTGAAGAAGCAGCCGCCTTCCACCGAGATCCAATGGTCGTGCCGGTAAGTCGCGTCGGTGATGGAGAGTGAGAGCTCATCGCTCAGCTGGAAGTAGTCCCAGTACCCCTCACCGTCCTCGGCCGAGAGGTACTCGCGCACGACCCGCTGCCCGCGCGGACGGGTGTCATCCGCCTGCCCGGGACGGCGCACCCCGCACTCCGGCGCAGCGCGCGCCATCAGTGCATCCAGAACCGAGCGGTACGCGCTCCAGGAGAGTCCCGCGATGCGCCGGTCCGCGACCACGAGGTCAGCCACCTCCGCGGGTGGTGGCACGCTCCTCTCAGCCCGTGCAGAACTCAGCATCGTCGTCAGGGCTCGCGTGAGTCGTTGCGACGGACTCTATGGCAAGCCCGCTCTGAAGCCAAGCCTTATGCCGAAACGCTATTTGTGCCTTCCTTTTTCGTTAGATTATCGTCTGCGAGCAACTTTCCCTCGCGAAAGATTGGGCTACCCTCGCAGCCGCATGATCGAGCGCGTGGCATCACCATGAGAGCCGTTCTCACCGTCGGTCACGGGGGGCGAGAGCAGCTGCAACTCGCAGCCGATTTCCCCGCGCCCAAGGCGGCACCGGGCGAGGTGGTGCTGAAGGTCGCCGCAACGGCGGTCAACTATCACGACATCTTCACCCGCCGCGGTATGCCGGGCATCAGGATCCCGATGCCGGTGATCGTAGGCTCGGATATCGCTGGCGAGATCACCGAGCTCGGGCCGGGTGTGACCGGTTGGCGCGCCGGCGCCCGCGTGCTGGTCGATCCGGTATACCGCGATGGCGAACGCTTCGGCATGATCGGGGAGACCTCGCACGGGGGACGCGCCGAGTATGTGGCCGTTCCTGCCGCGCAGCTCGTTGCGGTCCCCGAGGCCGTGTCGCTCGAAGACGCCGCGAGTCTTCCGCTGGCCTACGGCACGGCCTACCGCATGCTCGTCACCCAGGGACGCCTCGCGCGTGGCGAGAAGGTCCTCATTCTGGGCGCGAGCGGCGGTGTGGGCGTCGCCTGCGTGCAGCTTGCGAAGCTCCTGGGTGCGGAAGTCATCGCCGGCACCGGCTCGGAGGCCAAGCAGAAGTCCCTCGCCGCGCTCGGCGCCGATCACACGGTGAATTACGCCGCCGAGCGCTTTGTCGATGCGGTGAAGCGGATCTACGGCAAGCCTCGAGTCGCGGGCGGTGGCGGCGTGGATGTGGCGGTCAATTTCACCGGTGGGGAAACCTGGCGCGACACGCAGCGCACCGTGACCCACGGCGGGCGCATCCTCACCTGCGGGGCGACCGCCGGGTTCGAGGTGATCACGGACGCGCGCTTCCTGTGGACCTTCGAGCACCACTACATCGGCTCGAACGGCTGGTCCGTGGCAGA